>ERZ809296.336-NODE-336-length-83347-cov-231.299477_pt1 | contig 83347 bp, 70 predicted proteins | sample MGYA00520511_ERZ809296 | MGnify/ENA primary metagenome ERZ809296 (study PRJEB31576, sample SAMEA3212662) | Homo sapiens | biome: human-gut; feature: human gut; material: fecal | place: Sweden | collected 2012 ...
TTCTCGTAGCTCTTGATAGCCTTTTCCAGAACAGAGATTTCAGCGGTAAGCTCGGTCTGCTCCTTTTCATATTGAGCGTCCAGAGTGGCATATCTGCTGTCAGACAGCTTTCCTAAAATGTTGTCCTCATAGATTTTGCAGAGCAGGACTTCCAGCTCGGAAACTCTCTGCTTTGCGGTGGCAAGGCGTGTCCGCTGTTTCTTGACCTCTGCCGTCTGCTGGCTGGACTGCGCTTCCTGCACCACTCGGACAAACTCGGCTCGGTCATGCTTGGCATACTCGGCAATCCTCCTGCATTTTGTAGTTGCAAAGCAACTCCCGATAAGCCGTAGGCGTTCGGCTGCGAACACATTCATGTGGAGCCAGATAGCCAAAATCCAAGATTTTGTGCGTACCGTGGGAATGGGGAACGGAATCCCCATCAAGATTGCCGGGAACGAAAAATCACGAAAGTGAGTTTTGAGTTACCGTAGGCGAATCTTGCTCTAAGACAGAAAAAGACCTGTCTTTTACCGTATGCCGTAGACCTATCAAAAGAAGTCCTTCTATAAATAGGAATCCGCAGCCCCGATTTGGAATACACTTTTCAAATTTTTTTGAAATTTTCTCAAAAATTGTATTCCAAAATGCCCTTCTGGATTCCTATTAGTAAAGGGGGGTTGATTCCATGAAGCAGAAAGAGCGATTTGACGAAAAACCTAAACAGGAGCATACGGAGCCTGTGCATCACAGAAAAGCCATCATCAAGGGTATCACGGTATATGAATCGTTCCGGCCGGAGGGCAGTGAACTGTGGGATTGCCTGTTACAAAGTATGGGAAAGCACTGAAAAAAGAAATTTTGAAAAAATGTGCGCAGCAGCTTGATTTTTGTGCCGCAGCTTGGTAGAATACAGACGGGTTAAGTAAATAAGTGCAATCACAAGCCATTAACTTTCTGGATTTTACCATGCAAATTGCGTGGAGACAGGAGGTTTAATGGCTTTGTTTTTTTATAAGGAAAAGAATAAAGACATACGGGCAGCGGCCTATCTGAGATTGTCCATCGAGGATGGTGACAAGGCCGAAAGCAACAGCATCGGCAATCAAAGAGAACTGATTCGGGATTTTGCAGCAGAACACCCTGAACTGCACCTGACAGAAGAATACGCCGATGATGGCTACACGGGAACGAATTTTGAGCGTCCGGGTTTTAATCGGATGATGGAGGATATTAAATCCGGCAAAATCAACTGCATCATCGTCAAGGACTTATCCCGACTTGGCCGTAACTACATTGAGATGGGAAAGTATCTGGAACAGATCTTCCCGATGATGGGGATTCGGTTCATCGCCATCAATGACAACTATGATAACGCCAACGCCGAGAGCAACGATTCGGACAACATTGTGGTTCCGTTCAAGAATCTACTGAATGATTCCTACTGCCGGGATATTTCCATTAAGGTGCGCAGTCAGTTGGACATGAAACGGCGCAAAGGAGAGTTCATCGGCGGCTATGCTATCTATGGTTATTGCAAAGACGAACGGAATAAAAACCGTCTGGTGGTAGACGAGTATGCGGCAGATGTTGTTCGTTCTATCTACCGCAGAAAACTGGAAGGTATGAGCGCACAGGCGATTGCCGAACAGCTGAACAGCGAGAATGTGCTGGCTCCCAGCGAGTACAAACGGCTGTGCGGTCTGAACTATCACAGTGGCTTCAAAGCTGGCACTCATGCGAAGTGGCAGGCAATTCAGGTACTTCGGATTCTGAAAAATGAAGTCTACACCGGGACGATGGTGCAGGGCAGGCGGCAGAAAATCAATTACAAAATCAAAAAGATTCGGGATGTGGAAGAATCCGGCTGGATCAGAGTTCCCAATATGCACGAAGCAATCATTCCGCAAAAGCTGTTCGATACGGTGCAGGAAGTTTTGAAGCTGGACACCTGCGCATCGAAAGGCCAGCAGACTGTAAATCTATTTTCGGGCATCGTTCGCTGCGGCGGCTGTGGACAGAACATGGTGCGGCGTACCGTATCAAAAAACGGAAAGAAATATATTTATCTGCACTGCGTCACAAACCACAACGGTCTGGGCTGTTCCTCGCATCTTATCAGCGAAAGTAAGTTGGAAGAGGTGGTGCTGGCCGCATTGCAGGGAAAAATCCAGCAGATCAGTGGACTGGAACATCGTCTGGATGAAATTAATGAGATTCCCAAGAATGAACGCAGACTGAAATCTGTGGAAGAACATCTGAAAATGCTGGAGCAGGAAGAACAGAAATACCAGACCTTGCGCCGCCAGCTTTATGAAGATATGAGCAGCGGTATTGTCAGCAAGGAAGAGTATAAGGAGTTCAGCCATTCCTTTAATGAAAAGGTTGAAGCTATTCGTAAGGCCAAAGCAGAAATGAACCGCCAGAGGGATTGCCTGAACAATCTGGATGTGGAACATCTGCCGTGGATCGAAGATTTCAAGTCCTACCAAAACTTGACAAGCCTGAACCGCCGTGTTCTGGTGGAATTGATAGAGAGCATCACCGTCTATGACAAGGAACACATTCATATCCAATACCGCTTCGACCAGGAAATTCGCAATGTGCTGGAATATTGCAGTAGCGTTCCGGCAGAAGAAACGGAGGAAAGTGCAGTATGAAGTGTGTAAGCTATACCCGGACACTTCCTTGGAAGAACCATCAAAGTAAACTGACGATTGCCGAGCAGAATCAGCGCATTGCGGCATATCTGGCGGAACATAAAGAGCTGGATTTGCAGAAAAAGTATTCTGACCGCAAGAACGATGAAAAGGCGCGCACCGCGTTCGACCAAATGACCAATGATGGCGTGGAGCGAAAATTCGACTGCATCATCGTGGCATCCATGTACTACTGTGGGCCGGATTTCCCGGCGGCACGGCAGGCAATCAAGGAAACTCTCTATGCAACGGGCATCGACCTAATTGTGCTGGATGAAGGTCTGAACACCAGAACTGCCAGCCGAAAAGACGTTGAGGACTATTTTGAAGCAAAACGCTGTGAAATGCACGCGGAAATCATGTTCGCGTGGAGGAAGAAACAAGGTGCAGGATTCCGGCTGACAAACTCTGTTCCGTTTGGTTATATGGTGTCGGCCTTTATCGAAAATGTCTTTGTGCATGATGGAGGACGCATCGTGGTTCGGTTCAAATATGAGCAGAGCATAGAGGATACTGTAAAAGCACTGCATACAGGCTGAATCTGAGAAAGGACTGGGTTTGCCCATGTTGGAACATCAAAGCGTGTGCTATAACATGGGCAACAGACCAGCCGGAAAGAGGACATTATGAAAGCGATTCGATGGCTGTTAAAATTGGTGCTGGTGATGATAACCCTGCCGCTGCTCCTTGCGGTGTGGCTGGCAAAGTGGTTTGTGACATTTCTGCATCATTGTTCGGCATGGATTTTCTATCTGCTGGGCAGTGTGCTACTGGCAACGGCGATCCTTTCGTTCTTGATGCAGCAGTCGCAAGGGGTGGAAGCACTTCAAATGCTGATCGGTGGATTTGTGGCTTTTATGGTCCCGCAGGTGGTTGGCAGCATGGTGATTCTTCTGGAATTGGCGGCAGTAATGCTTCGGCAGGTGTGGTACATATAAAATAGGGAGGCGTACAGATAGTGAAATTGGCGGCAATTCATCATGTGGCGATTATCGTTTCTAACTACGAAAAAGCGAGAGACTTTTATGTGAACAAGCTGGGCTTTGCAGTTGTGAGAGAAAACTTCCGCAAGGAGCGGAACGACTGGAAACTGGATTTGAGTGTCGGTGACGGTGCCGATGCGATTGAACTGGAGATTTTTGCAGAGCCAAACCCGCCCAAGCGTGTAAACAGGCCGGAAGCCTGCGGTTTGCGGCATCTGGCGTTCCGGGTGGATGATGTGGAAGCTACCGTGGCAGAACTGGCTCAGATGGGAATTGAATGTGAACCGATTCGATTGGACAGCTACACCAAAAAGAAAATGACCTTTTTCTTTGACCCGGATGGACTGCCCTTGGAACTGCACGAGTGACCTTGAAAACATTTTAAGAAAATGTTATTCTTTTCTATAAGGATGGAGAAAACAGCAAAAGTAAACCGGGAGGATTATGTAAAATGGAAACATCAGTGTTGATTCAGGTTCCCTATGAATTGGAAAGTGCGTACAGTCCTCTTGAAGAACGAACAGACATTGACTACACAGTTATGTCGGTCGATAATTTTAATGTGGGCGATTTTTTGATAGGTTTGTATATTACCATATCATCTAATTCCATTATAACAGGTGTTGTAAGTGGAATGATATGGGATGTCATTAAAATCGTTTCACATGATGTTTTGGATAAATTGCGACAATCATCAAAAGAAAAAACAAGTGAAAAAATTTCTGAACAGCCCAATAAAGAAGATGGTGAACAAGAAACCTGTATTAAAGTATCCTTATGTGTTCGAGAAAACTCAAAAGATGAATATAGAATAGGTGCAGAGTATAGGATAAATAGGTATCTGAATAATGAAGATGTAAATAAAATAAGTGAAAATGTAGCGGGCCAATTGGCGGAAGCAGGGATATTACATTATGAAAAATAAGAATTATCTGAGTGACCAAATAAGGAATAACATTCCGAAACGTAACATTGAAGAAGGACGAGAAAGCGTTCGGATGTTTGTCGAAATGCTGAAAAAGCGGAAAATCAATGTAATTGATGAGGCAATCTTGAATCGCGCATACGAGGAAGAAGATTATGTTGATGAGAAAATGCTAGGATTGGTTCTCAAGGCTTTAAAAATTGATGAGCCAGTTCAATATATTCCTCGATATATAAGGAATATGAACGCTTTTCATGCAAATGGTACAAAAGTCGTTGTTGTAGATGAACTGCTGGAATATACACTTATATCGTTTCTTTTCACAATGTACTCACTTGAGAATAATAGAAGCGAGGAGAATGTAACTCGTTGCATGAAGAACTTTTACGTTCTGGAAGATTTGCAGAATGGAAAAAGAGAAATTGGGACACATAATGAAACGCAGCTTTATGAAATGTCTCTTCTCCCAGAAAACTTGATGCATACAGCAATGGATAACTACTGGACTATTTGGACTTTTTTGATAGGACATGAGTTATATCATGCTATTCATCCAGAAGATCGAAATGGAAAGGATACAGAATTAAGAGCAGATCAGTATGCCTATCGTTTGCTGATAAATTTAATAATGCAGCAGAAGAAAAACGAAGTGCCAGAAGAACTACAAGTGTTTTGGGAAGATCAATATTTATCACCGATAATACTATTTGAAATGTTTCGCTTGTTTGATGTGTATTCTGAACTAAAAGGGAAAAAGATTGTCTATCAAGATCATCCGACACCGAAAGAGCGACAGGATAATATTTTTTCGATGTTTAAAGATGACATCCCGGAAGAAATGAATACAGAAGAAGGAAACAAAGTACTGAACTTGATTCTGAACAGTAGCGAATACGCAGAGGACTGGCTTCGGTATAAAATTAGCAAGGGAAAACTTTGATAGTTAAAAAGTAACACTCGCCTAGATAAGAGAATTCTTCTCGACTAGGCGAGTGTTTTATTCTGTTAGAGTGATTTCATGTCAGAAAAAGCAAATTACAATGTCGAAAATTGCACATGAACCCATTCGAATATTGAAATAATATGGTAAATGTCAACAAATGTTGCCTTGATGTCGACGATGATTTATGGTATTATGAAAATATAACATAAAAACAATGGTGAATATGCTACTATAAGTGGTATGAAATCAAAATCGACAATTTGGTGAGTGCATTGAATCGTCCGAAAGTTGGTTTCTCTCAAGATAGTGTAATAAGAACAGCTTGGTTACTGATGCGTTGGTGTTTTTGAGATTATGGGATGTAAAAATGAAAAAACTAACAGAAAAAGAAAAATTTGAAGCAGGGAAAGCCCAGATGTATCAATATCTTGATAGTCAATATTTAGCTTGGCATATTGTTGCAGTAGAATCTATTAAAAAGTTGATACTCAATTTAGATGATTTCTATAGTGATATAACGGGAGAAAACCAACCATTGTCTATTGTGGAACATGAACAAATAAAAAACGAAGTTCGTATAGGGTGGATATTTGAAGCATTAAGTCATGCGGAACAAGCAATAGAGGATTTGTTCTCGTTTCTTATGTTATCAAAAAATATAGATACTTTTGTGAAGAATGTTGTAAATTATAATGCTACAGATGTTAAGCGATATATTTGGAATTTTAAGACAAATGATCCATCAAAATTTTTGGGAGAGTTTTTTCTTCCATATTTTGATTTGGATGATAGTTTGACATGGGCAGATCATCAAGATTGCTACATAGAATATAGAATAGCAGTTTTGAGAATGCAGACATATTTGACAGATTTAGTTTCTTTTCATAAAGAGCATTATCAAGATTATTGTCAATATAAGCATGGATTGGCAGTAGGATTAAGATATGGCAGGTATAGAAATGGAGAAACATTGACAAAAGGAGTACTGCAAACATTTGATAATCGCCCAATCAAAATTAAGAATAATACTACACCGGCTGCATTAATATTTAATCTGACACCAGAAACACAAGGGTGTTTAAGAGATTTATATAATGATTCTAACATGCTTCACTATTCACTTCACTCGTTGGATATTGATGAGATTATTAAAGTTACTGGAGAGGCCTACGAGTTGATTTCAGTGTTGCGACATAATTTAATAAAGAGGAGTAGATTGTCAGAACGCGATGAGTTTCATGAATGGGCTTTCCCATCTGGGCAGAGAGAAAAGATGATGCTTATGGGCTTCCCAATAGAAAAAGATTAGGGAGTTAGGAGAGAAAATTATGAGATTGGAAAAGGTTCGCATTAAAGGCTTCCGTAATTTTGATGATACAGAAGTCATATTCCAGAAAAAAACACTTATTATCGGAGCAAATGATGTGGGAAAGTCTAATCTCCTATACGCTCTAAGAATTCTATTTGACAAAACAATTAGTGAACATGATTTAGAATTGACAGAAAGCGACTATAATGCTTATTCTGGTACAGATACTATTGAAATAACAGCATATCTATGCGAAGTAACAGAAGATTGCTTGTTAAGTACATTTGGAAGTGCCGTCAAAGATGGAAAAGTGGTTATAAGATATACGAATCAAAAAAATGGTACATATAAAATTTTGACGGGGTATGATGTCTCTACATTGTCTGAACTTCAAACAAGACAATATATTAAGAGATTAAACATGCAATATGTTGACACAAATCGCAATCTTTTTTCTTTTTTGAGCCGTGAGAAAAGCAAGATACTTCAGATTGCAAAGGAAAAGCTTTCCGAAGAAGCAACAGCGTCAGACAGTCAAAAAATCAATGAGATTCAAAATGACTTGGATAAAATCAATGAAAGTATAAGTTCGTTACAATACATTTCTACATCACTTGCACAGGTAAATCGTGAATTAGGAGAACTGTCTGTTCATAACGAAGATCAAACAGTCCGATTTGTTGCGGGAGAGAGTAAAGCTGATAAAATGCTTGATAACTTGGTTCTCGCATATTCCACAGGAGATACTCCGTTATCGATAGGTGGAGATGGACGAAATAATCAAATATTCCTCGCGACATGGATAGCAAAACAACATTTGCAAAAAAACATTGACCATGTTACTTTTTATGCGATTGAAGAACCTGAAGCACACCTTCATCCACATCAGCAACGAAAATTATCGGCGTATATTCAGAATAGTTTTGACGAGCAAATTTTGATAACAACACATTCTCCCCATATTGCATCTAAATTTGAGCCTGCAAGTATTGTGAGATTATATTCAGAAAATAAGTACTCGTTTGCTTCTTGTGGTGGTTGCAGTGAATTACTAAAAAGTGTATTTGATAATTTTGGATATAGGCTGAACGCTTTGTCAGCGGAAACATTTTTCTCAGATGGAGTCTTTCTTGTTGAGGGAACTTCGGAGGTGTTGTTTTACACAGCGCTGGCAAGAGAGCTGAAACTTGATTTGGACAGGCATAATATATCAATTCTTTCGGTTGAGGGAGTAGGATTTAAACCTTATGTGGCTATTTGCAATGCGCTAAATATTTCGTGGGTTCTGAGAACTGATAACGACATATTTTCAAAAACAAGTGTTACTTCAGTAAAAAAATATTATGCTGGAATATCACGAGGAATTGGGATTGTTAAAGATATTGGTGATAATAAAACTGGATTGATTGAATATTGGAATCAGCATAGCCAAGAAAATGAATGGCCAAAAGATGCTGAAATTCCCGAAGATGCTAAAAAGTTGAATGAATATATTAGGACAAATATCAAAGATTTAGGAATCTTTTTATCTGCTGTGGATCTCGAAAATGATCTTGCCAGTAGTGAATTAAAAGATACGCTGATGAACCACTATGGAAAAAGAAATCATGATGATCTCGTAAACGCAATGCAAAAGAAAAAAGCAGAAAATATGATGGAATTCTTGACTAAAAACCATAAAAAACTTTCTTGTCTTGAAGAGAGCCAAATTGTAGAGCCTCTGACAAGCTTGATTCGTATTACAACGGAAAGGACAAGACCGGACAATGGTGAAAGAACCAACTGAAGAACAAAGTAAGATACTTCAACAGAAGGGCAATATTGTGATTACTGCTAAGCCGGGATCTGGAAAGACATATACAATAGTCGAAAAGATTGCCAGAGTGATTCCGGATTTGCCAGAATATAAAGGAGTAATTGCGATTTCATTTACTAATAAGGCAAGTGATGAACTAAAAAGGAGGTGTAAGCAAAGGTGTGCAGATACGAAGCAATCTTTTTTTGGCACTATTGACAAGTTTTATATTTCACAAATTATTATTCCTTTTTCAAGCCATGTTACGGGGAATATTACAGAATATGAGATTGTTGATAACATAGATGAGAGTAGCAAGTATGCACCGCTATTAGAAGAATCTTTTTCCTCAAAGAAAGAGAGTATTTTGGTTGAAGGGTTACAAGAAGGTAAAATTTTTCTAAAATATACTGGTGAAACTGCATTGTACATATTAGAGAATGTACCAGGTGCGATGCAATATATCAAGGCTAGATATTCTCATATTATTATCGACGAGTACCAAGATTGTGGCGAGATACAAGATAAGGTCTTTATAAAACTTGTTGAGAGTGGATTAACAGGAATTGCTGTGGGAGACATAAATCAAGCGATATATGGTTTTACAAAACGATTCCCCAAGTATCTGATTGCTCTGATGAAAAGAGATGATTTTGCTCGCTTTGAACTTAGTAAAAATCATAGATGTCATCCGAGTATATCGGAATACTCCCTGTGCCTTTTTGGTGCATCAAAAACAGTGCCGAGAGAGAAAAGGGTTTTTAAAGTCGATATTTCAGGAGATGAGAGGAACATTGCTGCAGCAATAGATAAATACCTTCACCCAATAAAAGATAAATATGGAATAGTGAGAAATAATCAGGTCGCAATTCTTTGTAGAAGTAATAGTACAGCTTTTAAGGTGGGAGAAAACCTAAGTACACCATATAAAATATTTGAGGAAACGGTGCTAGATAGAGATAACTCTGAATGGGGAAGGTTCTTTCGAGATTTAATTTCGGCACGTTTTGATGAGGCGGTTTTTGCTGTCGATTATGCAGAACAACTTTTTTCTGAAGAACTGGAACCTCAAAAATATAGAAAAGCACTCGCGCTATGCCAAAGTATATTTTCGAATTCGTTCGAAGAATTTTGTAATGCAGAGGATAAGATAAAAGAACTTGCTGGACTGGTGTACGCACAAAAGGAAACGAAAGTAGCTTTGAATAATCTTCATTCAGTGATAAGTGATCCGCATCAGTTGAAAAATTACGTTCCGGCACGTGAAAATGAACTGAATATTATGACATTGCACAAATCAAAAGGTTTGGAATTTAATATTGTTTTTCATATGGATATGTATAAATGGATAATTCCTAACGAGTATGGCGATGAGTCGTCGGTTCAACAAGATTTGAATTTGCATTATGTAGGACTGACAAGAGCAAAAGACGCTTGCTATATTATGAATGGCACCGCGCGTTTTAGAAGTAAGAAAAATGATTATATTTTTGCAGAGCCATCTTCATTTCTTAGTAAACCAGGACTTGCGGAAAGAAGAAAGGATGTCCGGTGGGAAATGTGATCTTATGAACAAAACTGTATGAAAGCTATGCTATAAGTATGACATATAATTTACATGATGGGAAAGAAAACAATGCCTCATAGTTGAGAGGATTCGTAAACCTTCTCGGCTATGAGGGTGTTTCATTCCGCAGGAATGTGAAAGTTACAGGCTCAGCGTTTCTATCCATGCAGACAGGTCGGCTTTGCTGGAATAGGAGTTGAACACCTTACCATGCAGCAACTTTGCACCGGGGCAGCTCGGCGCAAGTTTTTCATTGGTTTTACCCATGTCGCTGCCGCCAGAGGTGGCAAAGGGGATGATGGTCTTACCTTTTAAGTTGTAGTTCTCTAAAAATGTATTGACGATGGTCGGAGTAACATACCACCAGATAGGGAAGCCGACAAAGATGGTGTCATACTCGTCTATGTTATCACGTTTGGCAGCGACGGCAGGGCGAGAGGCCGGGTTGCTCATTTTGATGGTACTGCGAGCCTTCTTGTCCATCCAATTCAGATCGGCCTTGGTGTATGGAACTTCCGGCTGAATCTCAAAAATGTCTGCACCGATGGCATCCGCCAGATTTTCGGCAACTTTTGCGGTGACACCGCTGGCAGAAAAGTAGGCGACAAGTCTTTTGCTCATGGCAATGCACTCCCTCTGGATGATTTTGTATAGGATAAGTATAGCACGGCAGAGGAGCAGCATCAAGCGGTTGCCCGTGTTATAACATCAACGACAATGTTATATTATGGACAACTATTCGTAAAAATTTAAGGATTATGAAGGAGCTGCACAGCTTGATTTGAGGAGCGATTTATGGTAAGATGAAAGTACAATAAGAGCTTATACGTTCTTGTTGAATCTACTGCGAGGAAGTGAATGCCGATGGAAAAGCAGAACACGGTAGAAAATCAGCTGGCCCACACGATAACTCAGACGGAGTTTGATTCGGACTATGATAAGACTGCTAAAAAGCTGTTGGCGAACAAGCAGATCCTGGCGCAGATTATGAAGGGCTGCGTAGATGAATACAGTGAATGTTCCGTAGATGAAATTGCTGAAAAGTATATCGAGGGAACTCCAGAGGTTGGCACGGTTGGTGTTCACGTTGATGATACAAATAGACCTCCGAAGGCTCCCGAAATAATAACTGGAAGCAATAATGAGGATTCTACGCTGACTGAGGGAACGGTGCGTTATGATGTTCGCTTTGATGCGATTGCTCCGGCCACAGCGAATGATGCAGCACAGCAGGATGTGATTCGCCTGATTATCAACGTGGAAGCGCAGACTGCTTTTAATCCGGGATACCCACTGACAAAACGTGCAATCTATTATTGCAGCAGAATGATCTCCGCACAGCACGGGCCGATATTCAAAAAGTCTGAGTATGGAAAAATCCGAAAAGTGTATTCTATATGGGTTTGTACAAAACCGTTCGATGAATTTCAGAATACGCTTACGCGGTATTCGATTCGGCCAGAACAGTTGATTGGAAATGCTACTGAGAAATCAGAAAATTATGATCTGATGAGTGTGGTAACGATTTGTCTGGGAAAACCCGATGCAGAAAACTATACAGGTATTTTGAAGTTTCTGGATGTGCTACTTTCTTCGTCAAGAGCAGCTACGGAGAAAAAGAAAATTCTCGAAGAAGAGTTTGGCGTTGCAATGAGCGAAGAACTGGAAAGAGAGGTGCTTATTATGTGCAATCTTAGTCAAGGTGTAAAGGCCGAAGGCAGAGAAGAAGGCATCGGCATCGGCAGAGAAGAAGGCATTGGCATCGGTGAGATGCGAATGCTGATTAAGCAGGTGAGAAAAGGCCGCGTGACGGTTGAAGAAGCTGCTGAAGATGCGGAAATGACGGTCGAAGAATTTAAGAAAGTAATGGAAAACACCCCGTTGCAGGCCGTATAAAGCAAAAATCATATAGAGTGTAGATAAGCCCTACAAGGCTCAAATTGGTTTAAAAACCGATTGAAAGCCTTGTGGGGCTTATTTTTTTGCGCTTTTTCAAATTTATTTGTGAAAAAAGTTGTCCAAGACTTGACATCGGGCGGCGGCTACTGCCTGCCGAAAGATACCAAGCAGCTCCTCGCCAACTACGAGGATGTGCCGGAAAATCTCATCGAGGCCATCGTGGAGTCCAACCGCACCCGCAAAGATTTCATTGCAGACCGGGTGCTCCAGATGGCGGGCTACTACAGCTACGGGGAAGAGAACGAGTATAACGCGGCGGACGAGAAGCCCTGTGTCATCGGCGTCTACCGCCTGACCATGAAGGCCAACTCCGACAACTTCCGTCAGTCTTCCATTCAGGGCGTCATGAAGCGTATCAAGGCCAAGGGCGCGACAGTTATCATCTATGAGCCGACTTTGGAGAATGGCACTACCTTCTTCGGCAGCGAAGTGGTGAACGATCTGGACGTTTTCAAAAAGCGCAGCCAGGCCATCATCGCCAACCGCTACGACAGCTGTCTGGATGATGTACAGGACAAAGTCTACACCCGCGACCTGTTCCGTCGGGATTAAAGTGGATAGTTTTAAGCGCCGCAGGAGGGGAGACCGCCTGCGGCGTTTTGGCAGCCGGGCCGGACTACTGTCAAAATAGACACAATTCCCGAATATCACGGGAAAAGTTTGTTAATAAATTATCCATCTCCCGTCCTTGCAATACACACATATTTTGTTTATAATAGTGTCATAGGGGCTAAGACCCCGAGAGTGAGCGAAATTCGATTCCGAAGAACGAATTGAGAGGAGAATAATCACTATGGGTTTAGGTAAAAAGACGATCGACGATCAGAACTACTGCGGCAAGAAGGTCCTTGTCCGCTGTGATTTCAACGTCCCCATGAAGGACGGCGTCATCACCAACGAGAACCGCATCAATGCGGCTCTGCCCACCATCCAGAAGCTGGTCAATGACGGCGCGAAGGTCATTCTGTGCAGCCATCTGGGCAAGCCGAAGAACGGCCCCGAGGCAAAGTTCAGCCTCGCTCCCGTTGCTGTGGCTCTGAGCGCAAAGCTGGGCAAGACCGTTGTCTTTGCTGACGACGACAACGTCGTGGGCGAGAACGCAAAGGCTGCTGTCGCTGCCATGAACAATGGCGACGTCGTCCTGCTGCAGAACACCCGTTTCCGCAAGGAAGAGACCAAGAATCTGCCTGAGTTCTCTCAGGACCTGGCTTCTCTGGCAGACGCATACGTTGACGATGCCTTCGGCAGCTGCCACCGCGCACACTGCTCCACCGCAGGCGTCACCGACTATATCAAGGACACCGCTGTCGGCTACCTGATGGAGAAGGAGATCAAGTACCTCGGCAATGCCGTGAACGATCCCGTCCGTCCCTTCACCGCCATTCTGGGCGGCGCAAAGGTCGCTGACAAGCTGAATGTCATCTCCAACCTGCTGGAGAAGGTCGATACCCTCATCATCGGCGGCGGCATGGCCTACACCTTCATCAAGGCTCAGGGCTATGAGGTCGGCAAGAGCCTGTGCGACGACTCCAAGCTGGACTACTGCAAGGAGATGATGGCAAAGGCTCAGGAGAAGGGCGTCAAGCTGCTCCTGCCCGTCGATACCGCCTGTGTCGAGAACTTCCCCGACCCCATCGACGCTCCTGTCGAGACCACCGTCGTCCCTGTCACCGCTATCCCGGCTGACAAGGAAGGCTGCGACATCGGCCCCGAGACCATGAAGCTCTTCGCCGACGCTGTCAAGGCTTCCAAGACCGTCGTCTGGAATGGCCCCATGGGCGTCTTTGAGAACCCGACTCTGGCTGCCGGCACTCTGGCCGTGGCCAAGGCTATGGCTGAGAGCGACGCTACCACCGTCATCGGCGGCGGCGACAGCGCAGCAGCTGTCCAGCAGATGGGCCTGGGCGACAAGATGACCCACATCTCCACCGGCGGCGGCGCTTCTCTGGAGTACCTGGAGGGCAAGGAGCTGCCCGGCATCGCAGTCATCCAGAACGCATAATCACAGCATCATGAACGGTGCGGCGGCTGTTTCGCCGCCGCATCTTTTATTTATAAAGGTAAATAAGGTAAGGAGAACGTATCATGGATAAGGCAAAGCGCAAGGCCATTATTGCTGGCAACTGGAAGATGAACAAGACCGCCTCCGAGGCTGCTGTTCTGGTGGACGAGCTCATCCCCGCCGTCAAGGACGCATCCTGCGAGGTCGTCATCTGCACTCCCTATACCGACCTGGTCACTGCTGTGGCAAAGACCAAGGGTACCAACATCCATGTCGGTGCCGAGAACGTCCACTTCGAGAAGTCCGGCGCATTCACCGGCGAGATCAGCGCTGATATGCTGGTGGATCTGGGCGTCGAGTACGTCATCGTCGGCCACTCCGAGCGCCGTCAGTATTTCGCAGAGACCGACCAGACGGTCAACAAGCGCGCTCTGGCCGCTCTGAACGCCGGCCTGAAGGTCATCATCTGCGTGGGCGAGAGCCTGCAGCAGCGTGAGGAGGGCGTCACCGAGGAGCTGGTCCGGATGCAGACCAAGATCGCCCTGCGCGATGTCACCGCTGAGCAGATGGCAAACGTCGTCATCGCCTACGAGCCCATCTGGGCCATCGGCACCGGCAAGACCGCTACTGCCGACCAGGCTGAGGAAGTCTGCGCTCAGATCCGCAAGGTCATCGGCGAGGTCTACGGCGAAGCCGTGGCCGAGGCTACCACCGTCCAGTACGGCGGCAGCATGAACGCCAAGAACTGCGAGGAGCTGCTGAGCAAGAAGGACGTGGACGGCGGCCTCATTGGCGGTGCTTCCCTGAAGGCTCCTGACTTTGCTGTCATCGTCAACGCTGCCACCAAGGGCTAAGCCCTGAGCGGTAAAAATCGTTCTCTCTGCGCCCGGCTGCGCCGCATTTCCGGCAGGGAGCCGGGCGCTGTTTGTTGAATTTTCAAAGGAGATCCTATTTTATGTCCAAGAAACCTGTTCTGCTCTGCATCATGGACGGCTTTGGCTGGACCCCCAACGAGACCTACGGCAACGCCGTGGTTGCAGCCAAGAAGCCTTTCCTTGACTCTCTGATGGCAAAATATCCTATGACCACCATCGACGCTTCCGGCATGGCTGTGGGCCTGCCCGACGGCCAGATGGGCAACTCTGAGGTGGGTCATACCAATATGGGTGCCGGCCGCATCGTCTACCAGCAGCTGACCCTCATCACCAAGTCCATCCGCGACGGTGAGATGCTCAAGAACCCCGTCCTCGTCAAGAACATGAAGGCTGCCATCGACGCCGGCAAGGCAATCCACCTGATGGGTCTGGTGGGTACCGGCGGTGTCCACAGCCACGCTGACCATTGGTTCGGTGTGCTGGAAATGGCAAAGCAGATGGGGGCAAAGGAAGTTTACCTCCACTGCATCACCGATGGCCGCGACACCGACCCCCACTCCGGCAAGGGCTTCCTTGCCGACCTGCAGGCCAAGCTGGATGAGCTGGGCATCGGCAAGATCGCCAGCGTCTCTGGCCGTTACTACGCCATGGACCGCGACAACAACTGGGACCGCGAGGAGAAGGCTTACGCTGCTTTCGTCTACGGCGAGGGCAACCACGCCGCCAACGCTCAGGAGGCCATCGAGGCATCCTACGCCGACGACAAGACCGACGAGTTCGTTCTGCCCTGCGTCACCTGCGAGGGTGGCCGTGTGCAGGACGGCGACACCGTTATCTTCATGAACTTCCGCCCCGACCGCGCCCGTCAGATGACCCGCATCTTCTGCGACGACGCCTTCACCGGCTTCGAGCGCCGCGGCGGCCGCAAGCAGGTCCACTACGTCTGCATGGCCGAGTATGACGCCACCATGCCCAACTGCGAGGTCGCTTATCCTCCTGTTGAGCTGAAGAACGTCCTGGGCCAGTACCTGTCCGAGAACGGCAAGACCCAGCTGCGCATCGCCGAGACTGAGAAGTACGCTCATGTCACCTTCTTCTTCAATGGCGGTGTTGAGGCTCCCTACGATGGCGAGGACCGCTGTGTCATCCCCAGCCCGAAGGTCGCTACCTACGACCTCAAGCCTGAGATGAGCGCCCCCGAGGTCGCTGACGAGTGCGTCAAGCGCATCGAGAGCGGCAAGTACGACGTGGTCATCCTGAACTTCGCAAACTGCGATATGGTCGGCCACACCGGCGTCTTTGAAGCCGCTGTCAAGGCCGTTGAGGCTGTGGACGCTGCTGTCGAAAAGGTCGTCACCGCTGTGCTGAACGCTGGCGGCTGCGCTTTCCTGACCGCTGACCACGGCAACGCCGAGAAGATGAAGAACCCCGACGGCACTCCTTTCACCGCCCACACCACTAACGTCGTGCCTTTCGTGGCCATCGGCTGCGGCGATGTGAAGCTGCGCGAGGGCGGCTGCCTGGCCGACATCGCACCCACCATGCTGCCCTATATCGGCCTGCCCGTCCCGGCAGAGATGACCGGCAAGAGCATCATCGCCGAGTAAACCTTTTCTGAAACAAAGCAAGCGCCCCGCAGCTCGTAACAGAGCTGCGGGGCGTTTTTTGTGCTGTTTGGCTTTTCAGCGCTCGACCCAGATGGACATCTTCGCACTGGTAGAGATGTCGCCGAGAAGGATGGTGTCCATCTTGATGCTGCAGGTCACGGCCAGCGCTTTGTTGGAATCGCTGCCGGTGAGCACCGAGGCGGGCAGGTTCTTGAGGGTCAGCACGGCGGTGCCGTCGGACAGGTCGCCGCTCAGAGTGCCGTCATAGTTCACCTCGCCGATGGCGATGCCGGTGAGACGGCCAGTCATGTTCATGGAAGAGAGCTGCTTGACCGGAAGCTCGAGAGTGAAGGTGCCGTTGGGCTGGCGGGTGAGGGTGGCTTCGCGGGTGGTGTCCACGGCACTGTCGGCCATCGACTCCTTGTCCCCGGACTCCCGCCAGAACCGGACGCCCACCGTCATCTTGACGGCGGCGGCACTGGCACTGACCGCCAGCATCAGGAGCAGCAGCAGCGAGACGAGGACCGCCCCGGTGCGTCTGCCCATATGCTTCAAAGAAATCGTCATATTCAAGAATCGACCTTTCCAGCCGCAGAGGCGGCTCTGTGCGTTCCAAAACGGAACGCGAAGGAATTTGTCACCGCAAAAATAACATATTCAGAAGAAAAAGTCAATCTTGCTTGTGAGGCTTTCACAAAAATGTTTCACATAAGACACATCTTATGGAAGAAAAGACACAGACTTTGCCGAAGACACAAAAAAGCCGCCTCCCGGCGGACGGGAAGCGGCAGAAGCCAGGAAAACTCAGACCTCAAAGTTGGGGTCGTCCTTCAGCACGTGGATGCTGGTCATGAAGGGGCTCTGCTCGGGGTCCTGGAACGGAGCCTCCTTGACGTACTTGTTCAGTGCGACAGCAGTGCGGGTGGGGTCGGCGATGGTGCCGGCGCCGCCGATGCAGCCGCCGGGGCAGCCCATGCCTTCCAGCAGGTAGCCGTTGTACTTGCCGGCCTTGGCCAGCATCAGCAGCTTCTTACACTCGGCGAGGCCCTGTGCGGACGCGATCTTGACGTCCATATCGGGGTGCCACTCCTTGACCTTGTCGGCGACAGCCTTGGCGACGCCGCCGGACTGTGCGAAGCCGCGGCCTGCGCCGGAAGCGTGGACCAGATCGACCTCATCGGGGTCGACTTCGAGGTTAGCCACGTCGATGTCCTTGGCCTCGATGATGCCGGCCAGTTCCTCGAAGGTCAGCACGAAGTCCACATCAGAGCGGACGGTGCGGCGGGAAGCTTCCAGCTTCTTGGCGGCGCAGGGTCCGATGAAGCACATACGGGCCTCAGGGTCGGCCTGCTTCATCATGCGGGCGGTAAAGACCATGGGGGTCATGGTCATGGAGATGTTCTTTGCAAGATCCGGGAAGGCGGTCTTTGCCATCATGCTCCATGCCGGGCAGCAGGAAGTAGCCATGAAGTTCAGCTTGTTGGGGACCTCCTCCAGGAAGTCGTGGGCCTCATCCACGGTACACAGGTCGGCACCGATGGCGACCTCCACGACGTCGTAGAAGCCCAGAGCCTTCAGTGCAGCCTTGAGCTTGCCGGTAGAGGCCAGGCCCGGGAACTGGTTGATGAAGGCGGGAGCGACGAGGGCGTAGATGCGGTCACCGCGGTTGAAGCCCTGAATGAGCTGGTAGATCTGGCCTTTGTCGGCGATGGCACCGAAGGGGCAGTTGACCAGACACTGGCCGCAGGACACGCACTTGCTGTAGTCGATCTCGGCGCGGCCCAGCTCATCGGAGTGGATGGCACCCATGCCGCAGGCAGCGGCGCAGGGACGCTCGGTCTTGACGATGGCGTTGTAGGGGCAGACGCCGACGCAGCGGCCGCACTTGATGCACTTTTCCTGGTCGATGGTGGAACGGCCGCTCTCCCAGGTGATGGCCTTCTTGGGGCAGACTTCCATACAGGGGTGTGCGAGGCAGCCCTGGCACAGGTCGGAGACCTTGACCAGCTTCTCGGGGCAGCGGTTGCAGGCAAACTTGATGACGTTCACCAGCGGGGGGTCATAATACTTATCGGCGATGGAAGCGTCCTCCAGACCGGAGACGACGCTGTTGTGCTCGTCCATGCGGCGGGTGGGCAGGCCCATGGCCAGACGAACGCGCTCCTCGACGATGGCGCGCTCAAGGAAGATGTCCTTGCGGAGCTTGCCTTCCTCACCGGGGATGATGGTGTAAGGGATCTTGCGCATCAGGTGGTTGGCCTGCTCGCCCTTGACGTTGGCGTAGGCCATCCGTGCCACCTCGGTAAAGACCTGGCGGCGGATCTGGATGACCGTCGTGTTGATTCCTCTGAAACTCATTCCAATCTCTCCTTGCTTTGAAACAACAGAACAAAAAACCGCTCTGATGCGGCTTTTCTCCGGGGCATTTGATACTGGGCTGCTGCAAACAGCCGGATGCCCCGAATAATCCACTTTTATTGTAGCATAAACCCTTCGGGAAGAAAAGGGAAAAGCTTAAAATTTGTTATGAAATTCACAACTGGTACATCTTGCACAAATGAGAACAAATGGATTTGTACAAAACGGCAAAGAAACGGCTAAGATTTACACCATCTCGGCCCGGACACGCTCACCATCGTAGCTGCCCAGCCGGACATGGACGATCTCGCCGCTCTTATGGCCCGGGGCCGAGACCACGACGGGAACATACAGCCTGGTGTAGCCGGTGAAGAGGGTGCCGGAGAGGGGAGTCTCCAGCAGAACGTCGTCTTCGCTGCCCTCGCAGCCGGCCAGCACCTCGCGGCGGATGTCCTCGGCGATGGCGTTCATCTCCCGGCTGCGGGCCTGTTTTTCGCGCTCATGGACCTGGTCGGGGAAGTCGTAGGCGGGGGTGCCGCTGCGGCGGGAGTAGGGGAAGACGTGGACTTTCAGGAAGCCAATCTCCTTCAGGAACGCGCAGCTCTCCCGGAAATCTTCCTCCGTCTCGCCGGGGAAGCCGCAGATGCAGTCGGTGGTGAAGCTGACCGGGCGGTCACCGTAGGCGGCGCGGAGCTGGCGGACCACCTCGGCGTACTGCTCGGCGGTATAGACGCGGCGCATCCGGCGCAGGGTGGCGCTGCAGCCGCTCTGCAGGCTCAGGTGGTACTGGGGGCAGAGCTTGTCCACTGCCGCCAGCCGGGTGATGTATTCGGGGGTCAGCATATCGGGGTCAAGGCTGCCCAGCCGGATACGCTCGATGCCCTCCACCCGGGCGCACTTCTCCACCAGCTCCACAAGGTTGGTGCCGGTGTCGAGGCCGTAGCTGGGCAGGGAGATGGCGCTGAGCACCACTTCCCGGTAGCCGGAAGCGGCCAGTTGGCGCAGCTCGGCGAGGATGCTCTCTTCCGAGCGGCTGCGCACCGGGCCGCGGGCGCGGGGGATGACGCAGTAGGCGCACTGACGGTTGCAGCCGTCCTCTACTTTGATAAAGGCGCGGGTGTGGGTCTCGAACCGCTCCACTGGCAGTTCCTCGAACCGCTCGCCCTTCGCGTGGGGGGCGATGGCGACGATGCGCTCGTGGCCGTCCAGCAGCTTGAGCACATTATCGAGGATGGCTTTCCGGTCGCCGTTGCCGCAGACCAGGTCAGCCTCCATGAACTGGGCCGCTTCCTCGGGGAAAGCCTGCGGGTAGCAGCCGGTGAGGACGGTGACGGCGCCGGGGTTCTCGCGCTTGGCCCGGCGGAGCCACTTGCGGCTCTTCTGGTCGCCGAAGTTGGTGACGGTGCAGCTGTTCACCACAAAGACGTCGGCCTCTTCGCCCTCCGGCACGATGGTGAAACCGGCGGAGCGGAACATCTGTTCCAGCGCACCGGTCTCATTTAAGTTGACCTTGCAGCCAAGGGTATAAAAACAAACTCGCATGGGGTGTCCTTTCCAAAACCTCTCCGATTTGGCTCCCCTGTCGGGGAAGCTGGCTGCGAAGCAGACGGAGAGGTTATTACCTTATAATAAACCATCCTATTATAGCAGATTTTTCCCGGGGAGAAAAGAGCATTCCGGCCTCTTTTTTTGCATAGAATGCAATCAGACAGACATTGCGGGGAGGGACAAGGGATGGAACGAAAGAATTTTGCGGTGCTCTGCGCAGCCGTGCTCTGTTTCTGGCTGTTTGCACTGGCCCTTGGGACGGCGGAGGGCGTGGGCCTGCGGGCTGTCATGCACCCGGAAGAGCGGGCCGTCAGCGCCGACGTCGAGGAAGCGGCAGAAGGAATTCTGCTGCCGACTGCAGCCGCCGCGCCTCAGCTCGACCTCAACTGCCGCGCTGCCATCCTCATTGAGCAGGGGAGCGGACGGGTCCTCTACGAGAAGAACGCCGACGAGCGGGTCCCCATCGCCTCCATCACCAAGGTGATGACCCTGCTGCTTGCTTTCGAGGCTGTCCACGACGGGCGGCTGACCATGGAGACGCCGGTGCCGGTGAGTGAGCACGCCTACCACATGGGCGGCAGTCAGATTTGGCTGGAGCCGGGGGAGCACTTTACATTGGACGAGATGATAAAGGCGATCTGCGTTTCCTCTGCCAACGACGCGGCAGTGGCCGTGGCCGAGCTGGTGGGCGGCAGTGAGCCAGCCTTCGTGGAGCAGATGAACGCCCGGGCCGCCTCGCTGGGGATGGAGCAGACGTCTTTCCGCAACGCCTGCGGGCTGGACGCCGAAGGCCATCTCTCCACGGCCCGGGACGTGGCCGCCATGAGCCGCACCATCCTGAACACCTGCCCCGAGGTGCTGCACTACACCGGCATCTGGACGGATACCCTCCGGGGCGGGGCGACCCAGCTGGTCAATACGAATAAGCTTCTCCGCCGGTATGAGGGGATCACCGGCCTCAAGACCGGCACCACCGGCGGCGCGGGCATCTGCATCTCGGCCAGCGCCACCCGGAACGGCCTTTCCCTCATCGCGGTGATCTTGGGCGCACCGTCCAGCGCCGACCGCTTCGACGCCGCCACGACTCTGCTGGACTACGGCTTCGGGGCCTATGAGGCCGCGCCGCTGCCAAAACTTGAGGCACAGCCGCTCCAGATCACGGTCAGGGGCAGCGCGGCGGGCAGCGTCCCGCTGGATTACTCGGCCCTGCCGGAGACGGTGCTGGTGGAGAAGGGGAGCGGGGCGTCCCTGCATACCGAGCTGACCCTGCCCGAGGAGCTGGAAGCCCCGGTGGAGCGGGGCCAGACGCTGGGCAAAGCCGCGGTCTATCAGGGGGAAGCACTTCTGGAAGAGTACGAAGTGCTTGCTGCCGCCGATGCGCCGAGGATGACTGTCCGGGATGCCATCGGCCTGCTGTGGCAGAGCCTCACCGGCGCGGCATGACCGAAAACTGCGCACTACCGGTCAAAAACGGTCAGCGAGGGCAAAGAATGGCTTGGACGTTTGTATAAAAGATGTAAGAGCATACAAAACAACACTATTAAAATTGTATGAAAAGCGAGGATTTTGGCCTTGACTTTGCCCGGCGGGAACGGTACACTTATACCAAGAAAAACCCTCGCCGGGCAAAGAGCCCGTAAAATGTTTTGGAGGTTTTGATAGAATGAGTCTCGCTCTGAATACAAAGCACCTCTCCAGTTTCATTAACGAAGAGGAATACAAGGCCATCTACCCCCAGGTAGAGGCCGCGCACAAGACGCTGGAAGCCAAGAACGGCCCCGGCAGCGACTTCCTGGGCTGGATGTATCTGCCCCGTGATTATGATAAGGAAGAGTTCGAGCGCATCAAGGCAGCTGCTGCCAAGATCCGTGAGGATTCCGACGTTCTGGTGGTCGCCGGCATCGGCGGCAGCTATCTGGGCGCACGCGCCGTCATCGAAGCCGTCAAGGGTATGTACCACAACGAGCTGGACAATGGCCTGAAGATCTACTTCTGCGGCAACAGCATCAGCCCCACCTATCTGAATGACATCATCACGCTGTGCAAGGGCAAGCGCTTCTCCATCAACGTCATCTCCAAGTCCGGCACCACCACCGAGACCTCTCTGGCCTTCCGTGTGCTGCGCAAGCTGCTGGAAGACGAGATGGGCGTGGAAGAAGCCAACAAGCGCATCTACGCCACCACCGACCGCGCCAAGGGCACCCTCAAGCAGCTGGCTGACGCCCAGGGCTGGCCCACCTTCGTCGTCCCCGACGATGTCGGCGGCCGCTACTCCGTCCTTTCCGCTGTGGGCCTGCTGCCCATCGCTGCTGCCGGCATCAACATCGACGACGTCATGAAGGGCGCAGCCGACGCTATGGAGCGCTTCTCCGTGCTCAGCCCCGACAACGACGCCTACAAGTATGCGGCCATCCGCAACATCCTGTACCGCAAGGGTAAGAGCATCGAGATCCTCGAGTGCTATGAGCCGAACTTCACCCTCATGAACGAGTGGTACAAGCAGCTGTTCGGTGAGAGCGAGGGCAAGGACAACAAGGGTCTGTTCCCCGCAAGCTGCATCTTCTCCACCGACCTGCACTCCATGGGTCAGTTCATCCAGGAAGGCTCCCGCACCATGTTCGAGACCATCGTGGATGTCAAGAAGCCCGCACAGGACCTCTTCATCGACAAGCTGGAGGGCAACTTCGACGGCCTGAACTTCCTGGCTGACCAGAACATGAGCGTGGTCAACCGCAAGGCCATGGAAGGCACCATCCTCGCCCACACCGACGGCGGCGTGCCGGAGGTGGTCATCGAGGTGGACGACCTGTCCGCTTATAATGTGGGCTACCTCATCTATTTCTTCTGGCGTGCCTGCGCCTGCAGCGGCTACCTGCTGAGCGTCAACCCCTTCAACCAGCCGGGCGTCGAGAGCTATAAGAAGAACATGTTCGCTCTGCTGGGCAAGCCGGGTTATGAGAACCTGACCGCCGAGCTGGAAGCAAAGCTGAAGTAAGAGCAAGCGGAACAAAAAACGATCTCCCGCCGTGAGGCGTGGAAAATACAGGAGGACAGAACTATGATTAAACTGATTGTTGGCACCAAAGGCTCCGGTAAGACCAAGGCTATGATCGACATGATCAACGATTCGGTCAAGACCTCCAAGGGCAACGTCGTTGTCGTCGAGAAGGGCATGAAGCTGACCTATGAGGTCCCCAACGCCGCCCGTCTCATCGACCTGGACGAGTACAAGATCGCCGGCGGCGAGATGCTGTACGGCTTCGTGGCCGGCCTGCTGGCAAGCAATTATGACATCACTGACCTGTACATCGACGGCATCCTGAAGGTGCTGGATCACGACATCAACCGTCTGGGCGTCGTTCTGGACGAGATCGCTGCCGCCGCTGGCGACTCCATCAAGGTCACCGTCACTGTCAGCGCTGACGAGGCTGCTCTGCCCCACGATGTGAAGAAGTACCTGTAAAATAACTCTGAAATTTCTGATTTGAAGCATCCCAGACAGGCAGGAAACCGGAGAATTCGAAATTTTTTCGGTTTTCTGCCTGTTTTGGTGTTGACAAAGGGCTGTGTTGGCGCTATACTAACAAAGCAGCCTTTTATGAGGTGTACTATGCAATTTGACCTGAGAAAGTTTATCGTATCCGGCACGAAACCTTACACCGCAGAGTTTCAGTGTGATTTGTCTGCAAAGGATTTTGCCGGTGCAAGGATCGAGCAGCCTGTGACGGCCCGCTTTGAGGCGGTGCCGGATGGCGAGGAGATCCGGATGACGCTGCGGGCAAACGCATTGGTGCACGGAGAGTGCGCCCGCTGCCTCGACCCCGTCGAACGGGAAGAGACGGTGCAAGCAGAGTGGACGGTCAGGGAGCGCGATCTGGACGACCCGGATTTCGACCTGCCCCTCAACGAAAAAGGACATCTGGATGTGGATGAATGGCTCTGTCAGGAATTCATGTTCCAGATACCGACGGTGCTGCTTTGCAGCGCTGACTGCCCGGGCTTGTGTCCCCGGTGCGGGAAGAAGATGGCCGAATGTACCTGCCCTCCGGCAGAAGCTGAGGCCGAACCCGCAGACGCAAGGCTAGCGATACTCAAATCACTGCTGAACTGAGAAACCCATCAAGGAGGTGCAAAAATATGGCAGTACCTAAGAGACATCTTTCCAAGGCCCGCCGCGACAAGCGTCGCAGCAATGTTTGGAAGCTGGAGGCCCCCGCACTGGTCAAGTGCAGCAACTGCGGCTCTCTGAAGCTCCCCCACCAGGCATGTGGCAACTGCGGTTACTACAAGGGCGAGGAAGTCATCAAGAAGGGCTAATTTGCGCAGAATTGGTGGCACATTGGTGTTATGTACAGAAGGGGAGGGCGCAATGCCTTCCCCTTCTTGCTTTGTCTTGAAAACGAAATTGTGAGGTGAAAGCATGGCCATCAGGATCGACCGCGTGGACGCGGGCAGCGAGGCGGAAGCCCTCGGCCTCGCTGGCGGCGACGAGCTGCTGAGCGTGGACGGCAACGAGCTGAACGACACGCTGGACTATGATTTTTATACCGACAGCAAGAGCTTCCACCTCAAAGCGAGAGTGGCGGACGGCATCCGGGAGTGGGACGTCCGGCGGGAAGAGCGCGGCCCCTTCGGCTGCGACTTCTCCACCTATCTGGGCGACCAGAAGCACTCCTGCTCCAACCACTGCATGTTCTGCTTCATTGACCAGCTGCCCCCGGGGATGCGTGAGAGCCTCTACTTCAAGGACGACGACGAGCGCCTGTCCTTTTTGTTCGGCAACTATATCACCATGACCAACATGCAGGACCACGAGATCGACCGCATCATCAAGATGCACATCTCGCCCATCAACATCTCGGTCCACACCACCAATCCCCAGCTCCGCGTGCGGATGCTGGCGAATAAACGGGGCGGCGAGGTGCTGAAGTACCTGCCCCGCCTGGTGGAGGGCGGCATCGCCGTCAACTGCCAGCTGGTGCTCTGCCGGGGCATCAACGACGGCGACGAGCTCCGCCGCACCCTCACCGACCTGCTGGAGCTGACCCCGATGGTGCAGAGCGTGGCGGCAGTCCCCTGCGGCGTGACGGATTACCGCCAGAACCTCTTCAAGCAGACGCCCTACGACGCTGAGACCAGCGCCGCCGTCATCGACATCATGGAAGAGTTCGGCGACGAGTGCAAGCGCCGCCACGGCAAGCGCATCATCTACCCCAGCGATGAGTGGTACCTCAAGGCCGGCCGCCCCATCCCGGAGCCGGAGTTCTATGAGGACTACGACCAGCTGGAAAACGGCGTGGGCATGATGAGCCTCTTCCGGGAGGAATTTCTGGCCGAGCTGGAAAAGCCCCACCGCATCTATGGCACCAAAAAGATGGATGTCGTCACCGGCACCATGGCCGCGCCCCTCATCACCGAGATGATGGACGAGCTGCGCCGCCAGTACCCCATGATAGAAGTAAAAGTGCATCCCATCAAAAACAACTTCTTCGGCGGCAACGTCGGCGTGGCGGGCCTCGTCACGGCGACCGACATCATCGCTCAGTGCGAGGGCCGGCTGTCCAGCGGCACGCTGGGCGTGCCTGCCGTGATGCTGCGGGAGGAGAAGGACACCTTCCTCGATGATATGACCATCGAGCAGCTGGGCCAGCGGCTCGGCGTGAAGGTGGAAGTCCTGCCCACCAGCGGCGGCGACGAGGCCAAGGCCCTGCTGCGCAGCGGCCTGCATATCGCCCGCCGGAGAAGACCGTAATTTTACCCCTTTTGTGAAAGGAGGAACCCCCTATGAGCAAACCGATCGTTGCTGTGGTGGGCCGCCCCAACGTGGGCAAGTCCACCCTGTTCAATAAGCTCTGCGGCCAGCGTCTGGCCATCGTGGAGGATACCCCGGGCATCACCCGCGACCGCATCTTCGCCAACTGCGAGTGGAGCGGCCACGAGTTCCTGCTGGTGGATACCGGCGGCATTGAGCCCAAGGCAACCGAGGGCATTCTGGCCCACATGCGCGAGCAGGCCCAGATCGCCATCGACACCGCCGACTGCATCATCATGGTGGTGGACGTGCGCAACGGCCTGACCGCCGCCGACGAGGACGTGGCCCATATGCTGCGCCGCAGCCACAAGCCCATCATCCTCGCCGTCAACAAATGCGACAACGTGGGCGAGACCCCCATGGAGCTCTACGAGTTCTATAACCTCGGCTTCGACGAAGTCATGCCCATCTCGTCCGTCCACGGCCACGGCACCGGCGACCTGCTGGACGCCGTCTGCGCCCACCTCGATTTCAGCGAGACCGTCGTGGAGGAAGACCGCATCCCCGTCGCTATCATCGGCCGCCCCAACGTGGGCAAGTCCAGCCTGACCAACCGCATCCTCGGTGAGAACCGCATGATCGTGGCCAACGAGGCCGGCACCACCCGCGACGCCATCGACACCCCCGTGGACAACGCTTACGGCAAGTTCATCTTCACCGATACCGCCGGTCTGCGCAAGCGCAGCAACATCACCGACGGCCTCGAGCGCTACATGGTCGTCCGCGCACTGGCCGCCGTCGAGCGCAGCCGCGTGGCCCTCATCCTCGTGGACGCCACCGTCGGCTTCACCGAGCAGGACAGCAAGGTGGCCGGCTACGCCCACGACCAGGGCAAGGCCTGCATCATCGTCGTCAACAAGTGGGACGCCGTGGAGGGCAAGGAGACCAACACCATGGAACTGCAGCGCCGGGGCTATGCCGAGTGCTTCAGCTTCATGGGCTACGCTCCTATCATCTTCATCTCGGCCCAGACCGGCTACAACGTCAACAAGCTGATGCAGCTCATCCGCGATGTGGACAGCCAGAACGGTGCCCGCGTGCCCACCGGTGTGCTGAATGAGATGCTGGCCCGTGCCACCGCTCGGATGCAGCCGCCCAGCGACAAGGGCCGCCGCCTGAAGATCTTCTACCTGACCCAGGCTTCCACCCGTCCGCCGACGTTCGTGGCCTTCGTCAACGCAAAGCACCTGTTCCACTTCAGCTATCAGCGGTATATCATCAACCAGATCCGCGAGAACTTCGGTCTGGAGCACACCCCCATCCGCCTTGTCGTGCGTGAGCGCGGCTCCGGCGAAGTGGGCGCGAAGGACGTATAAGGAAGGGAGACTGGTTCTATGACCGCATTTCTCATTGTGCTGGCGGTCGCTGCCGAAGCCTATCTGCTGGGCAGCGTGGACACCGGCATCCTCGTCAGCAAGTATCTGTACCATGACGACGTCCGCACCCACGGCTCGGGCGCTGCCGGTATGACCAACATGCTGCGCACCTTCGGCAAGAAGGCCGCTGCCCTCACGGCGGTGGGCGATGTGCTCAAGGGCGTCGTGGCCGTCTGCCTTGGCCGGTGGCTGTTCGGCCATCTGCCCGCCGACGCTGCCGTCTCGCCCTATCTGGGCGTCTACCTCGCCGCCATCCTCGCCGTGGTGGGCCACTCCAAGCCCATCTACTTCGGCTTCAAGGGCGGCAAGGGCGTGCTGGTGGCTGCCGGTGCCATTCTGGCAGTCCAGCCGGTGCTGCTGCCAGTGCTGGCACTCATCTTCCTCGTCTGCCTGGTCCCCACCGGCATGGTGTCGCTGGGCAGCATCACCATGGCCGCGGCCTACCCGGTCCTGACGCTGGTGTACAGCCTCATGCACGGCCTGCCGACTCAGGACGTGGTGGTCTGCACTGTCGGCGCTGCCATCATGGGCGGCATGGTCATCTGGATGCACCGTTCCAACATCCAGCGCATCCGGGACGGCAAGGAGTACCGTTTCGGCCAGAAGCACAAGAGCAACTAAGCATAAAAAAATGCCCCGCAGGCAGCTCTCGACGAGCGTCCTGCGGGGCATTTTACGTTGTCAGGCTCATTTCGGGTCTGCTTCCAGCAGCGTGTCGGTGTTGTCCTCGTACTTGGGGTCTTCGATGGCGACTTCAAGCTCCGTGTCGGTGTCGTCATGATGCAGGTGTTTGCGCAGCCGGGAGGCGAATTCCTCCGACGGGATGCCGCTCTGGCTGGGGGAAAGGTCGGGTGCAGGGTGGCCGTCGGGCAGATGAGCGCCGAAAGCCGGCACGAAGAAGAACCTCCGCACGATGAAGATGAGGGCGATGGCGCTCACGCTCAGCAGGTTCTCCATGGCGGACTCGTGACCCACCACCATGTGGCGGGCGATGGCGTAGAGCAGCACTTCGAGGCTGGAACCGGGGCTGTGCTTGGCCAGCATCTTGATGAACTCGATGCCGATGACGATGTCCAGCGCCCGCTGTAAGAAGGTGCTCACCTCGACGTCGTTGCCGTCGAACAGCAGGCCGGGCATCCACTGCAGCAGCGGCACCATCGACAGCAGCAGGCCGATGAGGACGAGGCCGGACAACAGGATCTCGAGCAGGGTGGCTGTGCTGATGATCTTGTTGCGCAATTCGGCGCGGCTGTGGCTTTCAACACGGGAATTGGACATGGGCAGGGACCTCTCTTTCAAATTTGACCGGAAATCTTTTACAACAGTTTGATTCTATTGTAACAAAAGCGAAAAACGAAGTCAATTTCTTCGGCTGGGAAAGTTGGCCAGCATGAAAAACTGGAATCGAAGGTAGACAAAAGGGGCCGCCCGCACCCGGAATGGAGTGCAGACGGCCCCTCTTTGTGCTGAAAAGGCGGCTTAGGCCTCAGCGATGGCTTCGATCTCGCAGAGCACGCCCTTGGGCAGGTCTTTCACGGCCACGCAGCTGCGGGCGGGCTTGGAGGTGAAATACTTGGCGTACACCTCGTTGAAAGCGGCAAAGTCGGCGATGTCGGCCAGGAAGCAGGTGGTCTTGACCACCTTGTCAAAGCCCACGCCGGCAGCTTCGAGGATAGCGCCCACATTGCGGCAGCTCTGGTCAGCCTGTGCGGCGATGCCCTCGGCGACTGCGCCGGTGGCGGGGTCTACCGGGATCTGGCCGGAGGTGAAGACGAGACCGCCCACGGTGTAGCCCTGAGAGTAGGGGCCGATGGCGCCGGGAGCTTTTTCGGTGCTGATGATGTTCATATCGATTACCTCACATATCATAAATAGGGGAGTCTCCCGCCAAAAGGGGAGCCGATGAAAAAAGTCTACCACCAACTGTCCCCGCCGTCAACGGGCAGCAGGGAACGGTCCCGGAATTTCCGGAAAAAGGGAATGTAAAATTATTTGGAAAAATCTGTGCAAATCATCTTGACAAGAAATAAACTTTTATGATAAAAATAGAGCATGAAAGTAACATTTTTGCAGGAAAAACGCGGGCGCAGCGCAGGCAGGAAAGCCAGCTTTGCGCAGGCGCGTTTCTTTTTTGCAGAAAAAGCGAATTTCTGAACCCTCGGAAGGGGCAGAAAGGATAAGATATGTCGATTTTGGTAGATGATTCAAATAAAACAGCCTGCCGTGCAGCGGAGGCTAGACTGCAGCAGAAAAACTGTGCTGCGCTGGTGCGTCCGGCGGGTACGGGCAAAGGCTGCATCGTGTGGGAGCTGCTGGACGCCCACCCCGAGATGCGCGTGCTCTGGGTGGTGTCCTGCGCTGCCCGTCTGGAACTGCGCCGCGCCCTGACAAAGCGGCTGGGCCGGACGCTGGGCGGCCGGGTGCGGCTGATGAGCTGTGAGCAGCTGGCCGTGCAGAATGCGCTGGGCTGGGTGGCGCTGGCTGAGTTCCGGCCCGGCCTGCTGGTGCTGGACGGCTGGAGGGAGATGAGCGCAAAGAACTGGACCGACTGTGTCCAGCCCCTGTTTCGCCTCTGCCCGGGGGCAAAGCTGCTGGCTCTGGGGGAGCCGGACGCCCCGGGCGACAGCTGCCGCGCTGCCGAGGAGATGCTGGCCGACGCCATCGTGGAGCCGCTGGCGCTGGGCGGGGCGATGACCGAGGGCCTGCTGCCCATGCCGGCCTCCTATACGGCCCTGCTCTGGCCGCTGGAAGATGCGATGGCCCGCCTCCGTGCTGAGGTGAAGAACCTCCATCTGCCGGGCTGCCCTGACCCCAACGCCGAGAAATATCAGGCTTTGAGCCTCGCCGTAGAAAAGCTTCCGCCGCTGGAACAGCTGCTGGCGCAGTGGCTCCCGGATGCTGCCGGGCGCTGCCTCGTCCTCTGCGAGGATGATGCAGCGGCGGCGCAGACCGCAGAGCAGGCCGAGAAGCTGTTTGGTGCAGGAACACATATTTATAAGGATGCAGAAGGCTTTGCGGCCGATGAAGCGGCCACCCTCCGGCTGCTGGTCTGTGCCAACGGCCCGGCGGTGCAGGCTCCTCTGGCCGGGATCTCGGGCGTGGTGCTGGTGCGCCGCAGCGCTGGACCGGCCGCATACCGGCAGATGCTGGCCCGCGCCCTTGCGGCCTGCGGCAGTGTGCCGGTGGCAGAGCTGAGCGCGGCCTTTGAGGCGCTGACCTGTGTGCAGCAGCTGCGGAAGGAGTGCAGCGCGGCGGGGGCAGAAGCCTTCCCGCTGGAAGAGCCCCTTTCTGCCTGCCGCCGGGCTTACCGGCAGCTCCGCCGCGCGCTGGACTCCGACTGGGAGCGCTATTATGCCGCCGCAAAGCAGATGACGGCAGAGGGAAAGACGCTGGACGTGCCTCGCTCCTACAGCTTCGGGGGCGTGGCCGTGGGCCGCTGGCTGGAAAACCAGCGCCTTGTCCGGGCCGGAAAGAAAAAGGGACGCCTCACCGCCGCGCAGGCCGCCCGGCTGGACAAAATCGGCATGAACTGGAAAAAGCGGCTCGAACTGGCGTGGGAGAACGGCTGTGCTTCGGCCCGGCGGTACCGCGACAGCCACAGCGACCTGCTGGTGCCGGTCCATTATAAGGATAAGGACGGCTTTGCGCTGGGCGAGTGGATCGTCTATAACCGCCAGCGCTATCTGGGCGGGAACCTGCCGTCAGACCGCGTCGAGCGCCTCGAGGCACTGGGCATGGTGTGGGACACCGGCAGCATCCTCTGGGAGAAGAGCTATGCCGCCGCCGTCCAGTATTATCTGGAAAATCACACGCTGGAAATTCCCGTCAAGTATGTCACGCCGGACGGCATGGCGCTGGGCGTCTGGCTGGGCAGTCAGCGTGCCGCTTATAAAGAAGGTGTGCTGACCGACGCCCAAATCGAGAAGCTGGAAGCGCTGGGAGTGGACTGGACGAACCGGAACGACCGCAAGTGGCAGACCGCCTACGAGGCCGCCGTGAAGTACCACGCCGCCCACGGGAACCTCGACGTTCCCATCGAGTACATCGACGAAGACGGCATCCTGCTGGGCAAGTGGGTGTCCCGCCAGCGGTACGCATGGCAGAACCCCGAGCGCAGCAGCGCCCGGGTAACGCTGGAGCGGAAAGCTCTGCTGGACGAGCTGGGCATGAACTGGGAAAAGACCGACTCGTGGCAGCACCGCTACGAGCTGGCCGTGGAATACAAAAAGGAGCACGGCAGTCTGGCCGTTCCGGCCCAGTACCGGACGGAGGACGGCATCTGGCTGGGCAGCTGGCTGTCCCGTCAGAAGCAGATGCTGCGGGAGGGCAAAAAGCTCTCCGCCGCGCGCCGCGCGGCCCTGAAAGAGCTGTTCAAGGGCGAAAAAGGCCGACGCCTCAGCGCCCCGGTGCCGCCCGCGTGCAGCGTGCGGGAGCAGAACTGGCTGGACAACTACCAGAGCGCCAGGCTCTACGCCGAGAAGAAGGGCAGCCTCCTCGTGCCTGCCGGATATGTGGACGAGAACGGCTTCCGTCTGGGCGTCTGGATCTCGAACCTCCGGGCTGCCCGCAAGGCCCGGCCCGGCTCGTTTCAGGTGACGCCGGAGCATATCGCTCTGCTGGACGCCATCGGGATGCAGTGGGACGCCCGGGAGGCCAAGTGGGCCGGGGCGTTCCGCCGCGCCGAAGAGTACCGCGCCGCCCACGGCGACCTGCTGGTGCCGGTGAACTATAAGACCGAAGACGGCTTCTGCCTCGGCGACTGGGTCCGCCGGATGCGCGAAAACTACGCCTGTGCTGAGAAAAAGCTGACGGCGGAGCGCATCGCAAAGCTCGAAGCGCTGGGCATGGTCTGGACCGTGCCGCAGGAGGGCTGAGATATTGCATTTTAGGGCGGAGTGTGGTATACTTCACCTCGTCTGAATAGAAAACAGCAGGTGCCTGCCGCCGGGGCTTCGTCCCCGGCCGGGAGGGTAAAAGGGAAGCGGGTGCGAGTCCCGCGCGATCTCGTCACTGTGATAAGGGAGTCCGCTGCCTTGGCGCTCAGCGCCGGTCACTGGAGGCTTTGCCTCTGGGAAGGCGGCAGCGGGCGGTGAGCTTTCAGTCAGGAAACCTGCCCGCTGTTGGTACAGGAGCGTCCGGCTCCGGATCACGAGGAATTGGTCGTACCAAAAAGCCCGAAAGTTCAAAGGGTCTTTTTGCTGTGCCTTCCGCGCGGTGAAAAGGCTCTTTTTTCGTTTGAGCTGGCCCCCGTTTCGTACCCTTTCTATCGGAAACGTACATTCCACACAACAGAAAGGACTCAAACAATGCGTAAGGCAACCAACAAGAACTGGCAGCGCATCACCGCCGCTGCCGCCGCACTGGCCCTGTGTGCCGGTGTGCTCACCGGCTGCGGTGCATCTTCTTCCACTGCCGCCGGCAGCACCGCCGCAAGCTCTGCTGCCGCCAGCGAGGTGAGCAGCGAGGAGGCCGATGAAATGGCAGCAAAGAATGTGGCAGACCTCATCGACGCCATCTATGTGCAGGAGCGCAACGAGAATACCGACGCTCAGTGTGAGGCCGCCAAGGCCGCATGGGACGCCCTGACCGACGCCCAGAAGGAGCTGGTCGAGGGCGAAGAGGCTGACCCCGATTACTTTGGCCGCGACACCGGCGACGCCTCTAAGGACGACGCCCGCAATGAGGACAACATCGGCGACAACGAGATCCTGGTCGTCAGCTTCGGCACCTCCTTCAACAACAGCCGCGCAGCGGACATCAAGGGCATCGAGGACGCCATCCAGGCCGCATATCCCGACTGGTCTGTCCGCCGCGCCTTCACCGCACAGATCATCATCAACCATGTTCAGGCCCGTGACGGCGAGAAAATCGACAACATGGAGCAGGCTCTGGAGCGCGCTGTTGCCAACGGCGTGAAGAATCTGGTCGTCCAGCCCACCCATCTGATGCATGGCGCTGAGTACGACGAGATGATGGAGATGGTGGACAGCTACCGCGATAAGTTCGAGTCCGTCGCCATCGCCGAGCCTCTGCTGGGCGAGGTGGGCAGCGATGCCACCGTCATCAACGCCGACAAGGAAGCTGTCGCCAAGGCCATCACCGCCGAGGCCGTCAAGACCGCCGGTTTCGACAGTCTGGACGCCGCTGCTGAGAACGGCACCGCCTTCGTCTTCATGGGCCACGGCACCTCTCACACCGCAAAGGTGAGCTACACCCAGATGCAGTCTCAGATGAACGCTCTGGGCTACAAGAACGTCTTCATCGGCACCGTCGAGGGTGAGCCGGAGGAGACTGCCTGCGAGAACGTCATCGAGGCTGTCAAGGCCGCCGGCTACACCAAGGTCGTCCTGCGTCCCCTGATGGTCGTTGCAGGCGACCACGCCAACAACGATATGGCGGGCGACGACGAGGATTCCTGGAAGAGCCAGTTCGAGGCCTCCGGCGAATTCGATTCTGTGGATTGCCAGATCGCCGGTCTGGGCGAGGTCGCTGACATCCAGCAGCTCTACGTCGCACACACCAAGGCCGCTGTCGATTCCCTGAACGGCTGAGCATAAGTTTATGATTGCCCGGAAAGGAGTGCCTTTTCGGGCAATTTCTTTTTCGGCCTGCTTTGAATTCGGGCCATTGCGTGTTATAATCTTTTCTGTAAAATAGATACTTCGAGGTATATCATCATGAAACTGAACCATAAATTTGCTCTTCTGCTGGCCGGCGCTGTGCTGGCTGGTTCTCTCACCGGCTGCGGCGCATCCGGCACCCCGGCCAGCTCTGCCGCTTCCTCCGAGGCTGCGGCCTCCTCCGCCGTGAGCGAGGCAGCTTCCGAACCGGCGGCAGAGGCCGCTCTGCCCGACGGCGTCTACACCGCCGACTTTGACACCGACAGCTCCATGTTCCATGCCAACGAGGCCAATGACGGCAAGGGAACGCTGACTGTGAAGGACGGTCAGATGACCTTCCACGTCAGCCTCGTCTCCAAGAAGATCGTCAACCTCTACGTCGGCATGGCTGCTGACGCCGAGGCCCACGAGGGCGACTGGCTCCAGCCCACCACCGACACCGTCACCTACTCCGACGGCCTGTCCGATGAGGTCTACGGCTTCGACATCCCGGTGAAGGCTCTGGACGAGGACTTCCAGTTGGCCATCCTCGGCACCAAGGGCAAGTGGTACGACCATACCGTCCGTGTCGCCAACGCCCAGCCTGCTGCGGCGGAAGCACCTGCCGACGGCACCTACACCTGTGATGTGACCCTTGAGGGCGGCTCCGGCCGTGCCACCGTGGAAAGCCCTGCGGCCCTGACCGTGGCCGACGGCAGGATGACCGCCACCATCGTCTGGTCCAGCCCCAACTACGACTATATGCTGGTGGACGGCGAGAAGTATCTGCCCACCAACACCGAGGGCAACTCTACCTTCGAGATCCCCGTCACTGCTCTCGACACCCCGCTGGATGTGGTGGGCGATACCGTCGCCATGAGCACCCCGCATGAGATCGAGTATACGCTGACCTTCGCCTCTGCATCCCTGATCGAGGCAAAGTGACGATGAAACGCCGCAATTTCCTGAAAGCCCTGCCTGCCGCCGCCCTCACCCTTGCGGGCTGCGGGCAGCAAAAGACCGCCCCGGCCAATACAGCATCCCTCGTGTTCGACCACAGCTATCCGCTGGACTATGCCACCCAGTTTTCCGCCGACTGCTATGAGGGCGGCTATGTGATGATCGACATCCCGGACGCCGGGCGGTTCCTCGTCGTCCCTGAAGGGGCCGCCGAGGTGGACGACCTGCCCGAGGACGTCGTGGTGCTGCGCCAACCGCTGGATCATATTTATCTCGTCTCTACCTCGGTGATGGACCTCTTCGTCCATCTGGACGCCCTGGACAGCATCGCTCTCTCCGGCACAAAGGCCGAGGGCTGGTATGTGGAAGAGGCCAAACAGGCCATGCAGGAGGGCCGCATCGCCTACGCAGGCAAGTACAGCGCCCCGGACTATGAGCGCATCCTTGCCGCCGGCTGCACCCTCGCCATCGAGAACACCATGGTGCTCCACGACCCCGAGGTCAAGGAGCAGCTGGAAAAGTTCGGCGTGCCGGTCCTCGTGGAGCGCTCGAGCTACGAGAGCGGCCCGCTGGCCCGGATGGAGTGGCTCAAGCTCTACGGCATCCTGCTGAATAAGACTGAGATGGCGGAAGAGGTCTTTCGCCAGAAGGTGGAGCAGGTGGCCCCTATCCTCGAGCAGGAGAACACCGGCAAGACTGCGGCCTTCTTCTCCATCACCACGAACAACCTCATCACCGTCCGCCGCACCAGCGACTATGTGGCCCAGATGGTGGGGATGGCCGGCGGCGTCTACATCTTCGACGACCTCGAGGGGGAGACGTCGGCCCAGTCCACCATCAAACTGCCGCTGGAGACCTTCTACGCCCGGGCCAAAGACGCCGACGTCCTCATCTACAACAGTACCATCGAGGGCGTGATGGAGACCCGTGACCAGCTCATCGAAAAATGCCCGATGCTGGCAGATTTCAAGGCCGTCCAGTCCGGCGACTGCTGGTGTACGGCCCAGAGCCTCTTCCAGCAGAGCATGGAGCTGGCCGACCTCATCTCGGATATGAACCTCGTCTTCACCGAGGGCTCGCCCGACCCGGCGTCCCTCCGTTTCTTACAGCGCATCGTATAAAAGGAGCTTTGTCATGACCACCACCCGCCGCCTCAGCCTCGCGTACCTCGCCCTCACGGCGGGGGTCGCGGTGCTGTTTGCACTCAACCTGTTCTGGGGCAGTGTGTCCCTGACGCCCGGCGCGGTGGCGGCGGCTCTGCTGGGCCGGGGCGAAGATGTGCTGGCCGTGGGCATCGTGCTCCAGCTCCGTCTGCCCCGGGCGGTCATGGTCGTGCTGCTGGGCGCGGCCCTCTCGGCTGCAGGCTACCTCCTGCAGACCTTCTTCGCCAACCCCATCGCCGGCCCCTTCGTCATGGGCGTGTCCAGCGGCGCAAAGCTGGCAGTGGCCCTGACGATGGTGGTGTTTTTACAGCAGGGGCTGCTCACCAGCTCGGCCACCCTCATCATCGCCGCCTTTGCAGGCTCGATGGCGGCGATGGCCTTCGTGCTGGTGGTGGCCCGGCGGGTGCCGCGGATGAGCATCCTCGTCATCTGCGGCATCATGATCGGTTATATCTGTTCGGCTGTCACCGACATCGTGGTGACCTTTGCTCAGGACTCCAACATCGTCAATCTCCACAACTGGTCGATGGGCAGCTTTTCCGGCATGACCTGGGCCAACGTGGGCGCAGCGGCCTGCGTGGTGCTGCCTGCGCTGGCGGCGGCGTTCCTGCTCTCGAAGCCCATGGCGGCCTACCAGATGGGCGAGAGCTACGCCAGGAGCGTCGGCGTACCGGTGCGGGCCTTCTCGACGGCCCTCGTGCTGCTTTCCAGCCTGCTTTCCGCCTGCGTGACGGCCTTTGCAGGCCCCATCTCCTTTGTGGGCATCGCGGTGCCGCATCTGGTCAAGAATCTGCTGGGCAGCGCAAAGCCCCTTTATGTCCTGCCGGGCTGCTGTCTGGGCGGGGCAGCGTTCTGCCTGCTCTGCGACCTCATCGCCCGCAGCCTGTTCGCGCCCACTGAGCTGTCCATCAGCTCGGTGACGGCGGTTTTCGGTGCGCCGGTGGTCATCTGGCTGCTGGTGCGCCGCCAGACACAGGAGGGCCGGGAATGAGCGATCCGAAATTCTACTGCCGCGCCGAGGACCTTGCCATCGGCTACGGCAAAACGCCCCTGATGGAGCACATCGGACTCGGCGTCGGGAAGGGGACCATCCTCACCCTCATCGGCCCCAACGGCGCGGGCAAATCCACCCTGCTCAAGACGCTGGCAGCGCAGCTGGCCCCCCAGGGGGGCGCTGTGCTGCTGGACGGCAAAGATCTCGCGGACTACTCCGGCCCGGAGCGCGCCCGCAAAATGGCCCTGATGGTGCCTCACACCCGCCGCACCGAGCTGACCACCTGCTTCGAGATGGCGTCCGCCGGGCGCTACCCCTACACGGGGCGGCTGGGTGTCCTCTCGGCAGAAGATAAGCGCCAGGTCCATGCCGCGCTGGCCCTCGTGGGGGCCGAGGCGCTGGCGGGCCGGGACTTCAACCGCATCAGCGACGGCCAGCGCCAGCGCGTCCTGCTGGCCCGGGCCATCTGCCAGCAGCCGGAGCTGATATTATTGGACGAGCCTACGTCTTTCCTTGACATCAAGGGCAAGGCCGAATTGCTGGCCATCCTGAAAAGCCTCGCCCGTGACAAGAAGATGGCCGTCATCCTGAGCCTCCATGAGCTGGAGCTGGCACAGAAAGTTTCCGACAAGGTCGTCTGCGTCTCGGCGGCGGGCGTCTCGGACGTCATGACACCGGAAAAGGCCTTTGCCCGGGAAAACATCTGCAAAATTTATGCTCTGACCGATGAGCAGTACGCATTCCTCTACGGCGAAGAAAAAGCGCCGGAGGAAAAGCGCCCGCTCTTTGAGCACTACGTCCGCAGCGGCCAGAAGCTCCTGCGCTGCGGCTATACCACCGGCACCTGTGCGGCGCTGGGCGCGGCGGGCGCGGCACGGTTGCTGCTCACCGGCCGCACCCCCGAGACGGTGGCCCTCCGCACCCCGAAGGGCATCGTGGTGGAGGTAGAGCCCATCTTTTGCCGCCTGTCCGGCGAGGGGGCCGAGTGCGCCATCCGGAAGGACGGCGGCGACGATGTGGACGTGACCACCGGTCTGCCGGTCATCGCCAGTGTCGCCCTCCGGCCCGAACTGGCCGGCGAGGTGCGCATCCACGGCGGTGAGGGCGTGGGCCGGGTGACAAAGCCCGGTCTCGACCAGCCCGTGGGCGAAGCTGCCATCAACCACGTCCCCCGGGCTATGATAAAGGAAACGCTGGAAAAAGAGGCCGAATCTGCCGGGTACGCGGGCGGCTTTGACGTCACCATCTCTATCGAGGGCGGGGCCGAAACGGCGAAGCGCACCTTCAACCCCCATATGGGCGTGGAAGGGGGCCTCAGCGTCCTCGGCACCAGCGGCATCGTCGAGCCCATGAGCCAGCAGGCCATCCTCGACACCATCCAGCTGGAAATGGGGCAGGCGGCGCTTCGGGCCGGAAGCCCCCGGCGGCTCATCCTTGCCCCGGGCAACTACGGCCTCGACTATCTCCACGAGAAGATGCCCGCCCTAAAGAATATCCCGGTGGTCAAGACCTCGAACTTCATCGGGGATACGATGGATATGGCGGCGGCATCAAAATTCGAGCAGGTGGTGCTGGTGGGCCACATCGGCAAGCTGGTCAAACTGGCGGGCGGCGTCATGAACACCCACTCCCGCACGGCCGACTGCCGCACCGAGCTGCTCTGCGCCCACGCCGCCCTCTGCGGCGCGTCCCGGGACGTCTGCGCGGCTCTGATGAACGCGGCCACCACCGACGCCTGCATGGAGATCTTAGACGGAGCAGAGATGAGAGAGCCGGTGCTGTCCAGTCTGCTGGACGCCATCCAGCTCCACCTCGACCGCCGCGCCGCCGGGGCGTTCCGGGTGGGAGCGGTGCTCTTCTCGAATCAATACGGCCCGCTGGGCCAGACCAGGACTGCAAAGGAGCTGCTGGACGAATGGAAAAACGGATAGGCACTTTTTACGGCGTCAGCGTCGGCCCGGGCGACCCGGAGCTCATGACCCTGCAGGCTGTCCGCTGCCTCGAAAACTGCCCGGTCATCGCCGCGCCCCAGACCCCGAAGGGCGGGATGCTGGCGCTGGACATCGCAAAAGGTGCGGTGGAGCTGAGCGGCAAGACCATCCTGCCGCTGCGCTTCGCCATGAGCCTTGACCCGGCGGTGCAGAAAGCCGCCCACATCGAGGCGGCCCGGGCCGTGAAAGAATATCTCGACGCCGGGCAGGATGTCGCCATGCTCAACCTCGGCGACGTGTCCGTCTACGCCACCTTCGGCTACCTGCAGGAGATCTTGGAGGCCGAGGGTTACAAGACCGTGATGCTCCCCGGCGTGACGAGCTTCTGCGCTGCTGCGGCCCGGCTGGGCCAGTCCCTGACGGGCGGCATGGAGCAGCCGCTGACCATCACCCCGGGGCGCTGCGCCGCTGAGGTGCTGGCCGCACCGGGCGCGAAAGTGCTGATGAAATCGGGCCGTCAGCTGCCCGAGACGCTGGCCGCGCTGGCCGACGCCGGGCTTCTGAGCCGGAGCGCGATGGTCTGTAACTGCGGCCTGCCGAACGAGGAGGTCTGGCCCGACCTGACCGATTACGACCCGGCCCGGTCGGCGGGCTATTTCGCAACGATTTTGGTGAAGGAGGGGTAAGATATGGTCCATTTTGTAGGAGCCGGGCCGGGCGCACCCGACCTCATCACCCGGCGGGGCGCGGCCCTGCTGGCCGATGCCGACTGCATCATCTACGCGGGCAGTCTCGTCAACCCGGCCCTGCTGGGGCTGGCGAAGCCCGGCTGTGTCCTCTATAACAGCGCCGAGATGACGCTGGAACAGGTGCTGGACACCATCCGTGCCGCCGAAAAGGCCGGAGGCACCACGATCCGCCTCCACACCGGCGACCCCTGCCTCTACGGGGCCATCCGGGAGCAGATGGACGCACTGGATGCTGACGGCATCCCTTATGACGACACCCCGGGCGTGTCCAGCTTCTGCGGCGCGGCGGCGGCACTCTGTGCCGAGTACACTCTGCCCAACGTGAGCCAGACCGTCATCATCACCCGGATGGAGGGCCGCACTCCTGTCCCTGAGGCCGAACAGCTGGAACAGCTGGCCGCTCACGGGGCTACCATGGTCATCTTCCTCTCCATCGGGCTGGTGGACAAAGTCCAGCAGGCCCTTCTCGAGAGCGGCGGCTACCGCTCCGATACCCCTGCCGCTGTGGTCTATAAGGCCACCTGGCCCGAGCAGAAGGTGGTGCGCTGCACCGTCTCCACACTGGCCGAGGAGACCCGCAAAAACGGCATCACCAAGACCGCCCTCATCGTCGTAGGCGACTTTCTGGGCGAAAACTACGAGCGCAGCAAGCTCTATGACCCCGCCTTTACCACCGAGTTCAGGCAGGGGACGGAGGCCGGGCAGTGAGCCGGGCATATCTGGCCTTTACGGCAAAGGGCGAAGCGCTGGCCCATCGGCTGGCGGAAGCTCTGCCCGGCAGCGTGAGCCGCTGCGGCGGAGACGTGACCCTGAAAGGCTGGACGGCGGAGCATTTTGCACAGGATGAGGCCCTGATTTTTGTAGGAGCTGTGGGCATCGCGGTGCGGGCCATCGCGCCCCACTGCAGGAGCAAGGCCGCCGACCCGGCGGTGGTGGTCGTGGACGAGGGCGGGAACTTCGCCGTGCCGCTCCTGTCGGGCCATCTGGGCGGTGCAAACGCGCTGGCCCGGGCGCTGGCAAAAGCGTGCGGCGCGGTGCCGGTCATAACGACGGCCACCGACATCAACGGTCTCTTCGCCGTGGACCTCTGGGCCAAGGCCCAGAACTGCACTGTCCTTGAGCCGGAGCGCATCAAGCGCGTCAGCGGCGCCCTGCTGGCCGGGCAGACTGTCCGGTACTGGTCGCCGTGGCCGGTGGCGGGGGAGATCCCCGCCGGAGTGAAAAAGGCTGATGCACCCGAAGCCGCCGACTTCGCCCTGACCCTCACGCCGCAGGGCGGGGCGCTCCACCTCGTACCCCGCATCGGGGTGCTGGGGGTGGGGTGCCGCCGCGGCACGACGGCCCAGCAGCTGGAAGAAGCCTTCGCGGCGTTCTGTGCCGCGTCCGGCCTCAGCCCGGCGGCGGTCTGCGCCGCCGCCAGCATCGACCTGAAAAAAGATGAGCCGGGGCTTGCAGAGTTTTGCAAAGCCCACGGCTGGCCCATCACGTTCTATCCGGCCGACGAACTGCGGGCCGTGCCGGGACAGTTTACCCCGTCGGCCTTTGTGGCAAGTGTCACCGGCGTGGACAACGTCTGTGAGCGCTCGGCGGTAAAAGCCTCGGGCGGGACGCTCCTTCTGCCCAAAACGGCAGGCGGCGGCGTGACGCTGGCGCTGGCCGTCCGCCCCTTTGCACCCGATTGGAGGACAGAGCAATGAGTGAGAGTAAAAAGACCGTGTTCGTCGTGGGGCTTGGCCCCGGCGGCGGACAGTTTCTGACCGTGCAGGCGCAGAGCGCCTTGCAGCAGGCCGAGGTGTTGTGCGGCTATACGGTCTACATCGACCTTGTGCGCCCCCTCTACCCGGAAAAAGAGTGCTACACCACCGGCATGACCCGGGAGATCGACCGCTGCCGCTGGGCGCTGGACACTGCCCGGGCGGGCCGGGACGTGGCGCTGGTCTGCTCCGGCGACGCCGGGGTCTACGGCATGGCCAGCCCGCTGCTGGAGCTGGCCGAAGAGTACCCGGATGTCAATGTGGAGGTCGTCCCCGGCCTGACCGCCGCCCTCAGCGGCGGCGCGGTGCTGGGTGCGCCGCTGGCCCACGATTTCTGCGTCATCTCGCTGTCGGACCGTCTCACGCCGTGGGAGGTCATCGAAAAGCGGCTGGTCTGCGCCGCCCAGGGCGATTTCGCACTGGCGCTGTACAATCCCTCGTCCAAGGGCCGCCCGGACTATCTGCGCCGGGCCGTGGACGTCCTGCTGGCGAACGGCAAAGCCCCGGACACCCTCTGCGGCTCTGTGCGGAACATCGGCCGGGAAGGGCAGGAAAAGCACATCCTGCCTCTCAGCCAGCTCCGGGACACCGAGGTGGATATGTTCACCACCGTCTTTGTGGGCAGCGCCGCCACTCGCGCGCTGAGCGGGCGGATGGTCACGCCGCGGGGGTACCGCCGATGAACGTCGTCGTTTTCAGCGGCACCACCGAGGGGCGGGAGCTTTCCCGCCAGCTGGCGGCGCTGGGCATCGAAGTCACCGTCAGCGTGGCCACCCCGCTGGGACAGGAAGAGCAGGGGAGCACCCCCGGCGTCACCGTCCGGTGCGGGCGGCTCCTGCCCGATGAGATGGCCGCGCTCTTGGGGGATTCCGCCCTCTGCATCGACGCCACCCACCCCTACGCAGTGGAGGCGACCAAGAACATCAAAGCAGCGGCAGAGAAGGCCGGGGTAGGATACCTCCGCCTGCTGCGTCCGGCCAGTCCGCTGCCGGAAAACTGTCTCGTCTTTGAGAGCGCAAAGCAGGCAGCCGAGGCGCTGGCCGCAAAAGAGGGCAACCTTCTATTGGCCACCGGGGCCAAGGAGCTGGCGCAGTTTGCGGCCATCCCGCCCGAGCGGCTCTACCCCCGTGTCCTGCCCACGCTGGAAAGCATCGCGGCCTGCGAGGCGGCGAATATCCCCCACCGCAACATCATCGCCATGCAGGGCCCCTTCAGCTTTGCCCTCAATCAGGCCATGATGGAGCAGTTCCATATCCGCTGGCTCGTCACAAAGGACGGCGGCGCGGCCGGAGGCTTCGACGAAAAAGCCGCCGCCGCCTCTGCCGCCGGGGCGCAGCTGGTGGTCATCCGCCGCCCGCCCGAGCAGGGCGAGACGGCTTCCGAGGTGTTGAAACGCTGCAAGGAGATGATAAGATGAACGTGACACTCATCGGCATGGGCTCCGGTCAGCCGGAGAACCTGACCCTTCAGGGCCTGGCCGCACTGCGGCAGGCCGACCTCATCCTAGGCGCACGGCGTCTGCTGGCAGTTCTGCCTGCCGGCTGCACCGAGAACCGAGCCGCCGCCTACCGCCCCGACGAGGTGGCAGAGCTGCTGCAGACTTCCGGCGCAGAGAACGCCGTGCTGGTCTACAGCGGCGACACAGGCTTTTACTCCGGCGCGTCCTCCATGATGGAAAAGCTGGAGGCCCTCGGCGTCCGCGCCCGGGTGCTGCCCGGCCTTTCCAGCATCCAGTTGCTGGCGGCGGCGCTGGGCCGTCCGTGGCAGGGGTGGAACCTTGTTTCGGCCCATGGCCGCACCTGTGACCCGGTGGCCGAGTGTATGCAGGGCAGACCCACCTTCTTCCTCACCGGCGGCAGCGAAGACCCCGCCACCCTCTGCGCCCAGCTGGCGGCAGAGGGCTTCGGGGACGTGCAGGCTGTTGTGGGCCAGTGCCTCGGCACGCCGGAAGAAAAGCTCTTCCGCGGCAGCGTCAAAGAGCTGGCCGCAGGCCGCTTCAACAGCCTGAGCGTCCTTCTCGTGGAGGCGGCGGAAGTACTGCCCCGCCGCGCTCCGGGCCTGCCGGACGAAGCCTTCGAGCGGGGCGACGTTCCCATGACCAAGCAGGAAGTCCGGGCCGCTGTGCTGGCGAAGCTGGCCGTCCGCCCGGAAGACATCCTGTGGGACGTGGGGGCCGGGACGGGCAGCGTCAGCGTGGAGCTGGCATTGGCCGCGCCCCGGGGCCGGGTCTACGCAGTGGAGTGCAGGCCGGAGGGCTGTGCGCTCATCAAAGCCAACCGCGAAAAATTCAGGACCCGGAACCTCGTCCTCGTGGAGGGGCTTGCCCCCGCCGTACTTTCGGACCTGCCCGCGCCGGACGCTGTTTTCATCGGCGGCAGCAAGGGCAGCCTTGCCGCCATCGTGGACGCCGCGCTGGATAAGAACCCCGACGCCCGCATCTGCGTGTCGGCCATCGCCCTTGAGAGCCTTTCGGCGGCGGTGGCCGCGCTGACGGCCAAAGGCCGGACCGTGCAGGTGAGCCAGATCGCCGTCAGCCGGGCCAGGGCCGTGGGCGGACTGCACCTTATGATGGCCCAGAACCCCATCTACCTCATCACAGGAGAATGACATGATACAGTTTCTGCTGGCGGCGCCCCGCTCGGGCAGCGGCAAGACCACCATGACCTGCGCCCTGCTCATGGCGCTGAAGCGGCGGGGCTGTGCACCCTGCGCCTTCAAGAACGGGCCGGACTACATCGACCCCATGTTCCACCGGGCCGTGCTGGGGGTGGAGAGCCGCAACCTCGACCTCTTTTTCTCTGCACCCGAGACGGTGCGCACCCTCTACGCGAAGGGGGCCGCCGGACACGGTGCGGCGGTGTGCGAGGGGGCTATGGGCTTTTACGACGGCCTCGGGGGCGTCAGCGACAGGGCCAGTGCGTGGCATCTGGCCGACACGCTGGGTCTGCCGGTACTGCTGGTGGTGGAGCCGAAAGGTCAGAGCCTGACGCTGGCCGCAGAGTTGAACGGGCTCGTAAATTTCCGCACTCCCAGTCACATCGCAGGCATCTTGCTGAACAACTGCACGGCACGGATGCACGCTCTGCTGGCCCCGATGCTGGAAGAAGAGACGGGTCTTCCGGTGCTGGGCTTTCTGCCGAAACTCCCGGAGGCCGTCATCGGTTCCCGCCATCTGGGCCTCTACACGGCGGCGGAAGTGGAAAATTTACAGCAGAAGCTGGCCCTTCTGGCCGACGCGGCGGAGGAGCACATCGACTGGCCCCGCCTGCTGGCCCTCTGCGAAAAGGAACCGCCCGTCCTGCCGGTGCAGCCGGAGACGCCTCCGGCCCGCGTCCGCATCGCCGTGGCGCAGGACGAGGCGTTCTGCTTCGCCTACGCCGAGACGCTGGAAGCCTTCCGGGACGCCGGGGCAGAGGTGGTCTTTTTCAGCCCCCTCCGCGACACGGCTCTGCCGGAAAACATCGGCGGGCTGTATCTGCCCGGCGGCTACCCGGAACTTCACGCAAGAGAATTGAGTGAAAATACCTCGCTTCTGCGCGAGATAAAGCGAAAAATCGAGTCCGGCCTGCCCACAGCGGCCGAGTGCGGGGGCTTCCTCTATCTGGGGCAGAGCCTCACGGACGCCGAGGGGCAGAGCTGGCCGATGGTGGGCGTTCTGCCGGGCGAAGCAAAAGATGCTGGACGTCTCGTCCGCTTCGGCTACGCCGCGCTGAGCGCAGACTCGGACAGTATGCTCTTCCGGGCCGGGGAGAGCTTTCCCATCCACGAATTCCACCACTGGGATTCCACCGCCAACGGCGTGGCTCTCGCGGCAAAAAAGCCGGTGGGCGGCGCAGAGTGGCGGTGCGGATCTGTAAACGAGCATTTCTATGCGGGCTTCCCGCATTTGTACTGGGCGGGTACGCCCCTGCCGCAGCGCTTTGCCGCCGCGGCTGAAAATTACAGGAGAGACCATGACTGAGATAGAACTCGCCGCCCTCTGTGCGGCCATCACGCCGCCGGACGAAGCCGCCCGGGCGGCGGCGCACGCCCACTGGGCCAGCCTTGCAAAGCCGCTGGGCGGGCTGGGCGGATTGGAAACGACCATCGAGGACGCCGCCGCCCTCACCGGCAGCGCAAAGCTGGATATTTCCCGCCGGGCGGTGCTGGTGCTCTGCGCCGATAACGGTGTGGTGGCCCAGGGCGTCAGCCAGACCGACAGCAGCGTGACCCGCGCCGTGGCTGAGAACCTCGCCGCCTGCCGCACCAGCGTCTGCCGGATGGCACAGACCGCCCGGTGCGAGGTGGTGCCGGTGGATATGGGCATCGCGGGCGACCCGGTCCCGGGCGTCCTCGACTGCCGCATCGCCCCCGGCACAGCGGACTTCACCCTCGGCCCGGCCATGAGCCGGGAGCAGGCCGTGGAGGCCATCGGCAGGGGCATCCGGCTGGTGCAGGAGCAGAAGAAAGCGGGCGTCGGCCTGCTGGCTACCGGTGAGATGGGCATCGGCAACACCACGACATCCAGCGCCGTGGCCGCTGTGCTGCTGGGCCAGCCCGTCGAAGTGATGACGGGCCGGGGCGCGGGCCTTTCGGACGAGGGACTTGCCCGGAAGATTGATGCTATCCATCGTGGCATCGCAAAAAATCAGACAGACTCTGCCGATGCACTGGACGTGCTGGCGAAGCTGGGCGGTTTCGATATTGCCGGGCTCTGCGGCATCTTCCTCGGCGGTGCGCTGGAAGGTGTGCCGGTGCTGGCCGACGGTTTCATCAGCTGTGTGGCGGCGCTCTGCGCTGTCCGGTTCTGCCCGGCAGCGGCCAAGGCTGTTTTTGCAAGCCATTGCTCCACCGAGCCGGCCGCAAAGCTGGTGCTGGACGCTCTGAACAAAAAAGCCCTCATCACGGCGGGCCTGCATCTGGGCGAAGGCACCGGCGCGGTGGCCGCCATCCCGCTGTGGGATATGGCGCTGGCCGTCTACGATGGCTGTTATTCCTTTGAAGAGGGCGGCATCGAAGCCTACACGCCGCAGGAGGGCGAAGGATGCTGACGCTGGTGCTCGGCGGCGCGGCCAGCGGCAAAAGCGCCTACGCCGAGAGCCTTGTGCTTAAGACCGGCCTGCCCCGCTATTACCTCGCCACCATGCAGGTCTGGGATGCCGAGTGCGCCGCCCGGGTGGAAAAGCACCGGAAAATGCGGGCGCAAAAGCAGTTCGAAACGCTGGAATGCCCGCTCCACCTCGACCGTCTGGCTCTGCCCGGCCGGGGGACCGTCCTGCTGGAAGACCTCGGCAACCTCGTCGCCAACGAGCTTTACAGCCCCGGCGGGGCAGGAAAGCACACCGCCGAGGCCGTTTTGGCCGGGCTGGAACGCCTCGCCGCCGGGTGTGATAACCTTATCGTCGTATCGAACGAGGTGTTCAGCGGCGGTGCCGACTACGCAGGCGACACCGACCAGTATCTGCTGGCGCTGGCGCAGGTGAACAACGCCTTCGCCGCCCGGGCGGACAACGTCTGCCGGGTGGTCTGCGGCCTGCCGGTGTACTACAAAGGGGGAGAAAAGCTGTGACTGTTTTGCAGACCATCGCGGTGGCCTTTGCGATGTTTTCGGCCCTGCCGGTGCCGCAGTTCGAGTGGAACGAAAAAAATATGCGGTACGCCATGTGCGCCTTCCCTCTCATCGGGCTGGTGTGCGGCGGGCTGTGGTGCCTCTGCGGCGTCCTGCCCCTGCCGGAGCTGGCCCGGGCGGCGGCGTTCTGCCTCGTGCCGGTGGCCATCACCGGCGGCATCCATCTCGACGGCTATGCCGACACTTCGGACGCCCTCTCGAGCTACGGCGACCGCGAAAAAAAGCTTGAAATCCTGAAAGACTCCCACTGTGGGGCCTTCGCTGTCATCCGGCTGTGCTGCTACTTTGTGGCCTACTTCGGCCTCTGCGGCAGTGTGCGGTTCACACCCCGGGCGGGCCTGTGCTGGACGCTGGCGCTGGTGCTGGAGCGGGCGCTGTCGGGCTTTGCCGTGGCGGCGTTCCCGCTGGCGAAAGACACCGGCCTCGCCCATACTTTTGCCACAGCGGCCGACAAGCAGATCGTCTGCCGCTTCCTCTGCGGCCTGTCGGCTCTGCTCATCCTGGCGCTGACGGCGCTGGGCGGCGGCGGACTGGCGGTAGCAGCGCTTCTGGCGCTGTGGCGCTATTATTTCGTGGCAAAAAAGCAGTTTGGCGGCATCACCGGCGACCTAGCCGGGTGGTTTTTACAGCGGGCCGAGCTGTGGATGCTGGCGGCGCTGGCCGTCAGCCAGTGGGGAGGAGTGCTGTAAATGATGTTCATCACAGGGCCGCTCTACAGCGGCAAGCGCACCTTTGCGCGGAACTTCCGGGGCAGCGTCATCGCCGATGTGCAGGACGCCGCCGCCGAGACTCAGACCCCGGAGCAGCTCGAAACGCTGGCCCGGGAGCTGGCGGAATATGATATTGTCATCGCCACCGAGGTCGGCGGCGGTGTTGTCCCGATGGATGCTGAGGAGCGCGCCGGGCGGGAGGCCGCCGGACGGCTGGCCTGCCTGCTGGCAGAGCGCGCCGACTGCGTGGTGCAGATGTTCTGCGGCATCCCGACGGTATTGAAAGGAGAATTACCCCAATGTTGATCTATCTGCTGCGTCACGGTCTGACCGAATACAACGCTCAGAAGCGCTATCAGGGCCAGCGCGACATCCCGCTCTCGGCGGAGGGCCTGAGCCAGCTGCGCCGGGCCGACATCGACCCGAAGGTGGTCTATATCACCCCGCTGCAGCGGACGGCCCAGACGGCCCGGGTGCTCTTCCCGGAGGCAGAGCTCGTGGTCGTGAAAGACCTGCAAGAGATGTGCTTCGGCAGCTTCGAGGGCAAAAACTACGTCGAGATGGAGCACGACGCCGATTATCAGGCGTGGGTGCAGGCCAACTGCGAGAGCAAATGCCCCGACGGTGAGAGGAAGGACGACTTCTCGAACCGCATCTGCATCGCCTTCTCTGCTCTGGTGGACAAAGCGCTGGCCGACGGCGAAGAGCTGCTGGTCATCCTGGCCCACGGCGGCACCCAGATGGCGGCCATGGAGCGGTACGCCCTGCCCAGGCGCGGTTATTATGCGTGGTGCGGCCCCAACGCGGGCGGCTATGTGCTGGATGCCGCCGACTGGGCCGAGAAGCGCCAGCTCCGCCTCGTGAAGACCGTGCAGTACACGAAAGACGCGGAGGCCGGCGTATGATGACCGCCTGGGCTGTGCTGGGAGGCTTCGTGCTGGATGCCATTTTCGGCGACCCGGCGTGGCTGCCCCACCCGGTGGTGTACATGGGCAAAGCCATCTCCCGGCTGGAAAAATTCCTCCGCGCCCGCCTGCCCAAAACGCCGCAGGGCGAGCTGCTGGGCGGTGCGGTGGTGGCGTTCTGCCTGCCGGTGGGGACGCTGCTGCTCACGGGCCTTGTCTGCTGGGGCGCGGCGATGCTTCACCTCCTGCTGGGGCTGGCCGTCCAGATGTTCTGGTGCGGGCAGGCGCTGGCCGCGAAGGGGCTGATGCAGGAGAGCATGAATGTCTATGCCGAGCTGAAAAAAGGCAGCCTGCCCGCCGCCCGGAAGGCTGTGAGCCGCATCGTGGGCCGCGACACGGAAGCCTTGACCGCCGAGGGCGTGACCAAAGCGGCGGTGGAGACGGTGGCCGAGAACGCCAGCGACGGCGTCATTGCGCCGTTGCTTTATATGCTGCTGGGCGGTGCGCCGCTGGCCCTGACCTACAAGGCCATCAACACGATGGACAGTATGCTGGGCTACAAAAACGAAAAATATCTCTACTTTGGCCGTGCCGCTGCAAAACTGGACGATGTGGCGAACTATATCCCGAGCCGTCTGGCGGCGCTGCTCTGGATCATGGCGGCGGCGTTCACCCGCAATGACGCCAAGGGTGCATGGCGTATCTGGCGGCGGGACCGCCGCAATCACGCAAGCCCCAACAGCGCCCAGACTGAGAGCGCCTGCGCGGGCGCGCTGGGCGTTCAGCTGGCCGGGCCGGCCTACTATTTCGGGGAATATTATCCGAAGCCCACCATCGGCGATCCGCTGCGGCCCATCGAGCCGGAGGATATTCTGCGGGCAGATCGGATGATGTATGTAGCCAGCGGGTTTGCGCTGGCGTTTGGATGTGCGATACGGGGGTTCTTGGGATGAAACAACTGGTCCACGGCGGTGACTGGATGGGCTACCGCGAACGCTTTGGCCGCGACGCGCTGGATTTTTCGGCGAACGTCAGCCCCCTCGGCCTGCCCGAAGGGGTGGCGCAGGCCATCCGGGACGCACTGCCTCTGGCCGACCGCTACCCCGACCCCCTCTGCCGCACCCTGCGGGCGGCGCTGAGCCGGGCCGAGGGTGTGCCGCAGGAGCATATCCTCTGCGGCAACGGCGCGGCGGACCTCATCTTCCGGCTGGTCTGGGCCGTAAAGCCCCATAAGGCGCTGGTGACTGCCCCGACTTTTGCCGAGTACGCCTCTGCATTGGATACGGTGGGGTGCGAAGTGAAACGCTTCTTCCTCGATGAAACGAATGATTTCGCCCCGACGGACGCCCTCGTGGACGCCGTGGACGAGAGCATCGACATGGTGTTCCTCTGCCAGCCGAACAATCCGACGGGGCAGCTGGCCTCACCCGAGCTGGTGAAAAAGCTGCTGCGCCGGTGCGAGGAGTGCCACACGATTTTGGCCGTAGATGAGTGCTTTCTGGACTTTCTGCCCGACGCCGACGGGTGGACCGCGAAGCCTCTGCTGGAAAGTGGGAACCTCGTCATCCTGAAAGCCTTCACCAAGCTCTACGGCATGGCCGGCGTCCGGCTGGGTTACTGCCTCTGCGGCGACGAAACGCTTCTGGAAAAAATGCAGACAGCGGGCCAGCCGTGGGCCGTGTCCAGTCTGGCGCAGGCGGCAGGCGTCGCGGCCCTGAAAGAAACCGCTTATGTGGACGAAGTACGCGCCCTTATCGCTCGGCAGAGGCCCGTTCTGACGGCGGGCCTGCGGGCGCTGGGCCTGCGGGTCATCGATGGAAAGGCGAACTATCTGCTCTTCCGCGCGCCAGCCGACCTGAACGAGAGGCTTCGTCCGCTGGGAACACAGGTGCGCAGCTGCGCGAATTATCCGGGCCTCGGGCCGGAGTGGTACCGCACGGCGGTGCGCACGGCCTCCGAGAACGCCCGGCTGCTGGAACTTATGAAAGAGGTGCTGGGATGAGCAGGGCAAAATGCATCATGGTGCAGGGTACGATGAGCGGTGCAGGCAAAAGTCTGCTCTGCGCGGCGCTCTGCCGCATTTTTGCGCAGGACGGTCTGCGCGCTGTGCCGTTCAAGAGCCAGAACATGGCTCTGAACAGCTTCGTCACCAAAGACGGCCTCGAGATGGGCCGGGCGCAGGTGGTGCAGGCGCAGGCCGCCGGTGTCGAGCCGGACGTGCGGATGAACCCCATCCTCCTGAAGCCCAGCAGTGACGTGGGCAGTCAGGTCATCGTCAACGGCGAGGTGCGGGGCCAGATGAAAGCGTCGGAGTATTTCCGCACGAAACGGCAGCTGGTGCCGGACATCCTGAAGGCATATGACAGCCTCGCCGAGGAGGCTGACGTCATCGTCATCGAGGGCGCGGGCAGCCCGGCGGAGATCAACCTCAAGAGCGAGGACATCGTGAACATGGGCCTTGCCGAGATGGTGGACGCGCCGGTGCTTCTGGTGGGCGACATCGACCGGGGCGGCGTGTTCGCCCAGCTATACGGCACGGTGGAGCTGCTGGAAGAAAAAGAACGCCGGCGCATCAAGGGGCTCGTAATCAATAAATTCCGTGGAGATGTAGAAATTCTGCGCCCCGGCCTTTCGATGCTGGAAGAAAAGACCCATCTGCCCGTGGTGGGCGTCGTACCGTACCTGAAGGTGGACATCGAGGACGAGGACTCCCTGAGCCAGCGCCTCGAGATGCGGGACGGCAAAAAGCCGCTGGATGCGGCGATCATCCGTCTGCCGCATCTGTCCAATTTTACGGACTTTATGCCGCTGGAACAGCACCCGCTGCTGGGTGTGCGGTATGTTTCGAACGCTCATGAGCTGGGCGCACCCGACCTCATCCTGCTGCCGGGCACGAAAAACACGGTGGACGACCTGCTCTGGCTGCGGCAGTGTGGGCTGGAAACGGCTCTGCTCAAGCTGGCCGCGAAAGGCACGCCGGTGCTGGGCGTCTGCGGCGGCTACCAGATGCTGGGCCAGACCCTCGACGACTCCACCGGCAGCGAGAGCGGCCGGCAGCAGACTCTGCGGGGGCTGGGTCTGCTGCCCACCCGGACCGTGTTCAGCGAGCAGAAGCGCCGCGCACAGGTCAAAGCGACCGTCGCCGCCGCCCCCTTTGCGGGTGCAGAGCTGGAAGGCTACGAGATCCACACCGGCGTGACCGAGGCGGAGGGCGAACCTTTCGCCCACTACCCCGACGGAGGCCGGGAGGGCTGTGTGCAGGGCAATGTGTTCGGCACCTACCTCCACGGTCTGTTCGACACCGGCACGCTGACCGAGGCGCTGGCGGGCTGGCTCTGCCGCCGGAAGGGCATCGACCCCTCCGACGCGGCCCTCATCCCGATGGAAGAGTACCGCCGCCAGCAGTTCGACATCCTGGCCGACGGCGTGCGCGGGGCGCTGGATATGGACGCGGTGTATGCCGCGATGGGAATGGAGAGGCGCTGAATGGAACAGGGACTTTTGCATCTGTACTGGGGCGACGGAAAGGGGAAGACCACCGCCGCTATGGGTCTTGCGCTCCGTGCGCTGGGGTCCGGGAAGCGGGTGGTCATCGTCCAGTTTTTGAAGGGCGGGAACAGCGGCGAGATCCCGCTTCTGGCCCAGCTTGGCGCGGAGATCTACCGGGGCAAGGCCGGGCAGAAATTCGTCTTTCAGATGACGCCGGAGGAAAAGGCCGCGACCCGGGAACTGCAAAACCAGAACCTCGCCGCCGCCATAGCACAGCCTGCCGACCTGCTGATACTGGACGAAGCCGGGAGCGCAGAAGAGCTGGATATGGTGGACGTCGATCTATTAAAAAAGGCCGTTCTGGAGCGGCCTGCTGGGTGTGAGTGCGTCCTGACGGCCCACACGCCGCCCCAGTGGATGCTGGACGCCGCCGACTACTCCACCGAGATGAAATGCCACCGCCACCCCTACCAGAAGGGGATAAAAGCACGAAAGGGGATAGAATATTGACGCCGCAGCATCATTTACCTGCTGACATTGAGCGGACGAGCTTCCACATCATCACCGAAGAGCTGGAAATGATGGGCCTGACCCCGCCGCCCGAGCACGAAGCCGTGGTCAAGCGGGTCATCCACACCACCGCCGACTTCGACTATGCACGGAATCTCCACTTCACCCCCCGCGCGGTGGAGCAGGCCGTCAAGGCCCTCCACGCCGGGGCCGTCATCGTGACCGATACGAATATGGCGCTGGCCGGCATCACCAAGCCCGGTCTGGCGAAGCTGGGCGGCACGGCCTGCTGTTATATGGCTGACCCCGAGGTGGCCGCCGCCGCAAAAGAGGCTAGCACCACCCGGGCCGTTGCAGCGATGAAAAAGGCAGCGCAGGAGCATCCCGGGGCCATCCTCGCCGTCGGCAACGCGCCCACGGCTCTGCTGACGATTGCAGAACAAATCGAAAGCGGCCTGCGGCCCGCACTGGTCATCGGTGTGCCGGTGGGCTTTGTGAACGTGGTGGAGAGCAAGGAGCGGCTCTTCGCCGTCTGCGAAAAGCATGATGTACCGGCCATCGTGGCGATGGGCCGCAAGGGCGGCAGCAACGTCGCTGCGGCCATCTGCAACGCCCTTATCTACTCCGCCGCCGAAATGCTCGACCCCTCGGCCCGGGGGTGGAAGTGAGCGATAAGTTTTGGAGGAGCGCAATGAACCCTACAAGAAAGACCGATGAAAGCTTTTACCGGCTGTTTTCCGCGTCTCACACCGTTTCAGAGCATCTGACCAAGCGGGAGGACAGCGAGCTGCGCGATAAATACGACCACAACGCGTTCTGCTATTACAGCCAGCCCTCGGTAGATGAAGTCCGGGCCGCGCTGGCCTACCAGAAAGAGCGGGGAGACACCTTCCTCAAGCTGGAAGGGTACGAGCCGCTGGCCGATGCATTCGGCATGGAGTGCGAAGAGACCCTGACGATGGTTCTGCCCCCGGAAACAGACATCCGCAGCTGGAAAACGAACCCGGACGTCTCGATCAAGGCCCCGGACGCAGACCAGCTGGAACAGCACGAACTGAAATACTACGGCCCGTTGTACGGAGATGATTTTACCGTGCGGAACAACCGGAACCTCCGGGAAAAGCTGACCTACCTCGGCGCGTATCTGGGCGGGAAGCTGGTGGGTGATTGCTATATTTTCGCATCCGATGGGTATGTCTGCATGGACGGCCTGCTGGTGGACGAGGATTTCCGGCACCAGTACATCGCCATGACCCTGATGAAGCATATTGCCGAAAAGGCGCAGGAGCGCGGAGAAATCCTGTATCTTCACGCTGACTCCGAGGATACACCGAAGGAACTGTATGCGAAGATGGGATTTCAGGCCGTTGACAAGCTCTATGAATATCTCTGCACCGATTTCTCGAAACTGAAAATATGAACGAATGCGCGCCGGATACGGCGATGGGCCTCCCAATGCGGGAGGCCTTTCTGTTACACCGTCGCCAGCACGGCGAGGATGCTCTGCCAGCGTTTGTTCTCGACGGCGGGAGCACGGCGGACGGGCCGGGACTGTACAGGCTGAGGCCGCTGGGCCGTCTGGGGCAGGGGAGTGAAAAGCGCGGCCTGCCATGCGGCGGCAAGCTGCATGGCCTCCGGGCAGCTCTGCAGGGTGCGGCGCTCTGCCCCGGCGAGGTAGTCGCCCAGCCAGCAGAGGATGGCCGCGATGTTCAGCTGCTCTGCGGCGCGGGTGCTCCAATAGCTCCAATGGGCGGGACGGCCCACGAACCGCTCCACCGTGATGAGCGCACCCTCCCGGGCGGCAGAGGGGGCGACGGCCCCACAACCACCGGCAGTATGGGCCAGAACGTCCAGAATGCGCGCCATCCGGCCGCTGTCGAGGGCGTCGTCCCGGACAAAAACAGAGAAATCCGTCTGGGCCAGCAGAACGTCGGCGGTGGCGGGGAAGCGCCCCGTCAGCTCGCCCGAGGCGTTGTGGCAGCTCTGCCACCCTTTGCGGACGAGCTGGAAGTTCAGCTTCTGACGTCCCATCGTGGAATAGAACACCCGGGCCTTGCCGCTGACCGGCTCCTGCCGCAGCTCGAGATAAGCGTCTGCGCCTCCGAGGTCTTGGACCTTGACGCTGAGCACAAGGCGGTACTCAGGCTTCTGGCTGGACATGGCAAGATGCATCTCTTCAAAATAACGTGCGGCATCCATAGCGGTTCTCCTTCCTGTGGGCGCGGGGTGGTGTGTAGGTGTGCGGCCCTTCGTTGGTTGTAGTATATCATAAATTGCGCCAGAATACAACTATAAGTTTGCAAATAAACCAAAAAACTTTTTGATTCTTCTGCAATGCAAAACAAGATGGTTGTGAGCAACAACAAAAATACGGGGCCGCTGGCAGCAGATACAACTGCACAGCGGCCCCGTACATTATTATGATTCAGTCGCCCAGCTCCCGTATCTCGTTCTGGATGAGTCGGCCTGCGGCCCGGGCCAGCTGGTCCATGCCCCGGATGCGGGCCATGTTCTTGCCGTAGATGCGGGAGGCGTCGGCGGCGCTGGCGTCTTCGCCCATAAAGACGGCGGAGACCCGCAGACCCTTCCGCTGCAGCGCCCGCACCTCGGCGGCGGCGTCCTCCACGCCCGCGCTGCCGCCGTAGTCGCGGCCCAGCGGGTCATCGGGAGAGGGCGGGATGCGGCGGCTGTCGTTGGGGGAAGCGTCCGTCAGGAGAATGAGCAGGTGCCGCGCGGCGGGGCCGGGGTCGAAGTCGATGAGGTCGCCTGCGGCTCGCAGAGCCAGACCGTCCCGGTTCCAGCCCGAGGCGAAATACTGGCAGATGCCCTGTAAGCTCTTCTCCTTGAAGCCCTTGAGCACCCGCAGGACGGTGTAGCCCCGCAGGCTGGAAAAGCAGCTCACCCGCACCGGGATGCCGCAGGCCGTGAGGCTCTGGGCGAGGATAGACCCCTGCGCCGCGATGACCTCCTGACAGTGGAGGCGGGAAGCCGAAGCATCCAGCAGCAGGTCAACGGTGAAGGACGGGTGGTTCTCTTCCTCCGCACAGCGGAACACCCGGTCGTCGTCCATGACGGTGCGCCAGACCCGCTCCGGGTCGAGGTTACCGCTGCGGGCGACCCGGGCGTTGGGCTGCTGGTGGACGAGGATGCAGTTGCGTATCTGTTCGGTCAGCCGTAGCACGACGCTGCGGTGAAGCTCGAGATTTTTCGAATAGTACGCCCGGTTCCGCTCAGCCTGAAGCTGGGCCTGTTCGGCCAGGTGCTTTGCCTCGGGGGTAGGGGCCTGCTCCGGGCTGGGGACGCCGGAGGCAAACCAGAGGTGACAGCCCAGATGCTCCCCGGTGCAAAGCTCCTGCTCGGCCTTCCGCAGCCGTTCGGGCGGGTAGAGCGACCGGCCAAAGCAGCTTTCGATGTAGGCGCGGTCTTCCTCGGCGCGCTGGCGCAGGGTGATGTGGGCCAGCCGCTTGTCGGCGTGGATGCCGCTGCCGGAGGCGTCCACCGAGCCGGAATGCTCCACCGTCACCCGGTCGGTCTTTATCATCTGGGTGGGCATGGTGCGGGTCATGAGGGACGCCAGCAGGCCGTCCAGATGGAGATGCAGCCCGGCCTTCTGATGTACCGTGCCGTTGAACAGCTCGAATTTGGCGTAGACGGCCAGCAGTGCGGCTTTCAGCTCGTCCGGCTTCGGGGGCGTCTCGGGACTGAGGGCGGCGTCGAGATTCTTTTCGTAGGGGGTCATGACCGGCGGCGTGCGCCCCTGCACAGCCCGCCAGCGCGCGGCCTGCATGGAGTAGACCAGCTGGTTCTTCGCCATCCACTCCTGCCGCGAGAGCTTGTACTGGATGCCGAAAAAGTAGTCCGCATGGGCGCGGCGGAGGGCCGAAAGCACCGGGCGGCAGGACAGTTCCAGCGCGTAGACCGCGCTCTCGAGATAGAGCCAGGTCAGATCGTCCAGCATGGCCTGCCGGATGTCGCCCTCCCATGCGTCAAAGAGGCTGCGCACCAGCTCGTCGCCGTAGTATTTGTGGACCAGCCCCACGACGCAGTTCATGTAAAAATCAATGGTGCCGTCGGTGTTCCGGGCGAGGAACAGCGGCTCGAAGCCGTAAGCTCCTGCCGCTGCCCACACCTGATTGGCGGCCCGCCGCTCTTCGGCGGTGTAGCTCTGCGCTTCCATAAAAACGCCCCTTTTTTTTAATCGAAGAGCTTTGCGGCGGTGAGCTGGGCCGGGATGCGGGCGGCAATGGCGTCTCGGATGAGGCCCTGTTCGTAGGAGTCGAAGGCTTTGTTGGTGATGCCCATGTCCAGCGCAGCCCCGGCAGCGACGCCCCGGCGCATCAGGCGCAGGGCGTCCAGCATACCGCGCAGGTCGAGAGCTTTGGTGGAGATCTCTGCGCTGTCGCACTTTTTCTGCAAATCGAGGAAGAGCAGGGCAAACTGCCTGACATACTTGCTGTTCAAATCGGGAAACTGGGTGCGCAGGAGCTTTTCGAGGTTCTCCTCGGTGATGGTGGGCATCTGGATGACCACGAAGCGGGAGGTGAGGGCCTCGTTCAGCTCACGGGTGCCGGCGTAGCCGTAGTTCATGGTGGCGATGAAGCGGGTCTCATCGGCCAACGGGATGCGCTCATAGCCCGGCACATCGATGGCGCGGCGGAAATCCAGCACCGCGTGCAGGACGGCCAGCGCCTCGTTTTTCGCCATGTTGATCTCATCCAGAACGCCGAAGCCGCCGCTCTGGGCGCAGCGATAGACCGGGCCGGGGCGGAACTTGACCTGTCCGCCCTCGAAGGTGTCCATGCCGATGAGGGACGCCGCGTCCATATTGACGTGGAACGAGATGTCCCACGCGGGGCGTCCGAAGGCGGCGGCGAGGTTTTCGGCCAGCACGTTCTTGCCGGTGGCCTTGCCGCCCGCCAGCAGCAGGTTTTCGCCGCAGAGCAGGGCGGCCAGCGCCTGCTCCCACACCTCTCTGCCGTAGTAGACGAAGGCAGGGGAGGGGATGCGGGGGCGCAGGGCCTCCGCCAGCGGGTGGGCGGTACGGTATTCTTCCACAGCGCGCAGCAGGTCGGGGGAGACCCCTTCCTGCCGCAGCGTATCCATTAGAACAGATGTTTCAGACATCCATGACATCTCCTTGCGGTTGGCAGTGCCAAACCGAAATTTCACCCTTATCATAGCACAACCCGCGCGGTTTGTGTAGGGCTTTGACGGGCAAAAAAGCGGCAAAGAAGCAGAGAAAATAAAGGTGAAGCTATTTTAACAAACTTTCAGCCGGGACGTGCAGATTTCACGTTCAAAGTAAATTGACAGGCCGCTTAAAATACGATAAAATAATTTTCGTTGTGTCAAAGTGAAAAAGAAAGGCGTAAAAGTATGCTCGAAACCATCACAGCCGTCAATCAGGCGGTCAACAGCTTTATCTGGGGCATCCCGGCGATGGTCTGCATCATCGGCGTGGGCCTGCTGCTCAGTGTGCGGACAGGCTTTTTGCAGCTCCGGAAATTCCCCTATGCCATCAAAACGACCATTGGCCGCATCTTCCGCAAAAAGGACGCCTCTGACGGCGCGATGACTCCGTTCCAGGCAGTGTGTACGGCGCTGGCCGCTACCGTCGGCACCGGCAACATCGCCGGTGTGGCGGGCGCGATCGCCATCGGCGGGCCGGGTGCGGTGTTCTGGATGTGGTGCTCGGCTCTGCTGGGCATGTGTACCAAGTTCTCCGAAGTGACGCTGGCCGTGCATTTCCGCGAGCGGAACAAAAACGGCGAGCTGGTGGGCGGCCCCATGTACTATATTAAAAACGGCCTCGGCAGCCGGTGGCAGTTCCTCGCGGTGCTGTACTCGCTGTTCGGCGTGCTGACGGTCTTCGGCACCGGCAACGCCACCCAGGTCAACACCATCGTCACAGCCATCGACTCGGCCCTGCTGGCCTACGGCAGCAGCCTGAACAGCATCCTGCCCACGGTCAACCTCGTCGTGGGCGTGGTGGTGGCCATGATGGTGGCTATGGTGCTGCTGGGCGGCGTCAAGCGCATCGGCAGCGTGACCGAGAAGCTGGTGCCGTTTATGGCACTGTTCTACGTCGTGCTGGCACTGGGCGTCGTGGTCATCAACTACCGGCGCTTCCCGGCGGTGCTGGCCTCCATCGTCGGCGGTGCATTTGACCCGCAGGCCTTCACCGGCGGTGCCATCGGCAGCATCTTCCTCAGTATGCAGAAGGGCGTTTCCCGCGGCATCTTCTCCAATGAGGCCGGCCTCGGCACCGGCTCCATCGCTCATGCCTGTGCCGACACCCGCAAGCCCGTCAAGCAGGGGATGTTCGGCATCTTCGAGGTCTTCGCCGACACCATCGTCATCTGCACCCTGACCGCCATGGTCATCCTGTGCAGCGGCGTGCCGGTGGGCTATGGCAGTGCGGCAGGCGCAGAACTGACCATCTCCGGCTTTACGGCCACCTACGGCGGCTGGTCGTCCATCTTTACGGCGGTGGCGCTCTGCAGCTTTGCATTCTCCACCATCATCGGCTGGGGTCTCTACGGCTCCCGGTGCATCGAGTTCCTGTTCCACACCGACAAAGTGGTCGGCCCCTTCCTCGTGGTCTACTCCTTCGTGTCCATTCTGGGCGCGACGGTTGATCTGGGCCTGCTGTGGAGCATCGCCGACACCTTCAACGGACTGATGAGCATTCCGAACCTCATGGCCCTGCTCCTGCTGTCCGGCACGGTGGCAAAGCTCACGAAGGAGTTCTTCGCGGGCGAGGGCGCAGGAAAGTAAAGAATCATTCAAAGCGCCCTCCGGCCCGCGCCGGAGGGCGCTTTGCTGTCAACAAACCTCTGGTTTTGTCTGCTTTCTCTGCAAAAGCTCAAAAAAGTATAAAAATTTCATGGAAATCATAAGAACTGATATTGAATAAATTTTAACAAAGTGGTAAAGTAAAAGCAAAGAGAGTCGTACCCGCCGCCCGGCGGGGCGCAAAATCAGGAGGTTTTACCAATGGCTGATCGTATCGTTCTGAATACTATTTCTTATCATGGCCACGGCGCTATCGAGAACATCGTTCCCGAGCTGACCGCCCGCGGCTACAAGAAGGCTTTCGTCTGCTCTGACCCCGACCTTCTCAAGTTCGGCGTCACCAAGAAGGTCACCGACCTGCTGGACGCTGCAGGCTTCGCCTACACCGTCTACAGCGAGATCAAGCCCAACCCCACCATCGCCAATGTGCAGGACGGCGTGGCAGCTTTCAAGGCCGCAGAGGCTGACTGCATCGTGACCATCGGCGGCGGCTCTTCCATGGACACCGCAAAGGCCATCGGCATCATCATCAATAATCCCGAGTTCGCCGATGTGCGCTCTCTGGAAGGCGTCGCTCCCACCAAGAAGCACGCCGTCTTTACCATCGCTGTCCCCACCACCGCCGGTACTGCTGCGGAAGTCACCATCAACTACGTCATCACCGATGTCGAGAAGAAGCGAAAGTTCGTCTGCGTCGATACCAACGACATTCCCGAGATCGCTGTGGTTGACCCCGATATGATGGCCTCCATGCCCAAGGGTCTGACTGCCGCCACCGGCATGGACGCTCTGACCCACGCCATCGAGGGCTACATCACCAAGGGCCACTGCACCATCTCCGATATGTTCCATCTGGAAGCCATCAAGCTCATCAGTGAGAACCTGCGCGGCGCTGTCCAGAACACTCCGGAAGGCCGTGAGGGCATGGCTCTGGGCCAGTACATCGCCGGCATGGGCTTCTCCAACGTGGGTCTGGGCATCGTCCACTCCATGGCACACGGCCTGTCCGCTCTGTATGACACTCCCCACGGCGTGGCCTGCGCTATCCTGCTGCCCGTCGGTCTGGAGTACAACAAGACGGTCGCCGGTGAGCGCTATCGTGCCGTCGGCAAGGCCATGGGCGTGAAGGGCATCGACGAGATGAACGACGCACAGGCCGCAGATGCCACCATCGCCGCTGTCAAGCAGCTGAGCGCTGACGTGGGCATCCCCGCAAACCTGAACGGCATCCTGAAGGAAGAGGATATCCAGTTCCTCGCCGAGTCCGCTTATGCTGACGCCTGCCGTCCCGGCAACCCCCGCGACACCAGCGTGGAGGAGATCGTGGAGCTGTACAAGAGCCAGCTGTAAGCTGAGTCGGAGCGATTTACCCTTATAAAAAATACAGGCCGCTGTAAAATAACCTCTCAGTCTCGCATTCGCTCGACAGCTCCCCTACCGAGGGGAGCCTCTGGCGAAAAGGCAAGGCTATCCGTCATGCCAAAGCCTCCCCTTGCTAGGGGAGGTGGCAGCGCGTTAGCGCTGACGGAGAGGTTTCTTACAGCGGCCTTTTTGCGTAAAAATCCCGTCTCCCTCTTGCGGACGCGGCCAAAACTGTATACAATAGCCCTATAACCGTTTATATGGGAAAGGAAACACGCAATGGAGCTGAATTTTTATACCCTCTGCGTCATCTATCTGGTCTACTCGTTCCTCGGCTGGGTAGCCGAGACGGTGGTGGCGACCATCAAGGGCCGCGCCTTCGTCAACCGCGGCGTGGCGTCCGGCCCGTTCTGCTTCGTCTACGGCACGGCGGCTGTGCTGATGGCGGTGGGCTTTGCCGACCTGCGCTCGACGCCGGTGGCCCTCTTCCTCGGCTGTGCGGCCAACGCCACCGTGGTAGAGTGGGTGACGGCCAAGCTGCTCGAGAGGATGCACCGCCGCCGCTGGTGGGACTACTCAGATAAAAAGTTCAATCTGGACGGCTACGTCTGCCTGCAGTACTCGGTGCTCTGGGGCCTGCTGGGCATGGCAAGCGTGCTGTGGGGCAACGTCCTGCTGCTGCGGCTCTGCGCCCTGCTGCCGGGCTGGCTGCTGCATGTCGGCGTCTGGGCGGCGATGACGCTGGCCGTCCTCGACCAGCTGGGCGCAGCGCTGGCCGTCAACCGGTACGCCGCCAGCCATCCGAGGCTGGAACAGCTCAACCTCGAGCTGGAAAAGCACTCGGACAAGCTGCGCCAGCGGCTCATCGCCCATGTGGAAAAGCGTATCCAGCGGGCTTACCCGGCCATCGTCCAGCCCGAGCCGACTGTTCAGAAAGAAAAGGCTCTGAGCTTCGGCGACCTTGTCTGGCTCTTTGTCATCGGGGCTTTCCTCGGCGACGTGGTGGAGACACTGTTCTGCCGGGTGACGGCGGGCGTCTGGATGAGCCGCTCGAGCCTCGTGTGGGGACCCTTCAGCGTGGTGTGGGGGCTGGCGCTGGTCATGGCGGCGGTCCTGCTGCGGGGCAGCGAGGAGCGGAGCGACCGCTCCATCTTCCTGTTCGGCTTCGTGATGGGCGGCGCATATGAGTATATCTGCAGCGCCGTGGGTGAGCTGCTGTTCGGCGTCATCTTCTGGGACTACAGCGGCTTCAAGTTCAATCTGGGAGGCCGTGTCAATCTGCTCTACTGCTTCTTCTGGGGCATCGCGGCGGTGGTCTGGATCCGGTACGGCTACCCCCTCGTTGCAAAGCTGATGGCAAACCTGAAAAAGCACATCCTGCCCTGGATGACCGTGGTGCTGACGGTGTTCATGGCCGTGAACATGGGGCTTTCGGCACTGGCGCTTGCCCGGTACGACGCCCGCACCAGCGGCCTCGCCCCGGCGAACCAGCTGGACGTCTTCCTCGACGAACATTTTGACAACGCCCGGATGGAGCGGGTGTACCCCAACGCCAAAAAAACCGGCTGACCCGGCAGCCATAAACGCAAAAAAGCACTGCACCCGCCCGCTTTTGGGGAGTGCAGTGCTTTTGGTTTGTTCAGCCCTTACTGAGCGGCAAAGACCTTTACCTCGTCCTTGTCCATGAAGGCGGCACCGGCAAAGCCTGCTGCTTCCAGCTGGCCCAGCTGCTTGCCGAGCTTCTTGCCCTGAGGCAGGACGGTGACGTTGTAGGTATCGCGCAGGGCAGCGGCCTTGCTCAGGACGGCGGTGAAGTCGGCGTCCTTGCCGTAGAGCAGTGCGATCTTCTGCTTTGCGCCGGGGATCTGATAGCCCTGCTCGAGCAGGATGCCGCAGACGCGCTCGAAGCCGATGGAGAAGCCGACTGCCGGCACCTGAGTGCCGAGGAACTTGCCCACCATGTTGTCATAGCGGCCGCCGCCGGCGACTGCGCCGCTGAACTGCGGGCAGGTGATTTCGAAGACCATGCCGGTGTAGTAGCCCTGACCGCGCACGAGGCTGGGGCAGTAGGCCACCTGATAGCGGCCTGCGGCCATGGCGTTGGCAGTAGCGAGGACGTACTTGAGGTCGTCGGCGATGGCGGGGTCTGCGCAGCGGGCGGCCACAGCGTCCAGCGTCACCTCGCCGGCGGCGATGAAGTCGGCCAGTGCGTTGACCGCGCTCTCGGGCAGCTGCTTCTCGAGAAGCTCGGCCTTCACGCCGTCGGCACCGATCTTATCCATCTTGTCGAAGGTGATGCAGACGGAATCCAGCGTGTCAGCGGAAAAGCCCATGCTCTCCAGCATCCCGCGCAGGATGCGGCGGTCGTTGATGTTGACGGTGAAGCCGTCGAAGCCGATGCCCAGCAGGGCGCGGGTGGTCACGTCGATGAGCTCGACCTCGGCGTTGGGGCTCTCGTCGCCCAGAATGTCGATGTCGCACTGGACGAACTCGCGCAGACGGCCCTTCTGGGGGCGCTCGGCGCGGAAGACGCGGTCGGTCTGGATGACCTTGAAGGGGTGGGGGAGCTTGTCCTTGTTGGCGGCGTAGAAGCGGCTCAGGGGCAGGGTCAGATCATAGCGCAGGCCCATGTCGGAGAGCTCTTTCGGGTCGCCGGAGTTCAAGGCGGCGGTGAGCTTGTCGCCGCGCTTGAGCACTTTGAAGATGAGGTTCAGGTTGTCGCCGCCGTCGGACTTGTCGAGGTTTTCCATATCCTCCAGCATGGGGGTGGAGATGCGCTCGAAGCCGGATGCGCGGTAAGTCTCGAGAATTTTGCCCTGAATGTAGTCGCGCAGGGTCTGCTCGTTGGGCAGAAGGTCGCGCATACCTTTTAAGGCCTGAGTTTTCATAATATAGTCCTCTTTCTGTATAGCCCTCTCAGTCGCGGATGGCAGATACTGAGCCTAACCTCTCAGTCTGCTTCGCAGACAGCTCCCCTACTAGGGGAGCCTCTGGCGAAGAGATAAAGTGTTCCGAAATGCCAAAGCCTCCCCTCGGTAGGGGAGGTGGCACGGCATCAGCCGTGACGGAGAGGTTTAGGCACAGAAGCAACGTGACGAAAGAGATGATTTTTATAATACCCTTCTAATTATAAAGAATACTGTCTTTTTGTCAATCGAAAAGGACACACTATTCTCTGAGGTGATGCACGAAATGCAGAAAACAAGACCCTGGGCCATCCTGGCGGCGGGCGCAGCCATTCAGGTATTGACAGGCCTGCCCGCCGCGTGGGGCGTGTTTCAAAGACCCGTCATGGAGGAATACGGCCTCAGCGAGCAGGGGGCAGGCTATGCCTTCGGGGTGCTCATTGCATTTTTCGGCATAGGGTGCGTCATCGGCGGCTTTCTGCAGGATAAGCACGGCCCTCGCTTTGCAGCTTTGTGGGGGACGGGTCTGCTCTGCGGCGGATTCTTCGCGGCGGCGGCTCTCCCGGCAGAGAAGGGAAGTGCTTTTTTCGGGGTGTTCAGCATCCCGGCAGGGCTCGGCACAGCCTTTCTTTATCCGTCCATCCAGTCCTGCGCCCAGAAGTGGTACAAGGGCCGGAAGGGCCTCGCCACCGGCGTCATCGGGGGCGCAGTGGGGTTGAGCGGAGCGTTCCTGACCGTCTTTGTCCGCACGGCGCTGCGGGGGTTCGGGCCGGTGCAGGGTATCCGGGGCGCGTTCTGGGCGCTGGGTGCGCTGACCCTGCCGGTCTGCCTCGCGGGCAGTGCATTGCTGACCGACCCGCCGCCCGAAAAGCCTCAGCCCAGCCAGCAGGGAAAGGCTAAGGCCGCGCCGCCCCTCGACCTCTCTCCCCGGCAGATGCTTGGCACGCGGCAGTACTGGCTCTGCGCCGGAGCGGTCTGCTTTTCCACCCCGGCGGTGCTGCTGTTCAGCCCCATCATCCTGAAGCTTGGGATGGAGCGGGGGCTGGACGAGAGCGCCGCCCTCTGGGCCGTGGTGCTGGGCAGCGTGGGCAGTGCGGCCGGACGACTGCTGATGCCCCTGCTCAGCGACAAGATCGGCCGCCGCCCCACTGACCTCATCCTCTTCGGCGTGTCGCTGGGGCTTTCGGCGGCGTTCCTGTTTGCCCGGGGATGGGCCGTCGTGGCAGTGTATGCGGGGCTGACGTTCTGCTACTCGGCGCTGGCGGCGGTGCTGCCCGCCCTCTCCACCGATCTGTTCGGCCTGCCCCACGCCGGGGTGAACTACGGCTTTCTGGCGCTGGGCCAGAGCGTGGGAAGCCTTTTGTTCCCCTGCATCGCTGATTTCTGGGGATTCGAACAGGGACGGCACATCCTCGCCATCGCGGGTGCGGCGGCGGGCTTCGCCTGCATCTGGGCCGTCACGCCGGTGCGGCGGGAGCCGCAGAAAAAACCGAATTGAGAAGTTGCGCTCCTGCGCAGAAAAACGAAAATGGCAAAAAGATTGCGAAAAATTTGTCAGAAATGACTTGCAAATTGGGCCAACGTCCTCTATAATAAAATTGTGCGTGGTAGTACCGGGAAAGGCGCTGAAAAGAGAGCGGCACGGCCCGGTCAATGCAAGGTGGCAGGGGAGAGAAGCTTCTGCCGCACGGCATCAATTTGTCAAAAGGAGAGTATGATTATGACCTATTCGCAGCAAGTACAGAATATGTGCCCGATCACCAAAGGTCCTAAGCATGGTCCGGCCCCCATCCCCGAAGAGGGCGCATGGGTCAAGGCCTATGAGATCAAGGACATCAGCGGCTACACCCATGGTGTGGGCTGGTGCGCACCTCAGCAGGGTACCTGCAAGCTGTCTCTGAACATCAAGAACGGCGTCATCGAGGAGGCTCTGGTGGAGACCATCGGCTGCTCCGGCATGACCCACTCTGCTGCTATGGCAGGCGAGATCCTGCCCGGCAAGACCATTCTGGAAGCTCTGAACACCGACCTCGTCTGCGACGCCATCAACGTGGCTATGCGCGAGCTGTTCCTGCAGATCGTCTACGGCCGCAGCCAGACCGCTTTCTCTGAGGACGGTCTGCCCATCGGCGCAGGTCTGGATGACCTGGGCAAGGGCCTGCGCTCCATGACCGGCACCATCTTCTCCACCAAGGAGAAGGGCGTTCGTTATCTGGAGCTGACCGAGGGCTACATCAACAAGCTGGCTGTGGATGCCAACGGCGAGGTCATCGGCTATCAGTTCGTCAAGCTGGGCAAGATGATGGAAGACATCCGTCACGGCAAGACCCCCAACGAGGCTTACGAGAAGAACGTGGGTACTTACGGCCGCTTCAGCAAGGAAGCAGGCGCTGTCAAGTACATCGACCCGCGTGAGGAATAAGAGAGGAGGAACAACTCATGGCAACTTTTGAATCTATGGATCGCCGCATGCCGAAAATCGAGGCATGCCTGAAGGCCAACGGCCTCGAATCTCTGGACGCCTGCAACGAGATGCTCCTCGCTAAGGGCATCGACTGCGACAAGATCGTCCGCGGTGTGCAGCCCATCTGCTTTGATAACGCTGTCTGGGCTTACACCCTGGGTACCGCTATCGCCGTCAAGCGCGGCCTGACCGATGCTGCCGAGTGCGCAGCCGCCATCGGCGAAGGTCTGGAAGCTTTCACCATCCCCGGTTCTGTCGCTGAGCAGCGTCAGGTCGGTCTGGGCCACGGCAACCTGGGCGCTCGTCTGCTGAGCGAGGACACCACCTGCTTCGCTTTCCTGGCAGGCCACGAGTCCTTCGCCGCTGCTGAGGGTGCTATCGGCATCGCCCGCACCGCAAACAAGGTCCGCAAGACCCCCCTGCGCGTCATCCTGAACGGCCTGGGCAAGGACGCCGCTTACATCATCTCCCGTATCAACGGCTTCACCTATGTGCAGACCGAGTACGACATCCCCTCTCAGACCCTGACCGTCGTCAAGGAGATCCCCTTCTCCGAGGGCGAGCGCGCAGCTGTCAAGTGCTACGGCGCCAACGACGTCATGGAGGGTGTTGCCATCATGAAGAAGGAGGACGTCCAGTGCTCCATCACCGGCAACTCCACCAACCCCGTCCGCTTCCAGCATCTGGTCGCCGGCACCTATAAGAAGTGGGCCATCGAGAACGGCAAGAAGTACTTCTCCGTCGCTTCCGGCGGCGGCACGGGCCGTACCCTGCACCCCGATAACGTCGCAGCCGGCCCCGCCAGCTACGGCCTGACCGACTCTCTGGGCCGCGTCCACGGCGATGCTCAGTTTGCAGGTTCCTCTTCTGTGCCTGCACACGTCGAGATGATGGGCCTCATCGGCATGGGCAACAACCCGATGGTCGGCGCTACTGTCGCCTGCGCTGTTGCTGCTGCACAGGCCAACGCCTAAATCCTTTTCCCAAGTTCGGCAGAGGGGGCTGCTTGTAAAAGGGCAGCCCCCTTTTTATGCTGATAGATGTTCGCAACCACAAACCACGAAGCAAGCAAGGAAGGAAAAACATGAAGAAAGCTCAGATCAAGAAGAGCGTGTCTGCACTGGCTATGGCAGCGGTCATCGCGGTCAGCCTGTTTGGCTACGGCTGCGGTGCAAAGCCTGCCTCTACCAGTTCTGACGCAGGTGTGTCCGGTAACTTCACCGGCACTGCCAAGGGCTTCGGCGGCGACGTTTCCGTCACCCTGACCCTGACCGACGGCGCCATCACCGGCTGCACCGCCGAGGGCAAGGACGAGACCCAGGGCGTCGGCTCTGAGGCCATCGCCAAGATGCCCGGCGAGATCGCCGAGAGCGGCAGCATCGCCGTGGACGGCGTGTCCGGCGCTACCGTCACCTCTACCGCCATCAAGGAGGCTGCTGCAGCTGCTCTGACCGCTGCCGGCCTGAACCCCGATGACTACAAGACCGCTGTGGAGAAGACCGGCTCTGCCGAGGACTCCACCGTTGAGGCCGACGTCGTCGTCGTCGGCGCAGGCGGCGCAGGCATGACTGCCGCCATCACCGCTGCCGGTGAGGGCAAGAGCGTCGTCATCCTCGAGAGCCAGTCCATGGTGGGCGGCAACTCCGTCCGCGCTACCGGCGGCATGAACGCCGGCAAGACCGTCTATCAGGATGAGAACGAGTTCGGCGAGTCTGCCGGCGTCGAGAAGACCCTGAAGACTGCTGCCGAGAAGTACGCCGACAACGAGACCATCACCGCTCTGGCAAAGACCGTCTCCGAGCAGTGGGCTGCCTATCAGGCCAACCCCACCGGCTACTTCGACTCTGTCGAGCTGATGGAGCTGGATACCATGATCGGCGGCAAGGGCATCAACGACCCCGAGCTGGTCGAGACCCTGTGCGCAAACTCCGCTGACGCCATCGACTGGCTGGACGAGCACGGCATCACCCTGCACAACGTCTCCAGCTTCGGCGGTGCATCCGTCAAGCGCATCCATCGCCCTGTGAACGCAGAGGGCAAGACCGTTTCCGTCGGCTCCTACATGATCCCCCTGCTGCAGGAGAACTGCGAGAAGGCCGGCGTCAAGATGATGCTGGACACCACTGCAACTGAGATCCTGACCGATGCCAACGGCGCTGCCGTGGGCGTCAAGGCCACCGGTGCTTCCGGTGAGACCGTCACCGTCAACGCCAAGGCAGTCGTTCTGGCTTCCGGCGGCTTCGGTGCAAACCTCGACATGGTCGTCAAGTACAAGCCCGAGCTGAAGGGCTTCATGACCACCAACGCCCCCGGCATCCAGGGCCAGGGCATCGAGATGGCACAGGCCATCGGCGCTGCTACCGTGGACATGGACCAGATCCAGATCCACCCCACCGTTGAGGCCAACACCGCTGCCCTCATCACCGAGGGTCTGCGCGGCGACGGCGCTGTGCTGATCAACGCTGAGGGCAAGCGCTTCATCGACGAGGTGGGCACCCGTGACGTCGTCTCCGCCGCTGAGATCGCTCAGACCGGCAGCTACAGCTGGCTGGTCGTCGATCAGGCCATGGTCGATGCTTCCAGCGTCATCCAGGGCTACATCAAGAAGGGCTACACCGTCACCGGCGCTACCTACGAGGAGCTGGGCAAGGCTATGGGCGTCGATGCCGCTGCCTTCGCAGAGACCATGGACAAGTGGAACGGCTACGTTGAGGCCAAGAATGACCCCGACTTCGGCCGCACCAGCTTCGCCAACCCCCTGAACACCGCTCCCTACTACGCTGTGAAGGTCACCGCCGGTGTCCATCACACCATGGGTGGCCTGAAGATCAACGCCAACACCGAGGTGCTGAATGAGAAGGGCGAGGTCATCCCCGGCCTGTTCGCAGCAGGTGAGGTGACTGGCGGCGTCCACGGTGCAAACCGTCTGGGCGGCAACGCTGTTGCTGACTTCACCGTCTTTGGCCGCATTGCCGGTGCTGCTGCCAGCGACTACGCTGCATGAGCATCCGCAAGCAGCCTGAGCCGGCAAAAGGCGCAAAACGCCTGAGCTGGAAGGCAAACCTCCTCTTCGCAGCCGTCGTCCTGGCGGCAGCTGTCCTGCTGGTCTTTCTGCTGCGTCCGCGCAGCAAGGCGGAACCGCTGGCAGCAGTCGTGGATTTCGGCGACGGCATCACCGAGGTGCTGCCGCTGGATAAGGACTACGATTACCTGTACGATGTGGGCAGCTATGTCGTTCATTTACAGGTAAAAGACGGCACCATCTCGTTTCAGGACAGCCAATGCCCGGACCATGTCTGTGAGCAGTTCGGCCAGCTGAGCGAGGAAGGTGCATGGGCGGCCTGCGTCCCTGCCGGGGTGTATGTGCAGCTGGCTCCGCTGAGCGAGGCCAAAGCCGCATCCTGATAGGATAAAAAATAAGAGACACCCGCATTGCTCTGAAAAGGGCGCTGCGGGTGTCTCTTTTTGCATAAAAACGGACATATATTTTGTAAATAAAGGGTGAAATGAAATTTGGACGCTTGAGTATTTTGGTGAAATGCGATACACTACCAATAACAGATTTTTCGTGCAAAGGGGCAACTATGCCCTTTTGCATCGACTAGGAGGAAAAGCATGATCTGGAAAAAGAAAAAGGATGCAGCGGCTCAGTCTGCTGAGGCTGCCGGGGAAATGACCGGAGCCAAGGGTAGGACCGGTGCAGGCGCATTTGCCAAAAAGAACTGGAAATGGCTCGTGCCGCTGGTCGTCGTGGCGGCAGCGGGCGCTGTCTTTCTCATAGGCGGCGGCAGGAATGGCGCTGCCAGCCGCGATGTGACCTACGCCGAGACGACGCCGGTCCGTCAGGATGTCTCCAACTCCCTGAGCGGCACCGGCACGCTGAACCCGGCTAATACATATACCGTCAAGTCTCTGGTGGACGGCAAGATCCTCACCGGCGGCTTTGAAGAGGGCGACAAGGTGGAGGAGGGCGATGTGCTCTACACCATCGACAGCTCGGACGCTTCCACCAATCTGGAAAAGGCCAGCATTGCCCTGCAGCAGGCCCAGCGCAGCTACGACAAGACTGTGGACCGCCAGTATGTCCGCGCAGAGGTGGACGGCACCGTCAGCAGCCTCAAGGTCGCAAAGGGCGACGAGGTGACCAGCGGCCAGGAGGTGGCGGTCATCCGCGACAGCTCCAAGATGCTGCTGAACCTGCTGTTCCCGGCAGCCGACGCCGCCAACTTCTCGGTGGGCCAGAGCGCTGACGTGGTGCTGGACGGCACCTTTGAGACGCTGAAAGGCACCATCACCGCCGTCACCGGCACCGATGAGCTGAGCACCGGCAACCTGCTGGTGCGCACCGTCACCATCCGGGTCAACAATGCCGGCGGTCTGACCACCGCCCAGGCCGCTACCGCCAGCGTCAATGGCGTCAGCTCCATCGCCTCTGCCACCTTTGCCTATCAGGCAGAGCGCACCCTGACCGCTCAGGCCAGCGGCACCGTTTCCGCCATCAATGTGCAGGAGGGCGGCGCGGTCTCCAAGGGTGACATCATCATCGAGCTGACCGGCGACGAGCTGACCGAATCCATCCAGTCTGCTTCCGAGTCCCTGCGCAGCGCTGAGATCTCGATGCAGAACCAGCAGGACAATATGTCCAACTACACCATTACCTCGCCCATCAGCGGCACCATCATTGAGAAAGACGCCAAGCAGGGCGACGCCCTGACCTCCGGCAGCACCCTCTGCGTCATCTACGACCTGAGCTATCTGGAGATGGTCATTAATGTGGATGAGCTGCAGATCGGCGCACTGTCCGTGGGCCAGAAAGTCCAACTCACCGCTGACGCTGTGACGGACAAGACCTATGTCGGCACAGTCACCCGTGTGTCCATGAAGGGCAGCTCCAGCGGCGGCACTACGACTTATCCCATCACCATCCGCATTGACAACACCGACGGCCTGCGCCCTGGAATGAACGCCAACGCTGAGATCGTCGTGGCCGAGGCCAACAACGCCCTCGTCGTGCCGAATGCTGCCGTTATCCGCGGCGGCTATGTGCTGGTGAGCAAGAAGTCTCCCAGCGCAGCCAATGCGGTGGAAGATATGGACGCACCGGACGGCTATGTCTACGTCAAGGTCGAGACCGGCGTCAGCGACGACAGCTACACCGAGATCAAGAGCGGCCTGCAGGAGGACGACACGGTGGCCTACGACACCAGCTCTGTGTCGGATGACTATTACAGCGACAGTTACAGCGACAGTATCTGGTAAGGAGGTGCCCCATGAGCGCTCTGATCGAATTTGACCAGGTATGCAAGTATTATCAGATGGGTGATACTCTGGTAAAGGCCGCCGACCACATCTCGATGAAAATCGAGAAAGGGGAGTTTGTGGCCATCGTGGGCCAGTCCGGTTCGGGCAAGTCCACCTGCATGAACATCATCGGCTGTCTGGACGTCCCCACCTACGGCACCTACCGGCTCAACGGCAGGGATGTGGGCAAGATGAACCGAGACGAGCTGGCAGATGTGCGCAACGAGATGCTGGGTTTCATCTTCCAGCAGTATAACCTTCTGCCCCGCCTCAACCTGATGGAGAACGTGGAGGTGCCGCTGATCTACGCGAATATCTCCCGCGCCGAACGCCACAAGCTGGCCAAGGATGTGCTGGAAAAGGTGGGTCTGGGCGACAAGCTCAAGAACCTGCCAAACCAGCTTTCCGGCGGCCAGCAGCAGCGCGTTTCCATCGCCCGTGCTCTGGTGCGCAACCCGGCGGTCATCCTCGCCGACGAACCCACCGGCGCTCTGGACTCCCACACCGGCCGCGAGGTCATCGGGATGCTTCAGCAGCTCCACAGGGAGGGGCATACCGTGGTGCTCATCACCCACGACAATTCCATCGCCGTGCAGGCGGAGCGTATCATCCGTCTGGAAGACGGTCAGGTGGTGTACGATGGCGACGCCCACGCGCCTGAGGCTGTCGTGCAGCCCACTCTGTCCGGCGAAGCGGCACAGGAGGAAGCAAAATAATGGTATTAGAGACTTTCCGTCAGGCACTGCAGAACGTCTGGAGCAATAAACTGCGCACGTTTCTGACCATGCTGGGCATCATCATCGGCGTCATGGCGGTCATCGTCATCGTCGGTCTGGGCAACGGCATGACCAGAAGCATGCGGGACAGCTTTTCCGCAATGGGAACCAACACCCTCTCCATCCAGATATGGGGCTATGGTTCCCGCACTGCGACGGTGGATGATTTGTACGACATCGTCAAAAAGAACCCCGAACTGCTTTCCTCCATCTCGCCGCAGCTGGATTTCAGCGACAACACCCCCAAGGTGGGGACTACGACATACCGCTACAGCGAGATGTACGGTGTGGATGAAAACTACATCGAGATGAAGGGCTACACCCTTGCCAAGGGCCGGAACATCCAGTATATGGACATCGCAGACAACAAGCAGATCTGCGTCATCGGCGATTACATCAACCGCACGGCCTACGGCGGAAATGCGGTGGGCCAGACCATCAAGCTTGGCCCCTATAAGTTCCGCATCGTGGGCGTGCTGAAAGCCAAGATCTCTAACCTCGACCAGCAGGAGGGCAGCGACGACGACAGCGTCTACCTGCCCTACACCACAGCCATGCGCCTTTCCAACGAAAGCTCGCCGGACTCCTACTCCGCCATCATGGTGGACGAGGGCCAGGCCAACGAGGCCAAGGCTGCGGTGGAGCAGGGACTGTATGACATCTTCAAGAGCGACAATGCTTACTACGTCTACAGCGCCAGCGAGTGGCTGGAAGAGATGAACAAGATGATCAACATGGTCATCGTCATCCTCACCGGCATCGCCAGTATCTCGCTGCTGGTGGGCGGCATCGGCATCATGAACATCATGCTGGTGTCCGTCACCGAGCGCACCCGTGAGATCGGCATCCGCAAGGCCATGGGCGCGAAGGAAAAGACCATTCTGGCCCAGTTCGTCACCGAGGCGGCCACTACCTCGGCTCTTGGCGGCACGCTGGGCATCGTCCTCGGCTACATCGTGTCGGCCATCGCCAATCAGGTGCTGCCCATGTTCACCGATGGCATGGACATCACGGTCAGCCCGTCCTTCAACTCCATCGTGGCAGCTTTCGGCATCTCGGTATTCATCGGAGTGCTGTTCGGCTATCTGCCCGCAAAACGCGCCGCGCGGCTCAACCCCATCGACGCGTTGAGATATGATTAACCTCTCCGTCTGTGCCTTTGGCGCAGCCACCTCCCCTGACGAGGGGAGGACTTGGCAGTACGGAAAGCTTTCTCTCTTCGCCAGAGGCTCCCCTCGGTAGGGGCAACAACGACGACCACCGCCAGTGGCGGAAACAGGGAGTCGTTGCTGGGGCAGCGGCCAGCAAGACGCGCGCAATGCGCAGCGGATGCTGGGTGCCGCAACCCGGCCTTGTCGAGCGAAGCGAGACTGAGAGGCTTAACATTTTTTATAAGGAGATCACAATGAAAAAACGTCTTCTCGCATTTCTGCTGGCGGTCAGCATCGCGGTGTCGATGCTGGTGATGCCGGCATCGGCTGCGGGCAACAACACCGCCGTCCAGTTTGCCATCACGCTGGGTGCTATGGATTCCGAGCAGTCCGGCGCACTGAATGCAGCCGTGACCCGCGGCGCATTTGCCAGAATGCTGACCTCTTACTCTACCTACCGGGAGAGCGTCTCTTCTCAGGGGGCAGTGGGTACCCTCTACACCGATCTGCCCGGCTCCTCGGCATGGGCGCCCTATGTCCGCATCGCCGTGCAGCAGGGCTGGATGAACGGCTACACCGATGGCAGCTTCCGCCCGAACAACGCCGTCACGTTGGAAGAAGCATGCACTGCAGTGCTCAAGCTGATGGGCTATAAGATGACCGACCTGAGCGGCGCGTTTCCCAACGCCCAGCTCAACAAGGCCAGCGAGATCGGCCTGCGTGCCGGCCTCGACCGCCGTCAGGGCGAAGCGATGAACTACGAGGACTGCGCCGTCCTGCTCTACAATGCCCTCACCGCCAACAACGCCAGCGGCTCGGCCTACGGCACGACCCTTGGCTTTACCGTGAGCAATGGTCAGGTGGACGGCTCCACCATCCTGCTCAGCAGCCTGGAAGGCCCCTTCGTGGCTTCGGAGAGCACGGTGCTGCCCTTCGTCCCTGCCAGCGTCTACCGCAACGATAAGGTCTCCAGCTCCGCAGAGCTGAACAAATACGACGTCTACTACTACAGCGAGAGCCTCAAGACCCTGTGGGTCTATACCCGCCGTGCCGCAGGCCGCATCACCGAGGTGTCTCCCTCGGCCAGCGCCCCCGCTTCCATCACGGTGGCAGGCACATCCTATACGCTGGGCAGTACGGCCATTGCTTCTCAGGTGTCTTCTCTCAACGGCGGCGGTGTCGGCCAGGTGGTCACTCTGCTGCTGGGCATGAACAATGTGGCCGCAGGCATCATCACCGGCGAGGAGGCCGACGAGGTCTTTTACGGCGTGGTGCAGTCGTCCGCCCGCAACCTCATCGACGAGGACAACAGTGCCGATGTGCTTCAGACCGTCAAGGTCCTGTGTACCGACGGCCTTGCCCGCGAAGTGAATGTAGACAAGAGCCTGAATTTCCCCGCTGGCTGGCTGGTGGAAGTGCGGGTCAGCCCCGAAGGCGAGAGCGTGGAAAAAATCGATGAGCGCTCCGTCAGCGGCACTGTGAACGAGAACGCCACCGCGCTGGGCGATATGGCTCTGGCAGATGACGTGCAGATCCTTGATACGAGTACAGGGGGTGTGGCTGGGACGGTTCGTCCCAGCCGCCTATCGGGGGTAAACTTAAAGGCTTCCGATGTCCGCTACTACACCACCAATCCGCAGGGACAGATCGACACGCTTATTCTGAACGATGTGACCGGCGACCTGTGGTACTACGGTGTGCTGGACGATGTGAAGAATGTCGCCGCCAACTACAGCACCCTTCTCAGTGCCATCAAGGCTGAGCCGGGTGACGGCACCATTGACACCAATGCAGTCGTCAGTCAGGTGAAGAGCATCATGGTACCCACCACCACAGAGATCTTGTGGGGCGTTATCTCCGGCGACATCCTCAGCACGGCATGGGAGCGCCTGACCAGCAACACCGGCGCACTTCTGGGCCTCGGCTTCCAGCAGATCGCCCAGATCACCGGCACTCCCTTCAGCCAGATATTCAACTTCATCGGCAGCGGTGCGACCTATATCGGCTACGTCAACGGCCAGCAGGCCAGTCTGAGCACTTCCATCAAGTATCCTGTGCTGGCTGGCGGCATTGCGGTCTGTCAGGAGACGACCGGCTCTGTCCGCAACATGGTGCAGCTGATGCCCATGAAGATCGACAAGGTGGGTGCGGCCAGCGTCCTTTCCTCCAAGGGCGAAAGGCTTGAAATGGCCGATAATACGCAGGTCTACCTGTGGTACAAGGGTCAATATTACTACACCAAGCTCACTTCCGTCAACTCCGATGATTACTATCTTACCGGCTGGTACGACAACTTTGGCTGCGCCGCTGGCAAAAAGGTGCGTATCATCGTCGCCGTCAAGAAAGACTGATGGCAGGTTATTACAGCCGCCCCGCGCAGCTTGCCCGGCAGATGCGCCAGCTGCTTTTCCCGAGGCGGTGTCCCTGCTGCCGCAGGGTGCTGGGAACGCTGCCGCTCTGTGAAGTGTGTACACCGCGGCTGGAAGAGCTGCGCCGCGGCCCGGTCATGCGGCTGGACGTGAGCCGCCACTATCTGGGCGCTCTGGACGGGGCGGCTGCGCCCTACCGGTATGAGGGCGTCGTCCGCAGCGCCATCCTCCGCGCCAAATACGAAGGCGAAAGCTGGACGGCGGTGGAGCTTGGCGTGGAGATGACGGCCCGGCTGTTCGGAGCAGAGGTGGAGATGCACTTTGCAGAGCCGGTGCCGGGGCTGGTCCCCGGTGCGGCCATCGGTTATGACTGCATCGTTCCGGTGCCTGCCACCAGCCGTCGGCGCGGCTACAATGTGCCGGAACGGATGGCGCAGCCTCTGGCCCATGCGCTGGGTCTCCCGCTGCTGCCAAAGGCGCTCTGCCGCGTCCGGGCCGGACGTCATCAGGCAGGACTCTCGCTGGACGAGCGTCTGGCAAATGCGGCCGGTGCCTTCCGGGCGCAGGAGCCGGAGCTCGTGGAAGGGAAGCGGGTGCTGCTGGTGGATGACGTCATCACCACCGGCGCTACCGCCGCAGCCTGCGCGCAGGCACTGCTGGATGCGGGCGCCCACAGCGTCTTTGCCGTGGCAATGGCAGTCACCGAAAATGAAATGGACGCACCATCGAGAGCTTCTGGACAATGAGCGAAAAATCCAGAAAAAATCCAAGAAAAATAAAAAAAGCGCTTGACAAAACGGCCTACAGCGGGTATACTAATGGAGCTGTGAGCGATGAGCCACAACAAATATCCGGGTGTAGCGCAGTTTTGGTAGCGCGCTTGAATGGGGTTCAAGAGGCCGTGAGTTCGATTCTCGCCACTCGGACCAAACAAAAATAATCCGAACTTGTTTCCGATAGGAGATGGGTTCGGATTATTTGTTTTCTAATGAATGCTGGACATTACCATTTTTTGGCTGGTGATGTCCGGCATTTTTTAGTGTTGCCCGATCAATTTTAATGGAATCTTTATACTTCTACAATTTTCTTTACGGCTCCTTTATCTATTCCATGCTAATCTTTATGCACACGGATAGGTAAAGGAGCTTTTATGATTCAATATCCTCATTACAGGCAGCACCGTTTTTCTTCTTTTCAGGTCATTATTGCAGGTTTTGCGGCAGTTGATCTGGTGGGCGCATTGCTTCTGATGCTTCCGATTGCTGCACAGCAGCGGTGCGTTACACCGTTCCATGAGGCGCTGTTTACCTCCACCTCTGCCCTTTGCGTGACCGGGCTTGTGGTTCAGGATACCGGCAGCTACTGGTCGACATTCGGGCAGAGTGTGATCCTTCTTCTGATCCAGATCGGAGGATTGGGTGTCATTACGGTGGGCGCTGCCTTTGCGCTGCTTTCCGGGCGAAAGATCTCCCTCAAGCAGCGCAGCACGATGCAGGAAGCTACGGCTGCCCCACAGATGGGCGGCATCGTGCGGCTGACAGGCTTTATTCTGCGGATCACCGCCCTGTTTGAACTGGCCGGTGCTGCACTGCTGCTGCCGACATTTTGCGCCGATTATGGATTGCGCGGGATCTGGTATGCGCTGTTTCATTCCATTTCGGCGTTCTGCAATGCCGGCTTTGACCTGCTGGGAACAGAGGGGGCAAAATTTGTTTCGCTGACACGGTATGCAGGAAACCCATTGCTTACCACAGTGATCGCGGCCCTGATCGTCTTTGGCGGCCTTGGCTTTCTGACATGGGAGGACATTTGTACATATCGCCTTGATTTTCGTCGTTACCGGATGCAGAGCAAGGTGATCCTTGTCACAACGGCATTTCTTCTGGTACTGCCGACGCTGTACTTTTATTGCTTCGAGTTCACGGCAGGCTCTGCCCGACAGCGCATTTTATTGTCGATGTTCCAATCCGTTACCCCCCGTACTGCCGGCTTTAACACCGCCGATCTTGCTGCGATGGGCAGCACTTCACAGGCATTGATGGTGGTTCTGATGCTGTTGGGCGGTTCGCCCGGCTCCACGGCAGGCGGCATGAAAACCACAACATTTGCCGTTCTGCTGGCCAATATGTGGGCGACCTTCCGCCGCAGAGAAGATGCCGAATTTTTCGGGCGGCGCATAGATGGTTCCGCGGTCAAGAATGCTGCTACGATCGCAGGGATGTATTTGACGCTGTTCTTCCTCGGAGCCTTTGTCATTGCTGCGGCTGAGCAGCTGCCGATGTCGGTCTGTCTGTATGAAACTGCATCGGCTGTGGCAACGGTAGGTCTGACATTGGGCATCACGCCGCAGTTGGGGGTCCTTTCGCAGGGGGTGCTGATTGCACTGATGTTTTTGGGACGTGTTGGCGGATTGACGTTGATCTATGCGGCATTTGGCAGCAGCCCTGCCCACTCTCGTCTGCCGCAGGAGAAGATTGCAATCGGATAAAGGAGACAAGTATGAAATCGATTCTTTTGATCGGGCTTGGCCGTTTTGGCCGCCATATTGCGCAGGAACTGAATGAGCTGGGTCATCAGGTCATGGCAATCGACAGCAACGAAGACCGTGTGAATGCCGTGCTTTCCTATGTGACGAATGCACAGATCGGTGACAGCACCAGCGAATACTTCCTGCGCTCCCTTGGTGTCGGCAATTTTGATGTGTGTATCGTAACCATCGGCGGCAATTTTCAAAGCTCACTGGAAACGACATCGCTGCTCAAGGAGCTGGGTGCAAAGCTTGTGGTCTCGCGTGCAGAGCGGGATGTACAAGCCAAGTTCCTGCTGCGCAACGGTGCGGATGAAGTGGTCTATCCGGAAAAGCAGCTGGCAAAGTGGGCAGCGATCCGATACAGCTCCGAACACATTCTCGATTATATCGAGCTGCAGGACGACCACGCCATCATGGAAGTGACCATTCCGCCGGAATGGATGGATCGCACGATCGGTGAGATCAATATCCGAAAAAAGTATAACATCAACATTCTTGCACTGAAAAAAGACGGAAAGCTCGATATGAACATCACGCCGGATACGCAACTGTGCCGGGATGAAAGTATGCTGGTTTTGGGAAAATACGCATCGATCCAGAAGTGTTTCCGGCTCTAAAAAGATAGGACGGATCATATGGATGTCGCTTTGTTATTGATGGTTCTTGGAGTCATGTTGAGTGGTTTTTGGGCAGCAGATGCGCTGGATCACATACGACGGGAGATCATTCGACAAGAAGGAAAAAGACGTGGCTGGTGGTCGTGACCATCAAATTGTGCTATACTGTGGGCAAGGCAGGTGATCTTTATGAATCAGAACGACCCACCCACTGAACATATTCTGGCGTGTCTGTCGTCCTCTCCCTCCAATGCAAAGATCGTGCGGACAGCAGCAACGATGGCAAAGGCGTTCGGCGGGACCTTTACAGCTCTGTATGTCCGGACTCCGGATTCGGATCAGATGGGAAAAGAAGACTGTCGGCGCTTGCAGCAGCACATTCGTATGGCAGAGCAGGCAGGTGCCGACATTTCTACGATCTACGGAGATGACATTCCGCAGCAGATCGCAGAGTTTGCCCGCATCTCCGGCATTACAAAAATCGTACTGGGGCGCTCCAGCGTACATCGCCGCCATTTCTGGAGTGGACCGTCACTGACTGAAAAATTGACGCTGACTGCCCCCAATCTGGATATTTATATCATCCCGGATGCTTCTGCAGAGAACGGCTACGGTTCAGGACGGAAGCTGTTCATCCGTCCGCTTCTACCCTCTGTCTGTGATCTGCTGATCACCGCAGGCATCCTGAGCTGCATCACGCTCATCGGCTTCTTTTTCTTGCAACTGGACTTTGCGCGTTATAATATTATTATGCTCTATATGCTGGGGGTGCTGTTCACCGCATTGTGTACCAGCGGTTACACCTGCGGTGTGCTGGGCTCCATTGCCAGTGTTGCGCTATACAATTTTTTCTTGACGGAACCGCGCCTGACATTCCATGCGTATGACCCCGGTTATCAGGTCACATTTGCCCTGATGCTGACCTCTGCAATCATTACCTGCACCCTGACAACGCGGCTGAAGGATCATGCAAAAATGTCTGCGCAGGCAGCGTTCCGTACAAAAATACTGTTTGACACAAATCAGCTTTTACAGAGAGCCAAAAGCGAGGAAGAGATCCTCTCTCAGACAGCGTCCCAGTTGATGAAACTGCTGAACCGGAGCCTGATCGTCTACCCGGAACAAAACGGAGATCTTGGTTCAGAACAGTTTTTTGGGGTTGACGGGGAAACGGCGCAAAACATCTTTTCTGCACCGGAAGAACGTGATGCAGCAAATTGGACATTTGCAAACAAAAAGCGTTCCGGCGCAGGCACGGATAGCTACCCGGACGCAAAGGGACTTTATCTTGCACTTCGGACCGGAGGCGGCGTGTTTGGAGTGGTTGGGATCGACCTGTCTGAAAAACCGCTGGATGCCTTTGAAAACAGTGTGCTGCTCTCCATTCTGGGCGAAGGTGCGCTGGCCATCGAAAACCGCAGAAACGCACTGGAAAAAGAGCAGGCAACCGTGCAGGCAAAAAATGAAGAGCTGCGGGCAAATCTGCTGCGCACGATCTCCCATGACCTGCGCACCCCGCTGACCTCCATTTCCGGCAATGCCAGCAATCTGCTTTCCAACGGAGAAACGCTGGATACAGAGACCCGGAACAAGATCTGCACCGATATTTTTGACGATGCGCAATGGCTGATCGGTCTGGTGGAAAATCTGCTTTCCATCACCCGCATTGAAGATGGGCGGATGAATCTGCAGATCTCGCCGCAGCTGATGGACGAAATGATCGAAGAAGCACTGCATCATGTCAACCGGAAAAGCTGCGAACACACCATCACAACACAGTATGGGGACGAGATCCTCTTGGTCAATGTGGATGCACGGCTGATCATGCAGGTCGTTGTCAATCTGGTGGATAACGCCATCAAATACACCCCCGTGGGCTCGGTCATTCAGATTTCGGCTTACCGGAAAGACCATCAGGTCGTAGTGGAAGTTGCAGATAACGGTCCCGGCATTCCGGATCGCGCAAAAGCACAGGTGTTCGAGATGTTTTATACCGGGCAGAGCCGCATCGCAGACAGCCACCGCAGCCTTGGACTGGGCTTGCCCCTCTGCCGTGCGATCCTGACGGCTCACGGTGGAACATTGACCCTGCGTGACAACATTCCCAATGGCAGTGTCTTTTCCTTTGCATTGCCGCAAAGTGAGGTGAATATTCATGAATAAGCCGTCCATTCTGGTCGTAGAGGATGATGTTCCTGTACGGTGTCTGATCACAACGACCCTGAAAACCCACGGCTATAAATATCTGACTGCTTCCAATGGGGAAACGGCGATCATGATGACTACCAGCCACAATCCGGACATCATGCTGCTGGATCTTGGGTTGCCCGATATAGACGGCATCGAGGTCATCCGCAGCGTCCGCACATGGTCGAACCTGCCCATCATCGTCCTGAGTGCCCGGAGCGAAGATTCTGATAAGATCGAAGCACTGGACAACGGCGCAGACGATTATCTGACAAAGCCGTTTTCCGTGGATGAGCTGCTGGCAAGACTGCGTGTAACGCAGCGCCGATTGAATCTGCTGGCTTCTGACGGCATAAACAGTCCGGTTTTTGTCAATGGTCCTTTGAAGATCGACTTCTCGGCAGGCTGCGTCTGGCTGAGCGAGAATGAATTGCATTTGACCCCCATCGAGTACAAGCTGCTGTGTGTGCTGGCGCATAATGTGGGCAAAGTTCTGACGCATACCTCCCTCACGCAGAAAGTATGGGGCAGTACGCAGGAAAATGACATTGCTTCCTTGCGAGTTTACATGGCATCCCTGCGCAAAAAATTGGAACGATACCCGGATGCGCCGCATCTGATCCAGACCCATGTTGGTGTCGGATACCGGATGCTGCGCGCAGAAAACGATGAAGCATAGTAAAAAAACAGGGTGCGCCCCTGAATAGGACGCACCCTGCCATCGCAATTCACGATTTGATTCGTTGGCAACAACCATGAATTGCATATCGCAAACAAGTTGTTGAGAATTGCACTGCTTGTAAAACTTGCGATTAAAGCCACAGACAAAAGCGATATGTACAACAGGGAGTTCCCCAGAGCAGAGTTCCCATAAAACAGTATTTGCAAAAGTTCCCTAAATGGGGAAGATTTGGCGTGACTTCGGTCACGCCTTTTCTTTTGCTTCCAGTTCATCCAGAGGGATGTACCCCAGCCCATCGTACTTGATATGGATGTGCTGCACCCGCTTTCCGCTGGACTTATCCGGGGCATCCACATAGATAGCCGACACCAGTTCACGGAGAGCATAGGGAGTGAGTTCTTCAATATGAACGTACTTGTGCGCTTTCTGGACGAATTTTTCAATATTCTCGATCTGCTGTTCCTGTACTTCGATTTCCTGTTGGATAGAGAGGGATTCCTCTTCCAGCTGCTTCTGTTCGGCATCGTAGCTCTGACTCATCATGTCGAAGCGGTCATCGCTAAGCTTTCCGTTAACATTGTCCTCGTAAATCTTCATGAACAGCCGTTTGAGGTCTGCGATCCGCTTCTCATTCCGGGCAAGCTGCTTCTTCAGGACAGTCAGCTTTTCGGTGCTTTCCACCCGAAGCTGCTCCTCCATGACCTTGCGGAAGTAGTCCTCATGACGGAGAATGTAGTCCGTCACCCGCTGAACATGGCTTAGCACACGGCCCTCCAAAACCTTTACCCGGATGAAGTGTCCCTTGCACTTGCTCCCGTTCTTCTTGTGCAGAGAGCAATCAAAGAAGTCTTGACTGAAGTCCCTGTTATTGGACGAACCATATTGCATCTTGGAACCGCAGTCAGCGCAGTAGACCATACCGGAGAAAATGCTGCTCTTGCCTGTCCGGGTCATGCGGTGACGCTGGCTGCGAATCTCCTGAACCTTTTCAAACACATCATCGTCAATAATGCGCTCATGTGTATCCGGGAAGATAGCCTGATTTTCCACGGGATTCAGATGTCTCTTTTTATCCCAGATAGAGTTAGTATAGGTCTT
>ERZ809296.341-NODE-341-length-82002-cov-6.293409_pt1 | contig 82002 bp, 75 predicted proteins | sample MGYA00520511_ERZ809296 | MGnify/ENA primary metagenome ERZ809296 (study PRJEB31576, sample SAMEA3212662) | Homo sapiens | biome: human-gut; feature: human gut; material: fecal | place: Sweden | collected 2012 ...
GCCCAAGCGCCCGCGGCCCAACCGGCCCAGGGGCAGCGGCCCGCCACCCAACCCAAACCGCAGGCCGCCCCACCCCAAGCGTCCCAACAACCCAAACCCGGCCCGGCCCAGAAGCCGACCCAGACTCCGAAGCCAGACCCGTCAAAACAAGCAGCGCCCCAGCAGCAAAAGCCTGCCCCGGTCCAGCAACCCCAGCCCAAAGGGGCGTCCGTAGGGGCCGCTGCCCCCAGCGGCCCGCAGCCTGCCGGCCAGCAACCACCCCAACAACCCAAGCCGGAACGTCCCGCCAGCCAGCCGACACCCTCCACGGAGCCGCTCCCGGCCAACCAGGCCCCGGCAGGGCAAGCCCAACCAACCCAAGCTGCCCAGCAGCCAGGGGCACCCCAACCCAAAGGCAAGCCCGTAGGGGCCGCTGACCCCAGCGGCCCGCAACCCGCCGGCCAACCACAGACCCAAGCCCAACCGCCCCAAGGTCCCCAGCAACCAGGGGCACCCCAACCCAAAGCCGAGCCCGTAGGGGCCGCTGACCCCAGCGGCCCGCAGCCTGCCGGCCAACCGCAGGCCCAAGCCCAACCGGCCCAGCCCCAGACCGGCGTCCCCCAGGACAACGGCCCGGATCTGATCGCCTTCACCCCCGACCCCAACGCCAAAAAGCCCGGCCCCGCCCAGGCGGCGGGCCAACCCGGCCAGACCGCCCAGCAGCCCCTCAAGGGCTTCGGCCCCAAGGCCCAGGCGGGGCAGTTCAGCAAGGCCTTTGAGGGCTTCCACCCCTTCAAGGACCGCAAGGCCAAGGCCCAGGCGGCCCCACCCCCCGACGCTCCCCCGGCCCAGCTCTCCCTAGAGTACGGCGTGGGACTCAAGCCCCTGAAAAACAAGACCATTGGGGCAGCCGTCCTGGCGGTGGTCCTGCTGGTGCTGGCCTTTCTGGACACGGGGATCCTCTCGTTCCTCACAGACCTCGTCCCGGAAGACATCCTGCTCTACGCCAGCCTGGGCGGCTTTGTGGTCTGCTGTGCGCTGGCCTGGGATGTGCTGAAGGATGGCTTGGTCCAGCTGACGAACTTCACACCGGGCAGCAGTACGCTGGCCCTGTTTGCCGCCGCGTTCACCCTGGCCGACGGCGTGACCATGGTGCTGACCCCCCTGCGGGAGAGCGCCGTGCCCTTCTTCGCCCCCTGCGCCCTGGTGTTGCTGTTCCAGCTCATCGGGCAGTACTGTGATCGGGCCTCGAAGTTCCAGGCCTGTCGGACGGCCTCGTCCGTGGCGCGGCCTTACGTCGTCACCCAGGACCCGGACGTCTTAGCCGGGAAGACCGGCTTCCGCAAGTGGCTGGGCCTGCCCAAGGGCTTCGGCAGCCAGATCCGCACCACCAGCCAGGCCGACGAGAGGTTCCAGAAGCTCACGCCGGTTTTGATGACGGCCTGCGTGTGTCTGGCCCTGCTGACGACGGTCGCCCACCACCAGCCCAAGCTGGTGCTCTGGTCCCTGTCGGCGCTGTTTACGGCGTCGGCCACGTTAGGTGCGTCGTTGACGCTGAGCTTCCCCCTGCAAATTCTGGGGAGCAAGCTGGCCACCCTGGGCGTGGCTCTGGCCGGTTGGCCGGGCATCGCCGCAGCCAAAGGCTGCCGCGCCGCCCTGCTGACGGACAACGACCTCTATCCCCCCGGCACCGTCACCCTGGCCAACTCCAAGCCCCTTTCCAATTTACCCATGGACCGGGTGGTGGCCTACACGGCCTCGGCCATCCGGGCCTCCGGCTCCGGGCTGAGCTATCTCTTCGACAAGCTTCTGCGCTCGGAGGGGGCCAAGTACCTGCCCATCGAAAAGATCCTGCTCCAGGACAACGGCCTCATCGCCCAGACCCAGGGCCAGCAGATCTTGGTGGGCAACAGCGACTTTATGAGCAAGCAGGGCATCGCCCTGCCCACGGGCATCAAGTATAAAAACACGGTCTTCTGCGCGGTGGACCGGGAGCTCATCGGTATGTTCGGCGTGAGGTACGCCCTGCACACCACCATCGTTCCCTCCCTGCAATCCCTGCTGGGCCACCGCATCGCGCCGGTGCTGGTGACGAGAGACTTCAACATCAACCCCAAGCGGATGCGCTTCTCCGATCGGCTGAACAAGGATTCCCTGACCTACCCGGACTTACAGCGCCGGGTGACCCTCTCCGGCCCCAACCAGGCCCACGGCCAGACCATCGTGGCCGTCCTCTGCCGGGAGGGCATGGCCCCCTTCACCCTGGCCCTCATCGCCGCCAAGCGTGTGCGCCGGGCCGCGGGGCTGAGCAGCTTTTTCGTGCGGTTGAGCGCCTGCGTGGGTGTGATCTTAACGGCAACGCTCTCCAGCGCGGGAGCGCTGGGCGCCATGTCCGCGTGGCACATGGCCCTCTTCCTGCTGCTGTGGTTCGTGCCGGTGCTCTTGCTGTCCCTCTGGACAGAGCAATACTGAGTAAACTCAACTATTTTCTAAAAAGGACTTGCTGTGCATGATCTCGCAGCAAGTCCTTAAATTTTATCAGATAGATGCATCATGCATTGCAATCTGCATAAGATGCAAGTATAATAGACGTGAAAGGAGTGGATCTAGTATGGCCACGACAACGAATTTCAGTGTCCGTATGGATGGTGACATCAAGAAGCAGTGCGAGGCGTTGTATGGAGAGCTTGGGATCAATCTGACCACAGCGATCAATGTATTTTTGCGGCAATCGCTCCGGGTCGGAGGATTTCCCTTTGATGTTCGGCTGGACCAGCCGAACAAGGAAACGATTGCCGCTATGCTGGAAGCGGAGCGCATCGCCAGAGATCCTTCCGTGAAGCGCTACTCGGATGTGGAGGAAGCGCTGAGGGCTTTGAAAGAATGAAGCACTTGGACATCATTTGGACCAATCAATTTAAGAAGGATTATAAATCAGCGATAAAGCGCCACTTGAATATTGACCTTCTTGATGATATCATCCGCAAATTATCCAGCGGAGAGACCCTCCCAGAGAAAAATAGAGATCATGCTCTCACAGGGAATTGGTCCGGGCACCGTGAGTGTCATATTCAGCCGGATTGGCTGCTGGTCTACCGGATAGAAGACGATGTATTGGTACTGACATTGGCCAGGACAGGTACGCACAGTGATCTGTTTGGAAAATAGGCAGCGCTGTGTTTAGAACGTCCCTTTGACTTCCCCTGACGGATATGGTAAAATGCGTCCATCCTATTTTGATCGCTCTGCGATCTCACGACCTGCGGGAGGGCGACGCCTATGACCAACCTCACCCCCAAACAGCAACAGATCTATCAGTTCATCCGAGCGTCCACCCAGGCCAACGGTTATCCCCCCACCCTGCGGGAGATCGGCCAGCAGGTGGGGGTGCGCTCGCCGTCCACGGTGAAGTATCATCTGGACAATCTCCGCACCCTGGGTCTGCTCCACTGGGACGGCGGCAAGACCCGCTCCATCACCCTGCCCAAGGATGAAATGGTGCCGGGGCCGGACCAGGTCCCCGTGCTGGGCAACGTGGCCGCTGGGTCGCCCATCCTGGCTGAGCAGTGCATCGAGGAATACATCCCTTACCCCACCGGCGGGCACCCGGAGGAGTTCTTCGCCCTGCGGGTGCGGGGGGAATCCATGCTGGGTGCGGGCATCCACCCGGACGACATCGTGGTGGTCCGCCGGCAGAGCGAGGCCGTGAACGGGGAAATCGTCGTGGCCCTCTTCGAGGATGAGGCCACGGTGAAGACCTACTCCCGAAAAAACGGCGAGGTCTGGCTCCTGCCCGCCAACCCCGACTATGCCCCCATCGACGGCACCTATGCCCAGATCATCGGCAAGGTGGTCGAGCTGGTCCGGCGGTATTGAACATTGAAACAGACGAAAAACGAGCGGTTTCCCTTTTTAACATGGAAGGGAACCGCTCGTTTTTCATTTGCTTACTGCTAAGATTTGTGGGATCTCGTTGAGATTCCGGATCGTATGGCGGATGGGCAGGTCCTCCGGCACCGGCAGGCCCTTGGGGTCGTACCAGCAGCAGGGGATGCCCGCCCCGCAGCCCCCGGCCATGTCGCTGGTGAGGGAGTCGCCGATGAGCAAAAGCTCCTCCTTGTCCACCGGCCCGATGGCGGAGAGCACGGCGTCGAAAAACGCCCGGCTGGGCTTTTCCGCGCCCACCACCTCAGAGATGAACACGCCGTCAAACAGCTCCCCCAAGCCGGAACGTTTCAGCTTCCGGGTCTGGGCCTGCAAGCTGCCGTTGGTAACGAGGTATTGCTTCATCCGGTCCTGGTGCAGCTTCTTGACCAGTTCATAGCCATTGTCCAGAAAGACGATGGTGTCGCCCAAATGGTGCTGATAGGCGGCGTTGAAGGCATCGTACTCCGTGCAGGCAATGCCCTCGGCGGCAAAGAACTCCCGGAACCGGCCGGGGAGCAGCTCGGCCTTGGTCACGTCCCCCTCCTCCAACCGCCGCCACCAACGGGCGTTGAGGTCAGAGTACCGAACCAGCAGGTCGGGGGAACAGGGGCCGAGGGTGAAATCGGCAAAGGTCGCGATGAGCGCCTGGCGCTCGGCAGAGGGGAAATCTAATAATGTGTTGTCTAGATCCCAGAGCAGGGTGGTAATCACGGGGTGGCCTCCTTATTATATATCTCCGTCATCCGATGATAGATTTTCTCCAAATAGAATCGCAAGGTAATCCTGCCTGCCATGCAGCACACGATCGATATAGACATCCGCTTTTTCGATCCGATAAAACGCCAAGTAATTTTTGCAAGCCAATACCCGTTCGCTTGTTGCCGCGCCCATTTCATCCAAGACAACAGGCCCCATAGCCGGAAATTGCTCTAATTTTCGGAATTCTTTGATCAATGCTGACAAGGTATTTTTTGCCGCAATTGGATTTTGTAAACGCCTAGAGATGTATTCTTTGATTTGGTGCATATCTCGTCGTGCTTGACTGGTCAAAATAAGTTTATGCATCTGTCAGCCCTAACTCCTTCTCCACTTCCTCCAAGGTAAAATACCCCTCTGTTTCTCCGGAGCGGCGGCCTTTTTCTATTTCAGCCAGAAGCTTTGTTCTAGCCCGAAGACGCTCATATTCCCGATATTCCTCAATATCTAAAACAGCATACCGTCCATAGCCATTCTTTGTGAGAAACACGGGTTGCCCAATTGCAACATCTCGAAGAACAGCGCCATAGTTTCTTAAATCAGAAACAGGTTTGATATTCGGCATAATGCCACCTCCTACAATATCGTTACGGTTTGAGTATAGCAAAATTATTCGTAAAATTCAACGATAAATTGAAAGAGGACAAGACGAATCAAACCTGTCTTGTCCTCCATCGTTTCATCCTTAATTTTTGAAGAATTCTGCTGGGCACTCCTCCACGGTCACGCCGGTGTAGTAGTGCTGTAAGATCTCGGAATAGGTCTTGCCTTCTTCTGCCATCGCGTCGGCGCCGTATTGGCTCATGCCCACGCCGTGGCCGAAGCCGGTGACGGAAAACGTGAAGGTACCGTCGGCGTAGGTCAGGGTGAAGGTAGCCGAGCGCAGGCCGAAGATGGTCCGGGCCTGGGCACCGGTGACGGTGACGCCGCCGATGGTAACGCTGTGGACGCTTCCGCCGGTGGTGCGCTGGGTGTCCGTGACCCAGGCAGCGGGATCGTCGCCGAAGACGGCGTCGGGCTGGGCGGCGGAGAACTTGTCCTTGAATTCCTGGCTGGAGAAGGTCACTTGGCTCTCATAGTCGGGCACGCCGTCCCCCTCCGGGGAGGTGACGCTTTGCAGGTAGGGGACGCTGTTGCCCCAGACCTCCACAGCGTCCTGGGTGGCGCTGGCGGAGGAGGAGTGGAAGACGGCGTCGATAAGCTGACCATCGTAGAGGATCACTTGGTTGGCCGTGTCCGCGACGGCGGCGGTAATTTTATTGGTGTATTCGATGGCCTTGTCCCCCCAGTTGCTCTGGGCCTGGTCCTTGGCGATCCAGGCCTGGCAGCAGCGGTAGTCGGTGCAGAGGTCGGCGTCGGGGTGGTTGTTGGTTGTGCCCCGGTGGAGGGCATAGGTCCGGGCGGCCACGGCCTGGGCCTTCAGAGCCTCTTCGTGGAACGAGGCGGGCATCTCTGCTGCCACCACGCCCCAGAGATATTGGTTCAGGTCCATCTGGGTGATCTGGCCGTCGCTGCCCTGGATCCTGAGCGTGTGTCCGCTGTCGGGCAGGGCGACCTCCTGCTGCGTCTCCACTTGCGGGTCCTGGTTCTCCTGCTTCTGGCCCTGGTGGATGAGCGCCGCCAGGACAAATACGGCGGCCGCCGCCAAGATGGCCACGCCGATGATCTTTTTCATGGTTCTACTTCCTCCTTCTGCGCCGGGGGGAGGCTGCAATAGACTGCTCCCGGCTGTGGGTCCTGCCCGCGCTGGGCGAACAATTCTTCCACCGTGACGAGCCGATAGCCCTGGGCCAGCAGTTGGTCCACCGCGGCCAGAGCCGCCGTCACGGAGGTGTCAAAAATATCGTGCATGAGAATGATGTCCCCGTCCTTCACCTGGCGCAGAATATCCGCCGTGATGCGGGACGGGGTGGGGTCTTTCCAGTCCTCGGTATCTAAGGACCAGCAGATGATGGGGGCCTTGGCCCACTGCCGCAGGGTGTCGTCCACAAAGCCGTAAGGCGGGCGGAGCATCAGGTCCACCGGCCCGACGATCTCGCGGATGGCGGCGCAGGTCTGGTCTAATTGGGATGTGATCTGGTCGGGCGTCATGCCCTTCAGGGAAACGTGGTGCCAGGTGTGCAAGCCGATCTGGTGCCCCTCGTCGGCCATGCGGCGGACGGTCTCGGCCCGGTCCGCCACCTGCTCGCCCACCAGAAAAAACGTGGCCTTTACGCCCCGCTGGGCCAGGCCGTCCAAAAGGGCGTTGGTGGTGCCCGGCCAGGGGCCGTCGTCAAAGGTCAGGGCCACATAGCTCCCGTGGGCCGCACCGCCGACGGGCTGGCTCGTTTGGACGGGAGAGGCCGATATGGTCCAGACCGCCGTCACCGCCAGAGCCAAAGCCCAGCACAACCAAAACCTGCGTGTCCTCCGCGTTCCCATCTGCCGCGCCCCCCTCCGATCATACCGTACAGTCTATGCGCGGCGGCGGGTCCATTAGACCCAGAGGGAGATCACACCGCAGGAGACGGCGGTCACGATGGCCCCGGCGATGAGCACGCCGATCAGCAGGGCGGGCAGGGCTTTCCGAATGGGGATGCGGAAGATCGTCGCCACCAGCGCCCCCGTCCAGGCGCCCGTGCCGGGGAGGGGGATGGCGACCAAAATGATCAGCCCCAGGATCCGATATTTTCGGACCATGCGCCCCTTGAGATGGGCGCGGGATTCCAGGCGGTCGATCTTCTCCCCCCACCAGGGCCGCTGGCGGAGCAGGCGAAAGACCTTTCGCACGAAAAACAACAGAAAGGGCATGGGCAGCATATTGCCCACCACGGCCAGCAGAAAGACGAGATCTGCCGGCAGACCAAAGGCCAGCCCGAAGGGGATGGCACCCCGCAGCTCGACCACAGGGACCGCCGCCATGCCCAGGGTGGCGGCGCAGTGGAGTAGGTTTTCTTCCAAGATGAACTCCTTTGGAGAATCGTGTGACATCGTTTGCTCTATACAGTATAGTGTCCCCTACGACCCCTGTCAAGCAAAAGGGACTGCCGCAAAAACGGCAGTCCCTTGCATCCAATTCGTGCGGATCGTTATCCTTCCCCGTCCCGCAGCCGGGGGAAGGTCAAAATGGCTTTGAACAGGTCCCCGTCCACCGCCAGGGCAAACGTCCCGTGTTGCAGTTGGGTGAGGCTCCGGGCGATGGACAGGCCCAGGCCGCTCCCCTCGGTATTCCGGGAAGCATCGCCGCGGACAAAGCGCTCCATCAACTCATCGGCGGAGATGTTCAGCGGTTCCGCAGAGATGTTGCGGAAGGTGATGGTCACTTGCTCGTCGGTGGCCTGGCAGGTGAGATACACCCGCGTGCCCGGCTGGGCGTATTTTTGGATGTTGCTGAAGAGATTCTCAAACACCCGCCACAGCAGACGGCCGTCAGCGGAGATGCGGGGCGTTCCCTCCGCCGGGGTCAGGCAGAGGGCCAGCTGCTTGGCAGCCAGGCGCTCCTCATATTCCCCGGTGGTCTGGCCCAGGAAGACGTTCACATCCGTGGGCTGGAGGTCGACGGTCAGGTTGCCTGTGGTGGCTTTGGAGGCTTCCACTAAGTCCTCCGTCAGCTTTTTCAGGCGGGCAGACTGGCGGTCCAGTACGTCCAGGTATTCCTTGGCCTTCTCGTTGGGCATCGGCTCCTGCTTGAGCAGGTCCACGTAACTCACGATGGCAGTGAGGGGCGTTTTGATGTCGTGGGAGACGTTGGTGAGCAGCTCCGTTTTCATCCGCTCGCTCTTCATCTGTTCCTCCACGGCGTGTTGGATCCCCTGGCGGACGTTGTTCAGGGCTTCGCCGTGGGCGCGGAAGGGGCCGTGGAGCTTTTCCAGCGGGAGCTGGTAGTTCAGGTCCCCTTGGGTCAGCTTTTGGCCGCCCGCCTGCAAGTGGATCAGCTGCAGCACCAGGCGGATGAAGAAGATCAGCTCCACGACCTTCAGCAGGAGCCATAGAAGCGCCATCCCAGCCCCACTGTTCCAAACGCCCAGCAGACACAGCAGCTCCAAAAAGCCGAAGCCCACAAACAGCAGGCCCGCCTGCCAGAAGAGAGGCAGCTTCTGCACGGTCTCCCGAATGCCCCCGCCCATCCAGCGGAAGAACCGGCCGAAGGGGTGGAGAATGCGGCGGAAGAGCAGGTTTTCACCCAGCGCCCCCTCCCGCCCCCGGCGGACCAGGGAGCAGAGGGTGGGAAGGAAGACGAGGCTGCCCACCAGCGCCGCCGCGATCGTATTGCCCGGCATGAATTGGTAATTCAAATCGTCGGAGAGCGCCGCCGCACAGCACAGCAGGACGATCCCGGCCACGATCACCAGCAGGTCCGTGGGCACAGCCCGGTCCAGCCAGGGGCGACGGCGGCAAAGGCCGGGCAGATCGCCCGCTTCGTCCGTCTCCTCCTCCACGCCCGGCCAAACGGGGTCCGGCCAGAGCAGGAAGAGCAGGCACAGCAGAGCCAGCACACCACCAAAGATCGTCCCGGCGACAAGAGGCGTTTGATACGCCAGCAAAGTAGCGAGGTTGTTCAAGGTTTCGTAAGCGTAACCCTCATCGATCAAATCAGAGCGCAGAGCACCGTCGACGGTCACGGTGCGTTCTGTCCCATAGGTAGTGCATTGTGCAACGAGAACATAATAGGTGCTTTCCGTGGCATCCTCCGTTGCCGTCTCCTCCATGACCTCAACATCGTCATAATTCTCATAGAGATTGTTCAGGAAATCCTGCATCTTCCGTTCGGAGTCAAAGGTCTGGCGGACCGTTTGAACATCCCGACCGTCGCTGATCTGAATCGTTTCAGACCAGGTGGCCTGAGAAGCACCCTCTGTCCCGCCGGAGGCCAGCACGTTATCGTTCTTGTCCTGGATGGTATAGAAGAAATTCTGATCCTCTATGATGTCGTTCAAACCAGTAAGTGGCGTGTTTACACTATAGGCATTGGCAACATCCCGTGTGTACTGCACCGTCAAGTCCTGCGCAACATGGCGCTGCATATGATGTGCGCCACTGGGCCGGAACGCGCCCCCTTGGGCCAGGATCATCACTTGACTGCCGCAGGCGGCGAGCAGGGTCAAGGCCAGAACACAGACGAGGCCGACCACGATCCTGGCCCAGGGCCGCTGACGTAAGTTTGGTTTCATGGTTTTCCCCCTTCCATCTTGTACCCCTGGCCCCAGACTACCTTAATATAACGGGGGTCGGAGGGGTCGATCTCCAATTTTTCCCGGAGGTGACGGATGTGGACGGCCACGGCGTTTTCCACCCCGAACGGCTCTTCGCCCCACACGGCGCGGTAGATGCGCTTGGGAGAAAACACGGTGCCGGGGGACCCCATGAGCAGGTGCAGGATGTCATACTCCCTGGGGGTGAGCGACACGGGGTCGCCGTCCAGGGTGACCTCCTTCGTCCGGTCATCCAGGGCGATGCCCCCCAGCCGCAGAGCCGTGGGGCGGACGGTGCCGCCGCCCAGCTGCAAATACCGGCGAAGCTGAGATTTGACCCGCGCCAGGACCTCCACGGGGTTGAAGGGCTTGGTGACATAGTCGTCCGCCCCCAGATTCAGGCCCTGAATTTTGTCCGTGTCCTCGGATTTGGCCGTGAGCAGGATCACCGGCACGTTGGACGCCTCCCGCAGGCGGGTCAGGGCGGCGATGCCGTCCAGCTTGGGCATCATGATGTCCAGCAGGACCAGGTGGATGTCCTCCCGGCGGAGCAGGTCCAGGGCCTCCGTCCCGTCGTAGGCGGGGAAGACCTGATACCCGGCGGTGGTCAGATAGATGGTCAATGCGGACACAATGTCCTTTTCGTCATCGCAGACTAGGATGTTGTACATGGTCGTCACCTCTTGGGTCTAGCATAGCGCTTGAGGGATTAAGATACAAGGTGGGGGAAGGTTAAGATTTTCTTAAGACGGCAGAAGCTCCCACCGCCGCAGGGGACGGTGGGAGCGGAAAACCAGAAGAGTCAAAGCGAGCAGAGCTTACTTGTATTCTGCCGCCAGCTGTTCAAATTTGTGCAGGGCACGCTGGATCTGCTCGGTCGGCACGCAGTAAGAGATGCGGACGTGGCCGGGGCAGCCGAAGCTGTCGCCGGGGACCAGAACCAGGTCATACTTCCTGGCCCGCTCGCAGAAGGCGCGGGCGTCCGGCTCTAAGCTGCGGGGGAAGAGGTAGAAGGCCCCGTCCGGCTGGGCGCAGGTGTAGCCCATGTCCCGCAGGGCGTTGAGCAGCAGGTCGCGGTTCTTGTGATAGATCTCGATGTCTGCCGTCTGGCCGGTGCATTCCGCCGCCACCAGCTGGAAGAGGCTGGGGGCGCAGACATAGCCCAGGGCGCGGCCCGCGCCGCACACGGCGGCGTAGACGATGTCCGCATCCTCCGCCTGGGGGGGCACGAGCACATAGCCGATACGCTGGCCGGGCAGGGAGAGGGACTTACTGTACGAATAGCAGACCAGGGTGTTGGGATAGTAATTGGGCACCCAGGGCAGGGGGGTATCCCGGTAGACGATCTCCCGGTACGGCTCGTCGGAGATGAGCCAGATCGTGTGGCCGTATTCCTTCGACTTCTCCGTCAAGACCTGCGCCAGTTTTTGGATCGTGGCCTCGGAGTAGACGACGCCGGTGGGGTTGTTGGGGCTGTTGATGATGACGCCCTTGGTGTTCGGCGTGAGGGCTTGGTCAAAGGCGGCAAAGTCGATCTGGAAGTCCTCGATGTCGGCGGGGACCGTCACCAGCTCCGCCCCGGCGCTCTCCACGAAGACCTTATACTCCGGAAAATACGGCGCAAACGTAATAAAGGTATCGCCGGGGCAGGACAGGGCGGACAGGGCGCAACACAGGGCACCTGCGGCACCGGCGGTGAGATAGAAGTTGTCGGCGGTGTAGTTCGTGCCGAAGCGGCGGTTTAAGTCCTCGGCCAGCGCCCCACGGGCCTGCCCATCGCCCTGGGCAGGGGTGTAGCCATGGAGCTTGATGGGGTCGATGGCGTCCACCAGTTTGTGGACGGCCTCGGCCACCGTGGCCGGGGCGGGGACGCTGGGGTTGCCGATGGAGAAATCGTCCACGTTCTCCGCGCCCACTTCCGCAGCTCTCGCCTGGGCAAAGGCAAAGGCCTCGCGGATCTCCGAGCGGGCCGTGCCGAGATTTAACATACGTTGGGATACGTTCGTCATAGGGTAAGTACCTCCCGTCTTGGGGTAAAATGTTGTGTGAGGTCAGTATAGCACAAATCGGGGCGGGGAACAATGAGAGAAAGGCAGTTGACATCGGGTGGGGTATCGGCTATAATAAAAAAGGAGATAACCAGGATTCTCCAAAGAACTCACCAAACACGAAACCCCATCGGAAGGTTGCGACTTCCGATGGGGTTTCTGTTCCCTTTTGGTTCGTGTGTATACACGGGGTGAGGGCTTAGTTCATCCCAGGCTGGCTGCCATGCGTTTTACTTCTCGTCATCGTCGTCCAGCCATTTGCAGATGTAATAGGTTACGATTCCTGCCAAAACGGAGACGAGAAAAGATACCAGGATCTCCAAGTTCCTCACCTCCCTCCACTGCGAAGGGTTCGGCAGCACGGTCAGTATACCAGAAAACAGGAAATTCGACAAGTTCTTCATTTTAGCACTCAACAAGCAAGAGTGCTAACGTTTACAATTTGGACATAAAATCCTCGAATTTTTTTCATAAAATCGCAGTAGTATAGGCACCGTAGACAGGAGGTTCCCGGGAATACCTGGGAAAATGCCAAGCACTCCTGTGAATCGAGTGAAAGACAAAACGCAGGCCAGAGGCCTTGCGAGAACGTGTTTATGATAAAAAAGGAGCGGTTGCATTATGTTCGGTATGATTCCCTTTGAGCGTCACGATGACAATATGTTTGATATGTTCGATAACTTCCAGAAGAAGTTCTTCAATGATTCCAACGCCAAGCTGCCCGCCTTCCGGACGGACATCCGGGACCAGGGCGACAAGTTCCTGCTGGAGGCAGAGCTGCCCGGCTTTCAGAAGGAGGAGATCTCCCTGGAGCTGAAGGAGGGCATCCTCACCATCAGGGCAGAGCACAAGGAGAGTGAAGAGGAGCAGGCCAAGAAGGGCGAGTACGTCCGCCGGGAGCGCCGCTACGGTTCCTTCGCCCGGACCTTCGATGTCTCCGGCATCGACGAGAGCGGCATCACCGCCGCCTACCACAACGGCATCCTGGAGCTGACCCTGCCCAAGCAGGCCCCCGTGGTGCCCCAGGCACGCCAGATCACCATTGGTTAAGTTTGCATGAAACTTTAGGGCACCGGGTCTCCCGGTGCCCTTTCTCCCGAAAGGAGTGTTGACTTTATGAATGCTGAACGTTTGACTCAGAAATCCGCCGAGGCTATCCGCTCGGCCCAACAGATCGCCCAGGAATACGGCAACCCCCAGATCGAGCAGGTCCATCTGCTCTGGGCGCTGCTCCAGGACAGTGAGGGCCTCATCCCTCAGCTGCTCTCCGGCATGGGCGTTACCGTCCCCTCGCTGGAGGCCGCCGTGAAGAACCTGCTGGAGCGCCAGCCGCGGGTCTCCTCTTCCGGCCACGAGGCCGGGAAGATCTATATCTCCGCAGAGACCGAAAAGGCCCTGAACCGGGCCGAGAAGATCGCCGGGGAGATGAAAGACGAGTACACCTCCGTGGAACACCTGTTCCTGGGCCTGCTGGAGACGGCCGGCCGGGAGCTGGGCAGCATCTTCTCGGAGTACCGCATCACCAAGGAGCGGGCCTTGCAGGCCCTGACCTCCGTCCGGGGCAACCAGCGCGTGACCTCGGATAACCCCGAAGAGACCTACGGGGCCTTGAAGAAGTACGGCTCTGACCTGGTGGAGCGAGCCCGGCAGAACAAGCTGGACCCCGTGATCGGCCGAGACGACGAGATCCGAAACGTCATCCGGATCCTGTCCCGGAAGTCCAAGAATAACCCCGTCCTCATCGGTGAGCCTGGCGTCGGCAAGACCGCCATCGCCGAGGGCTTGGCCCAGCGGATCGTCAAGGGCGACGTGCCCAATTCCTTGAAGGATAAGACGATCTTTGCCCTGGACATGGGCTCCCTCGTTGCCGGGGCCAAGTACCGCGGCGAATTTGAGGAACGGCTGAAGGCCGTCCTGAACGAGGTGAAGAAGTCCGAGGGCAAGATCATCCTCTTCATCGACGAGCTGCACACCATCGTGGGTGCCGGCAAGACGGAGGGCGCCATGGACGCCGGCAACCTGCTCAAGCCTATGCTGGCCCGCGGCGAGCTGCACTGCATCGGCGCCACCACCCTGAACGAGTACCGCCAGTACATCGAGAAGGACGCCGCCCTGGAGCGTCGGTTCCAGCCCGTCATGGTCAACGAGCCGACGGTGGAGGACACCATCGCCATCCTTCGTGGTTTGAAAGAGCGCTATGAGGTCTTCCACGGCGTGAAGATCACGGACAGCGCCATCATCGCCGCAGCCACTCTGTCCAACCGGTACATCACCGACCGATTCCTGCCCGACAAGGCCATCGACCTGGTGGACGAGGCCTGCGCCCTGATCCGCACGGAGATCGACTCCATGCCCACCGAGCTGGACGTCATCCAGCGGAAGATCATCCAGCATGAGATCGAGGAGGCCGCCCTGAAAAAGGAGAGCGACCACCTCTCCCAGGAGCACCTGGCCGAGATCCAGAAGGAACTGTCGGACATGCGCGAGGAGTTCAAGGCGAAGAAGGCCCAGTGGGACAACGAGAAGGAGGCCATCGGTAAGGTCCAGCAGCTCCGCGCCGATTTGGAAGCTGCCAACGCCGAGCTGGAAAAGGCCCAGCGCGAGTATGACCTGAACAAGGCCGCCGAGCTGCAATACGGCAAGATCCCCGCCCTGAAAAAATCCCTGGAGGAAGAGGAGCAGATCGCCAACGAGGGCAAGGCCCGCTCCCTGCTGCGGGATAAGGTCACCGACCAGGAGATCGCCCGCATCATCGAGCGCTGGACCGGCATCCCCGTGGCCCGCCTGATGGAGGGCGAGCGGGAGAAGCTGCTCCACCTGGAGGACATCCTGCACAAGCGGGTCGTCGGCCAGGACGAGGCCGTGCGCCTGGTCTCCGAGGCCATCCTGCGCAGCCGCGCCGGGATCGCCGACCCGGATAAGCCCATCGGTTCCTTCCTCTTCTTAGGCCCCACGGGCGTGGGCAAGACGGAGCTGGCCAAGACCCTGGCCGAGGCCCTGTTCGACTCCGAGAAGAATCTGGTCCGCATCGACATGTCGGAGTACATGGAGAAGTTCTCCGTCTCCCGGCTCATCGGTGCCCCTCCCGGATATGTGGGCTATGAAGAGGGCGGTCAGCTGACCGAGGCCGTCCGCCGCAAGCCCTACTCCGTGGTCCTGTTCGACGAGGTGGAGAAGGCCCACCCGGATGTGTTCAACATCCTCCTGCAAGTGCTGGACGACGGCCGCATCACCGACAGCCAGGGCCGGACCATCGACTTTAAGAACACCATCCTCATCCTAACCTCCAACCTGGGCTCTCAGTACCTGCTGGACGGCATTGACTCCAACGGCGAAATTTCCCAGGAAGCCAAGGACCAGGTGGATCAGCTGCTCAAGCGGTCCTTCCGCCCGGAGTTCCTGAACCGTCTGGACGAGATCGTCTACTATAAGCCCCTGACCAAGGAGAACATCACCTCCATCGTGGACCTGCTCATCGGCAGCCTGAACAAGCGCCTGGCCGACAAGCAGCTGACCGTGGAGCTGACCCCTGCCGCCAAGACCTACGTCATCGACAACGGCTATGACCCGCTGTACGGTGCCCGTCCGCTGCGCCGGTTCTTACAGCACACGGTCGAGACCCTGGTGGGCCGCAAGATGATCGCCGACGAAGTGCTCCCCGGCACCACCCTGGTGGTGGACTGCGAGAACGACCAGCTGGTCGTGCGGTGAGCTTCTTCCCCGGCAGACCCTAAAACAACAAACGGATCCCCCTTGCCGCGGCATGGTTCCATTGCCTGGGCAAGGGGGATCTTTTTTTACAAAACGACCCCGGAAGTGTGAAAAAACTCTTCCGGGGTCTTGCGTTTATGACAATTTTAAGGGAAAACTTTCCATCAATCGAAGCCCAGGCCCAGGTAGGCGTCTTGGGTGCTGCAATACTTGGCGTGCAGGTCTTGGTCGTACCATTTGATCATGCCGAAGGCCTGGGTGTAGCTGCCGGACAGGCCGTCCCAGAAAGCCGGGGTGCGGATGTGGTAGCGGGAGGCCTCCATCTCCTTGGCGATGGTCTCCACGGCCTTGCCCATCTGGGCGTGGGGGATGAGCAGCTCTTTGGCCAGCAGGCGGCGCTTCTGGACATACTCAATGGCCGCGCAGCCGACCACGCCGTCCACCTCGATCTTGTACAGGTCGCCGTAGGCCATGTGGCTGCCGATCTGCTGGAAGGTGATCATGTTGTCGCTGTAAGTCACGTGGAACGTGTCTTTGAGATAGCTCTCGCGGATCTCGTTGTACTCGCGGGGGGCCACGGGCGTCATGACGCCGCCGCCGGTGTCACCGGTGAGGGAAGAGGCGAGGAACTCGACTTTCCGGGTGGCGAAGCACTCGTCCATGCCCACCGTCTCGAAGAAGCGGTGCAGGGAGGGGGAGGCAGGGACCAGGATCATGGCCTTGTCGCCCCGCTTCTGGAGGTATTCGTCGGCATACTTGAGCAGCTGGCGGGCGTGGCCCTTGCCCTGCATATAGGGATTGGTGGCCAGCGCATAGACGTAGCCCACGGGGATGTCGGTGCCATCCGGCAGGTGAACGGTGCCGGGCAGCATGGCGGCCATGGAGTCCAGCTCCCCCACTTCATCTACCACCAGGACCTGCTCCACGGGGCAGAACTTCTGATAGAAGATGTCGACATAGGTGCTGGGATCGCCAAAGCATTTGCGCCAGAGGTCCTTCAGCTGGGGCAGTTCTTCGGGAACTGCGGGGCGAATGGTGATCATGGGGATTCCTCCTTCTCCGTATTCACTGGGCCGCCGGGATCAGCTGACAGGACGGTCCGTTATCCTTCCGTCTTGGGACGGGAGGTCAAGTCGCAGCGGATCTCCACTGCGCTAAAATTAACTTCCAGGTAATCGGGATAATAGGATTCCTTGGCCTTGCGCAGGCCGGGCAGGCCCATATCATCCTCCCGGTCCAGGTAGCGGACCTGGGGATACTTCTCCCGGATGTACCGGGCAAAGGAGCGGTTCACCGCCGGGTAGGCCCCTTGAATGTCCCCTCTGGCCCGCTCGAAGTGCACGTCGAAGACGTTCTCCGTGAGCAGGGCGCCCAGGGTAAAGCCTAGGATCTCCTCCTGCCAGCGCAGGACGATGCCGTCTAAGCCCAGAGCCTCCCGGTTTTCCAGGGCCAGGACCAGGGCGCGGTGCTCGTCGTCCAGGGTGGACAGGCCGCCTTCGGCGGCTTCGCGGGTCAGGGCCTCCTGGTGCCAGGCGGCATCCATGGCCAGGCAGGGGGCGATGTCGGCCTGGGTCATGGGGGTCCAGTCCCAGCCGGGATAGGCCTCGTCCAGGCGGTGGATATGGTTGCGCTTGGCGTGGAGCTTCTTGCCGGGCAGGTCGGCCAGGCGGTCGATGTCGTAGAGATAATCGAAGCCGTCCCTCGCCTCCTCAAAGGCGAAGCGGTCGGGGTAATTGGCTTCCAGCCAATTCTTGTGGTACTGGGTGAGGGCGATCAGGCGCAGGGGCTGGCCCTCCTCCCTGGCGTCCTGGGTGATGGCATCCAGGGCGGGCTTGGGGTCCCCTTCGCCCACGGGCCAGAGATACGAGTGGCCCAGGGAGCTGGTCAGGCGGGTGAGCAGGCGGTCGCCCTCGCGGGCGTACCGGAAGTCGTAGGCGTGCTGCCAGCAGAAGAGGACGGGGAAGCTGTAATTGCACAGGGCCAGTCCCTCTGCGTTGAGCAGGGGCTTGACCCAGGCGGCATCGGTTGCTTTGGGAAATTGAAATGGTGTCATAGGCGCGTTATTTAATATAGTCAGGTCAAAGGGTAATGGTCTTTACATCGTAGCGGTTGTTGCGGATGATGCCGTCCAGGCGCACGTCGTCGGTCACGGAGGAGATGAGGTTATAGGCCTTCCCCTGGTGCTTGGCGCGGCCGGTCCGGCCGATGCGGTGGACGTAGTATTCCCCTTCTTCGGGAATATCATAATTGATGACGCCGTCCACATCGTCGATGTCCAGGCCGCGGGCGGCCACGTCTGTCGCCACCAGCACCCGCAGGCTGCCGGAGCGGAAGTCGGACAAGACCTTTTCCCGGACCTTCTGGCCCAGGTCGCCGTGGATGCACTGGGCGGCGATGCCCTTCATCTGGAGCAGGCCCGTGATGCGGTCGGTCGTGTTCTTCGTGTTGCAGAAGACGATGACGCGCTCCAGATGCTCTTTTTCCAGGATGTGGGCCAGCAGATCGACCTTGCCGCCCATGTCCACTTTGATGCGGAACTGGCTGATCTTGGGCTGGTTCTCCTGCACGGGGCGGACGACGATCTCCACCGGGTCCCGCTGGTAGACCCAGGAGATGTCCATGACCTCGCGGGAGATGGTCGCGGAGAACATGCCCAGGTTCTTCCGGTGGGGGATCTGCTTGAGAATATGGGTCACGTCTTTGATAAAGCCCATGTCCAGCATCCGGTCGGCCTCGTCCAGCACGACGGTCTCGACCTTTTGCAGGCGGACGGTGCGGCGCTTCATGTGGTCCATGAGCCGGCCGGGGGTGGCTACGACGATCTGGGGGCGTTTTTTCAGGACGTTGATCTGCCGGTCGATGGGCTGGCCGCCGTACAAACAAGCCACCCGGATGCCGGGCAGATAGGCGCACAGCTGGCGCAGCTCATCCTGGATCTGCATCGCCAGCTCCCGCGTGGGGGCCAGGACCAGGCCGGTCACGTCCGTCCCCTCGGGGTCGGTGTGCTCCACCATGGGGATGCCAAAGGCAAACGTCTTGCCGGAGCCGGTGGGGGCCTTGGCGATCACGTCCTTCCAGTCCTTAAAGCAGGGGATGGCTCCGGCCTGGACGGGGGTGGCCATGGTGAAGCCTTTTTGGTCCAGGGCCTTCAAAATGCCCTGGGAGAGATTCATTTCGCTGTATCGGAGGTCAAGCTCGACCTCAATGCCATTGATTTCCATAAAACTACGTTCCTTTGCCCACTGAGCAAAGGCCAGCGGGTCCTACTTAAAATACTTTATGATTAGATTCCATCATATCACAACCGGGGGTAGGTTGCAAGAGGGGAGTGGAAGCATTGCAGCGGTCAGGGTGTAAGTTTGTCAATGATGTGTTACACCCATCTCATAGGTAACAACCGAGTTTTTTCTTGACTAGAAGGAATAATTCCGGTATTATTCTGTTAGAATAAAGCATTTGGAGGTGTGTCGTGCTATGATGATCCGTTCTGCAACATCCTTACGCAACGATTACGACGGCATGGTAAGGCTGTCAAAAGAAAAGCAGGAGCCAATTTATCTCACCAGAAATGGTGAGGGCGAAATGGTCTTCCTTCCGATTGATCTCTGGGAGAAGCGGGAAGCAGAGCTTTCCTTGCTGGCTGAAATGCTTCGACGGGAACAAAATCGGTTGGCTGGCGCCAAAACATACTCTGCCCAAGACATCCGGGCCGAGATGGAGGAGTTTCTTCGTGAAGATTGAGTGGCTCAGCGAAGTTCGCAATGAGTTGCGTGAGCTTCTTCATTATTATCAGACAAACGTAGGCAAACCCTATGCCCAGAAATTTATGAACAAGACCCTTCATGCCATCGAGCAGTTGGCCGACTTTCCTGAAATGGGCGTCTTAAAATACGATACCCTCATGGGAAAGTATGGGTTTCGTGCCTTGTTTATCGGCCAGTATGTATGCGTCTATAAAATTGAGCATGATACTGTTTTCGTCTACCATCTGGCAGACGCACGAAAGAATTATATCTTCCACATCTTTGGTTTGGAATAACCACGCAGAACCGCTTTGCTTTCTGTTACAGAAAGGAATAAATCTGGTATACTAAACATACAAATAAAGGCTGAGTATCAAGCACCGGGAAAGTGCGAGATATTCAGCCTGTTTTGTTGTTTGGGGTTTCCAAAGGGTACCCCTTTGGCACACGACTTTGCGTAGCAAAGTGTCCCGAAGTGTGGCCACATTCCCAGAAAAGTAGCAGGACAGCGGTCAACGGCGGCGCATGAAATGCGTCGTTCATCTTGACCGTTAACTGGCCCGGCTGTCTTTGCTATTGAGAAAACAATAGTTAATTTACATCTTTATCTTTTTTACAAACTACGCAGAGCCAGCCTTTTTCATTTTTGTGTATTTTTATGTCTGTAAAACCAGCACCCTCTAAAGATTTTTTGACTTGTCCAGAATTGTATATTTTCATTCCTTGTATAATCTTAGTCCACTTTTCTTCTTTGGAATTTTCGCCATTTGATTCGTTGCAAATCATAAAAGTTCCACTGCCTTTCAAAACTCGATATACTTGCTTAAATGCCTCATTAATATCAGGCCAAAAATATATTGTTTCAAACGCAGTAATTATATCAAAAGTTTCATTTCCGAAAGGAAGTTTCATTACATTACCTTGCAAGATTTCGCAACGCCTATTTTCTATTTCTGCCTTATTGATTTTTTGAGATTTTATTACACTAATTTCTGAATAATCAATACCTCTCACTTTGCCGTATGGAGTCTTTGCCAATAGCTTTTTTACATTTGCTCCACCGCCACACCCAATATCCAGACATATGTAATTATTTCTAATTTCTATATGCGTAAATCCCCATTCAGTCATAGATGAATGTCCGGTATTCATCATATTAACCATAATTTTGCCGCCAATCCCTTTGGGCTTACAAGTATTTTGAAAAAAAGACATGCACAATGCTCCCTTCATAGTTATCTTTAGCTAACCGCATTATATCACACTCTCTTTTTGCGGACAACGAGAATTTTATTTCCTTTTTTCTCTTTACTCTTTTATGATTACAGAAATTTCATTTTCATTGACTTCCTTGACTGCCAAGAATCATTCAGGTATAATCCAAACAGAATAACATTCTTGAAGATGTATCTCGTTATGACAAACTGCTCCGGCGGGAACAAAATCGGTTGGCCGGTGCAAAAACGTATTCCGCCCAGGAAATACGAACCGATGTAAAAAATCTTCTATGTGAAGATTGAATTGTCGGGCAAAGTCCGCAGAGAAACGTACCTGTTTCGCCCTCTTGAAAAAGTTGACGATTCGTGCTATACTTGTAAGCTGTATTGTTATCTACAAATCCTGCCACGCAGAGACCCGGAGGAATCGACTTTGAGACAGACTGTGACCATCCCGCCGGCGGAGATCGACCGCCAGCTGGCCCTTTGCGACCAGATCCATACCCTGCTGGAGGACCGCCCCGGCCAGAAGCTGGCCTTTGTGGACACCTACGGCTGCCAGCAGAATGAAGCCGACTCCGAGCGTCTGCGGGGCTATCTGGCCCGGATGGGGTACGCCTTTTCCGACACGGAAGAGGGGGCCGACCTGGTCCTGCTGAACACCTGCGCCGTGCGGGAACACGCGGAGCAGCGGGTCTTCGGCAACGTGGGCGCCCTGTCCCACACGAAGCGGCGGCATCCGGGGCAGATCATCTGCGTCTGCGGGTGCATGGCCCGGCAGGAGCACGTGGTGGAGCGGCTGAAAAAGTCCTTTCCCTATGTGGACCTGGTCTTTGGCCCGCAGCTGCTGTGGCAGTTCCCCGAACTGTTGCTGAAAAAGATGACCGAGGGCAAGCGCGTCTTCGCCGCCGGGGATGAGATCGGCACCGTGGCCGAGGGCATCCCGACGGTGCGCCAGAACCGGCTCAAGGGCTGGGTGTCCATCATGTACGGGTGCAACAATTTCTGCACCTACTGCATCGTCCCCTACGTCCGGGGACGGGAGCGGAGCCGTCAGCCGCAGGAGATCCTGGACGAAGTGAGGTCCCTGGTGGACGCCGGGTACAAAGACATCACGCTTCTGGGCCAGAACGTCAACTCCTACGGAAAAGACCTGGACCTGGGCGTGGATTTCGCGTGGCTGCTGGAGCAGGTCAACGCCATTCCCGGTGAGTTCCTCATCCGGTTTATGACCAGCCACCCCAAGGACGCCGGCCCCCGGCTGTTCGACGCCATGGCCGCCTGCGAAAAGGTCGCGCCGGTGCTGCACCTGCCGTTCCAGTCGGGCAGCAGCCGGGTGCTCAAGGCCATGAACCGGGGCTATACCAGAGAACACTACTTAGAGCTTATCGCGCAGCTGCGCCAGCGCATCCCCAACATCGTGCTGACCTCGGACGTCATCGTGGGATTTCCTGGGGAAACCCAGGAGGAATTTGAGGAGACGCTGAGCCTCATCGAAGCCGTGCGCTACGACGCGCTGTTTACCTTTATCTTCTCCCCCCGCCGGGGGACCCCCGCCGCCAAGCTGCCGGACCCCATGCCGAAGGAACAGAAGAGCGCCAATTTCCAGCGCCTGCTCCGGCGGCAGAACGAGATTTCCGGGGAAAAGCACCAGGCCTACATCGGCAAGACCTACCGCTGTCTCGTCGACGGCGAAGGGGAGGACGGCCTGCTCACCGCCCGGACCGACGGCGGGCGGCTCATCCACCTCAAAGCCGACCCCAGCTGCATCGGCACCTGGCAGCAGGCCAAGATCACCGGGGCCTCCACCTGGGCGCTGTTCGGCGAGCTGGCATAAAAAGCCTTCCCCGAGGGGGAAGGTGGGCCGGCGAAGCCGGGTCGGATGAGGGCCACGTTGCAGATAGAAGGCTGATCGGTAAAAAGGCAGAAGGGCAAAGGTTTGCTTCTCCACGTTTTACCTTAGTACACTACGGCTCAATCGCGGTAGGTGGCCCTCATCCGTCTGCTTCGCAGCCACCTTCCCCCTCGGGGAAGGCTTTTCTGTAAGACATTACGTTATTACAATAATATTACGATTTCTATAAAAGAGGTATCCCCATGGCTGAACTGACCCCCATGAAAAAGCAGTATTTAGAGATCAAGAGCCAGCACCCCGACTGCTTGCTCTTTTTCCGCCTGGGGGACTTTTACGAGATGTTCGACGACGACGCGAAAACCGCCGCCGCCGAGCTCAACCTTACCCTGACCACCAGGGACCGGAACAAGCCGCCGGAGCAGCGCACACCCATGTGCGGCGTGCCGTATCACTCCTCCGAGGCCTATATCTCCCGGCTCATCGCCAAGGGGTACAAGGTCGCCATCTGCGAGCAGACCGAGGACCCCGCCCAGGCCAAGGGCCTGGTGGACCGGGAGGTCATCCGGGTCGTCACCCCCGGCACCCTCATCGAGGAGAACATGCTGGAGGAAGGCAAAAACAACTTCCTGGCGGCCCTATACAGCGGCCCCCAGGGGGCGGGGCTGTGCCTGGGAGACATCTCCACGGGAGAGGTCTTCCTCACCCAGTTTGACCCCGCCGGTTGGCAGGAACATGCGATCAATGAGCTGGCCCGCTTCAGTCCCCGCGAGAGCATTCTCTCTCCGGGAGCCTGTGAAGAGGGCCTTTTGGACTATTTATCCGCCAAACTGTCCTGCCGGGTGGAGCACGCCTCCGAGGCCCGGTTCGACCTGGCCGCGGCCCAGGCGCGGGTGACGCAGCAGTTTACCGTGGGGCTGGACCAGGTGCCGGGGGACGCCCGGCCTGCCATCCAGGCCGCCGGGGGGCTGCTGTCCTATCTCTATGAGACGCAGAAGACGGACCTCTCCTACCTCCACACCGTCCGGTACTATTCCACCGGCCGGTTTTTAGAGCTGGACCCCGTGGCCCGGCGCAACCTGGAGCTGACCGAGACGCTCCGGGGCAAGGAGAAGAAAGGCTCCCTCCTCTGGGTGCTGGACAAGACCAAGACCGCCATGGGCGGGCGGCAGCTCCGCAGCTGGCTGGAGCGGCCCCTGCTCGACCCCGTGGCCATCTCCCGGCGGCTGGACGCCGTGGGCTGGCTGGTGGACCATTCCGTGGAACGGGAAGAGCTGACGCAAGTTCTGCGGGAGATCACGGACCTGGAACGGCTCATCTCCCGCATCGTCTACGGCACCGCCGGGGCACGGGACCTCGTGGCGCTGGCCGCCGGGCTGCGCCGCCTGCCGGAGCTGCAAAACTATCTGCCGGACAAGTCCCCCGTGCTCCTGGCCCGCCTGCGGGAGGCGCTGACGGGGCTGCCGGACCTGACAGACCTCATCGCCAGAGGCATCCTCGACGAGCCGCCCTTCTCCGTGCGGGAGGGGGGCATCATCCGGGCCGGGTACCACGAGGACGTGGACCAGCTGCGGGAGATCCTCACCGACACCAAGGGCGTCATCGCCAAGCTGGAGGCGGCGGAGAAAGAGAAGACCGGCATCAAGTCGCTGAAGGTCGGCTTCAACAAAGTCTTTGGGTATTACATTGAAGTCTCGAAGTCCTACTATGACCAGGTGCCGGAGACCTACATCCGCAAGCAGACCCTGACCAACTGCGAGCGCTATATTACCCAGGAGCTCAAGGACATGGAGCACACCATCCTTTCCGCCCAGGACCGGATCGTTGCCCTGGAATACCAGCTCTTCTGCGACATCCGGGACCAGGTGGCGGCCCAGTCCCCCCGCATCCAGGAGATCGCCGGGGCGGTGGCCCAGGTGGACGTGTTGGTCTCCTTCGCCACGGTGGCGGCAGAAAACAACTACTGTATGCCCACGGTGGACAACTCCGACCGCCTGGAAATTACCGAAGGACGGCACCCGGTCGTGGAAAAAATGCGCCGGGACGTTCTCTTTGTCCCCAACGACACCTACATGGACAACAAGGAGCATCTCGCCGCCATCCTCACCGGGCCAAACATGGCGGGCAAATCGACGTATATGCGTCAGGTCGCCCTCATGGTCCTCATGGCACAGATGGGGTCGTTCGTCCCCGCCCGTTCCGCAAGGATCGGCGTGGTGGACCGCATCTTCACCCGCATCGGGGCCTCGGACGACCTGGCCGGAGGACAGTCTACGTTCATGGTCGAGATGACCGAGGTGGCCGAGCTGCTCAAGCATGCCACGTCCCGGAGCCTGCTTATTTTGGATGAGATCGGGCGGGGGACCTCCACCTACGACGGCATGTCCATTGCCCGCGCCGTGTTGGAGTGGTGCGCCGACCCGAAACGCCTGGGGGCGAAGACGCTCTTCGCCACCCACTACCATGAGCTGACCGTGCTGGAAGGGGAGCTTCCGGGGGTCAAAAACTTCAACATCGCCGCCCGGAAGAAAAAAGACGAGATCCTCTTCCTGCGGAAGATCGTCCCCGGCGGGGCGGACCAGAGCTACGGCATCGAGGTCGCCAACCTGGCGGGCCTGCCGCCCAAAGTCATTCGGCGGGCGCGGGAAATCCTGGCCGAACTGGAACGCCAGGACAAGACCCCCAAGCAGACCTCCGCCAGGGAGGAACCGCAAGTCTCTCTCACCGCCCTGGGGGAGGAAGAGGTGCTGGCAACGCTGCGGAATACGCAGCTGGAAAGCCTCACCCCCCTGCAAGCGATGAACCTATTGTATGAACTGAAAGCAAAGCTATAATTTGACCAGATAAGGGAACACACCATGCCAAGGAACGAACAGACCAAAACCGAACACGCCCCGATCCAAGTGTTGGACGCCCATGTGGCCGACCTGATCGCCGCCGGGGAGGTGGTGGAGCGGCCGGCTTCGGTGGTGAAGGAGCTGGTGGAGAACGCCATCGACGCCGGGGCATCGGCAGTGACCATTGAGATCCAGCGGGGCGGCATGGCGCTCATCCGGGTCACGGACAACGGCAGCGGCATCCCCGCCGGGCAGTGCCGCACGGCCTTTCTGCGCCACGCCACCAGCAAGCTCCACACCGCCCAGGATCTGGACGCCATCGGGACGTTGGGGTTCCGGGGGGAGGCCTTGGCCGCGATTGCTTCCGTGTCGCGGGTGGAGCTGATCACCCGAACGGCGGAGGAAACGCTGGGAAACTCGCTGACCCTGGAGGGGGGAGAGGTCGTGGAAGAGGAACCGGCCGGTTGCCCCCTGGGGACGACGATGGTGGTCCGGGACCTCTTCTACAACACCCCCGCTCGGCTGAAATTTATGAAGAGGGACGCCGCGGAGGGCGCGGCGGTGTTTGCCTTGGTGCAGAAACTGGCGCTGTCTCACCCGGAGGTGTCCATCAAGTTTCTCCGGGACGGGAAACAGGATCTCCTGACGCCGGGGGACGGGAACTTGCAGTCGGCCCTCTATGCGGTCTTAGGCCGGGACATGGCCCTGGGCTTTGTCCCGGTGCAGGGGGGCGCGGAGGACGTGACCGTAACGGGCTTTGTCTCCCTGCCCGCCTGCTGCCGGGGGAGCCGGAACCAGCAGTTCTTCTTCGTGAACGGGCGGCAGGTGAAGTCGAAGCTACTCATGGCCGCCTTAGAGCGGGCCTATGAAAACCAGAAGATGGTGGGGAAGTTCCCCGGCTGTGCGCTGCAGCTTCAGCTCAAGACCAACACCGTGGACGTAAACGTCCACCCGGCGAAGACCGAGGTCAAGTTTTTGTATGAGCGCAAGGTCTTTGACGGGGTGTACTACACCGTCCTGGCCGCGCTGAACGGAGAAAAACGGCACCCCGACCTCGTCTTCCCGGAACAAAAAAAGACGGAATCGGTGCAAATGTCTGTTAAAACACCCCCTGCTGCATCGACGGCGAACCCGTCCGCCGGGGGTGGATTCCAGCGGATGAGCGCCCAGCAGTTCCGGGAGGGACAGACCCTGCGGGACCCTGCTGCCGCCGCGCTTCTGCGGCCCCTGGCACGGGAAATGCCCCCGGTGGCCCCCAACACACCCGCGAAAGCAAGCCCAGGGGGAACCAGAGTTTTCCCCGGTTTCTCCACAGGAAACGAAGAAAAATCCACAGCTTTTCCTGCAAATGTGGATAAATCGGTGGAAAATGTTGAAAACTTCGCTCCGGCCCCCTCAGCCGTTGACATCCCCCGTCCACGGCCCGTGGAGGAAAACCGGGCGGAGGGCGCTCCCCAGCTGACCCTATTGCAGCCGCCTGCCCAACCCCAGGCACCGGAAACGGTGCCGGTCCCGCCGGCCCCGGCGAAGGAAGCGACCGCCGAGGAAGCGCCTTGGCGGCTGGCCGGAGAAATCCTGCAAACCTACCTCATCGTGGAGCAGGGGGACACGGTCCACCTCATCGACAAACACGCCGCCCACGAGCGGATGAACTTCGACCGCATGAAGGCCGCGGGCTACCAACCCATGGCACAGACCTTGCTGACCCCCGTGGTCTTTACCCCACCCCCGGAGGAGGGGGTGGCGCTGCTGGACAACCTGGACCTGCTGGCACAGTTTGGCTTTGCCTGCGAGGAGTTTGGCGGCGGGGCCTTTGTGGTGCGGGAGATCCCCGACTATTTGGAACCCGGCCAAGTGGAAGCCGCCTTGTGCGAGCTGGCGGGAGAGCTGCTGAAGGGGGCCGGGGCCGACCCCCAGGCGGCGCGGGACGCGGTGCTGCACACCATGGCCTGCAAAGCGGCCATCAAAGGCGGGCAGAAGAACACGCGGGAGGAGCTGCTGGTGGTGGTCCGGGAGGTCATGGCCGGGCGGGTGAAATACTGCCCCCACGGGCGTCCGGTGGCCGTTACCATGACCCGGCAGCAGCTGGAGCATCAGTTTAAGCGCAGCTAATGGACAGGCGGGGGATTTGGTGGTAAAATAAAGTCGAATCCCGAAGGAAAGGTGGTGCCTGAGATGGCCCGGTCCAAAAAACTCATCGTCATCTGCGGCCCCACCGCCACCGGCAAGACCAAGCTGGGCGTCGCCCTGGCCAAGGCGCTGGGCGGCGAGGTCGTCTCCGCCGACTCCATGCAGGTCTACCGCGGGATGCCCATCGGGACGGCCCAGCCGACCGCAGAAGAACGGGACGGCGTGCCCCACCACATGATGGCCATGGCCGACCCCAGCGAGAATTACAGCGTCGCCCGCTATGTCGAAGAGGCCACGGCCTGCGTGGAGGATATTTTTGCGCGGGGGAAACAGCCGATCCTGGTCGGGGGAACGGGGCTGTACATCGACGCCCTTTGCAAGGGGCAGACGTTTTCTGACTTCCAGCCGGACAGCGGCCTGCGGGCCAAGCTCCAGGCGCAAGCGGCCCAGGGGGGACTTCCCCGGCTCTGGGCAGACCTGGAACGCATTGACCCTGAGGCGGCTGCCCGCCTACACCCCAACGACGAGAAGCGAATTTTACGGGCGTTGGAGGTGTGGTACACCACCGGCAAAACCATCTCCCAGCACAACCGGGAGACCCAGGCCGTGCCGCCGCGGTATGAGGCGCTGACCATCACGCTGACCTACGCCGACCGGCAGGCGCTGTATGCCCGCATCGACCAGCGGGTGGACGAGATGATGGCGCACGGCCTGGTGCAAGAAATTCAGGCCTTGCTGGCCGCCGGCATCCCCAAGGACGGGACAGCCATGCAGGCCATCGGCTACAAGGAGCTGGTCCCGGCCGTCGCCAGCGGCGACGCCGATGCCATCCAACAAGCCGCCGAAGAAGTGAAGCTCCGCTCCCGGCAGTATGCCAAGCGGCAGCTGAGCTGGTTCCGCCGAAACCCCAAGGCCCACTGGATCGAGGTGGACAGACAGGGAAATATTTCCAGCATCATCCGGGATTCGACGGACTTTCTCCACGAAAACGGAGTAGGATAGACGCACCACAAAGAAAAGGAGTGCGTCTACTATGCAACAGACACAGATCGCAGTACAACCCAGAAAGCGCAACTTACAGGACACCCTGCTCTCCAAGCTGCGGCGCAGCCGGATGGGCGCCACCGTCTTTTTAGTCAACGGCTTCCAGATCCGGGGAGAGATCCGTGGCTTTGACCCCTTCGTGGTGGTCATTTACAGCGACGGAAAGCAGCAGATGGTGTATAAGCACGCCATCTCCACGGTCGTGCCCGAACGGCCCCTGTCCTGGGAGGATGACGCAGACTAGCGCCGGGCCTTGTCTCTGACGGGTTCTTCTCCGTCTGGAAAAGGACAAGGTCCCAGCCCAAGAAAGGCTGACCCTATGAACCAACAACAAGGTACCATTTTTTCCAAGGTCGCCATGCCCATCGCCATCACCGCCATCGTGGTGTATCTCATCTGCTCGGCTTGGGTGGGGATGCGGGACCCTTATAAATTCACCGTCGCTTACACAGATTCCATGGAGACCAGCGTCAACGCCACCGGCTGGGTGGTCCGCTCGGAGGTCCCCGTGTCCGGTGCGTCCGGCGTGGTCCAGCTGCTGCGGGGCCAGGGCGAAAAAGTCGCCAAGGGGAAAAACCTGGCCGTGGTCTATCAGGACGAAACCTATGTGGCCAGCCAGGAGGAGCTGCTGCAGGTGCAGACCGATCTGACCGCCTTGCAGTACGCCACCTATCCGGAGTCTCCCTCTGGCACGGCTTTGGAGGAGCAGATGCTCTCGTCGATGACGAGCCTGCGGCAGGCCGCCTCCAGCGGGAACTTCAGCGGCCTGGCGGACCAGAGCGCCACCTACCGCAAGCTGGTGTTGCGGCGGGAGTATCTGCTCTCGTCCAACGCCACCGCGGCCATGACCCAGGCCGCCGCCCAGCTGCAGAGCCGCTATGATGAGCTCCAGGCCCACCAGTCCAAGGCGTCCAGCATCCAGGCCCCGGTCTCCGGGCTGTTCTCCTCCTATGTGGACGGCTACGAGACCGTCCTGACCCCCGCCAAGCTGGAGGGCTTAGGCCCCCGTGACCTGGAGGCCTTTGCCCAGACCGACCCCACCCCGGCGGACAACGTCATCGGCAAGCTGGTGACGAACGCCGCCTGGTATTACGCCATCACCGTGCCAGGGGATACCGTCGGCCGGTTTGACAACGGCGACAGCGTGGACGTGTTTTTCGACTCCCTGTCCGAGAGCTTCCCCATGACCGTTTACAGCGTGGGGGAGGTCCAGGACAACAAGCTCGTGGTGGTCCTCCGCTCGTCCCAGGACGATGACAAGGCCGAGGACCTGCGCCAGGAGAGCGGCCGGGTCATCTTCCACAGCAGCGAGGGCATCCGCGTGCCCAAGCAGGCCCTCCGCATCACGGAGGACGGCGAGCGGGGCGTTTACGTGGTCGTGTCCCAGAAGGCCCGGTTCCGCCCGGTGACCATCCTGGCCGAGGACGACACGAGTTATTTGGTCAAAGCCGCTCCCACGAGCGAAGAAGATTCCCGCATCCTGCGGGACGGGGACCAGGTGGTGCTGGCCTCCGCAGAACTAACCGACGGAAAGGTGGTACGTTGAAACCATGCCAGAGACAAAGAGCTATGAATCCATCGCCGCGAACGTCGCGGCCGTGCGGGAGAACATGCGTCAGGCCGCCGAAGCAGCCGGACGGGACCCCCAGGACATCACCCTGGTGGCCGCCACCAAGGTGCAGACTTCCGACACCATTCGCAACGCCATCCGGGCGGGCATCACCATCTGCGGCGAGAACCGCGTGCAGGAGCTGGTGGCCCACCTGGAGGACAACGCCTATGAGGGGGCTAAGGTCCACTTCATCGGGCACTTGCAGACCAACAAAGTGAAGTTCGTCGTGGGCAAAGTGGACATGATCGAGTCCATCGACTCCGAGCGTCTCATGGACGCCGTGGAAAAGCAGGCGGCCAAGCTGGACGTCACCCAGGACATCCTGCTGGAGGTGAACATCGGCGACGAGGCCAGCAAGGGCGGCGCCAAGCGCAGCGACATCCTGGCCCTGGCCCGCCACGCCCTCCAGTGCCCCCACCTGCGGCTGCGCGGCATCATGAGCATCCCCCCCGCCACCGCAACCGAGGAGGAAAACAAAGCATTTTTCCAGGAAACTTATCAGCTTTTTATTGACATGCGGAACGAATTAGGGGATAATGTTTCTAATATTGACTGCCTTTCCATGGGCATGAGCGGAGATTACCCCTTGGCCATCGCAGGTGGGTCCACCATGGTGCGGGTGGGCACGGCTCTGTTCGGCGCTCGTCCCCCCTGGCACCCCCAGGGCTGAGGGAGGCTCCGTCACACCATTGACGACATAATTTTAGGGGGTTACACACACCATGGGATTCTTAGATGAACTCAAGCGTCTCACCCATCCCTATGAGGATGATATGGAAGACGATTACGACGAGGACGAAGACCTGTACGAGGACGAGGACGAAGAAGAGGACGAACCCGAACACGAGGCACCCCCGCGCCGGGAGGAACCGCCCCGCCGCAACCCCGGCGGCGGAAAAGTGGTGAACATCCACGCCACCACACAGTTACAGGTCGTGCTGGTCAAGCCGGAGCGCTATGAAAACGCCTCCGAAGTGGCCGACCACCTGCGGGACAAGCGCACGGTCGTCCTGAACCTGGAGAAGACCCAGAAGGACGTGGCCCGCCGCCTGTTGGACTTCCTCTCCGGCGTTGCTTACGCCCAGGAAGGGAAGATCAAGAAGGTCGCCTTGCAGACCTATATCGTCACGCCTTACAACGTGGACATCATGGGCGACCTGATCGACGAGCTGGAGAACAACGGCGTGTACGTCTGATCCCGGGCCGCGCCGGACCATAAATAGAAAGATAGGGATAGGAGTGACCGACCATGTTAACACCCCAGGAAGCGGAATCCCATGTGTTTCCGAAAGCCTCCTTCGGCGGCTATAATATGCTTCAGGTAGACGCCTTTCTGGACAGCCTCATCGAGGATTACCGCACGCTGTACCAGGAGAACGCCTCCCTGAAAAGTAAGATGAAGGTCCTGGTGGAGAAGGTAGAGGAATACCGCGCCACGGAGGACGCCATGCGGATGACCCTTCACTCCGCCCAAAAAATGGCCGACGCCATGGTGAAGGAAGGCGAAGCCAAAAAGCAGGCCGCCATTGACCAGATCGCCGCCTCTGTGGAGGAAAAGAGCAAGGCCGTCCGGGCCGAGATGGCCAAGGAAGAGCAGGCCGTGCTGGCCAAGCTGGAGCAGGTGAAAAAAGACCTGGCCAACGAGCAGGCCCGCCTGAACGCCGCCCGCGCCTCGACCACCACCTACATCGGCCAGCTGAAGGATCTGTACACAGCCCAGATCAAATACATCGGCAGCCTTTCCGGCCTCAACGCCGACGGCAGCAAGCCCGCCGCCCCGGCCAAGGACCCGGTGGTCACCGTACCCCCGGAGCAGCAGGAAAAGGTCGCCCAGGACATTGAGGCCTCCATGGCCAAGATCTTCGACACCCCCGCCGAGCAGCCCGCCGCCCCCGCATCCAAGAGTGACGTGGGCGACACCCGCGTCTTTGACCAGGTGAAGTTCGGCAAGGACTACGAGATCGAATAAACAACCGCAACTGCACCACGGAACCTGGCCGGATTTCCGGGCAGGTTCTGTTGCCGTCTGGGGGAGATCCCTTCCCCCACAAGAACAAAGTATATTCTCCCCCGCCTCCAGCGGGGGGTTACGAGAATAAGGAGTGAACAGTCAACCATGTCTCAGGATTACAACGCAACCATCAACCTGCCGAAAACCGACTTCCCCATGCGGGCCGGTCTGCCCAAGCGGGAGCCGGAGATGCTCCAGCGCTGGAAGAAGCTGGACGTCTACGGAGAGCTGCTGAAGAAGAACGCGGACAAGCCCCGCTTCTCCCTCCACGACGGCCCTCCCTTCTCCAACGGCAACCTGCATATGGGCCACGCCCTGAATAAGTCCATCAAGGACATCATCGTCCGCTCCCACGCCATGCGGGGCTACTGCACCCCCTACATCCCCGGCTGGGACAACCACGGCATGCCCATCGAGTCCGCCATCATCAAGCAGAACAAGCTCAACCGCAAGAAGATGCCTGTCACCGAGTTCCGCTCTGCCTGCCATGAGTTCGCGCAGCACTACGTGGACGTGCAGAGCGAGGGCTTCCAGCGCCTGGGCGCCCTGGGCGACTGGGCCCACCCCTACCTCACCATGAATCCCTCCTTCGAGGCGGAAGAGGTCAAGGTCTTTGGCCGCATGTATCAGCGCGGCTACATCTACAAGGGCCTCAAGCCCGTGTACTGGTGCCCCCACGACGAGACGGCCCTGGCAGAGGCGGAGATCGAGTATCAGGACGACCCCTGCACCACCGTCTATGTGAAGTTCCCCATGCACGACGACCAGGGCAAGCTGGGTGAGTTCGACAAGAGCAAGCTCTTCTTCGTGATCTGGACCACCACCATCTGGACCCTGCCCGGCAACCTGGCCATCGCCCTGCACCCCGACGAGAGCTACGCCCTGGTCAAGGCCCCCAACGGCGAGGTCTACATCCTGGCCGAGGCCCTGGTGAAGAAGGTCATGGAGGTCGGCAAGATCGAGGGCTACGAGATCGTCGCCACCCACCCCGGTTCTTTCTTCGAGAACATGCTGGCCGATCACCCCTTCCTGCCCAAGACCTCCCGTCTGGTGCTGGCTGACTACGTCACCATGGACTCCGGTACCGGTTGCGTCCACACCGCCCCCGGCTTCGGTGCCGACGACTATGAGACCTGCAAGCGCTACGGCATGGACATGGTGGTCCCCGTGGACGATCAGGGCCGCCACACCGATTATGCGGGCAAGTACGCCGGCCTCAAGACCGAGGAGTCCAACCCCATCATCCTGGCCGACATGAAGGAGAGCGGCGCTCTGTTCGCCTCCGAAGAGATCGTCCACTCCTACCCCCACTGCTGGCGCTGCAAGAAGCCCATCATCTTCCGGGCCACCCCGCAGTGGTTCTGCTCCGTGGAGACCTTCAAGGACGCCGCCTGCGAGGCCTGCGAAGAGGTCCGCTGGGTGCCTGCCTGGGGCCTGGAGCGCATGAAGGCCATGGTCCGCGAGCGTGCCGACTGGTGCATCTCCCGGCAGCGCCGCTGGGGCCTGCCCATCCCCGTCTTCTACTGCAGCGACTGCGGCAAGCCCATCGTGACCGACGAGACCATCCAGCTCATCAGCGACCTGTTTGGCGCCGAAGGCTCCAACGCCTGGTTTGCCAAGGACGCCGCCGACATCCTGCCCGTCGGCTTCACCTGCCCCCACTGCGGCAAGTCCAATGGCTTCACCAAGGAGGAGGACACCCTGGACGGCTGGTTCGACTCCGGCTCCTCCCACTTCGCCTCCATGCAGAAGGACCAGGGCTTCTGGCCGGCTGACGTCTACATGGAAGGTCTGGACCAGTACCGCGGTTGGTTCCAGGCGGCCCTGCTGACCGCCGTCGGCTCCACGGGCGTGGCCAAGGCCCCCTTCAAGACCTGCATCACCCACGGCTGGACCGTGGACGGCGAGGGCAAGGCCATGCACAAGTCCCTGGGCAACGGTGTGGACCCCTATGACATCATGAACAAGTACGGCGCAGACCTCATCCGTCTGTGGGCCGCTTCCGCCGACTACCACGCGGATATGCGCTGCTCTGAGAAGATCTTCAAGCAGCTGAGCCAGAACTACCTGAAGTTCCGCAACACCGCCCGGTACTGCCTGGGCAACCTGAACGGCTTCGACCCCGACAACCTGGTGGCACCCGCCGACATGCTGGCGCTGGACAAGTGGGCCATCACCCGCCTCAACGCCCTCATCCAGAAGTGCTTCCAGGGCTATGACGACTACGACTTCAACGTCGTGACCCACGCCGTGAACGACTTCTGCGTGGTGGAGATGTCCAACTTCTACCTGGACATCATCAAGGACCGTCTGTACTGCGAGGGCAAGGACTCCCTGGCCCGCCGCTCCGCCCAGACCGCCCTGTACCTGATCCTGGACACCATGACCAAGATCATGGCCCCCGTGCTGTGCTTCACCGGCGATGAGATCTGGCAGTCCATGCCCCACGCCGCCGGCGTCGATGGCCGCAACGTGGTCTTCAACGACATGAACCAGCCCTTCGCCGACTACGCCCTGTCTGCCGACGAGATGGCCCAGTGGGACAAGATCATCGCCGTGCGCGACGTGGTCAACGGCGTCCTGGAAACCGCCCGCGCCGAGAAGAAGATCGGCAAGAGCCTGGAGGCCGACATCGTTCTGACCGTCCCCGCCGAGGATGCGTTCCTGGCCGAGATGCCCGCCGAAGCGCTGGCCGACCTGCTCATCGTCTCCCAGGTGGAGGTCACCGTGGGCGACGCCATCCAGGCATCCGTCAAGATCGCCGAGGGCGGCAAGTGCCAGCGCTGCTGGAAGGTCCTGCCCACCGTGAACGCCGAGGGCCTGTGCCCCCGCTGCGCCAAGGCCATCCAGTCTCTGGTGTAAGACGTATCCCTACAAGCTCAGACATGCTCCTGCGGCCGGCCGAAGGGCCGGCCGCAGTTTTGTCCATGTCCCCAAGAAAGACAGAAAGGAGGGGACCGTTTGTCTCTCCCATCCCAGGCCCGTCAGCTGGACCTGGACCTGGTGCGGACCGTCGCCATCTTCGGCACGGTGCTCATCCACGCCACCGCCGTGGGCGGGTTCAACTGGGCCTTTGGCTCGGCGGCGTGGACGGCGAATCTCTTTTGGAGCTCGCTGCTGCGGTGCGCCGTGCCGCTGTTTCTCATGTGCTCCGGGGCGCTGTTTCTGGACCCTGGGCGCGACCTGCCCCTGAAGACCCTGTGGGGCAAGTATATGTTTCGCATCGCCGTCGCCCTGGTCTTTTGGGCCACGGCCTATCTGGTCTGGGGGCTTTGGCTCCAAGGCGACATGAATTGGCCGGGGCTGTCCTGGGCCATCCGGGAGTTTTTTAAGTTCCGGCACCGAGACCATCTGTATTACCTGGTCCTCCTGCTCCTGGTGTACGCCGTGCTGCCCCTGACGCGGCTCTTCACGGCCCAGGCGGGCAAGACCCTGCTGACCTATGGCCTGACCCTGTGGCTGCTCTGCGGGAGCGTGCTGCCCGTTCTCTTCACCTTCTGGCCCTTCTCCCTGACGGAGGGGACCGTGCGGGAGTACAGCATGCGCTTTACCGGCATGGCCGTGGGGCTGGGCGTGCTGGGCTGGCTGCTCCACACCCAGGGGAAGAAGCTGCCCGCCAAGTGCTATGCCCTGCTGTATCTGGGCGGCTTCGCGCTGACGTTTTTCGGGACGCTGGCGCTGTCTCTCCGCCGGGGGGAGCTGTGCTGGACCCTGCTCCAGGGAAACGCCCCCGGAGTGGTTTTGGAGGCCGCGGGGCTGTTTGGCTTGTGTCTCTACGGCAAGCCGGGGGCACGGGGGAGGGCCGTGACCACGGCGCTCTCCAAGGCGTCCTTCTGCATCTACCTGGTCCACCTGTTCTTCCTGGACCTGCTGATGAAGGCAGGGTATTACACCGGAGCGCTGAACCCGGTGTGGTCAGCGCCGGCGGAGACGGTGGTGCTGGTGGCGTGCGGGTTTGTAACGTGGCTGGTGCTGCGGAAGGTGCCGCTGGTGAAGCGGTACCTGATCTAATTTTACAAGGAGGCGAATCCCTTTGCCCATTCTCTACTTCGTCCTGGCCGCGGCGGTGGTGGTGGTGGACCAGGTGGTGAAATACCTGGTCCGGACCGGCATCCCGCTGCATGTCTCCCTGTCGTTTCTGCCGGGGCTGGACCTGACGTATCTTCAGAACACCGGGGCGGCGTTCTCGCTGTTCAACCAGCACACTTGGGTGCTGGCGCTGCTCTCCGGCGTGGTGTCGGTGCTGCTGGCGGTGGCGCTGGCGAAAAAGGTGCTGCCGAAGCCCATCGGCATGCTCTCCCTGGCCCTGCTGCTGGGGGGCGCGGTCGGCAACTTCATCGACCGGCTGCTGTTTGGCTTCGTGACGGATATGTTCGCCACCACGTTTATGAACTTCCCCGTCTTCAACGTGGCGGACATCGGCGTGGTGGTGGGCGGCGTGCTGCTGTGCATCCACGTGATCTTCACATACAGCAAGGAGCCCAAGCCGGAGGAAAAGCCATGAACGTCACCCTCACCGTGGAACAGAGCGGCCTGCGGGCCGACCAATATCTGGCGGGGGTCCTGGACGGCCTGACCCGCTCCGCCGCCCAGAAGCTGCTGGAGGAGGGGAGAGTCCTCCGCCGGGGCAAGGCCCTCAAGAAAAACGACAAGCTCCAGGCGGGGGACGAGGTCGCCGTGTGCATCCCCGACCCCACGCCGGTGGAGATCGTGCCCCAGGACATCCCGCTGGACGTGGTGTATGAGGACGGGGACGTAATCGTGGTGAACAAGCCCGTGGGCATGGTGGTCCACCCTGCGCCGGGCCACCCGGACGGGACCCTGGTCAACGCCCTGCTGTATCACTGCGGCCAGAGCCTCTCCGGCATCAACGGCCAGCTGCGGCCCGGCATCGTCCACCGCATCGACCGGGACACCAGCGGCCTCATCATCGCCGCCAAGAACGACGCAGCCCACCTGGCCCTGGCCGAGCAGCTCCAGGACCACAGCCTGTATCGGGAATACGAGGCCGTGGTGGTGGGCAACCTCCGGGAGGACAGCGGGACGGTGGACCTGCCCATCGCCCGGCACCCCACAGACCGGAAGAAGATGGCGGTCAATCACCTGAATGGCCGCCGGGCCGTGACCCACTGGACGGTGCTGGCCCGGTATCCGGGGTACACCCACATCCAGTGCCGCCTGGAGACCGGCAGGACCCACCAGATCCGCGTGCACATGGCTGCGCTGGGTCACCCCGTGTTGGGGGACCCGGTGTACGGCGGGCAACGCAAGGGCTTTCCTGGGCTGGCTGGGCAGTGTCTGCACGCCCGGCGGCTGACCTTCCGGCATCCCCGGACGGGGGAGCAGGTCACCGTATCCTGCCCGCTGCCGGACTATTTCCAAGCCGTCTTGACAAGATGCAGCCGCCTAGTATAAAATAAAAACTCTTAAAGCAAATGCCTCGCGTTACGACCGAAAGGAGGAGCCTATGGGAAAGTTTTCCGGCGTTCTGCTGGCCACGGACTATGACGATACACTCTACGACAGCAAGGGGACCATCTCCCCGGAAAACCGCGCCGCCATTGATCGGTTTCTGGCCGAGGGCGGGCTGTTCAGCATCTCCACCGGACGGTCCTACATCAACTTCGTGATCCAGATGGAGCGGGAGAAGCTGCCGGTAAACGCCCCGGTGATCCTCTCCAACGGCGCGTCGATCTACGACTTTGCCAAGGAAGAGAGCCTCTGGCTCAAGTTCCTGCCCAAGCGGGCGCCCGTTCACATCGCCAAGCTCTGCGCGGCCTTCCCGGAGCTGGGCTTTGAGGCCTACCACCAGGATGAGGTCTACGCCTTCCGGCCCAACGTCATCACCTACCGTCATCTGACCCGCTGCCGTCTGCGGGGCCGCCGGCGGGACATCGAGGACATGCCCACGCCCTGGCTGAAGGTGATCTTACAGCACCCGGACACTGCGGTCCTCCAGCAGGCCCAGGAGTATCTGCTCAGCCGCTGGTCGGACATCTATGAGGCCACCTTCTCCAACCGAAACCTCCTGGAGGTGACGGCGAAAGGGGCCAACAAGGGCTTTTCCGTCCTGTGGCTGGCCCAGCATCTGGGGGTGGAGCAGAAGGATCTGTACTGCATCGGAAACGGGCTCAACGACATCCCCATGCTTTCCGTCTCGGCCCAGTCTTTCGCCCCCGCCAACAGCTACCCGGAGGTGCGGGAGGTCGCGGATCTGGTCTTGCCCTCCTGCGATGAGAGCTGTGTGGCCCGGATGATCGAGGTTTTGGAAGAGCGATACAAAGACAGATAAGTCCCCCGGGACTTTTGAGAAAACTCTCAGCCCGTCTGGGCGCGTGAAACGCGTCCGGACGGGTTTTTTTGTGGCCGAAAACGGGGAGAACCCCGAAAAAAGCCTGGAATGACAAGCGTTTCCCATCTAGTTGACAAAGCCGTTCGCTGGTTTGTCAACCGATTACGTCTTGTATACCATTTGTAATATCGCTTGGTTTTACGTTTTGTATATGCCTGCATGGTGTGAATATTCATGCGTTTTTCATTCGTTTCTGGATGCATGGGGACTTTCTTCGGCTTGCGTTTTGGTTTGGGGGAGGACGCTTTGAACTGGAATAGCGTTGACTACTTCCGACCCTTCGTGCTATACTGAAAACCGCCTTCCTTTTATTTAATCGTAAGAGGGATACACAAAGAAATCCACACAAGGGGGATAACTTCACTATGCGGGCAGTCGTGACAAGAGTCTCCTCCGCTTCGGTGGCCATCGAAGGGGAGACGGTAGGAAAGATCGGCAAGGGCTTTCTGGTCCTGCTGGGCGTCGGCCCAGAGGATACGGAGGCGCTGGCCGACAAAATGGCCGATAAGATCTGTGGCCTGCGGGTCTTTTCCGATGAGGCGGGCAAAATGAACCTGAACCTGGCCGCCGCCGGAGGCGAGCTGCTGGTGGTGTCGCAGTTCACGCTGTACGCCGACCTGAAGAGCCGCCGCCCCGGCTTTACCAAGGCCGCGCCGCCGGCGGTGGCCATCCCGCTGTACGAGAAGTTCATGGCCTGCTGCCGGGACCGGGGCTTCCACGTGGAGCACGGGGCGTTTGGGGCGGACATGGCCGTCTCCTCCGTCAACGACGGTCCCGTGACCCTTTGTATCGAACTGTAATTCTCATCAAATACAATAGAAAACGAGGTAACTTATGCTGCAAATCAAACGGATGCGCGTTGGGCAGATCGGCACCAACTGCTACCTGCTGGAGGATACGGACGCCAAGATCTGCGCCGTCGTCGATCCCGGCGACCAGCCGGATGACATCGACCAGGAGATCCGCAAGGCGGGCCTGACCCTGACCATGATCCTCATCACCCACGGCCACTTTGACCATGTGCTGGGCGTACCCGGCCTGCTGAAAAAATGGCCCGGTATCCCCGTCTATGTCCACGAGAAAGAGGTCAACTGGACCGGGGCGGGGGACCAGTATATGCTGCTGGGCCCCGTGGACAACATCCACACCGTGAAAGAGGGCGACACCATCGACTTCGGCGGAACCCCCATCGAAGTCCTGCACACCCCCGGCCATTCTCCCGGCTCCGTGACCTATCGCGTGGGCGACGTCCTCTTCTGCGGGGACACGCTCTTTGCCGGCTCCTGCGGCCGAACGGACTTCACCGGCGGCAGCTACGGGCAGATCCTCCAGTCCCTCAAGCGCCTGGTATCCCTGGAGGGCAACCTGCGGGTGTGTCCCGGCCATGAGAGCACCACCTCTCTGGACGCAGAGCGGGCCGGGAACCCCTTCGTGCGGGACGCCCTGCGATGAACCTCTACTTCACCGGCCACCAGGAGAAGTATGCCGTGGAGCAGACCATGCTCACCCTCTTTCCCCAGGAGCGGCCGGTCTACCCCGACCCGGCCGTCACGCCCCCCGGCGGGGACAATGCGCTGGAGCTTCAGTTCACCCGCCGCCCGTCCTGGTGCACGGCGCGGGCCGTCCTGCGGCGGGAGGGGAAGGTCTACACCCGCATGTGCCGGGTGCGGACCGCAGCGCTTCCGGCGGACGACCCGGTGGTGGCCACCCGCCTGACCCGGCGGACGTTGCAGCGGGCCTTTTACCTGGCCGCCATCGACTGCCTGGGGAAGGAGCCCCCCTGGGGGATGCTCTCCGGTGTGCGGCCGGTGAAGCTGCCCACCCGCGCCATGGAGGAGGGGCGCACCCCCCGCCAGGCGGAGGCGATGCTGAAGCACTACCATGTCTCTCCCGTCCGGCGGCAGCTGGCGATGGACTGCGCCCAGGCCAGTCTCGCCGTAAAGCGGAGCTTACAACCGGAAGAGATCTCGCTGTACGTCGGCATCCCGTTCTGTCCCACCCGCTGCGCCTACTGCTCGTTCATCTCGGCATCCGGCTCGGCCAACCGGCTCATCCCGGCGTATCTCGACGCCCTGTTTGGGGAGATCGACGCGGCAGGGGAGGCCGCCCGGCGGGCGGGGAAGAGGGTGCGGACCGTCTACATCGGCGGCGGAACGCCGACGACGCTGGCCCCTGACCAGCTCAAAGCCCTGCTGGACCGCCTGCACACAGCGTTCGACCTGGCCCCCGGCACGGAGTTCACCGTGGAGGCCGGGCGGCCGGACACCATCACCCGCGAAAAGCTGGAGGCCATCCGGGACGGGGGCGGGAACCGCATCTCCGTGAACCCCCAGACCATGTCGGACCTCGTGCTGGAGACCATCGGCCGGAGCCACCGGGCGGAGGACATCCGGCAGGCCTATGCCCTGGCAAGAGAGGTCCGCGTGGGGGCCATCAACATGGACCTCATCGCCGGGCTCCCGGCGGACACGCCGGCGGGCTTCGCCGCCACGCTGGATGAAGTGATCGGCATGGACCCGGAAAACATCACCGTCCACACCCTGGCCTTGAAAAAGGGCGCTCGGCTGCGGCAGGAAAACGTCACCCTGCCCAGCGGGGCGGACGTGGCCCACATGCTGGACTTTGCCTGGTCCGCCCTGCGGGCGGCGGGGTACCAGCCCTACTATCTCTACCGGCAGAAATTCATGTCCGGGTCCTTTGAAAACGTGGGCTGGTGCAAGCCCGGCTGGGCAAATGCGTATAATATCTGCATGATGGAGGAGCTGCACACCGTCCTCTCCCTGGGGGCCGGGGGCGTGACCAAGGCCATCGGCGGCAGGACCGTCCGGCGGCTGGCCAACCCCAAGTATCCCCAGGAATATTTGCAGAACGCCGCGGCCATTCAAGCCGAAAAATCCAGCTGGACTTGGTAAAGCGACTCCCTGAACCTGATAAAAACACAAGATTTTCGCAAAAATATGACGTTTTGTGCAAAACTTTCTTGACGTGCCTGAAAGGAGGCAGTACAATGTCCTATCAGCTACAAGAGATCAACCGCCGCATCGACCAGGATGTGAAGGGCTTTTTGGAGGCGTGTGACGCTCAGTACGCCAACAAGGTCAGCCAGGCAGCGGACACCATCCTGAACAATCTCTCGACAAGCCCCATCGTCCTGCTGTCCGGTCCCTCCGGCTCCGGCAAGACCACCACCGCCCTCAAGATCGAGGAAGAGCTGGAAAAGCGGGGTGTGCTGTCCCACACCATCTCCATGGACAACTATTTTAAGACGCTCAACCCCAAGACCGTTCCCCGGACAAAGGACGGCTCCATTGATTTCGAGTCCCCTCTGTGCATGGACATGGACCTGCTCAATGACCACTTTGCCAAGCTCTCCCGCGGGGAGACGATCATCGTGCCCCGCTTCGAGTTTGCCCGCCAGATGCGCAACGACCGCCTGGGCGAGCCGCTGCGCTTAAAGAAAAACGAGGTGGCCATCTTCGAGGGCATCCACGCCCTGAACGACGAGTGCGCCGGGCGCAACCCCGACGCCACCTGCCTGTATATCTCCGCCCGCTCCAACGTAGTGGAAGGGGAGGACCTGCGCTTCAAGGGCACCTGGATGCGCCTGACCCGCCGGGCCGTGCGGGACTATAACTTCCGGGGTACCGGCGTGGCCGAGACCCTGGACATGTGGGCCAACGTGCGGCGGGGCGAGAAGCTCTATATCTCCCCCTTCAAGCACCGGGCCAATTACATCTTCGACTCCTCCCTGCCCTATGAGGTGTCGGTGATGAAGAACTACGCCATGCCCCTGCTGGAGGCCGTGCCCCAGGAGAACGTGCGGCGGAAGGAGCTGCTGGAGCTGATCGACGGCTTCCAGGGGTTCCATCCCATTGATCCGGAGCTGGTCCCGCCTGCATCCCTTATCCGGGAGTTCATTGGCGGCGGCATTTACGACTACTCCTGATCTCTGACCTCACTCCCCCACCCTGTCAGGGCCGCAGAGGTCTGCGGCCCGCGCAGGCTGTTATGACTATTATTTAAGGAAGGATGTATTCCCATGTCTGAAGAATGTACCCATGATTGCAGCTCTTGCGGCGCAAGCTGCGACCACAACGCCGAGGCAAAAGACCTCATCGCGCCCCTGAACAAGGACTCTGCCATCAAGCACGTCTACGCCATCATGTCCGGCAAGGGCGGCGTGGGCAAGAGCTCCACCACCGCCTGCCTGGCCTCCGCCATGGCCAAGAAGGGCTACAAGGTCGGCATCATGGACGCCGACATCACCGGCCCCTCCATCCCCACCGCCTTCGGCCTGAACACCCGCGCCGTGGGCGACGGCGAGAGCATCTTCCCTGAGCTCACCACCGGCGGCATCAAAGTCATCTCCCTGAACCTCCTGCTGGAGAACAAGGGCGACCCCGTCATCTGGCGCGGCAGCCTGCTCGGCGGCGTAGTCAAGCAGTTCTGGAGCGACGTGCGCTGGGGCGAGCTGGACTACCTGTTCATCGACATGCCCCCCGGAACCGGCGACGTGCCCCTGACCGTGTTCCAGTCCATCCCCGTGGACGGTATCGTGGTCGTGACCTCTCCCCAGGACCTGGTGTCCCTCATCGTGACCAAGGCCGTTCGTATGGCTGAGATGATGCACAAACCCATCCTGGGCGTGGTCGAGAACTACAGCTACTTCCAGTGCCCCAACTGCGGCGAGAAGCACTATATCTTCGGCAAGAGCAACCTGGAGCAGGTCGCCAAAGACCTGGACGTCAAGGTGCTGGCCCAGATCCCCATGGACCCCGCCATGGCCACCGCCATGGACCAGGGTGCCGTGGAAAGCCTGGAGAAGAACTACCTGGAGCCGGTGGCAGACGCCATCCTGGCCCACGAGAAGGGCTGAGGGCCGCTACAAAAACAACCCCCCGTCTGTCTCCTTGACAACGGGGGGTTGGCTATGCTATGATAAGGCCATAAAGGGACGTCGCTGTGGCGGCGGTTAGCCCAAGGTTATGTCAGGTTTTACGCTGACCGCTTGGATGTCCGCCAAGCGGTCAGCAAGCTTTTATGGCCAGTAAGTAGACCAAGATAGCTATGCATATCAGGAACCGCAGAAATTGCTTTCCGAAGTCTCCCATGCTGCATCACCTCCCTTCTCAGGGAAGTGGCTAAACCGCCGTACCACAACGACGTCTTGAAGCCAGTGTAGCATAGGACAGCGAGTTCTGTCAATATCTATCAAATTTTAAGAAGACCGACGGAGTGACCCATGTCATTCCGCCGGTCTTTTGTTATGCTTTTGGGGGGGGCGCTGCGCTGCGGCGCGGTGCATGAGATAGTAGATACTGAACGTTCCGCCGTAGGTGGCCTGGTACTGTTCCATGCTGTGGAAGGCGATCTGGAAATCGTCTTCCTCCGGGTATTGGGCCAGGTCTGCCCGGAGCCAGGGGTCAAAAAAGTCCGCCGGAGCCGAGCAGGGGAGGCCGTCCTTCACGATGCGTAAGGGGGCGTTTTCTGCCTTCAGCTTTTCCCAGAGGGTTGCCCAAACCTTCGTCTCGGCAACGGGGGCCTGGGCCATGAGCGCATCTCTGGCACCCCAGTCCTCGGCTTCCAAGTGCCGGACCAGGGCGGCGCTGTCGCAGAGGAAAAACGTGTCTCTTTGCGTGGCGAGATAAGCACCCGCCAAGGCCACGCCGGTCCGCTCATGGGGGGAATCGGAGGCCCAGACGCAGCAGGGTCGGTCGGGCGGGAGGGTGGTCAGGGCTTGCAGGAAGGCGCGGTAGTCATCACAAAAAGAATCCGCTACTTCCTCTGTCCCGGTTTCCTGCAACGCCGCTTTGCGCAGCGCCGGGTTTTCAGGCTTCAGGGGACCGATGGCAAGGTTGTCCCATAATTCAAGAATAGTAACGTTTTCCCTCGTTTTTTCTAGGATAGAATACCATCCTTCCAGGATGCCATGGACATGGGAGTCGAAGCAGATGTGGATCGGTTTCGTCAAACTTGGCCGCATCGGGTTTCCTCCTCTCGGATTTTCTGTTATAATATAACATCATTTTACGGGAAAAACAGAAATCCGTCAATTCATAAAATAGGAGAAGCACACATGAAACTCATATCCTGGAACGTCAACGGCCTGCGGGCTTGTGTGAAAAAAGATTTTATGGCGTCGTTCGCCGCCCTGGACGCGGACATCTTCTGCGTGCAGGAGACCAAGCTCCAGCACCACGCCGGGCAGATCGACCTGGACCTGCCGGGGTACCATCAGTTTTGGAACAGCGCAGAGAAGAAGGGGTATTCCGGCGTGGCCATCTTTACCAAGGTCGAGCCGCTCTCTGTGACCTACGGTCTGGGGCTGGAGGAGCACGACCACGAGGGGCGGGTCATTACCGCCGAATTTGAGGGCTTTTATCTCGTCTGCTGCTACACCCCCAACTCCCAGGATGGCCTGAAGCGGCTGGATTACCGCATGACCTGGGAGGATGCGTTCCGGGCGCATTTGCAGGCGCTGGACGAGAAGAAGCCCGTCGTGCTTTGCGGCGACCTGAACGTCGCTCACAAGGAGATCGACCTGAAAAATCCCAAGACCAACCGCCGCAATCCCGGCTTCACGGATGAAGAGCGGGGGAAGATGACGGCCCTGCTGGGGGCAGGCTTCACCGACACCTTCCGCGCCAAATATCCCGATCTGGAAGGGGCCTACTCCTGGTGGAGCTACCGTTTCCACGCCAGAGAGAAGAACGTGGGGTGGCGCATCGACTACTTCATCGTGTCCGATCGCCTGGCCCCCCATATCCAAGAGGCCGCCATCCACAGCGAGATCTTCGGCAGCGACCACTGCCCGGTGGAGCTGCAGCTGGATGTATAAGGCATATCATCTCGTTTTCTGCATATCCTAATTGGGGAGATCGAACGTACTTTTTATGGCTCTGACGGCTTGACTTTTGGGCTTTCTCTGCTATAATAAGTACGCTATCGATTTACCAGTTCGTCCTCCGGTGTCCTTCGGGCCCGGGGGCTTTTTTATGGTTGAGGTGAGACCAATGATCGACAAAACCTATCGTACCGTTGCCCAGCTCATAGACATCTTACGCAGCCGAGGCATGGTGATCGAAGATGGTGCTCCGCATGACACCGCCATGCGGATTCTTGAAACAGAAAACTATTATAACATCGTAAACGGATACAAGGACTTGTTTCTTTCTCCTGCGTCGGCTCCTTCTCAGGAACACTATCGGAACGGGACTACCTTTGAGGAACTGTACGCACTTTACCAGTTCGACCGTGACATCCGGCATATTTATCTCAAATATCTCTTGAAGGTGGAAAATACCTTCAAATCCGTACTTGCCCATGAATTTTCTGCTTTATATGGACATGACAACTACTTAAAGCTAGAAAACTTTGATGCTGTTCCAGATAACATCAGTTCTATCATCAAGCTGTTTGGAGACATCCAGCAGGAGATGGCGCGGCAAATGAGCAAGCATCATCAGGCCGTCACACATTATTTATCGGAGTATGGCTATATTCCCTTGTGGGTCTTGGTGAACGTCCTGACCTTTGGCAAGGTCACGATGTTTTATAAACTGATGAAACCGCAGGATAAGCAGAATATCGCCCGAAAATTTCATGTAGATGCAAAAGAACTGCACAAGTACATGAGTTTATGCGGTCTGGCCCGCAATCAGTGCGCCCATGACGAGCGTTTTTTTGACCTGAAATTCCGTTGGCATCTGCACACCCGTAGCATTGCAAATTTCAGTTGCCTGGGATTGGAGCGAGACAAGAGTGGTTCCTATCCTTCCGGCACCAATGATGTGTACGCCATTGGCATCGTCTTCGCCAGGCTCTTAGGCACAGCGGATACCGCAGAGTTTATTGCTTCTATGTCTGCGGCATTTTCCAAATTAGAACAACAGCTGCACACCATCTCGATCAAAGATGTCATGCGCATCATGGGCTATCCCGCTGCGTGGGAACGTCTGCAACAACTCGCACGTTGAGTCATCCAAAACGAGGAGCACCCGCTTTTGGGAACCACTGCCCGGTGGAGCTGCAGCTGGATGTCTGAGTGCCAGAAACGCCATGATTTCAAAAAGCCCTCCGGTACGATCCTTGACGGACCGTGCCGGAGGGCTTTCGCTTTGTCCGCCTGAGGCGGACTTTTTTTGTGTTTTACAGCCAACGCTTTTTCCGAAAATGCCGGAGCAGCAGCACAACGATGAGGACGCTGGCCCCGATCGCGGCAGGGTAGCCGTAGCGCCACGTCAGCTCAGGGATGTTGGTGAAGTTCATGCCATACCAGCCGGTGAGCAGGGTCAGGGGGAGGAAGACCACCGTGACCACGGTGAAGAGCTTCATCAGCTCGTTTTGCTGGATGGACAGCTGAGACTGGTAGGCCTCGCGCATCTGGCTGACGATCTCCTGCAAGTTGCGCACGGCACCCAAGTAACGGTCCATCCGGCTGCCCAGGATCAAGATCCGTTTGCGAAGGGCGCGGGTGAGCAGCTGGTTGTCGTTGTCCGCAAGCTCGTCGAAGATGGCGGAGAGCTGCTCATAGTAGCGCTTGACCCGCAGCAGCTCCCGCCGCCAGGCGATGATCTTCTCCAGGGTCTCTTTTTGGTTGTCCATGTTGCTGGACAAAATCTCAGCTTCTGCCTCGTTGACCCCTTCCTCAAAGCGGTCCAAATAGTCCATGTCGCCTTTCATAAGGCGCTGAAAGAAGCGGTAGAGCAGCATCTCGCTGGTCATCTGGTCGTCCGGGTCAACTTCCCGGACGATGGTCTGGACGCACTGCTGCGCCGGTTGGCTCTCACAGAAGAAGATCAGGTCCTCTTTGGTGAAATAGAGCAGGATCTTCGCCGCCTCCGTCTTCTGACGGATGTCATACCAGTCAAATGCCAGAAGATCATAGTCCTCAAAACCTTCAAAGCTTTCACTCTGGTCTTCCTTGACATATCGGAACCGCTCCGGCGCCATGTAGGGGGCCGCTTCCTCCATCTGCGCAAAGGGCAGCACCAGCCGATGCCTCGGCATTTTACACCTCGTCTTCGGCGGGGGTCTCTTCCATGCGGGTGACGGCGATGGAGAGGTCGTCAAGCTGCTTGTCGTCCACCACGTCGGGGCAGTTCATCATGAGGTCCGAGGCGTTCTGGACCTTGGGGAAGGCGATGACGTCGCGGATGGAGGAGGCGCCGGTCATGAGCATGACCAGACGGTCCAGGCCGTAGGCCAGGCCGCCGTGGGGGGGTGCGCCGTACTGGAAGGCGTTGACCAGGTGGCCGAAGCGCTCCTGAATGTCCTCGTCGGAGATGCCCAGAGCCTCGAAGGCCTTGGTCTGCATTTCCGGGTTGTTGATCCGGATGGAGCCGCCGCCCAGCTCGGTGCCGTTGAGGACGATGTCATAGGCGCGGGCGCGGCAGCCGGCCTTGTCGGTGAGCATCTTGTCCTCGTCCTCCAGCATGGGGGCGGTGAAGGGGTGGTGCATGGCCTGGTAGCGGCCCTCTTCCTCGGACCACTCGAACATGGGGAACTCGGTGACCCACAGGAACTTGAAGTCGTTGGGGTCCAGGATGCCCAGCTGCTTGGCGCACTCGATCCGAAGAGCGCCCAGGGAGGCGAAGACCACCTCGTCCTTGACGTCGCCGACGATGAGGATCAGGTCGCCGTCCTTGGCGCCGGCCCGCTCCAGAATGGCGGCGTTCTCCTCGTCGGTCAGGAACTTCTGGTAGGAAGACGTGACCTTGCCGTCCAACATTCTGGCCCAGGCCAGGCCCTTGGCTTTGTAGGTCTTGACGAACTCGCCCAGCTTGTCGATCTTCTTCCGGGGGAAGTCCTTGGCGTGGCCGTTCACGTTAATGAGACGGACGGAGCCGCCGGCCTTGACCGGCTCGGCAAAGACGCCGAAGCCGCAGTCCTTCACCAGGTCGGAGATGTCCTGCAGCTCAAAGCCAAAGCGCATGTCGGGCTTATCGGAACCAAAGCGGTCCATGGCCTCCCGCCAGGGCATCCGCAGGAAGGGGGTCTGCACGTCCACGTCCAGCACTTCCTTAAAGACGCGCTTCAGGAAGCCCTCCTGGATGGTCTGGATCTGCTCCTCGTCCAGGAAAGACATCTCCAGGTCGATCTGGGTGAACTCCGGCTGACGGTCGGCCCGCAGGTCCTCGTCGCGGAAGCAGCGGGCGATCTGGAAGTAGCGGTCGAAGCCGGAGAGCATGAGCAGCTGCTTATACTGCTGGGGAGACTGGGGCAGGGCATAGAACTTGCCGGGGTGGACACGGGAGGGGACCAGATAGTCGCGGGCGCCCTCCGGGGTGGACTTGGTCAGAATGGGCGTCTCGATCTCCAAAAAGCCCTGCTCGTCGAAGTAGTCCCGGCAGATCTTTACGATCTTGTGGCGCAGGGCGATCATGCGCTGCATGTCGGGGCGGCGCAGGTCCAGGTAGCGGTACTTCAGGCGGGTCACGTCCTTGACATCGGAGTTCTCCACGATCTCGAAGGGGGGCGTCTCGGCCTTGGCCAGCAGGCGCAGCTCCGTGACCTTCACCTCAATATCGCCGGTGGGCAGGTCGGGGTTCTTGGACTCCCGCTCCCGGACCAGGCCCTTGGCGGCGATGACGTACTCGCCGCGCAGAGAGGCGGCTTTCTCGAAAATATCACGGGGGGTGCTGTCGTCAAAGGACAGCTGCAACAGGCCGGTGCGGTCCCGCAGGTCCACAAAGATCAGGCCGCCTAAGTTCCGCTGGCGCTGGACCCAGCCGCAGACGGAGATCTCCTGGCCTACGTTGGCTGCAGAGAAGGTGCCGCAGTAGTCGGTGCGGCGGAAATTCTGTAAATTGTCCATGGTTCGTTTCACTCCAAATGTCAGTTTTGGCTCCCTGGGCGGGAGAGAAATTCCTGCTGTACAGTGTACTCCTGTTTCCCGGTTCTGTCCAGTCAGACCTTCCCATTCAAACCTGTCCCAGCAGCAGGGCCAGCAGGGAAGACTGGAAGGCTTCGTAATTCTTGAGCTGGACCGTGCGGGTCTTGACGCCCTTCACGTCCATGGCCCGGTCGCCGCAGAAGCTGAAGATGTAGTCCGCCCCGTTTTGCTCAAAGGTCAGGGTGGTCACATAGTCCAGGGTGGTGGTGCGGACGGTCGTGTTCAGGTACAGCGGGAGATACTTCCGGCTCTCCAGCCGGTCGATGAGTTCCGTGTAGATGGGGTCGGTGGGGGAGAGGGTGAAAGTGTGGTCCTCCCCGCGCTTGCCCCTGGCCCCTTCCAGCTGGACGGTCACCGCCGTCACCTGGTCGGGGTCAAAGCCCTTGCCCATGGCCTGGGAAAAGCTCTTGGGCAGGAAAAAGTAGCAGCCCAGAATCATGAGGACCACCAGTTCCACCAGGGCGATCTTGTGTTTTAAGGATAGCTGTTTCATATCCGTTCCTCACGGCTCGGCCTGCGTCAGCAGGAAGTCCAGTATTTTCTGCTGGCTGTCTTGGCCGCCAGAAATTTGATAGGTCTTGGGGCTGCCCGTGACCCCGGCGTGGATGAGCTTGCCGCCCTGGAAGGCATACTCCCAGGTCTGGTCCCCGCTGCCGGTGAAGGTCAGGGTCACGGCGTAGTCCAGAGCGCCGCTGTCATCGCTGGTAAAGGTGCGGGAGTAGGACGGCTCCTGGAGCAGGGAGATGAGGTCTAAATAGCCCTGGTCCCCGGCTGCAAAGTCTGTCGTCATGATTTCATCGGCCCCGGTCACAGTGGCGGTGATCTCCGTCACGTCGGCCTGGGTGTAGCCGCTGCCCATAATATCCTCTAAGCTCTTGCCCCGCAGAAACACCAGCATCACCACGACCAAAATGGCGATGAGGATGAGGCCCACGGCCCCCTCGCGCTTCATTTTCATGGCGCGTCCCTCCTTAGTCCTTCTCGCGGATGGGCTTGCCGGCGGCCCGCTGGGCCATGGCATCGGCGATGGTCTGGACGGCCTCGGCGGGGGAGAGGGCCTGCTGGTCGCCGGTGGTCATGTCCTTGATCTTGACCACGCCGCTCTTGATCTCATCCTCGCCCAGGAAGACCACATAGGGGATCTTCAGCTTGTCGGCGTAGCTCATCTTGCCCTTGAACTTCTTCTGCTCCCCGTAGACCTGGGCGCGGACGCCGGCCTGACGCAGCTGCGTGGCGAAGGCGATGGCGGCGGAGAGGTCCTCGGTCATGGGCAAGATCAGGGCGTCGGCGGGAGCCGTCACCAGGTCGTCGTTGAGATAGCCCTGCTCGCCCAGGACGTAGAACAGGCGGGTCAGGCCGATGGAAATGCCCACGCCGGGGAGCTTCTTGTCGGTGTAATACTCGGCCAGATTGTCGTAGCGGCCGCCGGAGCAGATGGAGCCGATCTCCGGGTGGTCCAGCATAACCGTCTCATAGACGGTGCCGGTGTAGTAGTCCAGGCCGCGGGCGATGGTCAGGTCCACGGCGAAGTGGTCGGCGGGGACGCCGAAGGAGCCCAGATACTTCACCACCGTGCCCAGCTCGTCCAGGCCCTGGTCGAAGATGGGGTCGCGGCCCCGGTAGCCCTCCAGGGCAGCCAGGACTTCCTCGTTCTCGCCGGTGATGGCGATGAACTTCAAAATTTCATCCGCCGCAGCCTCGGCCACGCCGCCCTCGATGAGCAGGGCGCGGACCTTTTCCGGGCCGATCTTATCCAGCTTGTCCACCGTCCGCATGATCTCGCCGGACTGCTCGGCCAGGCCCTGCATGGCGTAGAAGCCGGTCAAGATCTTCCGGTTGTTCACGCGGATCTTGAACCGCTCCAGGCCCAGGGAGGTGAAGGCCTGGTAGATGATGGCGGGGATCTCGGCCTCGTTGGAGATGTCGAGCTTGCCGTCGCCGATCACGTCGATGTCACACTGATAAAACTCGCGGAACCGGCCCCGCTGGGCGCGTTCGCCGCGGTAGACCTTGCCGATCTGATAGCGGCGGAAGGGAAAGGCCAGGTCGGCGTAGTGCAGGGCGACGTACTTGGCCAGGGGGACCGTCAGGTCAAAGCGCAGGGCCAGGTCGCTGTCGCCCTTGGTGAAGCGGTAGATCTGCTTCTCCGTCTCGCCGCCGCCCTTGGCCAGCAGGATCTCGGCCGACTCGATGATGGGGGTGTCGAGGGGGGTGAAGCCGTACAGGCTGTACGTAGCGCGGAGCTTTTCCAGCATCCGCTCAAACTGCGTCTGCGGGGCAGGCAGCAGTTCCATAAAACCGGATAACGTCCGGGGTTTGATGCGTTCCATGGGTATGACCTCCAATGTTATGATGGGAAGAAAAATGCGTCTTCGTCCCTGGCCGGAACGAGGACGCATTTGGGCTTACTTGGACAAAGCTCTCCGGCACTCACACAGTGACCGGCTTGAGAGAAGGATTGATGATCTCTCTCCAATCCAGGTCGCCGCGCTCCAGGCCGTGGATCAGGATCTCTGCCGTGGCTGCGTTGGTGGCGAAAGGAATGTTATACTGGTCGCACATCTGGTTGATGTACTTCAGGTCGGGGTCCAGGTCGCTGGACTGGGGGTCGGAGAAAAACAGGACCATGTCGATCTCATTGTAGGCGATCCGGGCACCGATCTGCTGGCTGCCGCCGTGGGCGTGGGACAGGAACAGACGAACGGGCAAACCGGTGGCCTCCGCAACAAGACGGCCGGTGGTGTTCGTGGCGCATACGGTGTGCTTGGAGAGCACCCCGCAGTAAGCGATACAGAACTGGACCATCAGCTCTTTCTTGTGGTCGTGACTCATCAAGGCAATATTCATTCTTGGCTCATCCTTTCGCATTGGGTACCGCTGCCGCCGCCCGAATGGGGGCGGGGCAAGACCCGAAAATAGGGGTGGAGAAAGTTGGCGGTGGTCCCCCCGGCCGTTCTCTTGGGTGTTGTTTTCTTAGCGGATCCGCATGAGCGGCACCGTCTGCCCCAGCAGGCGGCGGGCGATGTTGCCGTAGGCCTGGGCTGCACCCCGCTGGGTGAACTGGGCCACGGGCTGGCCGCTGCTGGCCGCCAGGATCACGTTGGCATCCTCCGGCACCAGGCCCAGCAGGGGAAGCCCCGCCGTGTCCATGGCGTCGTCGATGGTCACCCCCTGCCGCCGGAGCAGGCGGGGGCGGACCCGGTTGACCACCAAATGGGCCGTCTCGATGCGGCCCAGCTGGCTCACCACCCGTTGGGCATCCCGCAGGGAGGAGGGGTCGCTGACCGCCACCACGATGGCCCGGTCTGCCGCGCAGGTGGCCAAACGGAACCCTGCGCCCAGACCGGCTGGGGAGTCGATGAGGATCTCATCATACCTCTCCCTGGCTTCCGCCAACAAAGCGCGGAAGCCCGCCTCGCCGGAGAAATCCTCCGGCAGGGTGAGCGGTGCGGTGAGTAAAAACAAACCAGAGACGGAAGGGTGGGGCGCAACGGCTCTCGCCAGGGGACACCGGCCAGCCATCACGTCGCTGAAATCCATCAGCGCCGCGTCGGTCATGCCGAGGGTAATGTCCAGGTTCCGCAGGCCCACGTCGGCGTCGATGCAAAGCACCTGACGCCCTTGCAGAGCCAGAGCGGCCCCGATCCCCCCCGTGAGAGAGGTCTTTCCCGTGCCGCCTTTTCCGGATGTGATGACGATGACGCTGCCCACAACCATTCCTCCTGAAACTTCTGCTCCATTGTACCATAAAGCCAAGACGTGTGCAACACTTTTTTGTGCAAACACACTAAATTTTTGATTCTTTGATCTTCGTCCACTTTCTGGGGTAGGCCTTGGGGGTGGGCCGGGGCTTTGCCACGGTGACGATACGGTGCCAGATGTCGGTCCCCGGCACCTGATAGTCCATGACAAAGGGCTTGTCGCCCCCCAGGGTTTGGATGATCGGCTCGGCGGCTTCGATCTCCTCGTCGGTCTTGTTGCTCTTCATGGCGAGGAAGAGGCCGCCGGGCTTCACATAGGGGATACATAATTCTGCCAGCATGGGCATGGACGCCAGGGCGCGGGAGACCGCTACGTCGTACTGCTCCCGGTGGGTCTTCTGGCGGGCCGTCTCCTCGGCGCGGCCTTTGAGACAGACCACGTCATGCAGGCCCAGTTCCTCGCAGACTTCTTGGAGCCAGTCGATGCGCTTGCCCAGGCTGTCCAACAGGGTCAGCTGGATGCTGGGGTCCAAGATCTTCAGGACCAGGCCGGGAAACCCGCCGCCGGTGCCCACGTCGATGACCTTGCGCCCGTGCAATGTCTTGCTGGGCAGCAGGCAGGCGCTGTCCAGGAAGTGGAGCCGCGCCACCTCGCAGGGGTCTGTGATGGCGGTGAGATTCATCACCTGGTTTTTCTCCAGCAGGCGGTCGCCGTACAGGGCCAGCCGCTCCACCGCGTCGGGGGGATACGTCAGGCCCAGGCGGTCGAGCCCCTGGCGAAGGATTTCCAATGCTTGTTCCGTCATAGCGTGGGCACCTCAGAATAATAGGATTTTGCCGCTGGCAAAGGCATAGGTGTACATGATGACCAGAAAGACCATAAAGGCCACGCCCAGCCAGGCCTTGATGCGCGTGCTCTTTTTATAGGGCTCGTAGGCGGGCTTGTCCTCGCGGGTCGGCTCCTGGCCGGTGGGCTCCTCCGGGGTGGGGGAGGGGGTGGTGTTCTGTTCCGGTTCCATGGGATGAACTCCTTACTTCTTCTGCTCCTTCAGCAGGTCGCGGATCTCGGTCAGCAGGACCTCTTCCTGGGAGGGTTCGGGGGGCGCTTCCTCGGCGGCCTCCTTCTCCTTGTGCAGGGCGGCTTCCATCTTGTCCTTGGCGCTGTTCATGGCCTTGATGACCAGGAAGACCACCAGGGCCACCAGGAGGAAGTCGATGATGGTGCCGATGAACGTCCCGATGCCGAGGGTGATGCCCTCGGTGATGATGTTCCCGGCCTCGTCCACGACCTCAGGGCGCAGGGTGATGTTCAGAGAAGTGGCATCGGCCGAGCCGATGAAATAGCTGATGGCAGGCATGACCACGTCGTTGACCAGGGAGGTCGTGATCTTGCCAAAGGCGGTGGCGATGATGACACCGACGGCCATATCGATCACGTTGCCGCGACTGATGAACGCCTTAAACTCACCGATCAGGCCACGGGCCTTTTTGGTGACGCTTTTGCTCTCGTCAGACATAGCGATTCTCCATTCTCGTTCTCTATATGATGTTTTAAGGTACAGGACTTCACCCACCTAGAGCCTTCCCCGAGGGGGAAGGTGGGCCGGCGAAGCCGGGTCGGATGAGGGCTACGTCGCAAATAATGAACCGTAATGTACCAACGTAAGCACCCAAAGTTTTGGCCCACAAATCAAATCCATCTGGCGAAGCCAGACACCATGAGGGCGGCGGTGCCTCTCCGCGTCCTACCTTAGTACACTACGGTCTGCTTGCGGTAGGTAGCCCTCATCCGTCTGCTTCGCAGCCACCTTCCCCCTCGGGGAAGGCTTTTTTAGGTGGTCTAATTACTTCTTCTTGCTGATGACTTCCAGACCGCCCAGGTACTTCTGGAGGACCTCAGGGACTTTGATGCTGCCGTCCTTGAGCTGGTTCTGCTCGACCATGGCGGGGAAGATGCGGCTGGTGGCCAGACCGGAGCCGTTCAGGGTATGGACGAACTCAGGCTTGCCGGTGGCCTCGCGGCGGAAGCGGGTGTTGCCGCGGCGGGCCTGGTAGTCTCTGGCGTTGGAGACGGAGGAGACTTCCTTATAACCCTGCATGGAGGGGATCTGGATCTCGATGTCGTAGGTCCGGGCCATGGAAGCGGAGCAGTCGCCCGCAGCCAGCTTCACGGTGCGGAAGTGGAAGCCCAGGCCCTTGACCAGGTTCTCGGCCTTGGCGACCAGCTCGTCGAAGGCATCGTCAGAGTCCTCCGGGCGGGTGAACTGGAACATCTCGACCTTGTTGAACTGGTGGCCGCGGACCATGCCGCGCTCCTCGGCGCGGGCGGACCCGGCCTCCCGGCGGAAGCAGGGGGTGTAGGCGAAGAACTTCTTGGGCAGGTCTGCCTCGGAGAGGATCTCATCACGGTACACGCTGGCCAGAGCAGCCTCGGCGGTGGGCAGCATGTAGTGGGTGCGGTCGTCGGTGGGGTTCTGGATCTTATAGACCTCATCGGCGAACTTGGGGAACTGACCGGCGGTCTCGCCGCACTGGTACTCCAGCATGTGGGGGGGCAGGATGAACTCATAGCCATCGGCCAGGTGGCAGTCGATGAAGTAGTTCAGCAGCGCCCACTCCAGGCGGGCGCCCATGCCGGTGTACATCCAGAAGCCGGACCCGGCCAGCTTCACGCCGCGGGGGTAGTCGATGAGACCCAGGTCGGTGCAGAGGTCCACATGGTGCTTCGGCTCGAAGTCGAACTTGTGGGGCTCACCGAAGTAGCGCAGCGGCTCGTTGTTCTCCTTGCCGCCGGGCTTGAGGTCATCATCGGGCAGGTTGGGCAGGGAGAGCATCAGGGTGCGGTACTCGCCCTCGATGCTGCGCAGCTTCTCGTCGTTGGCGGCGATCTGGGCCTTCAGCTCGCCCATGCGCTGGAAGACGGGGGCGGTGTCCTCACCGGCCTTCTTCAGCTGGGGGATGGTCTTGGAGACCTTGTTCTGCTCGGCCTTCATCTGCTCGGTGGCAAAGATGGTGTCCCGGCGGACCTTGTCCAGCTCCAGGATGCGGTCGACTTCTTGGTCGCAGTCGACCTCCTTGGCCCGTAGACCAGCCTTGACTTTTTCCGGGTCGTCCTTAATTCGTTTGATGTCCAGCATTGTTTTCACCTCATGATAAATTTGCTCAAGCCTGTGTTTCACGTGAAACACGGGGGATTCTTAAAACAGCATTGCGTAAATGCTCCGATATGCTTCTGCCGGGGCGGTGCCGCCCTCGACCACGGACTCTGTGGGCAGGCTGCTCTCCAGTCCCGTTTTCTCAAATTCCTCCACCAGCGTTCTGGCTTCGGGGTAAGACGTGCGGACCGCCGCCTCGATCCGGCGGAGCCATTCCAGGGCCTGGGCCTGCTTCTCGGCCTTCTCCAGCTGGGCTTGCAGGTCCTCCGCCTGGTCCTCTTTTTCCTTCAGCTCGTATTGGAGCTTCTGGTTCTCCATCTGCAAGTCCGCCACGTCCTGGCTGACGGAGATGGATTGGTTCAGGTCTTGCAGCGCCAAGTGGTTCCGCTGCTGCATCACGAAGGAGATCAGCAGCAGAAGCAGCGCCACGCAGAACATCACCGTGAGATAGACCTTCACGGGGCGGCTGCGGCTTTTCTCGTCTTTGGGGGGAGGGTCCATCTGCTGGGGCGGTTCGGGGTTGGCCGCCTGCTTCGGTTCCTCCGGCGGGGTCTGGACGGCGTCCGTTTCGTTTTTTTCTTCTTCGGGGGTCATGGTTCGGCGCGTCCCTCCTTTCTGGCTTCCAGGGTGGCCAGGGCCTGCATGAGCAGCTCCAGGTCCTCCTGGTCGTAGTATTCCAGGGCGATCTTGCCTTTTTTCTTTCCCTGGGAGATGGTTACTTTTCGCCCCAGGTCGGCGGTGAGCTTGCGTTCGGCCTCCTGAAAATAGATCTTCAGGGGGGCGTCCTCTTTTGGCTCGTCCGGCTGATTCATCTGGTGGAGGATGCGGCGGATGCGCTCCTCCGTCTCCCGGACGGACCAGTGGTGGGCCATGATCTCCTCGGCAAAGGCGATCTGCTCCTCCGGCGTAGGCAGGGAGAGCAGCGCCCGGCCGTGCCCGGCGGAGAGGTTGCCCTGCTCGATGAGCCACTGGACCTCCTGGGGGAGGGCCAAAAGACGCATGGCGTTGGCGACGGCGGGGCGGGATCTGCTCACCCGCTGGGCGGCTTCCTCCTGGGTCAGGCCGTAGTCCTCGATGAGGGAGCGGTAGCCTGCGGCTTCCTCCATGGGGTTCAAGTCCTCCCGCTGGAGGTTTTCGATCAGGCCCAGCTCCATGACCATGCGGTCGTCGGCCTCGATGACAATGGCCGGGACCTCGGCAAGGCCCGCCATGCGGGCGGCCCGCCAGCGGCGTTCTCCGGCGATGATCTGGTAGTAGCCTGAGGAGAGCCGCCGAACGGTGAGCGGCTGGATGATGCCGTGCTGGCGAATGGACTCCGCCAGGCCCGCCAGGGCTTCCTCGTCAAAATGCTTTCTGGGCTGGTTCAGGCCGGGTTCGATCTGGGCGACCGGGATGGTCACCGAGCCGCCGGCCTGGTCCTGGAGGGTGGTATCCCCCCACAGGGCGTCCAGCCCTTTTCCTAAGGCCATGGGATCACCCTTCCTTTCTCGGCAGAGGGTTGCGCTCTAAGATCTCCTCTGTCAGCTGTTTGTAGGCCACGGACCCGCGGGAGGACCCGTCGTAATAGTTTACCGGCTTGCCATGGCTGGGGGCCTCGGACAGGCGGACGTTCCGGGGGATGACCGTGGCAAAAACTTTGCCGGGGAAGTGGCGCTTGACCTCCTCCGCCACCTGCATGGAGAGGTTGGTGCGGCCGTCGTACATGGTCAGCAGCAAGCCCTCCAGCTCAATGCCCGGATTCAGGCGGCGCTTGACCACCCGAACGGTCGAGAGCAGGTCGCTCAGCCCTTCCAGGGCATAGTATTCACACTGGACCGGCACCAGCACCGTGTCCGCCGCACACAGACAATTTAAGGTCAGCAGCTCCAGGGAAGGGGGGCAGTCGATGAGCACGAAGTCATAGTTGCCGGCCACTTTGCCCAGAGTCTCTTTTAACAAATATTCCCGCCGATCCATGCCGATCAGCTCCACCGACGCCCCGGCCAGGGCCTTGTTGGCGGGCAGCACGTCGGCGTATTTCGTGTGGACGATGGCCTTCTCCACGGACGCACCGTTGATGAGCACGTCGTAGATGGTGGGGAACACCGCCCCCTTGTCCACGCCAAACCCGGAGGTGGCGTTGCCCTGGGGGTCGAAGTCACAGACCAGCACCCTGGCCCCGGCGGCCTGGAGACAGGAACCCAGGCTCACGCAGCTGGTGGTCTTGCCCACGCCGCCTTTTTGGTTGACAAAGGCGATGGTTTTTGCCATGGTGGGGCCTCCTTTTCAATGGAATGTAAAGATTATACCCCATCTATGGCACGCTTGCAAGGGATTTCCCAGGGAAAGTCACAGGCTTTGTCCCTCAAATCTCGTCATGTTTCACGTGAAACAAAAACTTGGAAACGCAGAAAAAGGACCGGATGTTTCACGTGAAACATCCGGCCAAAAAGAAGAGAAAGGATCATGGATTCAAACGCGGACTTCAACCGGCAGGCGGTCGGGCTCGCGGGATCCGTATGGTGAGCAGGAGGTCTTCGCCCTCCTCGGCCCGGTGGCATTTGGCGTCCACCCCCGCCGAGCGCATCACGGCCAGGCTGTGGTCCAAAGAGTTGAGGAAGAAGCGGATGTCCCGGATGAGCAGGGGACGGCGGTTCTTCTTCTCCTTGGGTGCTTCGGTCTGCAAGACCTCCTCGACGTAGCGCTCGGTGCGGGCGACGGTCCAGCCCTCCTGGACCAGCAGGGCGGCGGCCTCCTGCTGGGCCTCGGCGGTGGGCAGGCGGAGCAGGGCGCGGGCGTGGCGCTCCGTAAACCCGTTTTTCCGGAGCAGAGACAGCACGTCCTGGGGCAGGCGGAGCAGCCGCAGCTTGTTGGCCACGGCGGACTGGGATTTGCCCACCTTCGCCGCGGCTTCCTCCTGAGACAGGCCGTACACCGTTGTCAGGCGCTCCAGCGCCTTGGCCTCCTCCCAGAAGTCCAGGTCCCGCCGCTGAAGGTTTTCGATCAGGGAGAGCAGACAGGAGCTCTCCCTGGAAACCTCCAGCACCAAGCAGGGGACCTGCTCCAGGCCACAGATCATGGCCGCCCGCAGCCGCCGCTCTCCGGCGATGAGTTCATAGCGTCCGCCGCCCTTCCGCCGGACGGACAGGGGCTGTAAGATCCCGTGGGCGCGGATGCTGTCCGCCAACTCGCTCAGCCCATCGGGATCAAAGTAACGACGGGGCTGGTCGGGGTTGGGGGAGATGTACTCCGGGGCGATCATGGTCACCCGCGTGCTTTCCAGCAGTCCACGGCGATATAGTACCGGCATTTCTCTGGCCTCCTTTCTGGGAACACCCAGAGTTTACCATTTTCTGGAAGACCTTTTCTTGGGAACGGCGTCGAGGGGGAAATATTTTTATGAATGATGGCCGCCGGAGGCAGCGGATTAAATTAGTGGTTCCGCATCTGGCCATTCTGCCTTAGTACACTACGGCTCTATTGCGGTAGGTAACCCTCATTCGTCTGCTTCGCAGCCACCTTCCCCCCAGGGGAAGGCTTTTTCAAGTGGTATCACCTTTCAAAGTTGTACTACGTAAACAGAGCCTTCCCCGAGGGGGAAGGTGGGCCGGGCGTCAGCCCGGGTCGGATGAGGGCAACTTACCGCACGAAATCGGTCGTGTACTAAGGCAACATCGTACCTCGCGGAACCCCCAATCAAATCCGCCGCCTCTTGCGGCCACCATGAGAAAAGCCGACCCCCGAAAACTCCGGGGGTCGGCTTTGCAAGTCAAGTGGATATCAAGTAGAAGCGGAAGCGCAATTACCGCTTGTTGGACTTTCTCCAGATGCCCATCTTCTCTGCGTCCTTGATCAGCTCGTCGCGGAACTGGGGATGTGCGATGGAGATGATCTGCTCGGCACGCTGCCAGGTGTTCAGCCCCTTCAGGTTGATCATGCCGTACTCGGTGACCAGGTACTGGATGGTGGAACGGGGGTCGGTGCAGATGGAGCCGTTGGTCAGGGTGGGGACGATGCGGGACTTCAGCTGGCCGTCCTTGCCCTTCATGGCGGAGGACAGGCAGATGAAGGACTTACCGCCCTTGGACAGGTAAGCGCCCATGACGAAGTCCAGCTGACCGCCGGTGCCGGAGATGTGCTTGATGCCGGCGGACTCGGCGTTCACCTGGCCGAACAGGTCCAGGTCGACGATGTTGTTGATGGAGATGAACTTATCCAGCTGGGAGATGACGTGGACGTCGTTGGTGTAGTCAACAGGAGCGCCCATGACGTCGGGGTTCTTGTTCACGTAGTCATACAGCTTCTTGGTGCCAGCGGCGAAAGCGAAGACCTGACGGCCATAGTCCAGGGTCTTGTTCTTGCCGTTGATCTTGCCGGCCTTGGCGATGTCCACGAAGGCGTCGACGTACATCTCGGTGTGAACGCCCAGGTCCTTCAGGTCGGACTCAGCGATCAGAGCGCCGACGGTGTTGGGCATGCCGCCGATGCCCAGCTGCAGGCAGGCGCCGTTGGGGATCTCAGGCACGATCAGGTTTGCCACGGTGCGGTCCACGTCGGTGGGAGGCACGGAGCCCAGCTCAGGGATGGCGGGGTTGTTGCCCTCGACGACATAGGTCACGTCGGCAATGTTGACCTCGGTCTTGTTCAGGCCGTAGACAACGGGCAGGTTCTCGTTGATCTCAACGATGATGTGCTTGGCGCGGGCGCACATATCATACAGGTGAGAGGGAGCCAGGGACAGGGAGAAGTTCCCGTGCTCGTCCATGGGGGGAACCTGCATCATCACCACGTCCACGGGGTCCAGGTTCTCACGGTAGAAGCGGGGCAGCTCGGAGTAACGCATGGGAGAGAACCAGCCCATGCCCTTGCTCATGATCTTACGGTCGATGCCGGAGCAGTGCCAGGAATGCCATGCGAAGTGGTCGCCGGCGTCGTCTGCCTTGGCGATCTCGGGCATCCACATGGTCACGCCGCCGCGGACCTTCACGTCCTCCAGCTCGTTCTGACGAGCAGCCAGAGCCTTGTCCAGCTCAATGGGGTGGTTGGTGCACCAGGTGTAGTCCACCCAGTCGCCGGACTTGACCAGCTTCACGGCCTCGGCAGCGGTGGTCAGCTTGCTCTTGTACAGTGCCTGAAAATCCATTCTACGATCTCCTTTTCCAATAAAAAGAATAAAAATAAAACTCCCGGAGGGAAAAGCCCCCGATGAGCGCCCCGGCCCCCGGCAAAGCGGGGAAGCGGGGCGTAAACAGTCGAGTACAGTTTATCAGGTTGCGGAAAAATGTCAAGCGAAAACTTGCATTTTCTACACATTCTTCTTGCATTTTTAGCCTCAAAATTCGGCTCTGTAAAAAGCGCTGAAAAACGATGAAATTTTTCCTGCTTTTCCGTTGTTTTTTTGGCGGACTTCCCATCTTGTCAGAGTGGGTGGGATACAGTAGAATAGATGTATTATAGAGCCGAAGTGGGCCGAATTATGGATAAATCCATTCAAAAATTGCAGTGGAAGGGGCGTTCTTTTGTGGAAGAGTTAAAGCAGCGGATCCTGCGGGACGGAAAAGTACGGGGCAGCAACGAGGTATTGAAGGTCGACAGCTTCCTGAACCACCAGATGGATGTGCCGTTTCTCCAGGCCATCGGCCAGGCGTTCCGGCAGCGGTTCGAGGGATGTCCCGTGGACCGGATCCTGACCATCGAGGCTTCGGGCATTGGCATTGCTTGCCTGGCCGCCCCTGCCTTTGGCAACCCCCCCGTGGTCTTTGCCAAGAAAAACAAGACCAAGAACATCGCCGGGGACGTGTACATCAGCCAGGTCGAGTCCTTCACCCAGAGCAAGCGTCCCTATAATATCTTCGTGTCCAAAGAGTTCCTGCACCCCGGCGAGCGGGTGCTGCTCATCGACGATTTCCTGGCCAACGGCAGCGCCATGAACGCCCTCATCGACATCGTCCACCAGGCCGGAGCCGAGGTCGTGGGCGCAGGTATCGTCATTGAAAAGGCCTTCCAGCCCGGCGGCGAGCGCATCCGCGGCCAGGGCATCCGGGTCGAGTCTCTGGCCCGCATCGCCAGCATGAGCGAGGAGACCGGGGTCGTTTTCTGCGACTGAGCCGGGTCTTTGCTGCCCTGCTCCGGGCCGGTCATGCAGGCCGACCGCTTGTCCCATTCATTCCGGCCGGGTCCAAACCCGATCCCGCCGTTTTGAAAAAGTATGTCATTTAGGAGGAACACAAATGAAAAAGCGTATTCTTGCTCTGCTCATGGCCGGTGCTCTGGCCCTGGGCCTGACCGCCTGCGGCGGCGACACCAGCACCGATGCTGACACCACCGCCGACAGCAGCAGCGACACCGCTGCCGCCACCGGCATCGCTGCCGACAAGCTGAAGGTCGGCCTGATCCTGGTCGGTGAGGCCGCCGATGCCTACAACAAGAACCACATCGACGGCATGAGAGAGGCCTGCCAGAAGAACGGCATGGACTATGACTCCCAGGTCGTCGTGAAGGCCAACATCACCGAGGACTCCACCTGCGCCGACGCCATCAACGAGCTGCTCGATGCCGGCTGCAACGCCATCTTCGCCGACTCCTTCGGCCACGAGCAGTACATGGAAGAGGCCGCTCCCGACCACCCCGACGTGCAGTTCTGCCACGCCACCGGCTACCAGGGCGCGACCGACACCCTGGACAACACCCACAACTACTTCGCTAAGATCTTCGAGGCCCGTTACCTGGCCGGTATCGCTGCCGGTCTGAAGACCGAGACCAACAAGCTGGGCTATGTGGCTGCCAAGCCCTTCGCCGAGGTCATCTCCGGCTATACCGCCTTCTATCTGGGCGCCAAGAGCGTCAACCCCGACGTGACCATGTACGTCAACTACACCAACGAGTGGTCCGACGCCACCAAGGAAGCCACCAACGCCAAGGCTCTGATCGACCAGGGCTGCGACGTCATCTCCCAGCACTCCGACACCTCCGCCCCCGCCACCACCGCTCAGAACAACGGTGTCTTCGCCGTGGGCTACAACGACGACATGATCCCCGTGGCACCCGACGCCGCTCTGGTCTCCGCCCGTGTCAACTGGGGCGCTTACTATGAGTACGCTCTGAAGTGCCTGATCGACGGCGAGGCCATTGACCAGGATTGGTGCGGCAGCTATGCCGAGGGCGCTTGCTACCTGTCCCCCTTCAACGATGCCATCATCGCTGACGGCACCAAGGAAGCCATCGAGAAGGCCGCTGCCGGCCTGGCTGACGGCTCCGTTCAGGTCTTTGCCGGCCCCCTGCACGGCAAGGACGCCGACGGCAACGAGCTGAACCTGGCTGAGGGTGAGTACTACAAGGAGAACGAGAAGGGCTCTTCTCCCACCTTCACCTACATCGTGGACGGCGTCACCGTTCTGTCCTGATCTTTCCGGAACCAACAAAGCGCACCCTTGCCTCCCGGCGAGGGTGTGCTTTGATTCCCCGGTGACTTTTTATCTGGATCAAGCTCATGCTTGCCTGTCAGAGGCGAGCCGTCAGAGGATGACGGCTGACCTGTAACCGGCAAACCAAAGAGAGAACAGAGAAAGCTGAGGTGCAAGCGTTGCAACCAACGAACCGACCGGTCAACGCCGTAGAGCTGCGGGACGTGACCAAGACCTTTGGCAAGGTCGTGGCCAACGACCACGTGAGCCTGGACATCCGCAAGGGCGAGATCCTCTCCCTGCTGGGCGAAAACGGCAGCGGCAAGACCACACTCATGAACATGCTGGCGGGCATCTACTTCCCCGACAGCGGACAGATCCTGGTGGACGGCAAGGAAGTCTCCATCCGCTCCCCGAAGGACTCCTTCGCCCTGCATATCGGCATGATCCACCAGCACTTTAAGCTGGTCGATGTGTTCTCCGCCGCGGAGAACATCGTGCTGGGCCTGAAGGACAAGGGCAAGTTCGACCGGAAAGCCATCTCCCAGCAGATCCGGGACATCAGCAGCAAGTACGGCTTCGATTTAGACCCGGACAAGAAGATCTACGACATGGCCGTCTCCGAGAAGCAGACGGTGGAGATCATCAAGGTCCTCTACCGGGGCGCGGATATTCTCATCCTGGACGAGCCCACCGCCGTGCTGACCCCCCAGGAGACGGAGAAGCTCTTCTCCGTGCTGCGGAACATGCGGGCCGACGGGAAGTCCATCGTCATCATCACCCACAAGCTCAACGAGGTCATGGCCATTTCCGACCGGGTCTCCGTGCTGCGCAAGGGCCAGTTTATCGCTACGGTGAACACCAGCCAGACCAGCCCCCAGCAGCTGACCGACATGATGGTCGGCCACGCCGTCACCCTGAACATCGACCGCCCCGAACCCAAGGACCCGCAGGACCGCCTGGAGGTCAAGGGGCTGACCTGTCTCGACGGCCAGGGCGTAAAAGTCCTGGACGACGTGAGCTTCGCCGCCAAGAGCGGGGAGATCCTCGGCATCGCCGGCATCGCCGGCAGCGGCCAGCGGGAGCTGTGCGAGGCCATTGCGGGCCTGTATCCCGTCTCCCACGGCGAGATCATTTACCACAACCGCCACGACGAGCAAGCGGAGGATCTCGTGGGCAAGTCCCCCCTGGCCATTCGCAACCTGGGCATCTCCCTGGCCTTCGTGCCGGAGGACCGGCTGGGCATGGGCCTCGTCGGCTCCATGGGCATGACGGGGAACATGATGCTGAAAAGCTATGACAAGGGCAACGGCTTCTTCACCGACGCCAAGCCCCCCCGCACCCTGGCCCAGGAGATCAAAGAAAAGCTGGAGGTCGTGACCCCCAGCATCAACACCCCCGTGCGCAAGCTCTCCGGCGGCAACGTCCAGAAGGTCCTGGTGGGTCGGGAGATCGCCTCCGGCCCCGCCGTTCTCATGGCGGCCTATCCCGTCCGCGGCCTGGACATCCATTCCTCCTACACCATCTACCGCCTGCTCAACGAGCAGAAAGAGAAGGGCGTGGCCGTCATCTACGTTGGCGAGGACCTGGACGTCTTACTGGAGCTGTGCGACCGCATCCTGGTCCTCTGCGGCGGCAAAGTCAGCGGCATCGTGGACGGCCGCACGATCACAAAAGAAGAAGTGGGCTTCCTGATGACGACCCACAAGGGAGAGGGGCGCGGCCATGACTGAGAAACAGAATATCCAACGGGAGCCGCTGGTCCGCCTCGCCAAGCGGGATGACCTGAGCGGTGCCAAAAAATGGGCCATCCGCCTGGTGGCCATTGTCCTGGCGCTGGTGGTCGGCTCCCTGTTCATCGCGGTGCTGGGGCACAACCCCATCGCGGTGTATCACGACATCATCACCGGCTCCCTGGGCGGGCCGTCTACCGCCAAGGTCACCGTCCGGGTCGCCATCCCGCTCTTGGGCGCGGCCCTGGCCATCGCCCCGGCGTTCAAGATGAAGTTCTGGAACATCGGCGCGGAGGGCCAGATCATGGTGGGCGGCATTGCGGCCACCTACTTCGCCCTCTACTGGTATGATAAACTCCCCAAACCCGCCCTGCTGATCGTCATGGCGGTGGCGAGTATCCTTGCAGGCGGCATCTGGGGCCTGGTCCCGGCCTTCTGTAAGGCCAGGTGGGGGACCAACGAGACGCTCTTTACCCTGATGCTCAACTACATCGCCATCGGTATCGAGGCCTATTTGCAGAACGGCCCCTGGAAGGATCCCAGCGGCACGGGCTTCCCCATCATCGCCATGTTCGACCAGAAGGCCCGCCTGCCGAAGGTGGGTGGGGTCCACATCGGCTGGATCATCGTCCTGGCCCTCACGGTCGGCATGTTCATTTACATGAAGTACAGCAAGCACGGTTATGAGATCTCCGTCGTGGGCGAGAGCCAGCGGACCGCCCGCTACGCGGGCATGAACGTGGGCAAGATCATCATGCGCACCATGTTCCTCTCCGGTGCCATCGCGGGCCTCATGGGCTTCCTGGTGGTCTCCGGCGCAGACTATACGCTCAACAACGGCACCTCCGGCGGCGTGGGCTTCACGGCCATCATCGTGGCGTGGCTGGCCCACCTCAATCCCTTCGCCATGGTGCTCATCGCGGGGCTGCTGGCTGTGCTGACCAAAGGCTCCAACACCATTCAGACCAACTTCAAGATCCCTGCCTCGGCGGCAGACGTGCTCTCGGCCATCATCCTCTTCTTCATGCTGGGCTGTGAGTTCTTCATCAACTACCGCATGATCTTCCGGGGCAGCAAGGCCAAGGTCCCGGCAGGACCGGCCCCAGCAACCCCGGCGGCATCACCGGACACCGCAGAAAAGGAGGCCGACGAGCATGAATAACCTCATCAATTTCCTCACCGCCGGCATCCTGGCGGCGGCCCCGCTGCTCTTCGGCGTGCTGGGCGAGACGCTGACGGAGAAATCCGGCAACATGAACCTGGGCGTCGAGGGCATGATGTTCATGGGCGGCATCGCCGGTATCCTCGGCCCCTACTACTATGAAAAAGCCGGGGGGACCAACCCCTACGTCGCCCTGATCATCGCCATGGTCTGTGCGCTGGTCTGCGCCGGTGTCGGCGCCCTGGTCTTCTCCGTGCTGACCATCACCCTGCGGGCCAACCAGAACGTCACCGGCCTGGCCCTGACCATGTTCGGCACGGGCTTTGGCAACTACTTTGGCGAGGCCGTGGGCAATGCAGACCCCTCCGGGTTCCTGTCCGTCAGCACCGCCGTGAAGGGCATCTTCAACAACCCCATCTTCCCGGACAGCATGGTGAACATCCCCTACATCGGGAAGCTGCTCTTCTCCCACAACTTCATGGTCTATCTGGCCATTCTCCTGGCCGTGCTCCTGGCCTGGTTCCTGGGCCGGACGCGGGCGGGCCTGAGCCTGCGGGCCGTGGGCGAAAGCCCCGCCACCGCAGACGCGGCGGGCATCAACGTGACCAAATACAAATATCTCGCCACCTGCATCGGCGGTGCCATGACGGGTCTGGGCGGCCTATACCTGGTGATGAACGCCGCCTCCGGCGTCGGCGGTGCGTGGGTCTACAACTGCATCGACGGCTACGGCTGGCTGGCTGTGGCCCTGGTCATCTTCGCCGTCTGGAGCCCCAAGCGGGCGCTCTGGTGCTCCCTCATCTTCGGCGGCCTGGCCTGTATGCGGTATTATTACCCCATCTCCTTCATCCCGGCCTCCATCTACGACATCGTGCCGTACATCGTCACGGCCATCGTCCTGGTCGCCGTCAGCCTGAAGCACAGCCGCGCCAACCAGCCCCCGGAGAGCCTGGGCCTGAGCTACTTCCGCGAGGAGCGGTGAGAACGGAATTTTATCTATGAAAAAGGCGCTGCCGGCGGGCAGCGTCTTTTTTGCGTCTCCCTCGAAAAAAGGGCAGAAAAACAGGGCCTGCGTAAACCACTCGCCGGCCCTATCTCTCCGAAGGTTAAAATGAAAAGAAGCGTTCTTGACTCTTGCAGGATTATAGTACCAAAGACTTATTACAGAAAAAGGCCGGAAATGTTACAAAACCTTTAAGTTTGCATGTCTTTCTGCCGCACCCCTGCAAAAAAGTCCTGGAGGACCTGGCGGCACTCGTCTTCTAGGATATGCCCGATGATCTTCGGGTGGTGGCGGAAGTTCTCCTCAAAGAGATTCAGGATGGAGCCGCAGGCCCCGAAGCCTGCGTCCTTGGCCCCGTAATAAATTTCCGGGATGCGGGCGGAGAGGATGCCCCCCGCGCACATGGGGCAGGGTTCCAGCGTAACATAGAGTCTCGCGTGCTTCAGCCGCCAGTCGCCGTGGGAACGGCAGGCGTCCTGAATGGCCAACAGCTCCGCGTGGGCCAGGGGATCGTGCTCCTCCTCCCGCCGGTTGCGGCCCTGGCCAAGAACCTGGCCGGTTTCATCCACGATGACACAGCCCACCGGCACCTCCCCGGCGGCGGCGGCTTCTTCGGCCAGGACCAGGGCCTGGCGCATATAAGGTTCGTGGTCTTGTCTCATGGGCGGTGCCTCCCCGTGGTCGTTCGTTTCTGCCATTGTACCGAATTTTTCACCGGGTGGCAAGGGGAAGCGGGCGGGGGAAGGCCGCTTCCCTTCGTCCCGGCGCCCAGGGCTTGCAGGGCCGCCAGATAAAGCAGCAGGCCAAACCCCAGGCCGCCCAGGGCGGCAGCGCAGGGGGACAGGCCGCTGCGGAGCAGGACCGTCTCCATGAGATCCCCACAGGTCGCCGCCAGACACGCGGACAGGACCGGGGCCGTGAACCACGGAAAGACCGGCAGCGACAGCCCGATCTCCCGCGCCACGACCCGCCAGCTCAGCGCCGCGCCCAGCACCGCCGAGAGGGTGAAGGCAAAGGCATAGCCCTGCATCCCCCGGCCGGAGACGAGCAGACAGGTGAGGACCAGCTGCACCCCATCTGCCGCCAGCGCAATGCCCGCTGCGGCCCCCTGGCGGCCTACGCCGCTGAGGATCGCTGCGCAGAGCGTCTGCCAGCAGGAGAAGAGCACGCCCAGAGCCAGGAGGGGCAGATGGTCGCCCACGCGGGCATCTGCGTACAACGCCGCCCCGATCGCCGGGCCGGAGACGGCCAGCAGCGCCAGGGCCGGGATCAAGATCAGATTTGCCAGGCCCACGGAGCGGCTGACCTGCCGCCGGATCTCCCCCCGGTCGTTCAGCGCAGAGCACTGGGAGAGCTTGGGCGTCAACACTAAGCCCAGGGCGCTGAGAAAGGCCGTGGGCAGGAGCAGCATGGGCAGGGTCATGCCAAAGGTCACGCCATAGACCGCCACGGCCTGGTTCTGGTCCATCCCCCCGGAGACCAGCAGGCGGGGGATGAGGACGGCATTGGCGGAAGAGATGAGATTGCCCAAAAGCGCCGCTGCACCCAGGGGGGCCGCGATGCGCCCCAGCTTGCCCCGCAAGACTTGAGATGTGGTGCCGGGACCGGTGAGCCGACTCTTCGGGCCGAGCGCATGTCGGAATAAAACCGTCTGCGTCACAGCCGAGGCGATCTCACACAGGGCCATGCCCAGGACGATGGCCCCGACCACGCCCTCCGCCGTGGCGGGGGAGAGGCCCTTGACCAGCGAGAGGACCAAGGCAGCCCGCAGGACCATCTCGGCCAATTCCGTCATGGCCGCCGGGAAGACCCGTCCTGTCCCGTAGAAGTAATGCTTCTGCAAGTTCTCCACGCCCGTCAGCAGCAGGCAGGGGACGAGCAGCATCAGCCCCAGCCGCGTCCGGGCGTCCCCCAAAAGATAGACGGAGACGGCGTCGGAAAAGAGCAGCAGCAGAATGCAGGGGAGCGCCGCTAAGAGGAAAAACAGCCGGATGGCCTGCCCCCGCACCTGCCAGATGGCCCGCCGGTCGCCCAGGGCCTGGTACCAGGCGGAGAGATTGGAGACGCCCGTGGTCAGGCCCACGGAGGTCAGGGAGAGCAGGATGGAGTAGACCGGCAGGATGAGCTGATACAGCCCCATGATCTCCGCCCCGGCCAGGCGGGTCAGCCCCACCCGGTAGGCAAAGCCCACGGCCTGGGAGAGGATGCCGGTGACAGTGAGAAGTGCTACGCTGGCCATGAGAGATCACCTCCTGGGACGCCGGGGCTTTGGCGCAGCAGCTGCGTTCTGGTCAGTGTATGCGGCGGCGGGAGCGGGTATGCTATGCAGGATTTTTGTCAAGTTCCTTGGAATATATTGCTCGTCTGCAACAAATCCTTCTTGAATGGACGGAAGTTTTCTCCTGCAAATTTGCGTTGGAAAACGATTTGGCCAAACAGAGGAAAAACCCCACAGAAAACAGTGTGGTTCTTGGGGTTTTTTCGGTAAAACAGCGATAACTTTCGCCTTGTTCCAGGGCGAAAAATGCAGTATACTAGTGCAGAACTGTTGTATACAGATAAAAATAGGATCTGTATGCCCAATCTTTTTAGGAGGTATCCCCCTATGGCATTTGTAGAGGTATCTAAGCAGGGCCACGTTGGTATCGTGACCATGAACCGCCCTGAGACCCTGAACGCACTGAGCAGCGCTGTGTTCGCTGACCTGCTGAAGGCATTCGACGTGGTGGAGAACGACGAGGAGATCTATGTCGTTGTCGTCACCGGCGCTGGCCGTTCCTTCGTCGCTGGTGCTGACATCAGCGAGATGGCTACCATGAACGTCGTGGAAGGCAAGAACTTCGGCGATCTGGGCAACCAGGCTATGCTGCGCCTGGAGAGAATGGAGAAGCCCACCATCGCTGCCATCAACGGCTTCGCTCTGGGCGGCGGCTGCGAGCTGTCCATGGCTTGCGACATCCGCATCGCTTCCGAGAAGGCCAAGTTCGGTCAGCCCGAGGTGGGCCTGGGCATCACCCCCGGCTTCGGCGGCACCCAGCGTATGCCCCGCATCTGCGGCACTGCACACGCCATGGAGCTGATCCTCACCGCTGACACCATCAACGCCCAGCAGGCTCTGGAGATCGGCCTGGTGAGCAAGGTCGTCGCTCCCGACGCTCTGATGGATACCGCTCTGGAGCTGGCCAACAAGATCGCTTCCAAGGCACAGGTCGCTATCCGCGCTGCCAAGCAGGCTGTCCGCTATGGCATCCAGTGCGACATCTCCACCGCCGCCACCTACGAGGCCCTGGCCTTCGCCACCTGCTTCGGCACCGAGGACCAGAAGGACGCCATGAAGGCCTTCGTGGAGAAGAAGAAGCTGGACGGTTTCAAGAACCGCTGAGATCTTTCGATCCCAGAATGCAAACAGAGCGCTTAGCCGCTCTGATCACTTGGTTTGTACCTGTCCTGTCAGGGCGAGGGGTTCCTCGCTCTGGTCTGGACTCTTATGATTTATATTTTCAGGAGGAAAAGAACAATGGCTATCAATAAGGTTATGGTCCTGGGTGCAGGCACCATGGGCATGGGCATCGCCCAGGTTTTCGCTGAGGCTGGCAAGACCGTTATCGTCCGCGACATCGCTGATGCTTTCATTCAGCGCGGCGAGGGCGTTCTGAAGAAGAACATGGAGAAGAAGGTTGCCAAGGGCAAGATCACCGAGGAGCAGAAGAACGAGACCCTGGGCCGCGTTTCCTTCACCCTGGAGCTGGCCGACGCCAAGGACTGCGACCTGGTCGTTGAGGCTGCCATCGAGGTCCTGGACATCAAGAAGAGCATCTTCAAGGAACTGGACGAGGTCTGCAAGCCCGAGACCATCCTGGCTTCCAACACCTCTTCCATCTCCATCACCGCCATCGCTGCCGCTACCAAGCGTCCTCAGCAGGTTCTGGGCATGCACTTCTTCAACCCCGCTCCCGCTATGAAGCTGGTCGAGGTCATCCGCGGCGCCCGTACCAACGACGAGACCTTCCAGGCTGTCTATGGCTGCGCCAAGGACCTGGGCAAGAACCCCGTCGAGGTCGGCGAGGCTCCCGGCTTCGTGGTCAACCGCATCCTGTTCCCCATGATCAACGAGGCTATCATCGTTCTGGAGAACGGCATCGCTTCCAAGGAAGACATCGACACCGCTATGATGTACGGTGCGAACCACAAGATGGGCCCCCTGGCTCTGGCTGACCTGGTTGGTCTGGACATCTGCCTGGCCATCATGGAGACCATCTACACCGAGACCGGCGACTCCAAGTATCGTCCCGCTCTGACCATGAAGAAGATGGTCCGCGCTGGCCTGCTGGGCCAGAAGACCGGCGAGGGCTTCTACAAGTATTGATCCCTCCCCGTCAAGCTCTGACGAACGACAGCTCCCCTGCGGAAGTTCCGCAGGGGAGCTTTTTGCATTGGGGCGTTGACATTTTGCACGAAGCCGCTTATAATAAAGGCAGGACAATACGATGCCTGTCCACACGAATCAAAAAACGAAAACCCCAGAGGAAGCGACCCTCTGGGGTTTTCTATACCCAATTATGTACCGTGCAGCTTCACGAGGACGGAGGGCTTGTCCCGCCCCAGGCTACTGCCGGGTCATTTCTTCTCATCATCGTCTAACCATTTGCAGATGAAATAGGAAAATATCCCTGCCAGCGTCGAGATGAGAAACGACACGATGCCTTCCACGCGAATCACCTCCTTCGCTGCGAAGGAGTCGGCAGCTTGTTTAGTATAGCAGAAATCGCGTGATTCGACAAGATAAGGTCCCCGCTCAAATCGAGCGGGGACTCATGGTGTCCAGCTTATGCCCCCCGCAGCAGCGCCAGCAGGCGCTGGAAGAACGACTGGTTGGGGCGGGGGACCGGATCCGGCTCCGGGCGGTGCAGCGAGGTCTTCATCAACTCCGCCTGGCTGTCGATGCGGGGGCCGTGGATCTCCTTGCGCAGGTACGCCCCACTGGGCTGTAAGAAGGATGCCTTGGCGTTGTCCTGTAATTGCAGGTCCAGAAGATAGCGCAGCTGGTCCTGGATGGCCGGGTCAAAGATGGGGCAGGCGATCTCCACCCGGCGGCGGAGGTTCCGAGTCATCAGGTCCGCAGACGCGATGAAATACTTCGCGTCCGCCCCCCGGCCAAAGACGTAAACTCTGGCGTGCTCCAGATACCGCCCGACGATGCTGGTGACCTGGATGTTCTCCGTCTGGTGCAGCACCCCCGGCCGCAGGCAGCAGATGCCGCGGACAATGAGCTTGATCTCAACGCCCGCCTGGGACGCCTGACGCAGCTTGTCAATGACCTCACGCTCCGTGACGGAGTTGACCTTGAAGCAGAGGTACCCCTCTGGCCCTTTGGCGATCTGCTCGTCGATGAGCGCTAAGATGCGGGGCTTCAGGCCGTAGGGGGCCACCCAGAGGGTCTGATAGCTGCCCTCCAGATTGTCTGTGAGCATGTTGCGGAAGAACGCCGCGCCGTCGGCCCCGATGCTGGGGGAGGCCGTCATCACGCTCAGGTCCGTGTAGAGGGCACTGGTCTTTTCGTTGTAGTTGCCGGTGCCCACCTGGGTAATGTAGTGGGTGCCCTTTTTGTCCTGGAGGGTGATGAGGCAGAGCTTGCTGTGGCACTTGAAGTTCTCCATGCCGTAGATGACCTTGCACCCGGCCTCCTCCAGCATCTTGGACCAGGCGATGTTATTGGCCTCGTCAAACCGGGCGCGAAGCTCCATGAGGGCCACAACCTCTTTCCCGTTCTCCGCCGCCCGGCATAAGATCCGGGCGATCTTTGACGTGGAGGCCAGACGATAGATCGTGATCTTGATGGATTTCACGTCCGGCCGCTCCGCAGCCTCCTCCAGGAGCTTCAGGAAGGGGTCGATGCTGTCAAAGGGGAAGAAGAGCAGACGGTCTTTCCGCTGGATCTGCTCGATCATGCTCTCCTGTCGGTTCAGATCCTCCGGCCAGCGGGGGGTGTAGGGCTGGTAGGTCAGGGAGCGGCGCAGGTCCTCCGGCAGGGCGTTTTCCAGGCCATAGACATAGCCCATGGCCAAGGGGGCACTGTCGCAGTAGATCTGATGGGTCTGGACCTGGATGATCTCTTCCAGCAGACGCAGCAGCTCCTGCGAGGGGCGGCGGTCCAGCTCCAGGCGGACGATGGCCTGGTTGGCCCGTTTTTTCAGCATCTGGGTCATCATGGTCCGGAAATCCCGGTCGCTGTCCTCAAATTTTTCCCGGTCGAAGCTCAGGTCGGCGTTGCGGGTGGCGCTGATGACGCAAAGCTCCTCCACCGTGTATTTTTTGAAAAGGGTCGGCGTCCAGTGGCACAAGATCGTCTCCAGCCGCAGGAACCGCCCTCGGCTTTCCGGCAGCGGGAAGATCGGCGGTAGGGAGGCCGGGCAGGGAACAAAGCCCAGCGCCGCCTTGCCGCTCTTGCTCCGCAGCAGGGCCGTGATATACAGCGCCTTGTTGTCCAGGCGCGGGCTGGGGTGGCGCTGCCCCACGATCTGGGGGGAAAGCACGGGCAGGACGACGGCCCGGAAATCGTCGTCCACCTGGGCCTGCTCCTCCGCAGTCAGGTCGTCGTAGCTCAGGTCCTGCACCCCGGCCTGGGCCAGCAGGGTGCTGACCCGGCTGTATAACTGCCCCTTGATCTCCAGCAGGCTGGGGATCGCCTCATAAATGGCCTGGAGCTGCTCGGCAGGGTCCAGGCCGCTTTTATTGTCGATCTCGTCCGGGGAGACAAGGGAAAGGTCCAGGAGACTCCCCACCCGGACCATGAAAAATTCGTCCAGATTGCTGGAGAAAATGGAAATGAATTTCAGCCGTTCCAGGGGCGGGACCAGGTCGTCGGCGGCCTCCTCCAGCACCCGGCGGTTGAACCGAAGCCAGCTCAGCTCCCGGTTCTGGGTATAACTGTAATCATTTACGATGCCTTCAAAATCTTTTGGCATAAATACCCCTCCCTCACACCGTATTGACTGACGATCACGCGCCCGGCCCCGAACCCCTGGACCATGTGGCGCAGGATGAGCATTCCGGGGATCATGGTGTGGATGCGCTCCGGCTCGATCTTTAGGATCAGGTCGGCGGCCTGCTTCTGGGAAGCGCAGAGCTCTTGGCACACCCGGTCTAACTGGCCGATGGTGATGCTGTTGCTCGTCTCCGGCAGGCGGCAGACCCGCTTGGCCAGCTTCAGGGCCGCCCGCGCCGTGCCGCCCACGCAGACCAGGGGCAAGCCCTGGCGGACGGGGCGCTCCACCACACCCAAAGTCGCCATTGTGATGGCTTTTTCCATGTGATGGATGGCCTCTTTGTTGGGCAGGATCTTCCGCACAAAGTCCCGGTAGAGCTTCAAGGACCCCACGGGGCAGCTGTTGGCGGATTCCATCACGCCGCCGGTAAACCGCACCACCTCTGTGCTGGCCCCGCCGATGTCCACGAAGAGCCCCTCGGTGAGGTCCAGCTCCTGCATGGCCCCGGCATAGCCGAAGGCGGCCTCCTCCTCGCCGGAGATGACCTCGATGGGGTAGCCCGTGGCTCGCTGAATGGCAGCGACTGCCTGGTCTGTATTTTTCACATTGCGCAGAGAGGCCGTGGCAAACACTGCCACGGCTTTGATGTCCAGTGCGCTCAACGTCGCGCGGAAGGAGAGTAAGCCCAGGATCGCCCGCTCAATGCCGTCGGGGCTCAGGGCATTGTGTTCTACATAGCCTGCCAGACCTGCCATGATCTTTTCCTTAAAAAGGACCCGGAAGATCTGGGGCGGGGTGGTCTCGTAGACGGTGAGACGCATCGAGTTTGAGCCAATGTCAATGACCGCTTGTTTCATTTCGTTCCTTCTTCCTGTATTCAATGCAGTATATCCATACTATGTTAGGATACGCAGAAGAAGTTAAATCAAAAACCTGAGGAACGTTAAATTTTAGTCAAATCCAACGCCGGTTCTTTTCCCCAGTTTCCACGGTTTTTGTGGATAAAAAACTCCCCCTGCCGCGTGCGGCAGGGGGAAAACCGTGTTGATCTCAATTATCCAATGGTCTTTTTCACCACAGCCTGGAAGTTCAGCCGGGCGATCTTATCCCGTTCCTCCTGGGAAAGGCCCATCTTCTCAAAGACCTTGAACAGGTTGGGGATCTGGGAGGCATCGTCCATGCCCGTTACGGCGGGGGTGGAGGATGCCGCCATGGAACCCATGGTCTCCTCGTCCTCGATGAACTCGAAGAAATCGAAGCCGCAGCCCACATGGTCGATGCCCATGATGTTGATCATGTGCTCGGCGTGGCGGGCCAGGTTCTCGACGGTCTGCTTGGCCGGGTCGTGGTCCACGAAGATGTTGAAGGAGTTCAGGCCGACCACACCGTCCAGGTCTCGGATGGCCCGGAGCTGGTCGTCCGTCAGGTTGCGGGGCACGTCGCACATCACGCGGCTGTTGGAGTGGGAGGCCACAATGGGCTTCTTGGCCAGCTTTACGATGTCCCAGAAGCCTGCGTCATTTAAATGGGACACGTCCAGCAGCATCCCCTTGGCCTGGATCAGCTTGGCGGCCTCCTTGCCTGCGGTGGTCAGGCCGTAGTTCTGGCCGGAGAGGGCCCCGGCGCCCAGGGCGTTGGCCTCGTTCCAGGTCAGCATGGCGTGGCGGCAGCCAAAGTCATAGTATTTGTCGATCTTGGACAGATCCTCGCCGATGGCGGCCAGGCCCTCGATGCCCTTGAAGATATAGATCTTTCCGGCTTTGTTTGCCTGCATCATTTCGTCGTAGGTGTGGACGATCTGAATTTCATCGCACTCCTTCACCTCCGCGTCCACGCAGGTCATGATCTGCTGGGTGCGCTTCCCATAGTCCTTGTCATAGGGGGGATCGACCCAGATGACGAAGATGCTGCCCTCGACGCCGCCCTTGCGCAGGCGGGGCAGGTGATGCTTGCGGAGAATATCGGTCTCGCCGCGGAGACGGCGGGTGGTCACGTCACACCAAATATCCGAATGCGCGTCAAAAAACATAAATCCTTACTCCTCTCAAATAGAGCGGGGCGCTTCCCAAAGAAGCGCCCCGCGGTTTGTTTCGATCAATTATGAAATAGGGTCTTACCCGAGACGAGGCGCCCGGTCAGGCCCCCAAGACAATGCCGACGATGGTACCCAAATAGTTACCCACGACATAGCCCAGCACGCCGACCAGCATCGCAGGTCCGACCAGCTTGGTCCAGCCCTGGGAGATGGCCATACCGGCGGCGGTGGTGGGGCCGCCGATGTTGGCGTTGGAGGCGATGATGGCGTCCTCCAGGTCGCACTTGAAGAGCTTGGCCCCGAAGAAGCAGAACAGCATGTTCACGCACACCATGATGGCGGTCAGCACCAGCAGCAGGGGGGACTTGGTGACAACGGTCATGATATTGGCGGGCACGCCGATGACGAACAGGAACAGGTAGATGAGGTAAGTACCGATCTCCTGGGAGCCGTGCATCTTCTCGACCTGCTTATGGAAGCAGGTGGCAACGATGACGGAGAAGGTGGTGATCCAGACGTACTGGCTGCCGAAGAACTTACCCACGAAGTCCATAAAGGGGCCGGGGTTTTCCGGCACGATGCCGGCAAAGAAGCCGGAGACGATCTGAGCCAGCCAGACGATGGCCACGGCATAGGCGATGTTCACGGCGATGTCCTTCAGCGAAATGTCTTTGCGGCTCCAGAAGGCAGCGGCCTGGGTGACAGACTCATCTGCCGTCTTGGTGCCGGACTCGACTTCGTCGATGTGGGGGTGCTTATAGTGCTTGCGGAAGAACTTGAAGCTGGCAAAGGCGATCAGCACGAAGAAGTAGACTGCCATGAGCAGGTTGTCGGCCACGGTAGCCGCAGCGGTCAGGTCCTCGCCGGCGGCATACTGGGACGCCATAGCGGCAAAGTTCACGCCGCCGCCGATATAGGAACCGGTCATCATCGAGGCGACCTTGGCCAGGCCGGAGGCATCGCCGAAGGGGGCGCGGAGCAGGAAGTAGGCCACGAACGCACCCACCGTGGTACCCACCGCACCGATGATCCACACGATCAACATCCGGCCGGTGTCCTTCCAGATGCGGCTGAGGTTACACTGCAGCAGCAACAGGGGGATGCCCATCGGGACGATGACCCCCCAGACGATATCATCATATAGCACACTGCTGGTGGGGATGATGCCGACGTTGGCCAGGATCATGGCGATGATCAGGGCGATGATGGCACCGGAAATCTTAGAAGCCCACTTGTACTTCTGTTCCAGGAAGATCGAGAAGGCCACGGCCAGACACATGACGCCCAGAAGGCCCCAGGTGTTGTCCGCTGCGATCAGCGATTCCCGTCCCAGCAGGTTCATAAAGACGGAATTCAACAAAACAAACGCTCTCCTTTCAAAAATAATATTTGCTCTCTTGTCTTACAGGTCGTTTCCGCAGAAATTGTCAAATATTTGAAATTCCCACTAACTTTGTAACCTTTCGACAAGGGGCAGTATACACCGGCCCGCGTAAAAATGCAAGCCTCCAAAGCAAGTCCCGCTTTATTTTCTCATAATTTTACTGATTTTTTAGGATAATTTTATAAATAAATAGACATTTCTTTGGATTTGTAGACAATTATATATATTTTTTTGAATCATCCCCTAAGATATGAACATAATTTGAATAACATGCAAGTTTTCCAACAAAAAACTCCCCTGCCCGGAACAACCCAGGCAGGGGAGCATACCGTTTGTTCAGTTGGCGGCAGGGGGCGTGGGGGCGGAACCCCCGCCGTTTGCACCGCCGCCGGGGCGACGGCGGCCGCGGTGATGCCAGCGGCGATGGGGCTTGTTGGTGCCCTCGCCGGATTTTTCTCCCTTTTCCGGGGCAGAGCTTGGCTTGCCCTCGGCGGGAGTGTGGGGCGCTCTGGCCTCGGTGGGCTTGTCTTTGCGGGGGGTGCCGGGCTTGCGGCCCCGCCCTCGGCTGCCCCGGCGGCGGCGGGCGTCTTCCTCTTTCGGCGCCTCACCGTCGGGGGGGAAGGGGGGCTTGCCCTCCGGGGCGGCAGCGGGCTTGGGGCGGGGCTTGCTCCGGTGGCGGGCCTGCTGCTTTTCCTTCTCGCGCTCCCAATCGGCTTCCAGCTCGCGCTCGGCTTTCCGGGCGTTGCGGCCCTTGTCGCCGCCCAGACGGCGGCGGGACTTGCCGCCCTCGCGTTTGCCGCCGCTGGCCTCGTCCTCTTCTAAGAAGCCGTTCAGGGCGGCGGCCAGGGCCTCCTGCTCCCGGCGGGCCTGATCCTCCGGAGATTCGGAGAACTTGCGGAGCTTCGCCAGCTCCTGCTTGGGCGGCTCGACGTAGCCCTCAGGCCGCTTGCCCTTGCCGCTGCGGACGACGCGGATCTCGCTGTTGTGATAGGTCTTCAGCGTATCCGGCGCACTGTCCAGGCGGACCCGGACTTTTTCGCGCAGGGTGTTCACGCTGATGATGGTCCCTGCGCCGTCGGGCGTCTCCACGAAGGAGTCCATGCGGGGGGCGTCCTTCATCAGGTCCTCGTAGGCGGCCTGCTCATATTTCAGGCAGCACATGAGCCGTCCGCAGGTGCCGGAGATCTTCGTGGGGTTCAGGGACAGGTTCTGGGTCTTGGCCATCTTGATGGACACCGGCTGGAAGTCCCGCAAAAACGACGAGCAGCAGAAGGGCCGCCCGCAGATGCCCAGACCGCCCAGCATCTTCGCCTCGTCGCGGATGCCGATCTGGCGCAGCTCGATGCGGGTGTGGAACACGGCAGCCAGGCTCTTGACCAGGCCGCGGAAGTCCACCCGGCCGTCGGACGTGAAGAAGAAGATGATGCGGGTGCCCTCGAAATTGCACTCCACGTTGACCAGCTTCATCTCCAGCTTGTGGTCCAGAATTTTTTCCTGGCAGACCTTGAACGCATACTTCTCTTTTTCCCGGTTTCGCTCCACCACGGCCCGGTCCTCTGGGGTGGCCAGGCGGAGCAGGGGGCGCAGGGGGGCGGTCAGCTCCTCCTCCGGCAGGGTGAAGTTGCCCCGGACGCACACGGCGTATTCTTTCCCGGCGGCGGTCTCCACGATGACCCCGTCGCCCACCCGGCAGGTCTCGCCCTGGGGGTCGAAATAATATTGTTTGCCTTCGCTGCGGAAGCGAACGCTGATGATGTCTGGCATAGGCTTTCTCCTTATCGGGCACTGGACCCGAACTTAAGATAATACAGCGGCGATCCAGCCGCTTAAATGACCGGCGCTGATGTTAAATTCACAGGCAGCAGAGATCGGGGCCAGCCGGTCAATGACCGGCAACAGATCCGGGCGCTGGGGCAGCGCCGCCACCAAGTTTTCTTTCGCCGCCTGGAGCAGCAGCGCAATCTCCTGCCGGTCCTTCTTCTCCAACGACATGAGGAAGGGCAGGCTTTCCATCGGTCCTGCGCCGGTCAGAATGAGGTCGGCCAAGGTCTGGCCGTCCTGGTTGGCCTGCTCCGTCTCTTCGCCGGGGGCCCGGAGGGTCTCGCAGCGGGAGCGGATCGTCTCCAGCAGCAGCTCCGGGTTGGGGGAGAGGAAGAGGAAGCAGGCGTACTCCGGCCCCTCTTCAATGAGCTTCAAGAGAATGTTCTGACCGGTGGCGTTGAGCAGCTCCGCGTGCTCCAGCACATAGACTTTTTTCGGGGCCTCGTTGGGGCGGATGTAGGCGTCCGAGCGTAGGGCGCGGACGGCCTCCGCTTTCAGCCCGTCCCCGTCGGGGTCGGCCCGGATGATGTCGGGGTGGATGCCCGCGGCGGCCTTTCGGCAGCCGGAGCACTGGCCGCAGGGGGGCTTGTCCCCGGTGCAGACCCAGGCAGCGGCCAGGGTCTGGGCCAGTTCCCTGCGGTTTTCCCCAACGACCAGGTAGGCGTGGGACAATTGGCGGTTGGCCATGCGATTTTTCAGGTAAAGGGGCAGGTCCATAGGGTGGTTCCTCCCGGTTTGTCCACAGAATGGGGTGGGTTTGTGGAAATTATTCCAGGCCGAAGGCCCGCCGCAGCGCCGCATACATCATCTCATAGGCCGCCTTGCTCGGCTCGGCGTCCGGTACGCTCAGCTCGAAGCAGTGGTAGCAGCCGGGGAAGACGTGATACTCCACGTCCACGCCCGCGCCCATCATGCGGGACCAGTAGCGGATGTTCTCATCCCGGCCGGGATCCAGCTGGCCGATGTAGGAAAACAGGGGCGGCAGACCGGTGAGGTCCTTGGCCAGGGCAGGGGACTCGTAGGCGGTGGGCATGTGGCCGGGGCTGAGGACCTTGGCCCAGGATTTTTCGCAGTTGTCCCGGCACCAGACCTTGGGGTCGGTGATCTCCTGGGAGGAGGGGGAATCCAGGCGGTAGTCCAGCTCAGCGTAGAGCGGCATTTGCAGACACAGGGCAGGGCCTTTTAAGTCGCGGGCCATCAGGGCAACGCCTGCGGCTAAGCCGCCCCCGGCAGACAGGCCGGAAACCGCCAGACGGTCCGGGTCGATGCCAAGCTCGGCGTGGTTTTCATAGGCCCAGATCAGGGCGGCATAGCAGTCCTGGAGCGGGGCGGGCATCTTCCACTGGGGGGCCAGGCGGTACTCGACGGAGATGACGACACAGCCGACCTGCTTCACGTAACGCTGGCACAGGGCCTCCTGCCGGTAAACGCTGCCGAAGAGATAGCCGCCGCCGTGGTAGAAAAACAGGCAGGGCAGAGGCTCCGACGGCCGGGGGTTCGGCGTGTAGATGCGGACCTTGACATCCGGCGCGTTCTTCGGGCCGGGGACCATGACGTCCCGTGCGCTCACCGCAGGGTCTTCCTTCAGGTTTGCCAGTTCGGCGGCGTTGCACTGGGGGACGAAGGTCTCCAGATGGTCAAAGTCGAACCCGGCCGAGGCGTCGTACCAGGCGCGTAACTGGGGATGGATCCGGTCTTGGAATATCATGTGTACTCCCTCCTTGATAGACAGGCGCGGAGGCCCGTGGCGAGAAAAGGCGGCGGAGGTGTGGTCCACCGCCGCCGTCTTTCTCGATCAATATGCGTGCTTTCCTCTGGAATAGGCCACCACGGTGCGGCGGTTGGGTTCCGTTCCGGTGGAGTAGGTGATCACGTCAGGGGTATCCTGCAAGGTCTCGTGGATCACATGGCGCTCGTAGGCGTTCATCGGTTCCAGGGTGATGTTCCGGCGGTACTTGACCACCTTCATGGCCACCTTTTTGGCCAGACGGCGCAGGGATTCCTCCCGCTTGGCCCGGTAGTTCTCCGCGTCGATGTGGACCCGCACCCGATGGGCGCGGCCGCGGTTGACGGAGTAGTTGGTCAGCTGCTGGATGGCGTCCAGCGTCTCGCCCCGGTGGCCGATGAGGGCGCCCAGTTTCTGCCCCTCCAGGGTCACGAGGATGCCGTTTTCGGTGCGGGGGGCGATGACGATGTCCGCCTGGACCTCCATCTGGGCCAGCAGGCCGGAGAGGAAGGCGCGGATGCGCTCCTCCACGTCACCGCTCTGGGCGGCGGGGGCCGGTGCTGCCTCGGCAGCGGGGGCAGCCGGGGCCGCTGCGGGGACGGCCTTCTCCGGTACCGGCTCCCGGACGGC
>ERZ809296.342-NODE-342-length-81829-cov-44.651527_pt1 | contig 81829 bp, 70 predicted proteins | sample MGYA00520511_ERZ809296 | MGnify/ENA primary metagenome ERZ809296 (study PRJEB31576, sample SAMEA3212662) | Homo sapiens | biome: human-gut; feature: human gut; material: fecal | place: Sweden | collected 2012 ...
TAATATCGCGGGGTGGAGCAGTCTGGAAGCTCGTCGGGCTCATAACCCGAAGGTCATAGGTTCAAATCCTGTCCCCGCTACTAAGATCTGAGTGAAAATTCAGATCTAAAATGCCCAGATAGCTCAGTTGGTAGAGCAGAGGACTGAAAATCCTCGTGTCACTGGTTCGATTCCGGTTCTGGGCATTTGTAATATGCAAAAATAAATATTTATGGGATACTAGCTCAGTCGGTAGAGCACTTGACTTTTAATCAAGTTGTCGGGGGTTCGAATCCCCCGTGTCTCATTGCAGAGAGATCAATATACGGTTTGTATATTGATCTCTTTTAATTTACGCGAGCAACGAGCCAAAGTCCGTGCTTGCACGAGATCTTGGCGACTGCCGCGATAACTTGAGAAACTCGCGAAGCGTGTTTCTCATAGTTTTTCCAGGCACAAGAGAACCTATATCAGACCATTGCCTGCACAAGAATGATATGCTAAAATAATTCGTCGGAAACAAAGAAATCAACGAAAGAGATTTAAAATCGAAATGAAAAGTAAAGTAAAAGAATTGCGTTACGCAATCGTACAGTCCATACCAGTCATGCTGGGATATCTTTTCCTGGGATTTGCCTTTGGACTGATGCTGAATGATGCAGGATACGGCTTCTGGTGGGCCTTTTTTATCAGCTTGTTTGTGTATGCGGGAAGCATGCAGTTTGTGTTGGTCACCTTGCTGACGGCGGGAGCAAGTCTGTGGTATACACTGATCATGACGTTGTTTGTCAATGGCAGACACATATTTTACGGACTTTCTTTTGTAGAAAATTTCAAAAAAACGGGTATAACATATCCTTATATGATCTTTTCCCTTACGGATGAGACGTTTTCTCTGTTATGTGATCTGAAAGTTCCTGAGGGAATGCGTGAGGAACGAGTCAGCTTCTACATTTCTCTGTTGGATCATTGCTATTGGATTCTGGGAAGCTGTGTAGGTGAACTGGCCGGAAGGGTCCTGCCAATCGACACTACGGGAATTGACTTTTCCATGACGGCATTATTCACAGTTATAGTAGTCAACCAGTGGATGGATACGAAAGAACATAAACCGGCAGTCATCGGAGGCGTTGTCGGAGTTCTGTGTTTACTGGTACTGGGCGCAGACACCTTTTTATTACCTGCATTGACCATTGCCGCAATCATATTATTAGGAGTTAAGAAAAAATGTTACATTCCGTCGCAATCATAGCAGTTGCAGCTATTGTTACTTTGATCATACGGGCAGTTCCTTTCGTGGCATTTGGTGGAAAGAGAGAGGTTCCGGAAACAGTCACATATCTGGGAAAAGTACTCCCGCCGGCCATTATGGTGATTCTTGTTATTTACTGTGTAAAAGGAATTAATCTGTTTACCGGCAGTCATGGATTTCCGGAATTGCTGTCTATTGCCGTGGTGGCATTGCTTCATATCTGGAAGAAAAATACGTTGCTGAGTATAGCTGTAGGGACCATACTTTATATGATATTAGTGCAAGTAGTATTCTAAAACAGTGTGAAAAGGCTTTTTTTCAGCCTTTTCACACTGTTTTTTTACGAAATTAAATGCTATAATGAGCGCAACAGAAATAAGATGAGGGAGAAACAGAAGATAAAATGGAAACCGATAACAAAGAATTAAAAGAAGAAACAACAAAGAAAGAGGCTGATAAGAAAGAAACGGAGAGCAAAGAGGAAACAAAACAGCCTGTGGAAGAGACAGCGGTACAGAAGAAAAAGAGCAAAAAATGGATTGGTATTGTAGCAGCTGTAGTTGCAGTAATTCTATTGGCATATGGTGGTGTGGCAATTTACTACCAGTCTCATTTCCTGAATCATACTTATATCAATAACAGTGATTGCAGTAATATGACGGCGACAGAGGTAGCGGCGATCATGGATCAGCAGTCACAGCAGTATAGTTTACAGATTCTGGGCAGAGATGAGAACGGTGTGCAGGAAGAGATCGGTACGATCACAGCATCTGAGATCGGAATGTACTGGGTGGATACTTTGAATGCGGCACAGGAGCTTTTGGACAGACAGAATGAATTCCTGTGGATTGAGATGCTGTGGAGTACGCAGAATCATGATGTAGTTCAGGGTGTGTCCTATGATGCAGACAAATTGCAGGAACAACTGGCACAGATGCCTGCACTGCAGAACAAAAATATGATTGCACCGGAAGATGCTTATATCAGTGAATATTCCGAGAAGAACAAGAATTATGAAATCATTCCGGAGACCATGGGAATAGAGTTGAACAACAACCTGGTAGAAGAAGTAGTATCCACAGCAATCATGCAGGGAGATACCACGGTAGATCTGGAGGAGCAGGGCTGTTATGAAACTGCCAAAATAACGGCAGAGGATGCAGCGCTGGTAAAAGCCTGTGATACCATGAATAAATGGGTCAGCGCACAGATCACCTATGACTGGAACGGCAATAAGGTTGTCGTAGACGGAGATACGATCCATGAGTGGATCCAGACGGATAACAAGGATCCCCAACTGGACGAGGAAGCAATCGAGGAATTCGTAGCAGAGCAGGCCAAAGAATACGATACCTATGGCAAAAAGAGAAAGTTTACCACAGTTCAGGGAATCGAGCTTACCTTGCCCAGCGGAGCTTACGGCTGGAAGACCGACCGCGAGGAAGAGGTCAAAGAACTGACAGCTTCTATTGAAAAGGGAGAAAACATCGACAAGGAACCGGTATACAGCAGCAAGGGAGCACAAAAGGGAAGTGACGATATCGGTAATTCCTACGTGGAAATTGATCTGACGAATCAGCATCTTTATCTGTTCCAGAATGGAAGCATTGTATTGGAGACAGATTTTGTATCCGGTAATATGAGCAAAGCGGGCTGCATGACCCCTCCCGGAGTGTTCGGACTGACCTATAAGACAAAAAATGCTGTATTACGCGGTGCGGATTATGAGACGCCGGTAAACTACTGGATGCCTTTTAACGGAAATGTCGGAATGCATGATGCTACCTGGAGAGGAAGCTTCGGAGGAACCATCTATCTGACATCAGGCTCTCACGGTTGTGTCAATCTGCCACTGAATATGGCGGCAGCTATTTATGAATATGTATCTACCGGTTTCCCGGTAGTATGCTATTACTATTAATGCGAATCAGTGTGGCTATAGATGAGGGGATATTGAGAAGGAAGGCAGTTTTATGAAACAGCGTTCAGCAAAAAAAGTGCAGAAGTGGAAAGAGAGATTTGAAAGAGAACGACAGTTAAGGCAGGAGATCCGGGCGGTAGCACCGGATATTCTGCGTTCTAAGAACTTTCGCTCCACACGTTCACATGTACAGCACGGTAACATGACAGTCAATGATCACAGTATGAATGTGGCAAAATATAGTCTTGCCATCAGCGAGAAGCTGCATATTCCCTGTGAAAAAAAGGATTTGATCCGTGGGGCATTATTGCATGATTACTTTCTGTACGACTGGCACACGCCGGATCATATCAGCCCCCATAAGCTTCATGGCTTTTATCATCCGGGAAGAGCGCTTCACAATGCACAGAAGGAATACCATCTCACTCCCAGAGAAAAAGATATTATAAAAAAACATATGTGGCCGCTAACAATCTCCGCAGTTCCCATGTGTCGTGAAGCCTGGATCGTCACCATGGCAGACAAATGGTGTTCGCTTATGGAGACATTTCATGTACATAAGGGACATGGAGCCCTGATCGAGAAGCTTCGGAAGATTGAAGAGGAGCAGGGAAAATAAAAGGGTGGAAACCCAAAACAGGAGAATGACGGAATTGGGTGAATTATACCGGAGATTAAAAGACTACAGTAAGACAGATTATTATCCTTATCATATGCCGGGACATAAGAGACTGCTTTGTGGAGAATTCCCCCGGGAGATCATGGATATCGACATCACGGAGATTGATGGATTTGATAATCTACATGCTCCAGAGGAAATCCTAAGACGATTACAGAACGAGGCAGCCGGACTGTACGGCGCAGACGAGAGCTTTTACCTTATCAACGGAAGTACCTGCGGGGTTCTGGCGGCAATCAGTGCGGCGGTTCCGAGGGGCGGGCGGATCCTTATGACCAGAGGAGCCCATAAATCTGCGTATCATGCGGCATATCTGAGAAATTTAACAGTTTCTTATCTGTATCCGGAAATGATGGAGGAGTATGATATTTATGATGCGGTAACTCCGGAACAGATCGCAGAGGCATTCAGCCGGGAGCCTGTTCCGGATGCGGTATTTCTGGTGTCACCCACTTATGAAGGCAGGATCGCAGATATAGAGACGATCGCAAAGCTGGTACATAGTAAAGGAATTCCTCTGATCGTGGATGAAGCCCATGGTGCTCATCTGGGACTGGCGGAAGGATTTGCGAAGAACAGCTGCCAGTGTGGCGCGGATCTGGTGATCCACAGTGTTCATAAGACTTTGCCGGCACTGACACAGAGCGCGTTGCTTCATGTCAACGGAAGACTGGTCGACAGAGAGCGTTTGCGCAGGTTTTTGCATATTTATCAGTCCAGTAGTCCATCCTATGTACTAATGGCAGGAATTGACAATGCACTACAGCTGGTAAAGGAGCAGGGAGATTATCTGTTTGCCCGGTTGCAGGTGAATTATCTGAGAATGCTGACAGAACTGTCAGAATGCAGGAACCTTCATTTCCTGCCGCTGGATGCCAGACAGGATATCGGAAAACTGGTGATATTATCTCCAAAGGCAGGTTTGTCAGGACAGCAGATTTATGATATTCTATTAGAGGAGTACCACTTGCAGTTGGAAATGGCAGCTGCAGATCATAGTCTTGCGATGTTCACCATAGGAGACAGTGACGAGGCATACACAAGAATGACGGATGCATTGCTTACCATCGATCGTGACATATCTGCGGGAAAGTGGCAGACGCAGCCACAGACGGAAGGCGGAGATTCCAGAGAGACATCTCTCTATCACATGCAGCCGGAAGTCATTCTGTCTCTTGCGGATGCATGGGATGCCGAAAAAGAGGAGATTCCTCTGGCACAGGCTGCAGGCAGGATTGCAGGAGATTTTGTGAATCTGTATCCTCCCGGAATTCCGGTGCTGGTACCGGGAGAACAGATCGAAGAGATCCATTGCCGAAAGCTTGCGGAGTATTTCAGAAAGGGTCTGAAGGTACAGGGAGTCACCGAAAAAGACGAATATTGCATTACCGTAGTCAAAAATCAAAAAAAATAGCAGCAGAAAGGATTTAGCCTGTATGAGAAAAACCAAAATTATTTGCACCATCGGTCCGGCCAGTGAGAGCGAGGAGAAATTAAGAGAATTGATGCTTGCGGGCATGAACGTGGCACGTTTTAACTTTTCCCATGGAAGCCATAAGGAACAGCTGGTTAAATACAACAGAGTACTGAAAGTACGAAAAGAACTGGGATTGCCGGTAGCAACTCTGTTGGATACCAAAGGACCGGAGATTCGTCTGCGTGATTTTGAAGGCGGTAAGGTAGAGCTGGTATCCGGTCAGCAGTTTGTCCTGACAACTGAAGAAATCATGGGAACAGCGGAAAGAGCCACTATTTCCTACAAAAATCTGAAAAATGACATCAATGTCGGAACAACGATCCTGATCGATGACGGTCTGATCGAGATGACGGTAGAAGAGATCAAAGGAGAAGACATTGTATGTAAGGTCATAAACGGCGGTTTTGTATCGAATCATAAGGGTGTCAATGTACCGGGAGCGATTCTGTCCATGCCTTATATCAGTGAGGTGGATCTGGCAGATATTGTGTTTGGTGTAGAGCACGGATTTGACTTTATCGCAGCTTCCTTTGTCAGAACCAGGGAAGATATTCAGGAAGTGCGCAAGATCGTAGAGGACAGAGGCAGCAAGATCAAGATCATCGCCAAGATCGAGAACATGCAGGGAATCCAGAATCTGGAAGAGATCATTAACGTGGCAGACGGTATCATGGTAGCACGTGGTGACATGGGTGTAGAAATTCCTCTGGAAGAAGTACCTATTCTGCAGAAGAAGATGATCAAGATGGCAGTGGCACAGGGCAAGCATGTAATCACTGCGACCCAGATGCTGGAGTCCATGATCAAGAATCCACGTCCGACCAGAGCGGAGGCAACAGATATTGCCAATGCGATCTATGACGGAACCACAGCCATCATGCTTTCCGGCGAGAGCGCAGCCGGTCTGTATCCGGTAGAGGCTGTTAAGACTATGTCCCGCATTGCGGAGAGAGCAGAGCAGGATATTGACTACCGCGGAAGAATGCAGAGAGTCAAGGAAGACAGACAGGAGACTCCGGATATTACCACGGCAATCTCTTATGCAACCTGTAGCGTGGCATCTGACCTGAAGGCAGCAGCCATCATCACTGTTACCATGTCCGGATTTACCGCGAATATGATCGCACGTTATAAGCCCGGATGCCAGATCATCGGCTGTACATTGGATGAGAAGGTATACCGCCAGTTAAATCTGCTGTGGGGTGTAAAACCTGTCATGATCCAGAAGGAGCGGACCACGGATGCTCTGTTCGAGGAAGCGGTATTCAAGGCAAAGCAGGCAGGTCTGGTGAAAACCGGGGATACGGTTGTCATCACCGCAGGCGTACCTCTGGGCGTGGTAGGTAAGACCGATATGATCCACGTGGTGGAAGTAGAATAAAAACGTACTGTACGGCGGTCAAACAGCCGAAACAGGAGCGGGAAAACGAGAACGCAGATATGGGAAAAATTGTATATCTCATGGGGAAAAGTTCCTCGGGGAAAGATACTGTTTTTAAAGAACTGATGAAAGAGGGCACGATGGATCTGAGGACCATCGTGCCTTATACGACAAGACCGATCCGTGCAGGAGAAGAGAATGGTGTGGAATATTTTTTCACAGATGAGACCGGTTTTCAGACCCTGAGGGAACAGGGGAAGGTCATAGAGGACAGAGCTTATAATACGGTCTATGGCATCTGGCGGTATTTTACAGTGGATGACGGACAGATAGATTTGACCACGAAGAATTATCTCATGATCGGAACACTGGAAGCCTATGAGAAAATGATTGCTTATTTCGGAACAGAAGCTATTTTGCCGGTCTATATTGAGCTGGATGACGGTGTACGCCTGCAGCGGGCACTGGACAGGGAACTGCGACAGGAGAAGCCGAAGTACGAAGAGATGTGTCGCAGATTTCTGGCGGACAGCGCAGATTTCTCCGAAGAAAAGCTGGCGGCAGCAGGGATCCGGGACAGATTCGAGAATACAGATCTGACAAAATGTCTGAAAGATATTACAAAGTACTTAAAAGAAGCCGGAATATAGCCGAAATACTGATAAGAGAGAAGAAAAATGCCGGAATATAGCCGGTAAACAGAGGAAAAGAGGTGGGCGTATGGAAATGAGAGTAAATCAGATACAGCAGCCGGCTCCCGTGGAGCAGGTACAGAACACAGCGCCCACGGACGGCAGTTTCAAATTCATGCTGGCGAGCCATGTGGAGGAAGCAGAACTTCAGGAGCGACTGACGAACCTGATGGCGGAGATCACCACAGAGGGCGAAAAGCTGGCCAAGAAACGGGATGTGAAGGATATGCGACATTACCGTGGGCTGGTCAAGGAATTTCTCAATGAAGTGGTGACCAGATCCCATTCTTTTTCCAGAGAGAACTTCCTGGATCGGAGAGGCCGGCACCGTGTGTATGGCATTATCCGGCTGGTGGATGAGAATCTGGATCAGCTGGCACAGGAACTGATGAAGGATGAAAAAGACAATCTGGCGATCCTGAACAAGATCGGGGAGATCCGGGGACTGTTATTGGATATCTTTACCTGATGAAAATACAGGAAACGCTTGCGTGATTCGCAAGAAGGCAGTACGATAAAAGCAGGACCAAAAAGACAATAAGATACGGACAGGGGGAATACCAATGGCAACATTTCATGACATCATAGGTCAGGAACAGATTAAAGAGCATTTACAGAACGCCATTTCGGCGAAGAAGATTTCCCATGCTTATATCATCAACGGTGAAAAATCCTCCGGCAAAGAATTTATTGCCAGAGTATTTGCCATGACCCTGCAGTGTGAAAAAGGCGGCACGGAGCCCTGTCAGGAATGTCATTCCTGTAAGCAGGCGTTGTCGGACAATCAACCGGATATTATCTATGTCAGCCATGAGAAGCCCAATACCATCAGCGTAGACGATATTCGTGCGCAGATCAACAACGATATCGCCATCAAGCCTTACAGCAGTCCGTATAAGATCTATATTATGAACGAGGCAGAGAAGATGACGCCCCAGGCGCAGAATGCAATCCTGAAAACGCTGGAGGAGCCGCCCGAGTATGCAGTGATCATGCTGTTGACCTCCAACGTGAACGGTTTGCTGCCCACGATCCTCAGCCGTTGTGTGGTACTGAATATGAAGCCGGTGGCGGATGATTTGGTGCGCAATTTCCTGATGCAGCAGTTGCAGGTGCCGGACTATAAGGCAGAAGTCTGTGTGGCATTTGCCCGCGGCAATATCGGCAAGGCCAAATCACTGGCGTCCAGTGAGGATTTTGATAATATTAAGAATGAAGCGTTGTCGCTATTGAAATATATTCAGGATATGGATCTGAGTGAAATCACCGCAGCGATCAAAAAGATTACGGAATATAAGCTGCAGATCAATGATTATCTGGATCTCATCGCCATCTGGTACCGGGATGTGCTCCTGTTCAAGGCAACCAGTGATGTGAACCATCTCGTATTCCGTGAAGAGATCAGTGCCATCCGCCGCGTGGCCCAGCGCAGCAGCTATGAGGGAATCGAGGAAGTCATCGAAGCTCTGGATAAGGCCAAGAGACGTCTGGATGCTAATGTAAACTTTGATCTGACCATGGAACTTTTGATGCTGGAGATCAAGGAGAACGGATAAGACAGAAAACTGAATGAGTAGAAAGTGAAATCCACACTTCACTTTCTATTTTTTTATATAAAAATGAACCGGTTGGAAGCTCAGGACAATATATAGTAAAAGCATTAACGTACTGCAGACGAAAATACCGGAAAGGAAATTTATATGACAATACAGGAATTAGAGCAGTTCATTGCAACATATGGCACTGATATCTACAGTTTTTGCGTCTACCTGACAGGAAACAGACCGGAGGCGGAAGAATTGTATCAGGACACCTTCCTGAAAACCCTGGAACTGTTGGACAAGATACAAAAAGACGGAAATCCGAAAAGTTATTTACTATCTGTTGCAATTCGGATTTGGAAAAATCGGAACCGGAAAATAAACCGTAGAAACAGCATTGCACCGATGGAAAGTGAGGAACCCATGGAGCCAGCAGCCGGGGGGAACGGGGAACGATCCGAAGTGGAAGATCATCTGTTAAAAAAGGAAGAAATCAGGTATGTACAGACAACGTTGCGGAAATTGCCGGAGAAGTATCGGATTCCCGTGTGCCTGTACTACGGGGAAGAACTGACGATAGAGGATATCGCAGGGTGCCTTCGGATTCCACAGGGAACAGTAAAGAGTAGATTACATAAGGCCAGAGAAAAGATGAAAGAAGAATTGGAGGCGGCAGGTTATGACAGATGAAAGAATGGAAATGTTATTAAAAGAAAGTTTTGTAAATATCAGACCCGGGGCAGAACTGCAGGAAAAATTACTGCAAAGACTGTATGCACAGGAGCAGGTACTTACCGGCAGACAGCAGGGGAACCGGTACAATCTGCGCAGGCGGGTCCTGACAACAGCGTGTGTGCTGGCAGCGTTACTGGTCACCGGCTGTGCGGCCATGGAAATCGTAAAACATTATCGTGCGACGGAAATCACAACCGAATATGCGAATTATGAGGATTTACAACAGGCTGCACAGGATCTGGGAAAAACTTTCAGAACAGTGGAAACCTTTTCCAATGGATTTGACTTTCAGAGTGCTGCCCTGGTGAATACGGAGGCATTGGATGAGAAGGGAGAGAAGCTTTTCGGAGATCAGCTGTTGGAACTTTTTTATCAGAAAGGAACCGATATCGTCACCATTGGAGTGGAAACAGCAGAAGTGGGGGAGAAGATTGCCCACAAAAGTTTTGAAGAGTTGATGAAGGATGTCATGGCAGACGAACAAAATTCGGTGACAGAGCTGAAAACGGTGGACGGTATTCGAGTGTATTATGAAGGCTATGCGAGAAAATATGTTCCGGACGGCTACCAGTTGACCCCGTATGACCAAACCAGCATTGCGGCCGGAAAATATGAAATTGTCTACGGCGCAGAAAGCCAGTATATGAAATGTATCAGTCGGGTCATGCTGGAGATGGACGGCCTTGTCTATTGCATTAACTACCGCGGTGTCTATCCGAACTGGGATAAGTACGGGGCGGAAGGACTTGGGCAGATGGCAGCGGAGATCATCAGAGCCGGAGAGTAAAATTAAAATGAAGGTATGAGGTGTCGGAGCAGGCTTCACCGATGGAATTTCTACGGTGGTGGCAGGCAGAAAGGAGAAGCAGATATGAAAGCACTTGTGATACCGGATGTTCATTTAAAACCGTATATGTTCAAGGAAGCGGCTGAATGGATGAGAAAAGGTGTGGCGGATCGGGCAGTATGCCTGATGGACATCCCGGATGACTGGAACAGGGAATATGACATTGAATTGTATGCGCAGACTTTTGACGCGGCGATCTCTTTTGCAAAGGAATTCCCCGACACTCTGTGGTGTTACGGGAATCATGATCTATGCTATCTGTGGAATGAGCGGGAATCGGGATACAGTCGGGCGGCAGCCTATATGGTCAGAAATAAACTGGAGGAACTTAAGGAGGCATTGCCGGCCGGGAATCAGATTCGGTACATACAGAGGATCGATGATGTATTGTTCTGCCATGGCGGCATCTTACAGGCATTTGTAGAGGAAAATGTGAAAAATACAGACTCTGTGGACCAAACCATCGCAGAGATAAATACCATGGGACCGGAGCAGCTATGGTGCAGTGCCAGCCCCATCTGGTACCGCCCGCAGTATCATCAGGAGACAATGTATGAAGAAGACAGCCTTTTACAGGTTGTTGGACATACACCGGTGGAGAAAATATACAGAAGCACCAATGTGATCTCCTGCGATGTATTTTCCACCTATCGTGACGGACACCCCATCGGAACACAGAAATATCCAGTGATCGACACCGTGGAAAAAATTTTATGGAAAGAAGTATAAGCAGGCCAGATGATGAAAAGACCTTGACATTTCCGCTATTCCGGTATTATCATATCAAAGTAAAGGCAATGAACGTGCACAGTAAGATTCTTTTTTCCTGACAGAGAGGGAAGTTCACCGGCTGAAAAGCTTCCTGAGGTTCAAGCAGAATCGAAATTCCCACGCGAGCCGCATACCGGAAGAATGGAAGATTTGGTAGGGTATGACGTTTCCTCACTCGTTACGTGAGTTAAGAGTCTTATCGTGAATGTAAAGATAGCTTCAAGAAGTTTTCATTTTTCACATAAGGAATTTGGGTGGTACCGCGGATATGAATTCGTCCCAATGGGGTGAATTTGTATGCGCGGTTTTTTGTAACTATTCAGAGCCAATGGCGAAGCAGCCTCAATGAGCAGAGAACAGGTAAGCCTGTTCTCCAAGTAAGCATCGCAGATGCGATTTTGCGAATGAGGCTCTGAATAGTTACAATATGAAAATGCAATACACACCCAGGCACAAGTAAAAACACGTGTGCAACAAGGCACAGTGTGCAGAATAGCACACAGAAATGAGGAGTAAGATGGCAGATTTAAACGAATTGAATGAAAAAGTCGAACAGATCAAAGCCGACATCCGGGAACAGCTGGAGAAGATCGAGAACACCAAGGGTGTCTACGAGTACAAAAAGACCATTCTCGACAAGAACGGTATTATCGGCGGACTGATGAAGCAGATGGGTTCCGTGCCCAAGGAAGAGAAGGCTGACTTCGGTAAGAAGGTCAACGAACTGAAGAACTGGGCAAGCGAGCATTTCGATGAGCTGAACACGAAGTTAAAAGAAAAAGAGATGGAGCTGCGCTACGAGAGTGAGAAGATCGATATCTCCATGCCGGCAAAGAGCCGTAAGACCGGTAATCTGCATCCTGTAACTCAGGTGCGTAACCAGTTAATCGACATTTTCGCATCCATGGGCTTCAGCGTATATGAAGGTACTGAGATCGAGACCGATTATTACAACTTCACCGCACTGAATACCCCGCAGGATCACCCCGCAAGAGACATGCAGGATACCTTCTACCTGTCTCCGGAATTTCTGCTTAGAACCCAGACCTCTGCAGGTCAGGTACACGTTATGGAGAGCCAGAAGCCTCCCATCAAGATCCTGAGTCCCGGTAAAGTATTCCGTTCCGATGATGATGCGACCCATTCTCCCATGTTTACCCAGATGGAAGGTCTCGTAGTAGATAAGACCATCACTCTGTGCGACCTGAAGGGTATGCTGGAAGTACTGGTACAGAAAATCTTCGGTGAAGGTACCACCACAAGACTGCGTCCTTCTTACTTCCCGTTCACCGAGCCTTCCGTAGAGGTGGATGTCAGCTGCTTCGCCTGCGGAGGCTGTGGCTGTCGTCTGTGCAAGGGTACCGGCTGGATCGAAGTACTGGGTGCCGGTATCGTGAATAAGAAGGTACTGGAGAACTGTGGCATTGATTCCGAGGAATACAGTGGACTGGCATTCGGTATCGGTATTGAGCGTCTGGCAATGTTAAAGTACGGTATTAACAATATCAAACTGTTATATCAATCTGATATGAGAGTACTGGATCAGATCAATGATGACTAAGATCACGGAAATATGATTTTAGAACAGTAGCAATGCAAGGAATAGTACGAGAGGACGTCGTAAAAGACGACGCCGAAGGAGGTAAAAGATATGTTAGTACCACTTAGTTGGTTAAAAGAATATGTAGATATTGATGTAGAAGCCAAGGAACTGGAGGAAAAGTTATTTTCCTGCGGATTTGAGGTAGAGGAATCCTATGAAGTAGGCAAGGATATCAGCGGTGTGGTCGTAGGTCTGGTAGAAGAGTGTGAGCCGATCCCTGAGACCCACTTACATGTATGTAAGGTAAACGTAGGAGGCGCAGAGCCCCTGCAGATCTGCTGTGGTGCAGATAACGTACACGCAGGCGGCAAATACCCTGTAGCACTGGAAGGTGCCCAGGTATATGCTACCGCAAAAGATCATGTGACCATCGAAGGTACCATGAAGATCAAAAAAGGCAAGCTTCGTGGCTATGAGTCCTGCGGTATGCTGTGTTCCGGTACCGAGCTGGGACTGAACGAGGATCTGTATCCCGGCGCTGGCTACAACGGACTGCTGGTACTGCCGGAGGATGCTGAGGTCGGTGCGGACGTAAAGCCCCTGTTACAGTTGGATGACTGGATCTTCGACATTGCCATTACCGCCAACAGACCGGACTGCGAGAGCATCTTCGGTATTGCCAGAGAAGTAGCGGCGATCCTGAATAAGCCTGTGAAGACTCCGGCACTGGATTATACTGAGAGCGGCATTACCAAGGACGGATTTACCGTAACCGTGGATGCTCCGGATCTGTGCCCCAGATATATCGCACACTATGTAACTGATGTGAAAATCGGCGAATCCCCCGCATGGATGAAGAGACGTCTGGCACTGGTAGGCATCGGATCTATCTCCAACGTGGTAGATATCACGAACTATATCTTAAAAGAGCTGGGTCAGCCCATGCACGCATTTGACTCTTCTTACATTGAAGGCAATGCCATTCATGTAAGACGCGCTCATGACAAAGAAAAGATCATGACCCTGGATGAAAAAGAGTTTGAATTAAACGAAAATAACCTCGTTATCTGCGATGGCGTAAAGCCTGTAGCTTTAGCCGGTATCATGGGTGGTTTGAACTCCGAGATCCGCGACACCACAGAGGCTGTCATCTTCGAGTCCGCAAAATTTGCAAGAGACAATATCCGTAAGAGCTCCAGAGCACTGGGACAGTCTTCCGATTCTTCCCAGAGATATGCCAAAGGCGTGGATGAGTATGCTACCGTTATGGCAAGCAAGAGAGCACTGCATCTGATCGAGGAACTGGGCTGTGGTAAAGTATCCTCTACTCACGTAGAAGTCAGCACCGGCAACTCCATCGAGCCTGCCGAGATGAAGGCAAGCATCAAGAAAGTAAATGGTGTACTGGGTATTGAAGTACCTACCGCTGACATCGAGAGAATCTTAACCTCCCTGAATTTCCAGCCTGTGATCAATGGTGATGAACTGACCATTCAGGTACCCGCATATCGTGAAGATATGGAATCCTATCCCGATATTGCAGAGGAAGTGATCCGTATGTACGGTTACGACCACGTAACACCGACCTTCCTCGCGGCAGCAGCTGTAACCAGCGGCGGTATGAATACAAAGCAGAAGACCGAGCTTAAGATCAAGAGAGCACTGTGTGCACAGGGCGCATTTGAGGGCGTACATTACTCCTTCTTCTCTCCTTCCGATCTGAATCTGTTAGGTCTGCCTGAGGATGCACCGGAGAGACATGCGATCCGTCTGATCAACCCGATCAACGAGGATCTGTCCCTGATGCGTACCACTTTGGCGCCCCAGATGATCCATGCCATCGCCCGTAACCAGAAGAACGGTTGTCTGGAAGGCAGAGTATATGAGATCGGTAATAAATTCATCCCTAAGGATCTGCCTCTGACCGAGTATCCCGATGAGAGAGAGACCATCTGCATCGGTATCTGGGGTAAGGAAGAGAATTTCTTCACCCTGAAAGGTCTGGTAGACACGGTAGCAGAGACGTTGTTCATTGATTTCGAATATGTAGAGGATAAGAAGACCTTCCTGCATCCTTACCGTACCGCAAAGATTCTGTACAACGGCGAAGAGATCGGCTACCTGGGTCAGCTGACCTACGAGATCCAGAAGGAAGAAGATATGCGTGAATCCGCATACATCGCAGAGATCGATCTGAAAGCCCTGCGTCCTGTATACGGCAAGGTTCCCACCTTCACACCGATCTCCGGGTTCGCGAAGGAGACCAGAGACCTGGCACTGGTAATGAGCAAGTCCGTTACCTGTGGCGAGGTAGAGAAGGCCATCGCGGAAGCCAGCGGCTTCGTAGAGTCCGTAGAACTCTTCGATGTCTATGAGGGATTACAGGTGGGACCCGAGAAGAAGTCCATGGCCTTCACCGTAACCTTTGCCCCGAAGGAGGAAGAATTCACCACAGAGGCAGTGGACGGCTACGTGAAGAAGATTCTCAAGAACCTGAACAATAAGCTGGGTGTGGAACTCAGATCCTGATAATGATTCAGAGCTATAAAATATTTTCTAAAAAAACTCTCCGAAAGGGAATTTTTTTGTTGCCTCCATTTGTTAAAAAAGTATACAGATAAACAAAGCACCCCAAAGGAGGAAATGAATTATTGCAAGAAAAGATATCTTAACGAAAAACCATTTAAAAATCATTATTGTAGTTGACCGCTCCGGTTCCATGACCGGCACCCCCCATTACGCAGGTAAATGCAGCTATGGGACCCCTCAAAAAGAAACTCAGCAAGACCGCCGAGGAGAACAATGTAGAGCTGAAAATCAAAGTCATCGTGTTCAGTGATACTGCCCAGTGTATTGTTGGCACAGAAGATACCTTTGAAAGTATTGAGAATTTCAACTGGCAGGATATCACGGCAGAAGGTGGAACGAGCACACCCAGGGCACTGAAGCTGGTGAATGATGCTTTGTTCCGGCATATAGGAACGAAATTGAGAAACTGAAGACAAAACTTTCAGGTGGTACCGGAAGAGAGAAAGTCGTGCGTATCGGTATCGGAGTCGGAGATTATGACAAATCCCAGACCGCTGAGTTTGCAACTGTCGGACGAATCAACGATAAGGACGCTCCCTTGGTTTTTCGTGTGGACCACGCAGAGGACCTTGCCGAGGTAATTAACTGGGTGGCAGATTCCTCAATCTACCCGAGTGTCCATCCCGGACAGGATGAGGTATTTGACATGGGTGAAATCGATGAAGAATGGCTCACCGAGGAGGATATAGAAGAAACATAGGAAATAGAAATGATATGCCGTTTAGATCCGAATATTGTAACCTATTATGCATCGAAGCAGGGCCGAGCGCATATCGCAAACAATATCGTCTGCCAGGATTATTCCCTGGCAGATAATATTGAAAATGACTGTCAGGTCGTATGTCGGGCAGACGGCCATGGAGGTAAGGAGCAGTTTGAAAAGCAGAAACAGCACGATCAGATGAAAAAATCAACGCAGAGGGATTAGGAGCTCCGCTCATAGAGATACCCTATACAGCGGATACTTACGATGACGTAAAAGGTATCCTTGAGAATACAGGCATTCGAGCGAGAAAGTAATCTCGATGTAAACCTTTTAAGGTTTCCTTACACAATTTAAGGATACCCATACTTTTTAAGGATTGCCCTTTAGGGGTTTCGGAAAGGAGGCACAGCCGGAATGAGCACAGCAACAGCAAGAGCATATCGGAGCAATTTCACAGGCCGGATTGCACCTGCCAGAAGCCGCAAAAGCCATGAAATCAAGCTTTTTTGCGGGCGTCGGAGCACATATTCGAGACCTTTATTATCGTGGTGCTGGTGATGATGCTGATTTTCAGCATGGCAGCAGAAGCGATTTTCCTGGTGAGAAGTGTGGGCAGAACAGCCATTGTACTTAGCACTGTATTTTATTACATGTTTTTCCAGACACAGGAATACCAGTCCAGTTTGCAGGAGGGAATCCGCATTCAGCGTGGTCTGGAGAAGACTGCCAGAACGGATGCACTGAATCAGGCGGACATTGCAGCATACGAAGCCAAGAGAACAGGCAGAAATCGTTACATTATCAAACAGTTTTAGAATTGTGTTTCTATAGTTACAAAACAGTATTAGGAGTAGGATGAAATGACACAGCAATGTGCGCCGGAGAAATATCAGGTACGCAAGTTAACATGGGAGGAGGTAGAGACAATTTACCGAACCCACATGCAGAAGGACTTCCCTCGGGGAGAAATTAAGCCTTTTACCCTGCTGCAAACGTTGCAGGAGCTGGGTAATAACAAGTCCTTTGGATTATTTGAAGGCCAGAATAACCTTCTGGCGTACGCTATTTTTGAGAGCTCCAGTCAGGGAACTGCATGGCTATTGGATTACCTGGCTGTCTGTGAAGGTGGCAGGGGACTGGGGCTTGGCAGTATTTTCCTGCAGGAATTACGAGAATTGCTGCAGGCAGAAGAAGAGACATGCCCTGTTGCTATCATGGGAGAAATTGAGCGCATCGATCAGGCACAGAATGCAGAAGAACTTCAGACCCGTACCCGCAGAAAACAGTTTTATCTGAAGAATGGCTTCTGCGAGACCGGTATTTTCACGAAGGCAGATGGTGGAATTGATTACGAGATTATCTGTTTCTCTATTAGAAAGGAACTGCGTGACGGGGAAGCTGCCTGCGCCATGCGAAATATCTATGAGACCTTCTTCGCAGAAGGGGAATATGCGGTTTACGAGAACTGAAGCGGTATCCGCAGACACGAATAAATAAGTGAATATGTTAATTAAAGGTTGCGTATTTGGACATACGAGTTGTGCCTGAATACGCAATTTTTTTACGTTTGCATGTCAGTTGTGCGTCGGAACGTGTCAGTTGTGCAGAAACGCACAATTTCTACTGACAACGTGTTAGAGTAATTTCATCAGAACAGTAAGCGGCAAAACACCGGTGATATTCTGGTAAAGATGATTCGAAGAATTTATTCGATGAACAAGGAGGAAAAAATGATTAAGAAAAAGCTAGACAAAGTTATGGCACTGATGCTGTCCGGCACACTTGCTCTTAGTCTTGCGGCATGCGGAAGTCAGCCGGCAGAGACGACAGAAAGCACAGAGACCACAAGCACAACAGAGAGTGTAGCAGGAACACAGGAAGCATCTGCGGAACCCCCTGTCCTGTTTGAATCTGCTTATGGAAGTAAGGCAGAAGCATTACAGGCGGGCTTAGACCTGAACGTAGCAATCGCAGAAGAGGGGATGATTCTGTTAAAGAATGAAGCAGATGCCCTTCCTCTTGCTAAGGAATCTAAGGTTACACTGCTTGGCTATGCGGCAATTGCTCCTAATGCTGGTGCCAGCAAGAACGGCGGTGATGCATCTGCCGGTTCTGCAATTGCGCAGGCAAATGTCATTTCCGGAATGGAAGATGCAGGACTCCAGTTAAACCATACAGTACTTAATCTTTATACACAGTGGTCTGCTGAAGAAGTAGAGGGCGCAGTTGTAGAAGAGGGCAAAGAGGCTCCCAAGAAAACCTCCGATGTACTGGTAGCAGAGGATTTTGCAGAAGCTTCCCAGACTGAGGAATGGAAGGCTTCCCTGGAAGAATACAGTGATGCAGCATTCGTAGTAATCTCCGGTGGTACCGGCGAGGGAAGAGTACATTCTCTGCAGCTGGATGCAGTGCAGTATGATCTGATTGATTATGCTACTGAGAACTTTGACAAGGTAATTGTTCTGGTAAACAGCTGTACTCCCATTGAAATCGCTGAGATTCAGAGAAATGAGGCAATAGATGCAGTTCTGAATATCGGTGAGCCGGGTGACAACGGTTTTGAGGCACTGGGCAGAGTCATCACCGGTGAAGTTAATCCCTCCGGTAAAACCGTTGATACCTGGGCTGTAGACTTTACCGAGAATCCTTCTTACACCATTTTCAACACCACAGTCAGTGCAACTGCACAGGGCGTTGACGGCAATGGTACTGAGACTGGTTATACACAGTATAGTGTAAACGGTGAGCTGGTAAATACCTGGTCTGTAGGTTACGAAGAAGGTATTTATGTAGGCTACAGATATTACGAGACCAGAAGCTTTGAAGAGAACAAAACAGGTGCTGAGGATGCATGGTGGAATGAAAATGTAAACTATCCCTTCGGTTATGGTCTGTCCTATACGGACTTTACCTGGGAAGTTGCTCCTGCTACTGCAGCAGATTCTACCATTACCAAGGCAGATACCCTGACCTTCGATGTAACAGTAACCAATACCGGTGATATCGCTGGTAAGGAAGTAGTTCAGTTATACTATACTGCTCCTTATGGCACAGAAGAGACCGGTAATGAGACTGTCATTGAAAAATCATATGTTGTTCTGGGCGACTATGCGAAAACACAGGTACTTGAGCCGGGCGCAAGTGAGACCTTACAGGTTTCCATCGACGTTTCCGACATGGCTTCCTATGATGAAGTGACAGACAGAACCTACGTATTAGATGCAGGTACCTACAATGTCAAGATTGCTGGTAATGCACATTACGGCATGGGTGTCAACGATGTTGATTTCAATTACACCGTTGCAGACAAGGAGCTGTGTAATGAAGCAGTTACCGGTGCTGAAGTTACCAATGCACTTGATGATGTAACAGGAGGTTTTGCAAGCGAAGGATACACTGCTTTATCCAGAAGTGATTTTGAAGGAACCATGCCTGATGGTTTCGAAGCAGTAAAAGAAATCTCTGAAGAAGAGTATGCAACCTGGAATTATGACAATGATGCGTTCAACGCATATTATGATGCAACAGAAATTGGTACTCCTGTCTATGAGACAGATGCTGCAAACCGTACTTCCGAGCAGTATGCCACTGTTTTATCGGATCTAATCGGTGCAGAAGCAGACGATTCCAGATATCAGGAACTGGTAGAACAGCTGACCTTAGAGGAAATGGTAAACCTGGTAAATGTAGGTGGATTTAACTCTATTGGTATCCCTTACATTGGCAAGCCTTATTCCCGTGATACAGATGGACCTAAGGGTTGGACTGGTAACTACACCGATACCAACGATAGATTTAACTATTTCAGTTCTGAGCCTATGGTAGCAGCAACCTTCAATGATGATCTGCTGTTCCAGTTAGGTGAAGTAATCGGTGAGCAGGGTCTGTGGGGTAACAGCACCGCAGAGAATGGTATTGTATACAGCTACACCGGATGGTATGCACCCGGTATGAACATTCATCGCTCTCCTTTTGACAGCCGTGCAACAGAGTACTACTCTGAGGATCCTTACCTGACCGGTAGCCTGGCAACCAATGCATCTAAGGGAGCAAGCTCCAAGGGCTGTTACATTACACTGAAGCACTTCGCATTCCACAACGATGGTGGTGGAGCTTCTACCTATCGTTTTGGTCCGATTTCATCCGGTACCGGAATGGATGGTCTGTCTGTCTGGATGACCGAGCAGACCGCACGTGAAGTATATCTGAAGGGTTACCAGCAGGCAGTAGAAGAAGGCAACGCAACCTTCGCAATGGGGTCCTTCACCAGAATCGGTAAGACCTGGTGCTCCGGAAGCTATGGCGTAATCAACCAGATTACCCGTGGTGAGTGGGGATTTGACGGTGCTGTAGTAACAGATATCGTATTATACAATGCTTGTAACGCTTATCAGCTGATCAAGGCAGGCGCAAACATGATGCTAGATGCCAGGGTTTATGGCTTAGAGGGTGGTATTTATCTGGACGCTGAGGAAATCCTCGCTATGGAAGAGACCGATAAGAACATCACAATCCACTGCCTGCAGGAAGCTTCTAAGCAGATCCTGTACATGGTAGCAAACAGCAATGCAATGCAGCTGCCTAAGGGAACCAGAATCCTTTACACTGATACAGTTGAGGTGGATGGTGAGGATGTAACAATTACCCTTACCGATGCTAAGGTGGGTGAGGCATATACCTCTGAGGAGGCACTCAATACCGCAATATTGAACACTTACTATCCTTACGCAGCAATCACTTACACCGTAGAAGGTCTGCCTGAGGGAATGAGCTTTGATGCCGCAACAGGACTTCTTAGCGGAACACCTTCCAAGGCAGGCAATTACACTGTGAAGCTGACAGCAGAAGCAACCGGCTACGAGCCTGCTTCCATCGAACTGCCTCTGGTAGTTGCTGAATAAGCACATTGTTCCCGAAGCTATGAAATTGTAATAAAAAGTAATAAAATAAGACCAAATAAATAATCAATTCTAACGGACAGATGCAGTTGCGGCATGGGGCTGCAATTGCATCTGTTTGACTGAAACAGGAGGATAAAAAGAATATGAAAAAAAGAGTATTAGCTACATTACTGATGACCGCAACCATGGTATTCTTGACTGCATGCGGCGGCGCTGAGGGCAGCGCAGATACTGCCAGCAAAGCAGCTACAGAGGCAGCCTCTGAAGAAGCAGCAACCGGAACCGAGTATATTTTTGAAGCAGAATATACTGTACTGGAAGGCTTAGAGGGACTGGGCGTATCCGGATCTCCTACCGGTATCGGCCTTGCGAAAGAGAATGCAAATGCAAGTAACGGATTTTATGTAGGTGAGCTGGGAACCAAGAGCCCCATTACCTTTGTAATCACCTCTGACGTAGATACCACTGCTACTCTGAAGGCAGTACTTGGCTCCAATGCCTTAGGAAACTGCACCTGGAATCCCCAGAGCTTTATCGTGACTGTAAATGGTGAGGCACTGAACTATGATGAGTTCACCACTGACAACGGAACAGATGCAAGCAACCAGGAGAACTTCAAGACCAAGAAGCTTGGTGAGATTTCCCTGAAAGCAGGCGAGAACACTCTGGTATTTTCTGCAGGCGAGAACACCTATCGTGGCAATCTGCCCAGTGCACCTTCTATCGACTGCCTTAAGATCACAACAGACGCAGCACTTTCCATGGAAGAAGTTGTAGAGAACATCGAGTAATCAGGGAATTATGATGATACTGCGGCTTGGAAAACCAAGCCGCAGAAGAAATGGAGAGGAATATGGGCTTTATCTGGAGTCATAAAAAAACAAGAATCTGGTTTCTGGTGACAGCCATCGTATTGATTCTGGAAATCGCAATCACAGGAGTATTGGTGAGTGTTCCCATTGTTAAGAACTCACTGAGCCTTGTATTCGGCGGTGAGCGGGCAAACATCGTAGAAGATAACCGTGATGAATGGTATGACAGACAGTATACCAGTAAGGAAGAAGTATTAAATGCAGCCAATGATTTTGTAGTCGAGGTAGCGAAGGAAGGTATGGTACTTCTCAAAAATGAGAATGACGTACTGCCTCTGGCCGGTGAAGGTGCACATGTCAGTGTGTTCGGCAAGAACTCCGTGAATATTGTTTATTCCGGTTCCGGTTCTGCCAGCGGAACAAGTGCTGCTTCACAGAAAACATTGTATGAGAGTCTGGATGCAGCAGGAATCTCTTATAATGAGACCTTAAAGAGCTTTTATGAGGATAACGGTAAATCCGGAAGCGGAAGACCGGCAAATCCTGCAATGACTTCCGGACAGAGACTGTCCGGCTTTGGTACCGGCGAGACACCGATGGATTCTTATACTTCCGAAGTGACGGGAAGTTACGCAGATTATAAGGATGCAGCAATTGTGGTACTGTCCAGAATTGGTGGAGAGGGCTTCGATTTACCCAGAACCATGGCTGACAGCTTTGGCGGTGAGGCAGTAGCAGGTGCTTCCTCTGCAGACAGCCACTATCTGGAGTTGGATGCTAATGAAAAGGCACTTTTGGAGCATGTTAAAGAGAATTTTGACAACGTAATTGTTGTTTTAAATGTAGGTACTACCATGGAAATCCCTGAGATTCAAGCAGATGAGGGTGTGGACTCCATTCTGTGGATGGGTTTCCCGGGATCTACCGGTATCATGGCTCTGGGACAGATTCTCACAGGTTTGGATGCTGAGGGTAACCAGATCAGCCCCTCCGGACATACGGTAGATACCTGGGCAGCAGATTTTACCAAGGATCCTACCTGGTACAATACCGGCGTGTATGGCAGTGAGTTTGGCAATCGTTATCTTTATAACGGCGAAAAGACTGATTATGCTTTCGTTAATTATGAAGAAGGCATTTATGTAGGATATCGTTATTATGAGACCCGTGGATATGAAGAGCAGCGCACGAATCCACAGTCTGCCTGGTATGAGGAAAATGTAGTATATCCTTTTGGATATGGTCTTTCTTACACAACCTTTGACTGGGAGGTTGCTTTTGCGACTGCAGACGGAAGCGAGATTACAGAGTCTGATACACTGGAAGTATCTGTAACGGTGAAAAATACCGGTGATTATGCCGGCAAAGAGGTTGTAGAGTTATATTACAGCGCACCTTACGATTATGAAGGTGCTGCCATCGAGAAATCCCATGTGGTTCTGGGCGATTTCGCTAAGACAGGACTGTTGTCACCGGGAGAGGAAGAGACCCTTACCCTTACTCTGGATGCAGATATGATGAAATCTTATGACTATGCGGATGCCAATGAAAATGGCTTCAGCGGTTATGAACTGGAAGCCGGAGAGTATTCTATTCTTGTAGGAAACGATGCACATACCGTCAAGGCAAGTGCTGCGTATACCCTGAAAGAGGATGTACAGCTGGCCACAGCAACCAATGCTGATGGTGAAGAAGTGACCGTAGAGAATGCTTTCGATGACGCAAGTGCAGGTATTTATGGTACAAACACCTACGCATCTTATATTAGCCGTAAGGATTTTGCAGGCACGGTTCCCACTGCTTATCTGGAGGACAGTGAGAGAACACTGACTGATGAATTAAAGGAAGCGCTGGACGCATCCATTAAACGTAAGTATACAGAACCGGATACAGGTAAGCCCTGGGAAGTAACAGGCGATGTGCCTTCCACCACTCCCGTAAACAGTGGATTGTCCTTAAGCGACATGTTGTATGATGAAGCCGGCAATTATGTTGGTGAGGTTTCCTTTGATGACCCTCGTTGGGAGACACTCCTGAACGAAATCACTTTAGATGAAATGAAGAACCTGGTTGGCTTCGGTGCATTCCGTACCAATGAAATAAAAGGTGTTGATGGCGTGGTAGCCAAACCGCTTACCACAGATGCTGATGGTCCCAGCGGCTTTACCAGTTTCTTATCAGAGTCCGTGATCTATGGTACCTGTTCTTATCAGGCAGAATGTGTTATGGGTTCCACCTGGAATGTAGCACTGGCTGAGCAGATGGGTGAACTGGTAGGTGAGGAAGGACTTGCCGGTAATGAAAAGGGTGATGGCTTGCCTTATTCCGGTTGGTATTCACCGGCTGTAAATATTCACCGTTCACCGTTCGCAGGAAGAAACTGGGAGTATTTCAGTGAAGATGGTCTGCTGTCCGGTAAATTTGCTGCAAGCGTAATCCGGGGTGCAGATAAAAAGGGTGTGTACTGTTATGTAAAGCATTTTGCAATCAACGATCAGGAAACTGACCGTGAATATAACGGTATTCTGGTATGGGCGAATGAGCAGTCCATGCGTGAGCTTTACCTGCTTCCTTTTGAACTGGCAGTAAAGGAAGGCGGAGCTACCGGCATGATGACCTCCTTCAACCGTATCGGTATGCAGTGGGCAGGCGGAAGCTACGTACTGCTGACGAAAGTGCTGCGCAATGAATGGGGCTTCCATGGTTCCGTAATCACCGATTACAGCTTAAATACCTATACGCATGTAGACGAGATGATTCGTGCAGGCGGAGATCTGTTCCTGACACAGGATGCCAAGACTTTTAATATGAAAGATGATGCAACACAGATTACACTGCTCAGACAGGCAACAAAAAATGTTCTCTACTCTGTTGTCAACAGCAATGCCATGAGTGTTGAAACAGATGGCTATCTGATGCCCGTATGGATGATGGTCATGATCGTAGTGGATGTTGTCATTGTTCTGCTGCTGGCTCTTTGGGGAACGCTTGCGATTCGCTCTGTCAAAAGAAGCGAAAAGGCAGCAGGCGCTAAGGAAGAGGAGTGACAAATGAAGACAATCAAAGATTGGATCAACGATCATCCGAATATTTGGGAATTTATTTTGTTTAATCTACTTTCCAATTGTGCGACTATTACGAATTTTATTGTGATGTGGATCTGCACAGGATTTGTATTTGCAGCTTTTAAGATGACACCATTTTCCTTTTTCATTTTCAACTACACAAATGTGGAAAGTGACCTAGGATTGTGTGGATTCTTAAGTTTTCTGGTAGCAACAGCAGCAGCACAGACGGTGAACTTCTTTGTACAGAAGAACTGGGTATTCAAGTCCAATGCGAATTTTGCTAAGGCTGTACCGCAGTTTATTGTACTGGCAGTTGTTCTGGTCATTATATCAGCAGCGTTGCCTGCGTATAGCCAGTCTCTGTTTGTGAGCTGGGGTGTATCCACAGTGCTGGCACCGACGTTAGCCAATATCGTGAATATTCTGGCACAGGTTGTCATCAGTTATCCGACCATGAAATTTGTGATTATGAAGAAAGTGCCTGAACAGGCAGTATAACTTAATGCCGCTGCGGCGGCAGAACGGAGAGAAAATGATTAAACATGCAGATATTCTTGCAAAAATGACGATAGAGGAAAAGGCTGTGATGCTAAGTGGTGCCTCAGAATGGGAATCAAGAGCAATCGATCGCCTTTCTATTCCGTCCGTTTTCTTTTCAGACGGACCGCACGGCGTCAGAAAGCAGGAGGGAGCAGGAGATCATCTGGGATTGAATGCTTCTGTTCCCGCCACCTGTTTTCCTACGGCAGCTACCATTGCAAACAGCTGGAACCCTGTGCTTGGGGAGAAGATTGGACAGGCATTGGGAGAAGAGGCTGTAGCACTCGGAGTTGACGTGCTTTTAGGACCGGGACTGAATATGAAGAGAAGTCCATTGTGCGGAAGAAATTTTGAGTATTTTGCAGAAGACCCCTATTTGGCCGGTAAAATGGCAGCTTCTTATATCAGAGGAATCCAGAGTCAGGGCGTTTATGCCTGCCCGAAACATTTTGCGGTTAACAGCCAGGAACAGCGTAGAATGGCTATGAATTCAGTTCTGGATGAACGTACCCTGCGAGAGATTTATCTTACCGGATTTGAAATTGCGGTGAAGGAAGCAGGTGCCAAGAGCATTATGTCTGCCTACAATGAAGTCAATGGCACCTACGCCAATGAAAATCGACATCTCATGCAGGATATCCTGCGAGAGGAATGGGGATTTGATGGTATCGTAGTAACTGACTGGGGCGGCAGCAATGATCATGCGAAGGGAGTAGCATGCCGTTCAAATGTAGAAATGCCGGCACCTGGTCTGGATTCTGCCAGACAGCTGTTGGATGCTATAGACAGTGGCAGCCTTTCAATGGAAGAACTGGATGTGTGTGTGGATGATCTTCTGGATGCAGTTCTTACACTTTCTGAAAACAGAAAGACACACAAGACTACCTTTGACAAGGAAGCACATCATGCACTGGCAAAAGAAGCTGCGGAAGAGAGTATTGTGCTTTTGAAAAATGAGGATAGGCTGCTTCCGCTACCTAAGGAATGCAAAGTAGCGCTTATTGGTGATTTTGCTTTCGTTCCACGCTATCAGGGAACAGGATCTTCCATGGTGAACGCAACACAGGTAGAGACCATGGAACAGATGATTGGCGATTACTCTGTTATGCTTGTGGGTGCAGTTTCAGGCTATTGCCGCTCAGGCGAAGTGGATGAGGCTAAGAAAAAGGCAGCTCTGGAACTGGCAGTTCGTGCAGATGTGGTGCTGTTTTGTTTTGGACTGGATGAACTGAGTGAATCAGAGGGTTTAGACAGAACACATATGCGTATACCTGAGAACCAGATTGATCTTCTGAAGACATTGGCGCAGGTTAATCCCAATATTGTTGGCATACTCAGTGCAGGTTCTGCGGTGGAAATGCCATGGGAGAAATACTGTAAATCAATTCTTCACGGGTATCTGGGTGGACAGGCAGGAGCAGGGGCTATGTTGAATGTTTTGACAGGATGTGTGAATCCCTCCGGTCATTTAAATGAAACATACCCGCTGCACTATGAGGATACACCTGCTTACCATCATTTTCCTGCCGGGGAACGCAATGCACAATACCGGGAAGGCATCTATATTGGTTATCGCTATTATGATACTGCTAAGGTACCGGTACAGTATCCATTTGGCTATGGGTTATCTTATACCACCTTTGAATATTCCAGTCCTACCGTGGATGACCAGGGAATTCGTTTTACCATTACCAATACCGGAGAACGGGATGGAGCGGAAGTAGCACAGTTATATGTACAGGCACCTAAGGGACACATTTTTCGCCCGGAGAAGGAACTGAAGGGATTTGCAAAGGTATTCTTACATGCCGGAGAGAGCAAGACGGTATTGATTTCATTTGATGATAAGACCTTCCGTTATTGGAATGTGTTGACGGACAAGTGGGAAATTGAAGGCGGAGAGTATATCATGTGTGTAGGCTCTCATGTGGCAGACATCCGATTAACTGAAAGGTTGACTGTTGCAGGTACTACGGGGCAGTTCCCCTATGAAGCAGATCAAATGCCATCTTATTTTACAGGTAGGGTACAGGAGGTATCCGACAAGGAATTTGAAACATTGTTGGGACATGAGATCCCTGATGGAAAATGGTCGGGACAGCTTGGGATTAATGATGCTATTTGCCAGCTGTATTATGCAAAGAGTGGGCTGGCCAGATTAATATGCCGTATCCTTGTCCATATGAAAAAGGAAAGTGAGCGCAAAGGAAAGCCAAATCTAAACGTTCTCTTTATTTATAACATGCCATTCCGTGGAATTGCAAAAATGACAGAGGGCATGGTCAGCATGGAAATGGCAGAGGGAATGGTGAAGGTAGTAAATGGACATTTCTGTAAAGGAATGGGATTGATTATTGGTGGATTTTTCCGCAATAGAAGACTGAATAAGGAATATGAGCGGATGTTGTCTGAAACAGACACAGATAATCAGTTCTAAAAAAGGAAACCGACAATTGCATGTAAAATGCACATTGTCGGTTATCTTTTTACAAATCATCAGGGAGAGTTTAACGGGAATAGAATCTGCAAAGTAAACCAGTTGTTTTTGGATTGAAGAGTCATGGTACCGCCGTATTTGTCCACGGAATTGCGGATGCTCTTTAGACCGTAGCCATGTGAACTCCGGTCTTTCTTGGTGGTGGAGGGAAGCTGCCCAGGCTTCAGTGAAACAGAATTTTCGGAATAGTTTTCACACTGCACCATCAGAAGACGGTTTTGCTGATACATTTTTAATGTAATCAGCCGCTTTTCGGGATCTTCAAATTGAGAGATGCATTCAATGGCATTGTCCAGCATATTCCCGAAAATGGAGCATATGTCCTTTACGTACATAAAGGAAAGGAGTTTTCCATCTGCCATGCAAGTGAAACGTATGTTATTCTGCAGGCAATAGGTGCTTTTGGTTGTGAGGATTACATCAAGTACACTATTACCCGTATTGGACAATGCTTCCTGGGTATGAATGGCTTCCTCCATTTCAAGAAGATATTGTTCCTTTTTTTCAGGATTCTGCTCAGCACGAATGGCAATCAGATAGTGCTTCAGGTCGTGGAATTCCCGACGCAGCAGTTCTATGTTATCGATGGACAGACGGTACTGGTCGTATTGGTGCTGCAAAATCGTGTTCATTGCCTGGTTTTCACTGCGCATGCGCAGTTCCTCCCGCTTATCCTGCAGAGCATAGAGCATCACAAGACCACCAAAGTCTACCAGAGTGCGCACATAGAGAATAGAGCTTGTGGCACTGGAAAAGGGTGTTCCGGGCATAGCAAAACTGATATTGCTGATGGCAAAGGAACCCAAGGCAATCATGAGCGTTCCTGTCAGCTCCTTGCTGTTGACGTTCAGTCGTTCATCGCTGGGAAACTGCTCTTTTTCCAGACGATAATCTATTATCCCAATCATTCCGTAGAACAGCAGCATGGTACCGAAGGAAAGCGGGAAATATTCTTTGTAGAAATGGTCTACATACCAGACGTAGAGCTGCCAGTGCAAAGAAGCAGTAAATTCTGCCAGAACAAAAGCACGCAGGCAGCAGAACATGTGGTCCTTCCAGTTTCCTATTGTAAGCAGAGACAGAAAAAGCTGTATCAATCCAATGGCTCCCAACATCGTAGGAATCCAGAAAAGGAGAGGCAGGATATCAGCAAGCTTCTGGTAGAGAATAAAGCACGGAAGTGCTGCTGCAATGGCACCAATACGTGAAAAACCGTTGAATTTGGGGCGCAACAGCAGAATATAAACAAGGCATGCTCCCCATTCTGCAATTGCTGTGTAGAGTCTGGGGGTGTCCATCAGTGACTGGTATATCATCGCTTAATTCCTCCCATATAGTCGGTCAGTGCATCCATAAAATTCTTTTTGTAGGTACGGCTGACAGGCAGCTCCAGATTGTCTGTGAGCAGCACGCTGCTTTGCAGGACACCAATCACATGAGCCAGATTGATCAGATAGGCGTTGTGGCATTTGGCAAAGCCCTTTTCGGCAAGACCGGTCTCCAGTTTCTTCATGGGACCCGGTGTGACGAGTTCACCCTTTTCGGTGTGCAGGATGACGTTGTGACGCTGACTTTCGATGAAGGTAATCTGGGCAATATCCTGTTTCAGATGCCCACCCTCCACATCAATGGTCAGATAGGTCTTTTCTCTCTTTTGAGAAATCTGGTTCACTGCTTTCTGCACAATCTGGGCAAAAGCAAGATAGGGAACCGGCTTCACAACATAACCCAGTGCATCTACCAGATATCCCTGCACAGCATATTGTACAGTGGAGGTAATGAAGACGAGGATGACATTTTCGTCCAGACTGCGAATCTTTTCCGCAGTTTCCATACCATCCAGGTGCTTCATCTGAATGTCCAAGAGGATAACATCATATTCAGCTTTGTAGTCAGACACGATATCCAGCCCGTCTGCAAAGGTGCTGATTTGGAAAGAAACCTGATTCTCGGCAGTAAAACGTGACAGATAATCTTCTAATGTTTTTGTGTAGGCTTTTTCGTCTTCTACGATTGCGATGCGAATCATATGAGTTCCCTTCCTTTGTATGCAGAATCTATTCCGGAGAGCAGAAGAATGGCCTGTGAAATCCGGTGCTCCGGCGATATTTTTCAAATATAGTATATCGCAGAATGAATGAGGGATGCAAGCGATTTCGGATTGCGAAAAGGATGCGGACAAGCTATAATGATATTATCATCAAAATAGGTAACAGAAAGGAAATGAGATATGGAACAGGAATACATTACGTTTACCATTGATAAACAGAAAAGAATTGCATTAATCGCTCACGACGGCAAGAAACATGAGCTGATGGAGTGGTGCGAGACCCATAAGGATATTTTGAAGAATCATTTCCTCTGTGGAACGGGAACTACCGCAAGAATGATTTCTGACTACACAGGGCTTCCCGTAAAGGGCTACAACAGTGGTCCTCTGGGCGGTGACCAGCAGATTGGTGCGAAGATTGTAGAAGGCAATATTGACTTTGTAGTATTTTTCTCCGACCCCCTGGAAGCACAGCCCCATGATCCCGATGTGAAGGCACTCCTTCGTATTGCACAGGTGTATGATATTCCCATGGCTAATAACAAGGCTACCGCTGATTTCATGATTACCTCCAGCTTCATGGATAAGGAATATGAGCACAGTGTGCTGAACTTTAAGCAGCATATCAAGAAGAGAGCAGAGAGCCTGTAGGTGCAGGTAAGTACAAACGAAGGTCGGCCCGGTGTGGGTCGACTTTTTGAGGTGTTATGAGAAAAATCAAAATCACAGCTTTTACTCGGCATATTATCGCCTTTGTCTGCATGCTTTGCGACCATCTGTGGGCAACCATTGTGCCGGGGAATCAGTGGTTAACCTGTGTGGGCAGACTTGCGTTTCCGATCTTTGCCTTTATGATTGTGGACGTTCTTGCTTTCTTTAGGATGTATTGTTCTGATTGAAAAGAGTAAGAAGCGTGGACGCCTGTGGCTGACCATTCCTGTGGCAGTAGTGGTGACAATTCTGGGTACAGCACTTGGCTTTGTAACCATGGTAGATTATTTTGGATTCGGCGTCTTGATCGTTTTGGTTTTCTATTTTTCTGCGGACACAAATGGTATCATTATGTGCTGCAGTTTCTCAGCATATTTTATATCAATGCGGTGCTGTCCGGTGGACAGTATTATCCAGTGGAGCTGTTCGGGATGCAGTTGGAAATTTCACATCAGGGATTTGCTGTTCTGGCCCTCTTGCCTATCTGGCTTTATAGTGGGGAGAGAGGACCGTACAATAAGACGATTCAGTGGATCTGGTATGCATTTTATCCGGTGCATATGACGATTCTTTTTTTTATCTATCGGTATATGTGGGGCTGATGATATGGAAAGGTGAGGATGCACATATGTTTACAGACGGACAGATTTATATGGGACTGGCTGAGGGTCAGCGGGTTCACATGCAATTAGCAATGAGCAACAGACATGGACTGATTGCCGGAGCCAGTGGCACCGGCAGGACGATTACTATGAAAACAATGGCGGAATCCTGCGCGAATTGCTTCCCTTGGAGAACCAGGGGGCGAATTATTCTTTGGGGAGCCTGCTCTTGACATCTTTGACTGGATGCGTACAGATGTGTACGGCAAAGGTATTGTGAATATCCTTAATTGTGTAAAGCTGGTACAAAATCCCAAGCTGTATGCAAGCTTTTTATTATGGATGATGTCCGAACTGTTTGAACGTCTTCCCGAAGCGGGAGATTTGGAGAAACCGAAGCTTGTTTTCTTTTTTGATGAAGCATATATGCTCTTCGATGATGCCCCCAAGGTGCTGGTGCAGAAGATTGAGCAGGTTGTGAAGCTGATTCGTTCCAAGGGCGTGGGCATTTATTTTGTAACCCAGAGTTACAGGAAGACGCCGGGGGCAGAGTCGGATTCTTATGTTCGCATGTACTGGTGCGGGAGTTCGCCGCGAGGAAGCTGACCCGCCTGATGGAGGGGGACGCTGCCGAAAAAGATGTGGAAGTAACCGAAGATGAGCGAATCCGTAAGGCTTGCGAGACGGTAGTAATGCAGTTGGATGAGATTCCCTGTGAGTATCGTTATGAGCTCCTGACCATGTCCATGGTGCAGCTGATGGAAAATATCTGTTATGAAGGATATTTTTTCCATGGCTTGTCTCCATATGCAGCAGAGGATGCCCTGACGGTGTTTGAAAATTATATACTGGACCGTTACGCACAGAGCAGTGATATATCGGAAAAAGAAGCGATCAGCAAGGCCGTTGCGCTGCTTTTCTCCAATGCTTGCGGAAATATTCCCCTCACAAACGTTAATAATAGTGCAGGGGAAGAACAGGATGTGGAGATGCGTAAGGCACTGCAACAGATTCTGCAGGAGACCCCGCCCGCGAAAGAGGGAGAGAATAGCCTATGAGTATGGAATATTATTTGCAGAAGCTGACAGAGAAGTGCAATGAAATTGATATCCATGAGATTCCTGCGGCAGCCGGGTTGTAATTCGACGAAGAACTGACGCTGGATCAGATTTATGTGGATTACACGACACTTTTGGGAATAACAGATCTGCAGAAGATGCTCCTGATGGACAGACTGCCTCTCAGAGAGGATGAGATTCCGGTGGTGATGCTGACGGCACCTGCGGGAGGCGGGAAAACAGTGCTGCTAAAGCACTGGGTCACTGCGCTGGCAGAGGATACTCTCCGCAATAGAGAGGCCAAAGGGACATATCGGCCGGTCTGGATCTCGCAGGAAGAGATAGAAGATATAGAAGATCTTGAAAATGTGAATCTGCAGGAGATTCTGCAGTCAGCAATGGCTGGGATCGTTCCGGGGATGACATTGCCGGAAGAGGGCAGCTGGACTTATGTACTTCTGGTGGACGGAATGGAAAAGTTCCGGAATGCAGAACTGAGAGACCGCTTTTTCTATCTTCTAATGGAATGCTACATAGAGCATCGGGATGCCGTGTTCCTCATGTCAGCGAGGGCGGAAGACTATGAACATCTTTGCGACGATATCTATCTGGAACCCTTAAAGGCGTGGGAGAGAGCGTATTGTTTTTGCCGAGGTCAGGATTCCGGGACTGCTTGGGCAATGGGCGTTTGAAGAGATTATCAGATTGTTTGCATGTAAATGGTTGAAAATCCTGAATCCCCACGCGGCCAGCAGCCTGAAAATGATAAAGGATGCCGGCAAAATTGCGGAAGATTTGTATTGGGCGGGGCTGAAAGATTTTTTAAATACACCGTTTGAGATCACCAACTGGCTCTTATTGTATCTGCGGGATATTGTCTTCCGAAAAGCGAGAGTGCCATCACAGCCGGGGAAATAGGGTTACTGCTGGCAAGATACGGTATGGCGGTCACGGAGGAAGCATACCGGGAGATCTGCCGGATGCTGTGTGCCCGGCCTGAGATGGAAAACGAGCTTCACAAGCAGGACACCGAGGACAGACGGAAGCTTCTGTCAGAGAAAATCTACGAAATTTACAGCATCATACATTATAACAGCAGAGAAGGGAACGAATATCTGCAGAAGTGCATTGCGGAAGGATATGACAGGTGTACTTCGGAGGAAGAGCGGCAACAGTTTTTGCAGCAGCTGAAAAAGGCAAATCTTCCGGAGAAATTCTATACGGCACTGGAGGAATTCCTGTTTGAAAACAGTGAGTTCGACAACGAAAGAGCGAGGAGCATTGCCCTGTACCTCTGCCTGACCGCCGAGGAGCCCGCCCCGGAAGACCTGGAGGAGATGAAGAGACTGGCGGAGGAACTCGGGCTGTAAAGAGCGGACATATTTAGAGTAGTCATTTTAGAAAAGATATGATAAAATAGCAGTTGCAGGCGCATTTTGCGTAGGCAGGTGTTATTTTTATATTATTTTAAAATGAAGATGCCATAGGCATCAGTGAGGTAGATAGATATGATAAAAGTAATCGGTGTGAGATTTCGTACAGCGGGCAAGGTATATTTCTTTGATCCGTTGCAGCTTGAGATAAAGAGAGGCGACCACGTGATCGTGGAGACTGCCAGAGGCATTGAGTTCGGTACGGTCGTAGCGGGAGTGCATGAGGTAGAGGATGACAAGGTGATCCAGCCCCTGAAGCCCGTGATGCGGATCGCCGGAGAGAGAGATATCGAGCAGGAGGCTGCCAACAAAGAAAAAGAGAAAGAAGCCTTCAAGATCTGTAAAGAGAAGATATTAAAGCATGGTCTGGAAATGAAGCTGATCGATGCGGAGTATACGTTTGATAACAACAAGGTATTATTCTATTTTACGGCGGACGGTCGTATCGACTTCCGTGAGCTGGTAAAGGATCTGGCAAGTGTGTTCAAGACCCGTATTGAGCTGCGTCAGATCGGTGTCAGAGATGAGACGAAGATCCGCGGAGGTATCGGTATCTGCGGACGGCCTTTGTGCTGTCACAGCTATCTGTCGGATTTCGTACCGGTATCCATCAAGATGGCGAAGGAGCAGAACCTGTCCCTGAATCCCACCAAGATCTCCGGTGTCTGCGGCAGACTGATGTGTTGCCTGAAAAATGAGGAAGACACTTATGAGGAACTGAACCGCAAGCTGCCCGGCGTGGGTGATTATGTCCAGACGGAAGACGGACTCCATGGTGAAGTACAGAGCGTCAACGTGCTCCGTCAGCTGGTCAAGGTACTGGTAGAAGCCGGTGACGAGAAGGAACTGAAGGAGTACGAGGCGGATACTTTACAGTTTAAGAGACGCCGCAGCAAAAAAGGTGGACAGGAATTATCCAAGGAAGAGTTAAAAGAACTGGAGAAATTAGAGCAGATCGAGGAAAAGGAAGAGGCGGAAGAGCGAGCAGAGAAACGTGCGGAGCAGCGACAGGAACGTCCGGATCGCAGAGAACAGAAAAATGACGGTGAGAACCGCGGAGAAAACCGCAGACGCGACGGACGCAGAGATGAGAACCGCAGAAATAATAACCGTGGCGAGAATAATCGTAACGGCGATAACAGAAATGAGAACCGTGGCGACTATCGTAGGGATAATAACCGCGGCAGAGAAGACCGCAATGAGAATCGCAATAGTGAAAACCGCGAGAATCGTGGTGGTGACAACAGCAATAGAAATGAGAACCGCAGGGACAACAACCGTGGTGACAGACGCCGCGAAAACCGCCCGCAGAGCAGAACGGAACAGGTGAGAGAGAACGGCAATGAGCCATCCCGTCCCGTGGGACAGCCGCAGCAGGAAGGCGGCAACGGCCAGGATGGAGACCGCAGATCCCAGAGGGACAATTTCAACTGCAGAAGACCCAGACACGGTGGCAGAAGAGACGGGAATAACGGTAACGGAAGAAAACCGGAGAATACGAATGAAGGTTGAACTGAAGGAAAAAGAACGGATTGATGACCTTCAACGGAACGGTTATCAGATCATACAGAATCCGGAGAAATTCTGTTTCGGTATGGATGCGGTGCTTCTGACAGGATTTGCCCATGCGAGAGAACGTGATACGATGCTTGACCTTGGCACCGGCACGGGGATCATCCCGCTTCTCATGGAAGCAAAATATCACTGTGCGCACCTCACCGGTCTGGAGATCCAGGAGGAGAGCGCAGATATGGCAAGGCGCAGTGTATTGCTGAACGACTTGCAGGAGCGCATCGACATCGTGGCAGGAGACATCAAGGAAGCAGACCGGATATTCCCGGCTGCTTCCTTTGACTGTATTACCTGTAATCCTCCGTATATGATCGGACAGCACGGGCTGACGAACCAAGAGGAGCCCAAAGCCATTGCCAGACATGAGGTACTCTGCACTTTAGAGGATGTGGTCAGCAGGACTGCAAAACTGTTAAAGCCCGGCGGACATTTTTACATGGTACATCGTCCTTTCCGGCTGGCAGAGATCATGACCATGTTGGTAAAATACAGGTTGGAACCGAAGCGGATGCAGCTAGTGTATCCATATATCGACAAAGAACCCAATATGGTACTCATCGAGGCGGTGAGAGGTGGCAGATCCCGTATGACTGTGGAAAAGCCGCTGATCGTGTATCAGGCACCCGGCGTGTATATGCCGGAAATCTATGATATTTATGGATATTAGATAGTTAAGAATATCATGGCTTTGGATAGTTACAGGATATTATGATTTGGAGAGGAGGCAGGAGCTCATGCCCGGAACTTTATATTTGTGTGCAACGCCCATTGGTAATCTGGGGGATATGACACCGCGGGTGGTGGAGACCCTGCAGATGGTGGATGTGATCGCAGCGGAGGATACCCGTAACAGTATCAAGCTGCTGAATCATTTTGACATTCATACGCCCATGACCAGCTACCATGAATACAACAAAGTAGAAAAGGCACACCAGTTGGTAGGACAGATGTTGAACGGACAGAATATTGCACTGATTACAGATGCTGGAACTCCGGCAATCTCCGATCCCGGCGAGGTACTGGTGCGTATGTGTCAGGAGCAGAATGTTCCCGTAACTTCTCTGCCGGGTCCTGCGGCCTGCATTACGGCGTTGACTTTGTCCGGACTTAGTACTAGAAGGTTTTGCTTTGAAGGATTTCTGCCTGCGGATAAAAAGGAAAAGAAAGCAATTCTGGAGGAACTGAAGATGGAGAGCCGTACCATGATCCTCTACGAAGCACCGCACCATCTGATCCGGACGCTGGAGGAATTGTATGCGGCATTGGGAGAGCGGCGGATCACGTTGTGCCGTGAACTGACCAAGAAGTTCGAGACCGTATTTCCCACCACGTTGGAAAAGGCACTGGACTACTACAAGACAGAGGAGCCAAGAGGCGAATATGTACTGGTAGTGGAAGGGAAAAGCCAGGAAAAGAAACGACAGGAAGAGATTGCTTCCTGGGAATCCATGACCATTGAAGAGCATATGGCTTATTACGAAGAACAGGGAATGGACAACAAATCCGCCATGAAGCAGGTGGCAAAAGACAGAGGTGTCGGAAAACGGGAAGTCTATCAGTACCTGCACGGCAACTCATGAAACAGTGAAAATGCCATAATGAGACCGGACAAAAACAGACAAAAGCATATGAGGATGATGTGGGATACATTTCATGAAAGGCATATGCGGAGAGAGGCAAAATGACTAATTGTGACGCATGTGTCAATTATGAATATGACGAAGATTATGAATGTTATTGCTGCATGGTGAATTTGGATGAGGATGAAATGTACCGCTTTTTATCCGGAACCCAGCAGGAATGTCCCTACTTTCGACTGGATGACGAATATGCGGTGGTAAGACACCAGATGTAAGGTAAAAATTCACGAAAGCAAGGTCAAAAAGTCTACTTAAATGGTAGAGAATGCTGATTGTGAAAGTAAAAACCGAGTAGTATAATACGAAGTTGCGTGCTGAAAAATAGTGCGCAGCTTCTTTTGTTTGTATGCAATATAATGATAATCCCACGATATGCGAATATTGGGTAGGGTGCTATGTGCCAGTGGCACATGTCTAGCACGGACCGAAGCGGAGCGGAGACGTGGGAGTGCGTAGCACGGAGCAATCCGTAGGCATCAAGGTCGGGGGCTTTTGACCCCGACATCAAAGAAATGAAATACTAAAGCTAACAGGTAGGGTGACAATATCATGAAATATGTGAAACAATTTTCGATTATCCTGGGAATCTCCTTTCTGGCAGAGCTTCTGGAGATCCTGATTCCGCTTCCCATCGCAGCCAGCGTTTATGGTCTGGTGATCATGCTGGTGGGGCTGATCACGAAGCTGATCCCGTTGGAAAAGGTGGAGACCGCAGCGGATTTCCTCGTGGATGCCATGTCCATTATGTTCGTGCCCGCCACCGTTGGAATCATGGTAAGTGTGGATGCTTTAAAAGAAATGCTGCTTCCCATCTGTGTGATCACGGTGGTATCCACGGTACTGATCATGATCGTGACAGGCCGGGTATCCCAGCATATTATCCGGGGGCAGAAAAACAAAGGTGCCGCAGCCATGCAGACGGTCGGAACCAAAGCTGCCGCAGATGATAAGGAGGACAGATAAATGAATGAAATATTGAGTCAGTCCATATTTTTCGGCATTGCCATTACACTGGTCACCTACGAGATCGGTCTGTGGATCAAGCAAAAGACCGGAAAAGCCATTGCCAATCCCTTACTGATCTCCGTAATCCTGATCGTGGCAGTATTGTTATTGTTCCATATAGATTATGAGACCTATGCAAACGGTGCGCAATATATCAGTATTTTCCTGACTCCGGCAACGGTCAGCCTGGCAGTGCCTCTGTATCGTCAGCTGGAGCTGTTAAAGACTTATCCCAAGGCCATTTTCGGCGGAATCTTCGCCGGCGTGCTGACTGCCATGGTGAGCGTTTTTGCTTTAAGCCTGATGTTCGGTCTGAATCATGAGCAGTATGTAACGCTTCTGCCGAAGTCCATTACCACGGCTATCGGTATGGGCATATCTGAAAAAATGGGTGGGATCGTGACCATTACCGTAGTTGTCATCATTGTCACCGGAATCTTAGGTAATATTCTGGCAGATACGATCTGCCGCCTGTGTAAGATCGAGGATCCTATTGCCAAAGGTCTTGCTATCGGTACCAGTGCTCATGCGCTGGGAACTGCAAAAGCCATGGAACTGGGTGAGATCGAAGGCGCCATGAGCAGTCTGTCCATCGTGGTCTGCGGTATTTTGACCGTGATTTCGGTATCTATTTTTGCAAACTTTATCTAGTATAGAAAAAAATATCCTGCGCATACTAACCTCGCAAATAAGAAAAAGGAGGTTAACAGCATGAGTGATATTTCAGAATTAGATCTGCAGAATCTGCGCCATCTGATCGGCGGTTTTGACACGACCCACTGCAAAATGCAGGAGTACGCCAAGGAAGCGGAGGACCCGAAGGTAAAACAGTTTTTTGAAAAGGGTGCTCGCAGCGCGATGGAGAACAAACAGCAGCTTATGAAGTTTTTGCAGTAAGGAGGCAGCAGAATGCAGGAAAAGACAATGGTAGCAGATACTCTGGCTGGAATCAACGGCGAGCTGACCCGTTATGCGGGAATGATCGCCCAGTCGGAGAATAAGGAGTTAAAACAGACACTGAAGCAGTTCCGTACGGCCTGTGAGCAGTCCCAGGAGGAACTGTACCAGATCGCCAGAGAGAAGTCTTATTATGTGCCGGCGGAGAAAGCCACCGCAGAAGAAGTGGCACATGTGAGAAGCCTGTTCACGCAGGGAACTCTGTAGATCCGAAGGTAATAAATATAACTTATAAATGTAGTTTAGAGTAAACCTCCCGGAGAATTTATTCCCGGGAGGTTTATTTTAGTGCACCTGATAAGAAGCGTTGAATCTGGCAGGGAGCACTGCCCGCAAGGCTCATTTTGCATGTGACATCCCGTCGGGAGCAACGTGCAAAGGTGACCTGTGCCGCATAGGACATACCGCTGCCCGCATATAGTGAAACGAAGGAATAGCAGGCGGTTTATGAGATGCTTAACTATATCTGGGCAGGAATGATCCTGTTAGGCGTGATCTATGGTGTTTGTACCGGGCAGATGAGCGCACTGACGGGAGGCGCGTTAGACAGTGCCAAAGAGGCCGTGAGCCTCTGCATCACCATGGCGGGGGTCATGGCATTGTGGATGGGACTGATGGAGATCGCGCAGGAGTCTGGAATGATCGCGAAAATGACAAAAGGGATTCGCCCCTTTCTGAAATTCATGTTCCCCAGGCTCCCGGAGGATCACCCGGCAGGGGAATACATAACCACGAATCTCATTGCCAATGTCCTGGGGCTTGGCTGGGCCTGCACGCCGGCTGGATTAAAGGCCATGGAGCAGCTGGCGGAGCTGGAGAAACAGAGGGCAGGGCAGGGGACGGAGAAGGGACGACAGGGATCGGAGGATCGGCGGTATGGAGCAGAGGCCACGGCAGCCAGCAACGAAATGTGCACCTTCCTGATTCTGAATATTTCATCCTTACAGCTGATCCCGGTCAATATGATCGCCTATCGCAGCCAGTACGGCAGCGCCAATCCGGCGGTGATCATTGCTCCGGCGCTGGTGGCCACACTGTTCAGTACGATCATTGCCATCATTTACTGTAAATGGAAGGACAGGTGAGGATCATGATGAACGCATTGACACACATGTCAGATATTATGATTCCCATGGTGATTTTCTGGATCGTGGGTTATGGGATGGTCTCGGGGGTGAAGGTCTATGAGACTTTTTTGAAAGGGGCCAAAGAGGGCCTGCGCATCGTTGTGGAGATCCTTCCGACACTGGTAGGATTGATGATGGCAGTGGGGATTCTCAGGACCTCCGGCTTTTTTGACCTGCTGGGGCATCTGATCGGACCTGCCACACAGGCGGTGGGACTTCCGGCACAGCTGATACCGCTCCTTATTGTGAAAATGTTCTCTTCCTCTGCGGCAACCGGGCTGGTACTGGATATTTTTAAGACCTGTGGGCCGGATTCTTATGCGGGGATGCTGACTTCGATCCTCATGAGCTGTACCGAGACTATTTTTTACACCATGAGCGTGTATTTTCTGGCAGCAAAAGTAACAAAAACCCGCTACACGCTGCCGGGGGCATTGCTGGCAACGTTAGCGGGAACAGTGGCAAGTATTTTCCTTGCGGGAAAAATGTGATGATAATCCCACGATATGCTCATATCGGGTAGAATTGTGAGAGTGCGCAGCACGGAACAATTCGTGGGCATCATATAACTAAATCAACTGCAAGCTTCGCAAAATGAACAAGAATACCGTCAGGGTAACGGAACTTAAAAAAGTGGTGGCTACGACCACACTGGAAGTCAAAGTTCCTTCGTGGTTCATGTTTTTTGCCATGATATAGCAGCTGACAGTGGTGGGAGAGCCCAGCATAATGAGGATCGCCACCAGTTTTTCTCCGGTGAAGCCGAAATACACGGCAAGCGGCAGAAACAGAGCGGGCCATATTACCAGCTTTAACACGGTTGCCACTCCGGTGGGGGCTAAAAGCTTTAAGGCTTTTTTACCCTCGAATCCGGCACCGAGGCCGATCAGGGCCAGAGGGGTAGCCAGTACGGCAATATTGCTGATGGTCTTGGAAATGATCACGGGATAATGGATCCGGCAGGCGCTGGACAGCATGCCTAGGGCGATACTGATAATGATCGGATTCGTGATAATGCCTTTTAAGGATTTCATCAGAGATTTCTTGTCAAAACCTTTTGCATCCGGTCCGGTAAAGGACAGGATCAGCACGGCAGCGATATTGTACAGGGGAACCGTACCCACGATCATCAAGGGAGCCATGCCGGAGTTCCCGTAGATGTTCTGTATAAAGGCGATACCCAGGACAGCGGCACTGCTTCGATAGCTTGCCTGGACAAGCTCTCCCAGACGAGATTTGTTCTTATAAAAAATGCCTGCCACGACCCAGGTGATGACGATGCAGAACAGGGTCACGAAGAAGCAGAACAGCACGTAACCGGTATCCCATACACTGTAAAAATCTGCAGTGGACATGTCCTTGAACAAAAGTACGGGCAGGGTGATTTTATAATTGAATGAATTCAGGGTTTTGACAAAAGAGTCGTTGGTAACATGCAGCTGCTGTAAAACATAACCGATCACCATGACCAGGAATACGGGGATCGTTGCATTGAGACTGAATAATAGTTGTTCCATGGGAATTTGTATGCCTTTCTGCTATCGGAAGCGGAATATAGGAAGCGAAAAGCCCCTCTCCTTTTGCAAGTATAGAAAAGGAGAGGGGCTTTGTCAAGTTACGGGCTTGTGATGTTTTATTTTACAGCGTTGATCTTGTAGATAAATTTCACACTGCTGTCCATACCGTTATTGTCTCCGGTGAAGGAGTTGTAATTTTCGGATACGGAAGAGGTAGCTTTCATACGATCGATCACTTCCTGAAGTTCATTGGTATCCATATCAGTCAGTTTGCTGATGGCTTCGTCATTGTATTCGATCATGCCGTCCTTTAATTCCTTGGAACCATCCTTCAGCTGACTGATACCATCGATCAGCTTATCGCTTCCATCGGAAAGCTCGTTTACGCCGTTAGCCAGTTTGCCGCTGCCGGAGGCCAGATCTCTGGCACCTTCTACTAAAGTATCAGCACCATCATACAGCTCTTTACTTCCGTCTGCCAGTTTGTCAGCGCCATCCTTTAACTGGGAAGCACCGGCAACGACCTGGGCGGAACCGTCAGCCAGTTTGGAAGCACCGGCACTTGCGGATGCTACACCGGCGGTGTAAGTCTGGAGACCGGTGTAGAACTGATTATAGCCATCCAGAGAAGCTTTCAAGGCAGCAATGCTGCCGGCAGCTTGTGAAAGAATTGTGGCTTTATCCTGAATGGTTTTCAAATTTGCCTGAAGTGCGGCATCACCTGAGGATACGCTCTGGGATGCCTGAATCATACCCTGATATTTTTCAATCGTCAGTCCGGCCTGCTGGAGGACATATCCCAGAGCAACGTCAGCATCCGAGAGAGGCTCCATTTGCTGATACAGAGCATTTAATATGGTCGCATAATTAGATATTGTCAATTCTTCCGGAAGCGTGAGACCGGCAGCCGTTAACTGGGAAGCTGCAGTTTTCAACAAAGTATCGAATACCTGGCCGGCAGCGCCGTTCAAAGTATCATTCTGTGCAGTCAGCTGACCGAGACCATTCTTCAGATCATTAGTACCGGACTGCAGGCTCTGTGTACCTGCTAACAGGGTCTTGGTGCCCTCCTGCAGTGTACCGATGCCGCTCCGCAGAGAACCGACACCGCCTCTTAAAGTGACAGTACCGTCAGCTACTTTGTAAGCGCCATCCCGGAGGTCGTTGGAACCATCGGACAGTTCTTTTACACCATCCTGCAAGTCACCGGATTTGTCATAAAGCTCTGTGACACCATCATAAAGATCGGAAGTCCCGTCCAACAGTTTGTTGGTAGCATCCTCCAGATCATTCATTGCCTCTGTCAGGTCATCGAGATCATCCACATTACTGAAATCCAGACGGGAGAAGACGGAATTGGTGGCGATGCAGTAGGATTCATTCATGGTGAAATCCGTTGCATCGGCCTCAATCTCCAGATAATCGTCGAAATCCTCTTCCATATCCAGGTTCGTACCCAGTCCGGGGAAGACGATACCGGTGACAACGCTGTGGCTGCCGTCGTTGATGACCTTACCTGAGGACACCTTAATATTGCGGAAATTGTCATTATCCAGGATCATACCGGTCATTACCGCAAAAGGAACATAAATCTTTTCCTCTTTTCCGGCAATCTCACGGGTCTCATATAATTCGTTCGTGTAATCATAGCGGATCACTACATGACCGCTCTGGCCGTTCAGATCTGATGGGGAGATCTCCTTGCCGTCCAACGTATAAGTAACTTTCAGGGAAATGGGAGCATCCTTATCGGGATTGCTCTGGGTGTAGGAATCTTTTTCTCCCTGATTCTTCAGCCAGTCGCTGACGTAGATCTTCTGCTGGGTTCCGTCTGCATTCAGGATCACATAGACGGTCTCATCAATGGAGGCTGCGGAGGTATCTTCGGATTTCCAGATGTCATCTACGGCATCCCGGATCTGCTCCTTGACCTCGGTCTCTTTCTTTTCGGAAGTTTTTGCATATACGGAGACACCGGTAACACTTAAGGCTACCACACCGGCGAGGCACAGAGCCCCGGTTCTCCAGGCTTGTTTTTTCAAATTGATCATAATCTTATGCCGTCCTTTCTTTCAATGTATTGGAGGGTTCTGCATTCTTGTTCCGGAAGCCGATGCTGGTGACACAGATCATCTTGTCGAACAGCATGAACATGGCCGGCAGGAACAGGATAACAGCAAACATACTTACAATAGCGCCTCTTGCCATCAGATCACAGAGGGAACTGATAATGTCCACGTCGGAATACAGGGCAACACCGAAGGTGGCGGAGAACAGTCCCATGGCGCTGACGATAATGGAAGGAATGGATACCTTCAGGGCGTTGGTGACAGCTTCACGTTTGTCCCTGCCTTCGTAGCGTTCCTGCTTGTATCTTGTGGTCATCAGAATAGCGTAGTCCACAGTAGCACCCAGCTGAATCGTACTGATACAGATCGGGGCAATGAAAGGAAGTGACGTTCCTGTCAGGTGAGCAAGGCCCAGATTGATGAAGATGGACAACTCGATAACAGCTACCAGGATCAGCGGCAGGGTAATACTTTTTTCTACCAGAGCAATGATCACGAAGATCGCTACGATAGAGACGGTATTTACAACTTTGAAGTCCTCGTCGGTGGTCTCGATCAGATCCTTGGTACAGGGAGCTTCACCGATCAGCATGCCCTTGGAATCGTATTTTTTCAAAATAGTATTCAGCTCATTGATCTGGGCATTTACCTCATCGGTAGCGGTCTTATATTCGGAGTTTACCAGAAGGAGTTCCCAGTCATCACTCTTTAATACTTCTTTTACGGATTCCGGAAGCATTTCCTCTGGTACCAGAGGGCCGACTACGGATTCCAGACCCAGAGCATATTTGATACCCTCGACGTTTTCCATCTCGTGGATCATGGCACGTACGTCAGTGTCAGATACATCGGTGCTTACCAGTACCATATGGGTGGCACCTACACCGAAGTCTTCCTGCAATTTGCTGTTGGCTACCACGTAGGCCATATCTTCGGGAAGGGTTTCACCGAGATCGTAATACACTTCATTGTTGGTTGCCTTATAAGACAGATAAGAAGGAAGTACCAGCCCCAGGAACAGGATCAGGAATATCGGGAATACTTTGGTGATACCTGAAGCAACTTTTCCCATATCCGGCAGCAGGGATTTGTGACTGGTCTTCTGTAATAACTTATCCAGTACCAGGATCATGGAAGGAAGCGTTGTGACACAACCGATGACACCCAGGATGACACCCTTGGCCATGACAATACCAAGATCCAGACCTAAGGTATAGCTCATAAAGCACAGAGCGATAAATCCGGCTACCGTGGTGATGGAACTTCCGACCACGGAGGTCAGAGTGTTGTTGATGGCTACAGCCATGGCTTCCTTGTTATCCTCATACATACTCTTCTGTTCTTCGTAGCTGTGCCAGAGGAAAATAGAGTAGTCCATGGTTACAGCCAGCTGCAGGACAGCGGACAGTGCTTTGGTCAGGTAAGAGATCTCTCCGAGGAAATAGTTGGTACCCATATTTAAGAGGATTGCCATACCAATACTCATCAGGAAAACAAACGGTGTGATCCAGTTGTCCATGAAGATCATCATGGCTACGCAGGCCAGTGCAACGGCAATACCTACATAGATCGGTTCCTCCTTTTCGCACAGATCCTTCAGGTCGGTGACCATGGCGGACATACCGGAGACAAAACACTGCTTGCCGGCAATGCTGCGGATCGCTGTGATCGCCTCCATAGTATCGTCGGAGGAGGTGGAGGTATCGAAGAAGATCGCTAGCATGGTGCTGTCACCGGAATTGAAAGCGTCATATAGTTTGGAAGGAAGTATTTCCATGGGAACGGAAACATCTGCGAAATCGTCATACCAAAGAACGGTGTCCACATGATCTACATGGGAAATATCTTCCCGGAGGGAGGAGACATCCTCGGGATCCATTCCCTCGATAATAACGAAGGAAAAGGCTCCTTTTCCAAATTCATCCATCAGAATATCCTGACCCACTACCGTGTCAATATCACCAGGCAGGTAAGTCAGCATATCGTAATTGATCCGCGTCATGATCATACCGATCAGGGAAGGGACCAGTAGTGCAACTGCCAGTACCAGAATAGGAATACGGCATTTTACGACCCATTTACCAAATTTCATAAAACAGGGCTCCTTTCGTTGTCGATTCTTTCTCAATTGGTATTGTATGCAAGGAATCCAGTCTTGAAAACGGACAAAAAAAGGCAATGCACAAAAATTGCGCATTGCTCTTAAATAATCCAAAATATGTGCAAACATGGACAAATGTCCAAATTAACGGGCCACACGGGTCAGGGCTGCTTCGATATTTCCGTGGAAAATCTCGCCGACACGCCGGATCAGTCCCTCCGGATCTTTCTTCATTCCGGTGTTCAGCCAGTCTAAAATCATGCCAACCAGGGCAAATTTGTAAAAATCTACCACCATTTTCTGATCTTCGGGAAATACTTTTTTATGAGCCGCATGTTCCACCTGTTCCGTGATCCTGGATACATATAGCCGCATGACCTCTCCGGCGATACTGTAAAGGTAGCGTTCCACCCGTTCTCTGCTGACGGAATTGTAAATATGGTAGACCAGACGCTTATTCTCCAGAGCGAACCGGGCAGCGGAGATAAAGCCGTCCTCCCAGGAGTCCATATCCAGATGCTGTGACAGTACCCGCTCCACATCTGCATTCAGAATGTGTTCCAGCAGAGCGGTGATATCCTGAAAATGATAGTAAAAAGTGTTGCGGCTGATGCCGCAGTCATCCACGATGTCTTTTATAGTGATCTTATCCAGCGGCCGTTCATTCAGCAGCCGGATAAAGGATTCTTCGATAGCCTTGCTTGTAAACTGTGTCATGGATTCCTCCAACCTGATAATCCGTACACTTTATCCTATCACAAAAACGTTAATTTGTCATTAAAAGCAGGTCTTCCAGTGAGGAAAAATCAGAAGTTCCCTGTTCCAGATAAAAGGTGTGGAATCTAAGGTCGGAGTAAGCATCTTTCCAGTGACTTCTGGCGGTGTCCTGCAGCTGCAGAATTTCCAGATAACCGATGTAATATTTCGGATAATTACAGGGCTCTTCTGCGATATAGGTGTAGATTGCTTCGCAGGTCCCGGGAGAATCAATACCGAATTTCCCAAGAACCTCTGCCACCTGATCGTATCCGGCGCCCTCTCCGTGGATCAGGAGATCCAACAGAGTGTACATGCACAACTGCAAGCTACGGGTATGCTTCTCCAGCCGGGCCGACTGTGCGGCATCCGACTGTCCGGCCTGTTCCAACAGAGTGGCCGCATAATCATAGGAAAGAAATTCCACATACAACGCCCAGCCTTCGAGATAACCACCGTACCAGATGAGTTTTCTGGCAGGATCCGTGTGCATGTCGGAAAAGATGCGGTTGCTGTACACGGTCTGGTAGAGATGACCCGGAAAGCCTTCATGGGCCAGCGTGGTGTAGAGCTCCAGTCCCTGAGGGGAGTTCCGGCGGTTTATATATATGACATTATTGTCGGAATCTCCCAGAGGCGTGGTTAGGTAAAAGGCCGGTGCACTATAGGGTTCCAGACTGGGGACTACATCTTTGACAGTGACGGTGGGAACGGGACTGCTGACAGGAAAGTCATTTTTCATACGAGCCTGTAGATCCGAGAGCATTTCTTCCGGTTCTGCCAGAGGGAAAACTGCCGCATTTTCTTCAGAAAGCAGTGTAATCAGGGAAGGGGACTGGGAAGCCAGATTGCGGATTGCGGATTGCTCTTTCTGAAATTGCACAAGCAGCATCTGCACCAGTTCTTTTTCGGAACGGGAGGAACCGGTCTCGGAAAACAGCAGATGGAGATAGTAGGTCTTTCCGTCCGGCAGCAGGGCGAGCCCTTTCGGGAGCCCATTGTGGACACTGTTGTTTTTGCCCGAAGCAGTATTGGTAGTTGTTTCGGATGCAGTGGAATCGGCATTGGTGGAAGTCTCCAGTGAGTGCAGCCCTTCGGACAGGGCGGCATAGGCGGGCTGCACCACCGTGGCAAGCAGGCGGTCGTTGGTTTTGATCAGGGAGGCAGTCTCCTCCGGTGTAAAAAGTCCCTGCTTCTGTAGCTCTGACAGGCGGTCTTCAAAAGTAGTCTGTAAAAAATGGGTTCCCTGTGCCAGTTCTTCGGTTGTGACAATGGTGTCACATTGCTTCCGGACTTTTTCTGAGGAGCAGGCAGGCATAAAGAAGCCTGCGGCAGCTTTTTCCTGCTCGTAGAGAAGCAGGGAGGCAAAATAGTCATCTATCTGATCCAGGAGAGCCAGGTAATCCGTGACATCCCGTTTTGTGCGGAAGGTGTATTCCGCCAGCAGAACGGGAAGCTGGGACTGCATTCCGGAGGAAGGTGACAGAGGCTCATTGTAATAAGGAAAATCTGCCAGAGCCAGATCATTTTCAAGAGAGCGATGCAATAACCGGTAAGTATAGGCATTTTCCGGGGAAAGTCTGTCAGGGTCTATACGGTCAAGCCGGTGCAACAAGTCGGAACAGTGTTCTTTGCTGTCTTCCGGCTGGCCGGAGTGGTAGATCGGAAGCACAGGTTCATATTCGGAGATGCCAAAGGTCTTTGGATCGGCAATGGTGTAGTGCATATTCAGGGTACTGCCAGTCATTTCCTCCTGAAAAAGTTGAGAGGTGAATTGCTCAAAACGTCTATCCGGGGAGGTATGGGAAGCTACAAGGGTCAGAGCACCGGTGAGGGCGCAGAGAAGACTAATACATACGAGTAGTTGTGGGAAGGAGAGAGGGGGACGTTTACGCACGATGATTACCTGATGAAAAAGAGTGTTGGTAAGAGTATATGTGAATACTCCACGGGATAGACTTACTGCAAGGTTGTACACCATACAACTATATACAAATGTACCTAAAACAGGTAAAAGATGTATTGACTTTGTACGGTGGTCTGATTATACTGAAAGTGATTATGGAGACAAAATATCAAAACCTCATTAATTACATACAGGAACAGATCTCAGACGGACAACTAGGTCCGGGAGAGAAAGTTCCCTCGGAGAATCAGCTGTCGGAACAGTTCCATATCAGCAGGCAGACGGTGCGGAAAGCTATCGGCACGCTGGAGGAGGACGGGCTGGTGCAGAGGATCCGTGGCAGTGGCACTTATGTGAGCTTTGACCGCCGGAAGAATCTGGAACAGCGCAACAGCATCGCCGTGGTGACTACCTACGTGGACAGCTACATTTTCCCCAGAATTTTACAGGGAATGCAGAATACTTTATTTGAAAGTGGGTTTTCTGTCCAGATCTATTTCACAAACAACACGCTGGACCGGGAGAAAAGTATTCTGAAGGATCTGTTGAAACGGGACGATGTGGCCGGAGTGATCATGGAGGGGACAAAGAGCGGATTGCCGAATCCGAACCTGGATCTGTACCGGCACCTGATGGCCAGAAAGATACCGCTTCTGTTTTTCAATACCTATTATCCCGAGCTGGAGGCACCGCATGTATCGTTAAATGATGCGGAGGCGGCCTACAAGGCCGTAAGATATCTGATCGACAAGGGGCATCAGAAGATCGGGGCAATCCTGAAGCTGGATGACGGTCAGGGCAGACAGCGTTATCTGGGATATCTGAAGGCCATGGAAGAGGCTGGGCTCACTGTGACGGATTCCCGGATGGTGTGGATCGACACGGACGAATCGAAGCAACTTGGTTACTGCCGGGACAGAATCCTGAATCGGGTGGAGGAATGCACCGCCCTTCTGGCATACAATGATCAGATTGCTTTTCAGTTGATTCGGATGTTGACAGAACGCAATATCCGGGTACCGGAAGATGTGTCAGTCATCAGCATCGACGATTCGGATCTGGCGAGACACAGCGAGGTGCCCATCACTTCCCTGCCGCACCCCAAGGAGAATCTGGGGAAAAAAGCAGCGGAGACATTGTTACAGATGATCGCGGGCAGGAAAAAGGACCTGACTTACGAATTTGACACCCGTGTCGTAGAGCGGGAATCTGTTGCGGAATGCACTGAAAACGGAAATAAAAAATGAGATAAATAAAGAAGTGAAAAGGAGAGAACACAATGAACGAAGCAGTAAAAGAAGCGATCAGAACAGGAAAAACAGCCCTCGGTATTGAGTTTGGTTCCACCAGAATCAAAGCGGTACTGGTAGATGAGAGCCACGCACCCATCGCCATGGGAACCTACGACTGGGAGAACCGTCTGGAGAACAACATCTGGACCTACAGCCTGGAAGATATCTGGAAAGGCCTGCAGGGATGCTACAAGAGCCTGACAGACGATGTAGAGGCAAAATACAGTGAGAAGCTGACCACCCTGGGCTCTCTGGGATTCAGCGGAATGATGCACGGCTATATGCCGTTCAGTGCAGCCGGAGAACTTCTGGTGCCTTTCCGTACCTGGAGAAATACACAGACATCCGAAGCCTGCAAGAAGCTGATCCCGGTATTTAATTTCAACATTCCCCAGAGATGGAGCATTGCACATCTGTATCAGGCTATTTTGAGCGGAGAAGATCATGTGAAGGATATCGCATTCTTCACCACCCTGGCAGGATACATTCACTGGAAGCTGTCCGGAGAAAAGGTGCTGGGCATCGGTGAGGCAGCAGGTATGTTCCCCATTGATTCCACCATTATGGATTTTGATCAGAAGATGCTGGATCAGTTCGATGGATTACACAATTTTGACTGGAAGATCCGTGACATTCTGCCGAAGGTACTGGTAGCCGGAGAGCCTGCCGGTGTTCTGACCGCGGAAGGTGCAAAATTACTGGATTCCACCGGAACCTTACAGCCCGGCGCACCCATGTGCCCTCCCGAAGGTGATGCGGGAACCGGCATGGTAGCCACCAACAGCGTGGCAGTCCGCACCGGTAATGTCTCTGCCGGAACCTCCATTTTCGCTATGGTGGTACTGGAGAAGGCTATGGAAAAAGTACACGAAGAGATCGATATGGTCACCACTCCCGACGGTATGCCGGTAGCTATGGTACACTGCAACAACTGTACCTCCGATCTGAATGCCTGGGTAAATCTTCTGGGCGAATGTGCAGAGAGCTTTGGCGTAAAAGTAGATAAGAATGAACTGTACGGCGTGCTGTACCGCAAGGCACTGGAAGGTGCTGCGGACTGCGGCGGCGTGACAGCATACAATTATTTCTCAGGAGAGCCCATCACCGGACTGGATGCAGGGCGTCCCATGGTGGTAAGAACTCCCGATGCGGATTTCTCACTGGCAAACTTCATGCGTTCCCATCTGTACAGCGCAGTTGCTACCCTGAAGATTGGCATGGACATTCTGTTAAAAGAAGAGCATGTGGCCGTGGATTCCCTGATGGGCCATGGCGGCTTCTTCAAGACTCCCGTGGTGGGACAGCGTGTCATGGCAGCAGGCATGAACGCACCGATCACCGTTATGGATACAGCCAGTGAAGGCGGTGCCTGGGGTATTGCTATTCTGGCAGCTTTCATGAAGGAGAAAAAAGACGGCGAGACTCTTTCTTCCTATCTGAATGACAAGATCTTCGCAGGACAGACCGGAACCACACTGAACCCGGATGTCGAGGATGTGAAGGGATTTGATGCTTTCCTGGAAGAGTACAAGAGACTGCTTCCCGCAGAAAAGGCAGCCGTTGCGGCAAAATAATTTTTCAGATGCAATTTGAGCCTGCATAGTGTACGGAAGTACACGATACCTATGTGTCGGAAAGTTGGCAGGCTGTGGAAAGGAATGAGATTAAGTATATGTTAGAGGAATTAAAACAGAAAGTATATGAAGCAAATATGGATCTGCCCCGGTATGGTCTGGTGACTTTCACCTGGGGAAATGTCAGCGCCATTGACAGAGAGAGTGGACTGTTCGTGATCAAACCCAGTGGTGTGGATTATGACAAGCTGACACCGGAGATGATGGTAGTCATGGATCTGAACGGCAATAAGGTGGAAGGGGATCTGAATCCCTCTTCCGACACGGCAACTCATCTGGAGTTGTACAAGGCGTTCCCGGAGATCGGCGGTATCGTGCATACCCATTCTTCCTATGCTACCAGTTGGGCACAGGCGGGAAGAGACATTCCCTGCTACGGAACCACCCAGGCAGATTACATCTACGGACCGGTTCCCTGCGTGCGCTGCCTGACGAAGGAAGAGATCGAGGATGCTTACGAGGAAAATACCGGACATCTGATCGTCAATGAGTTCAAGCGTCTGGGCAAGGATCCCAAGGCAGTTCCCGCTGTGCTGTGCAAGAATCATGGACCGTTTGCCTGGGGCAAGGATGCCAAAGAGGCTGTCCACAATGCCGTAGTATTGGAAGAAGTGGCCAAAATGGCATACCGTGCCGAGACCATCAACCCCAGAATCCAGCCGGCACCTCAGGAGCTGCAGGATAAGCATTACCTTCGCAAACATGGCAAAAACGCGTATTATGGTCAAACAACTTTGAAATAGAATTCGGCTTATAGTGCGTGGACGCTTGCGTACAAAGCACTATATGACAAATTCTATTAGCAAAGCGCCCCTCCATGAAATGAATTTTCGAACGAAGTGAAAAAATTTATGAATGACAGGGCAAAGCTGTTTGATAGAAGACAACAATATTTTACGGTAGAAGAGCAATTCTTTTACTAGACTAGCATTCGGAAGTATGCTAGTATAACAACGTAAATCGCAACAGACAAGCCAATATGGCGGAATGGAGGAGACAATGAAGAATTTAGAACTGCAAAAGCGTGCCAATGATGTCCGCAAGGGCATTGTGACCGCAGTTCATGGTGCGAAAGCGGGACATCCCGGTGGATCCCTGTCAGCCGCAGATATTTTTACATTTTTATATTTTGAGGAGATGAACATTGACCCGCAGAATCCCGATATGGAGGAGCGTGACAGATTCGTACTGTCCAAGGGTCATACAGCTCCCGGACTCTATTCCGCACTGGCTTACAGAGGATATTTCCCGGTAGAGGATCTGCCTACTCTGCGTCACCTGGGTTCCTATCTGCAGGGTCATCCCTGCATCCATATCCCCGGCGTGGATATGTCTTCCGGATCCCTGGGACAGGGCATTTCCGCAGCAGTAGGTATGGCACTGGGTGCAAAGATGGAGAATCGTGATTTCCGTGTATACACACTGCTGGGTGACGGTGAGATCGAGGAAGGCCAGGTATGGGAGGCAGCCATGTTCGCAGGCTTCCGTAAGCTGGACAACCTCTGTGTTATGGTAGATAACAATAATCTGCAGATCGATGGACCTATCGACCAGGTATGCTCTCCTTATCCTATCGATAAGAAGTTCGAGGCATTCAATTTCCATGTCATCAATGCAGATGCTCATGATTTTGATGCGATCCGTGCAGCATTCAAGGAAGCAAGAGAGACCAAGGGCATGCCCACCTGTATCGTATTCCATAGCCTGAAGGGTAAGGGCGTTTCCTTCATGGAGAACAGTGTGGACTGGCACGGCAAGGCTCCCAACGATGAGGAGTATGCAGTGGCAATGGCAGACCTTGATAAGATCGAAAAAGAATTAGAGAAAGCAGGTGAGCAGTAATGGCAGAGAATACCGTGAAAAAAATCGCAACCAGAGAAAGCTATGGTAACTCCCTGAAGGAACTGGCAGAAGAATTCCCCAATCTGGTCGTATTGGATGCCGACCTGGCAGCAGCTACCAAGACCGGAATCTTCCGTAAGGCATATCCCGACCGCCACATCGACTGCGGTATCGCAGAGTCCAACATGATGGGTGTGGCTGCAGGACTGTCTCTGGTAGGTAAGATTCCCTTCGTAAGCTCTTTTGCAATGTTCGCAGCAGGACGTGCTTTTGAACAGGTACGTAACTCTATCGGTTACCCTCATCTGAATGTCAAGATCGGTGCGACCCATGCAGGTATCACCGTAGGTGAGGACGGCGCTACCCACCAGTGTAACGAGGATATTGCTCTGATGCGTACCATTCCCGGCATGGTAGTAATGTGCCCTTCCGATGATGTGGAAGCAAGAGCTGCTGTTCGTGCCGCTCTGGAATATGAAGGACCCGTATACATCCGTTTCGGACGTGCCGCGGTCCCCGTGATCAACGATCATCCCGGTTATCATTTCGAGATCGGTAAGGGAACCGTAGTCCGTGAAGGCAAGGATGTCACCATCGTAGCCACCGGTATCTGCGTTGATTCCGCTCTGGGTGCAGCAAAGATGCTGGAAGAGGAAGGCATCAGTGCAGAGGTTGTAAATATCTGTACTATCAAGCCTCTGGACGAGGAGATCATCCTTAACAGCGCGAAGAAGACCGGCAAGGTAGTCACCGTGGAAGAGCATTCCGTCATTGGCGGACTGGGAAGTGCAGTCTGCGACTGCCTGTGTGCACATTACCCTGTACCAGTGAAGAAGGTCGGTATGCAGGATGTCTTCGGCGAGTCCGGTTCTGCTGCTGCTCTGGTAGAGAAGTACGGTCTGGATGCCAAGGGTGTTTACAAGTCTGTAAAAGAGTTCCTATAAGGAATAAATGATATCAAGGAGAAGCCGCCAGTTATGTGAAAACAGAGACTGGCGGCTTCTTTTGCGTCGTGGTATCATGAGCTCGAAATAATAAATGAAAAAGAAGATAATATTGTAAAGAAGTCGATAATCAGGTAAAAGAAGTCGAAAATTAGGTATCAAAAGTCGATATTCAAGCGGAAGTTACACAAGAATATGATACTATATTAGATAGAAATATATATACGGTGCTGGTGTCACAACGGTTGGTGCCCTTAAGAAAGGCGAAATCATGTTAAGCAAAATGAAAAAATCTGTTGTAATTTGCATGAATAGTCTTATATCTGTAATTATTTTTTGCATGATAATAATGCTTTTATGTAGTTGCGTCAGTGCAGCTCGTACGACTTGGAAACAGGCAAAAAAGACTTATCATTCTATGGTGGAGTACTATACGCGCGATGTAGAAAATAATTTGAGAAATATTTCGGACTATCTTCTTCGAATAAGCGAAACAGCGGATTATTATGGTATGACTAATTGCGAAGAGGATAAAGAATCTATGAACAATTTGTCAAGACAGCGGCTGTATAATCAATTGAATGAGGATATTCTTGTTTATAGTTCTGCGGATTACTTTTTTATATTTCAAGACAAATATGCAGATATCATGATGGTGGAATCTGCAAAAAAGAAAGCAAAAATACAAAGTCAGAATATCAGAGAACAGTTGAAAAGGTTATTGGAGAGTAGAGAACCTACAGAAAAATGGGAGCTGTTTGATGCAGAAGGTTATCAATATTTAATCAGAGTTGTATCAAAGGATGGTGTGGGGATTGGCTGTGCAGTGAGCCTTAATCGACTGATTGAAACAATGCAAGCTGTACAACTAAGTGATTATTATGTTTCTTACTATAAAATAGGCACAATGATTTTAGACAACGAGTCAGGGAAAGATCTAAAAATAGAACTGCCAATTCAAGAAACAGATGTGGGTGTAAGAATTGTAATTCCTTCAGAAAAGCTATTTGAAGAAATCAGAACGTTATTAAACTTCAGTATGGTTTTTGCTGCGATTTTGATCATACTGCTTTTTGCTCTTTATATTTCCATGTATCACTGGTTTACAAATCCGGTAAAAAGGATTGTATCAGTAATGCAAAAGGTGGATGAAGAAGGAATAGATCTTAAAATGCCGGAGTTTGACAACTGGGAAGAGTATCATATTGTCAGTAAAAACTTTAACAATATGATGGAAAAAATTAAAATTCTGAAAATTGATGTTTATGAGAAAGAAAAAAAGCAGTCTGAGCTGTATAAACAATATTTAATGCTTCAGATTAACCCTCATTTCTTTTTAAATGCTTTAAATACTATTTATATGTTGAATAAAAGAAAAGATAACAATCAGGTAAATATTCTTCTAACATATCTGATAAATTATTTTAAAAGTGTGTTTGCTCGTCAAGGAGAAATGGTTCCTCTGAAGGAGGAAATCAATTTTATGTTAAACTATATGGCGATTCAAAAGTTTCGTTTTGCGGGTGCTATGCATCTTCAGTGTGAAATAGAGCCGGAAGCAGAAATCAGCATGGTGCCGGCTATGTGTGTATTAACTTTTGTGGAAAATGCAATCAAATATTCCACGGATTTCTCGAATGATTTGATGATTGTCGTTTCAGCCAAAGTAGAGGGAGACAATATAAAAATTGAAATTCAGGATAATGGAGAAGGAATTGAGGAGAACATTCTTAAAAAAATAAACCAAAACGAGAAAATTGTGAAAAACGATAGGGAGCATATTGGAATAAAAAATATAGTAGATAGAATGCACATGCATTATGGAGAGGCTGCCAGTGTCAAGGTTACAAATCGGGACAGTGGAGGAGTTAGCGTTGTCATAAATGTACCAAAATGAACAAAAGGGAAACTATAAGATAACTAGAAAAAGATGTTGGAATGGAGATCAGCTATGAACTTACTTATTGTAGATGATGAATATCTGGTGGTAGAAGAAGTAGTTACAGTAACGGACTGGGAGCTGCTGGGTATTACGGAGATTTATTCTGCTACAAATGCAGTTAGCGCTGTTCGAATTTTAAATGAGAAAAAAATTGATATTATGATCTGCGATATTGAAATGCCCCAGACAGATGGATTGGAATTATCAAAAAAGGCAAAGGAAAATTTTCCGGATTTAGAAATCGTCATGTTGACAAGCCATGCGGAGTTTAATTATGTCAGAAATGCCTTGCGATACGGATGTTATGATTATCTGCTTAAACCGGTCATGGAAGATGATATTATTAAGGTGATGAAAAATCTTGTCACTAAGATTGAAAGAGAGCGTCATCAGGCGCAGTTACAGGAAGAAGGAATTGTATGGAACCAGTTAAAACCAGTATGGAAAGAAAAATATTGGGAGGAAATGCTCAGAGGACTACGTGATGATCCGAACAGGGAGTGTGAAGAATATGAGGAGAAGCAATGGAAAGAGGAGCAAGATAGAAGGCTGATCCCAATTTTATTTTATCAATATGCAAATGACAAAACAGAAGAAGACATAAAGCAGACCAGGAAGAAGGTAAAAGAGGACTTGGGAACAGTGGCTGGTGACTTTCTGCTTCCGGTATTGTCTCAAAAAGAATTTGCAGGCCTGGTTTTTATTTCAGACGAGTGGCTGAGTTCTGGCACTGGAAGAAATGGCATAATATTAAAAGATGCGATATTACAGCAATTTAAGACAGAAAGATTATACGAAAAAATTGGAATATGCATAGGAGAAGTGTGTACAGGGAGAGAAGTACAGTCCATGGTAGATAAGCTTCGACAGTTTGCATGGAATAATGTTTGCAGTAGAAGACAGATTTTGGATATTATAAATATGCCTAAAAACAGTGAAGCAATTGGTATGCCTGATATGACGCTATGGAAAGCATATATTGATAATGGCAAGACTGTGGAACTTCAAGATATAATCCGAAAATGGCTTTGGGGAAAAGACAATGAGGCAAAGTTAAATAGGAGAGCACTTCAAATGCTTCAGTATGATTTGGAACAGTTGTTCTATTCGACACTTCAGGAAAATGGAATTCAGGCACATCAATTTTTATATGATAGAGAAAATGGATGTAACAGAGTAACAGCAATTGGTTCACTGGAGGAAATGGATGCATGGATTGAGGAAACTATGGGAGCTGTTTCCAGGATCATGCAGGATGTATCGAACTTAAGTGGGATCAGGGAACAAACGATTTATTATATACAGACCCATCTCGATGAGGAACTGAATAGGATAAAAGTTGCTTCAGCACTGTATTTAAATCCGGATTACCTGGATAGACGATTTAAAAAGGAAATGGGATGTTCGGTAAATCGCTATATTTTAAGGGAACAGGTAAATATGGCAAAAGGATTGCTGTTAAACCCAAAGATTTCCATATGTGAGATTGCATCCCGGTGCGGCTATGAAAATATGTCTAATTTTTCTGCAATGTTTAAAAGAGAAGTAGGAATTTCACCAAATGAATATCGAAAAAACGGTGGGATGGAAAGCCCTGATCTTTAAGGATCAGGGCTTTTTGTATAAAAATCATAAGTGAAGGTCGAGTTTCAAGTAGAGCCAGAACATAATAACAGATTATACTATAGTTGATCCTAAATGAAAAGAATGATATGGAAAGGGAGGAACAAAATGTTTAATTTTTTTTCAAAGGAAGATAAACAACTATATAATATGTTAGGACATCTGAACATGGCTGAAAAAGAAATAAGCTTAAAGGATAACAGTGAAACAGAGATATATGAAGTTGCCTGTCCGGATGATAAGTATGCTTTTTTGCATGAAGCAGCTATTATAGAATATCATGGAACGCTATTTGCTGCCTGGTATAATTGCGAGGAAAAAGAACTGATCGGACCTACTCCAATCAGACAAAAAAGGTCAAAAGACGGTGGAAAGACATGGAGTGATATTGAAACGATAGCGGAGGATCAAACCGGCAAAATTTTGTTCTGCCCACCGGTGTATGGTATTTGCGAAGATAAACTATATATGCTTATTAATGAAATGGTATCAGCAGATCATATTCATGCTCTTGATCTTTATGTATTTCAAGAGGAAAAGGACTGTTTTGAATTTTTATGGTCCAAACCGATTCCTTTTAAACTCAATACGAATGTGTATAAGATGGCAAATGGGAAATTGCTTTTGCCGGGACGTATTGCTGAACTAGATGGCTTCCCGAATACTCCAGCGGTACTTATTTCGGATTCCGGGAAAATAGATGATGATTGGAGATTAGTGTATATTCAGGAAAATGGAGACTTGCCTGATGGTTCTAAGTTGGTACATCCGGAAATTACCGCAATCATAGAAGATAATAAAATTGCCATGTTTTCAAGAGATGACGAGCGAAAAGTTCCGCTTGTATATTTATCACAGGATTATGGCGAGACATGGTCGGATGCCTTTTCCTATGATATTCCTTTTTCAGATTCAAAAATATATGCGGGCACGCTTTCTGATGGTAGAAACTATATAATAGGAAATTGGTATCCGGGAAGAGAAAAACTTGTACTCGTATTCTCAAAACCCAAAGAAAATACCTTTGAGACCGGCATTATACTACAAAATGGCTTTTCCGACAGATTAGGTTATGGAAAAGCGTGGTGTTACCCATGCGCCTATGAAGCAGATCATAAATTATATATTATATATACGGTATATTTAGAAAATGAAAAAAGAGGGGCTGCATTGTCCGTTGTTCCGTTGATATAACAGCTCCTGTATTTTTGAAAAGGATGCAGAAAACATGGATATAAGTCTGTTGGAGGAAACAATTATGTTGTATACGGAAACAAAGGAATTACAAAAATACAGAGATTCAAAACGCCTATGGCAAGGAATCCCGAGCATTGAGGTGACAAAACGAGGAAGGATTTTCCTTACTTTCTATTCAGGTGGGGTCAAGGAAGAAATAGGAAATTATGTGATCGTAATTAAATCGGATGACGGAGGGAATCATTTCTCGGAACCGATTGTTATTGTAAAAGAAGATAATGGAAGATGCTTTGACCCATGCCTTTGGATAGATCCGTTGGGAGAACTTTGGCTGACATGGGCAAAGTGCCCGGACGATGGTTTATATGCATCTGTTTGCCGAGATCCTGATGCAGAGGAGCTGGTTTGGGGAGAAGAATTTCTGGTAGGCCATAATGTAATGATGAATAAACCTATAGTGGTGAAATCTGGTGAATGGTTGTTCCCGATTGCTGTATGGAATGATGGTATAAGAGTATTATCAGAAGAATATGATACTAAAATTACGGAAAAAGGCTCATTTGTTTATGCTACCAATGATTGTGGGAAAACCTTTCAGAAGCTTGGCTTTGCAGACGTGAAAGACCGGCATTATGATGAACATATGATATTGGAGATGAAGGATGGAAGCCTAAGAATGTTTGTTAGGACAAAGTATGGGATTGGCGCATCGAATTCCTATGATGGAGGAAGAAGCTGGAGTAAAGATTTTGACACTGGCTATGGTGGTCCCTGTTCGAGATTCCATATTACAAGATTGCGTTCAGGTAGAATCCTGCTGATCAATCATTTTAAGTTTAGTGGAAGAAATAATCTTACGGCAATGCTGTCAGAGGATGAAGGAAAAACGTTCCCTTATAAATTACTATTAGACGAGAGAGAAGTTTCTTATCCGGATGCAAAGGAAGCAGATGACGGATTTATCTATGTAACATATGATCGGGAACGTGGAAGTTATCTATCCAATATGAAAGAGGTGATGGCTTCCGCCAGAGAAATTTTAATTGCCAAAATAACAGAAGAGGATATTATTAGCGGATCTCTTGCAAACACAAATAGTTATCTGAAAAGGATCGCGAGTAAGCTGACGGATTATGATGGAGAGGACAAAGATCCATTTCATGAGCTGGATTTCGATAAAACAAAAAGCGTATAAAATTCATAAGTGAAGGTCGAAATTCAGGGAGAAAGAAATAATTATAAGAGATATAGTTTAATTACAAAAGATACAAAACATACATAAAAGGAAGGAGAAAATGATATGAAAAAGAAAATTGTAAGTAAAGTATTTGCCATATTGTTGGCAGCGTGTACAGTGCTTTCCGCATGTGGAAATGAAAGCGGTAATCAGAGCGTAGGTCAGACAGACAAAAGTGAAACGAATGACACTGTGCAGGAAGGAGAGGAACCATATACCATTGTTTATGCATTTGATGTATGGGTACAGCAGGCAGATTGGGATTTGGTAGAGGAGAATCTAAGTAACATTGTTTATGACAAGATTGGTGCCAAGGTTAAGCTTTTGCCTATGACAGGAGCAAACTATCAGCAGGAGGTTAATCTGATGATTACCAGTGGCGAAAAGCTGGATCTGGTAAATGCATCAGCCAGAACTACATTCAGTAGTGATGTCACTTCCAATAAACTGCTTGGGCTGGATGAAGAAACGGTTCGTAAATATGCACCGGATGCAATGGAAGTAATCGGCGACTATATGGAAGCTACCACAGTTGACGGAAAAATATATGGATTTCCGACCATACGTGATATGGCAAGTGCATACGGACTGATTCTTCGCAATGATATTATCGAGAAATATGGAATTGATGCTGATGCAGGATTAACAGTAGAACAATTAGATGACCTTTTTGCCAGAATTAAAGAGGGAGAACCGGACAAGTATGTAACGCAGCCGCAAAGCCAGGGAACCAGCATTCTGGAAAGCCTTTTTAAAACATATGATGGGCTGGGTGATACCATGGGAGTCCTGATGGATTGGGGACAGGGCGATCTGACCGTGCAAAATCTCTTTGATACAGAATATTACGAGGAGTGTGTGAGGAAAGCCAGAGAGTGGAATGAGAAGGGCTATATTCTTCCAGATGCTTCAACGAATCCTGATACAGGAGTAGCTTATTTCAAAACAGGAAAAGTGGCATCCACAATGTCCCTGATTCATCCGGGTGTGCCTACAGACAGCACCAATATGACAGGTATTCCATGCAGTACAGCAATTGTAAATCCGGCTTTTGGAAATACACAAACGGTTGGAGCTGTTATTCAGTCGATCCCTGTCAGCTGTAAGAATCCTGAAAAAGTGTTGGAGTTTGTCAATCTGCTTTATAGTGATGCAGAAGTATATAATGCGTTGGTATGGGGTATTGAAGGTACACACTATCAGCATGTAAAAGGAAGCGAAAAGTGGATTACTTATCCGGACGGTGTAACTGGAGAAACATCCGGCTATACTCTGAGTGCAACTTACGCTTTTGGAAATCGTTATCTGAGTTATATTTGGAATACGGATCCCGAAGATTTAAATGAAAAATATGAGGAATTTAATGATAATGCAATCAAATCTAAAGCGCTGGGATTTGTGTTTGACACCACTCCTGTGAAGGCAGAAGCGGCGGCTGTACAGGCAGTAATGGATGAGTATCGTCTGCCTCTGGAGAATGGAGTAATCGATCCTGATGAAAATTTACCGAAATTCCGACAGGCACTGAAGGATGCAGGGATTGATACTGTTATTGCAGAAAAGCAACGGCAGTTAGACGAGTGGGCGGCAACAAAATAAGTAAAGTTTCTCGGAAAGGTCAGAGGTATAACACAACTGACCTTTCTATTCAAAGGAGCCTGGTATGTATAAAAGATTAAAAAAAATAAAAAAGCTTTTGCCACTATACATTATGGCTTTGCCGGCATTGGTTTATTTGTTTATTAACAATTATTTACCACTAACGGGTATGGTGGTAGCTTTTAAAGATTTCGACTACAGCAAAGGAATTTATGGAAGTGATTGGGCAGGCTTTAGAAATTTTTTGTTTTTATTTAAAAACTCAGTTGCTTTTATTATTACCAGAAACACAATATTGTACAATGTGGCATTTATTATAATTAATACATTTTTAGGTATTTTAGTAGCAATTCTTTTGAGCGAAGTGACAAGCAAAAAGGCTTTAAAAGTATATCAGACAGTGATTCTTTTGCCATATTTGTTTTCTATCGTCATTATCAGTTATCTGGTATTTGCTTTCTTAAGTACGGATGTAGGCTTTATTAATAAAGGGATCCTGGAGCCCTTGGGAAAAAGCACGATATCCTGGTACAATGAGTCAAAGTACTGGCCTATAATATTACCGATCGTAAATACATGGAAGTCATTTGGATTTCAGGCAACTATTTATTATGCCAATGTTATTTCTATTGATAAGTCTTACTATGAAGCGGCTCAACTGGATGGGGCATCAAAGCTTCAACAGGTACGGTATATCACACTGGTATTGTTGAAACCGGTTATTATAATGATGATATTATTGGCGGTAGGAAAGATTTTTTATTCTGATTTTGGTTTATTTTATCAGGTTACGCAGAACTCAGGAGCAATATACAGTACTACAAATACAATAGATACCTATGTGTACCGCACATTGATACAGACAGGAGACGTGGGTATGTCTGCAGCAGCAGGAGTATATCAGTCAGTAGTCGGCTTTTTAATTGTTTTAATTACAAATTTGTTACTTCGGAAGATCAGCCCGGAAGATTCTCTGTTTTAGGAGGTGTGAGATGAAACGAATGAAAGTAAACAAATCAGCATTAGTAGCACATATAGTTTTAATTTGTTTCGTGCTTTTCTGTACTCTTCCTACGTTGTTGCTGGTAACGTCTTCTCTGTCGGATAATGATAGTGTGTTCCGAAATGGTTATTCCTTTTGGCCCAAAGAGTGGAGTCTGGAAGCATATCGCTATATGGCAACGCAGGGGCAGACAATATTCCGTGCATACGGGATTTCAATACTAACTACATTTATAGGTACGATTTCCGGATTGATGCTTACAGCCATGCTGGGATATACACTTTCGCGTAATGAATTACCCGGAAGAAAGATAATCAATTTTCTCGTGTTTTTTACATTGCTTTTTAACGGAGGTATGGTTCCCACCTATTTATTATATGTAAATACGTTACATGTCAAAAATACTATATTTGCATTACTTTTGCCAAATAATATTTTGGTAAATGGTTTCAATGTTCTGCTGGTGAGAACATATTTTAATAACAATACGCCTAAGGAATTGATCGAATCAGCTATGGTAGATGGCGCTAAGGAGTTCCGAATTTTCTTTAGTATTATTATGCCGATTTCGAAACCCATCCTGGCTACGGTAGGATTGTTGATTGGTATTGGTTATTGGAATGACTGGTATAATGGTCTCCTTTATCTTACGAATACAAAATTATTCAGTCTGCAAAATTATTTGAATAGAATTTTGCTAGATATTCAGTTTATGACACAAAGTATGGCAGGAAGCGCAGAGGCTGCCAATGCCTTGGGTAAAATGCCTACCATCACGGTTCGTATGGCAATTGCAGTAATCGGTATTTTACCTCTTATGATTATATTTCCGTTTTTCCAGTCCTATTTTGCAAGAGGTATGACAGTTGGAGCAGTGAAAGGCTGAGAAGTGTTTTAAAAGGAGAGCGAAGGATGAATATTGTAAATTATAAAGGAACAAATTTGCGAGTGTCAGATATAGCGTTGGGAGGTGGAGTGCTCGGGAGCCGTATTTCCGACCAGGCATCATTCGATATCCTCGATTGTTTTGTAGGAAATGGGGGTACATTTATTGATACAGCGAATGTGTATGGAAGGTGGAATCCAGGAAATCTTCCACTATCTGAATTATTGATTGGAAGATGGATGAAACAGCATAGATTGAGAAGCAAGCTGGTAGTTGCGACCAAAGGAGCCTGCCATGCACTTGAAACACCGAGCATAAAAAGGCTGGCGCCGGAAGAGATACGAGAGGATCTGGAGAGCAGTTTGAAAAGCTTACAGACTGATTATATAGATTTATACTATTTACATGCAGATGATCCGAAGCGTGAGGTTGGTGAAATTATTGAAACTTTGAACAGCTTTGTCAGAGAAGGAAAGGTGAGATATTTTGCTTGTTCGAACTGGTCGGCAGAAAGAATGTGGGCTGCAGATGCTTACGCAAAAGAGCATAATTTGAAAACCTTTGTTGGGCATGAAATTATGTTTAATTTGGCAAAACCGAATGACGAGGCAGTGGAGGCAGCTGTACAGACCCATATGACAGAGAACATATATGAATATCACCAAAAAACCGGTAAACCGGTAACTGCATATACTTCTCAGGCAGCAGGATTTTTTGTATTACATAAGGAAGAGGGATTTCTCAAGGACGATAAATTTGCTTTCCCCAGAGATATGTTTTATAATGCGGAATCCTTAAAAAGAGCGGAGAGAGTAGACGAACTATGCAAGCTCACGAATGCCACTCCATTGGAAATAACATTAGCATATCTTTATGCGCAGCCTTTTCAGGTTATTCCGATTGTAGGACCTTGCAGGGTTAAGGAACTGGAAGAGAGCCTTCGTGCATCAGAAAAGAGATTAACGCAAGAGGAAGTAGAGTTTTTGTTTTCATAATGGAGAGAGCTGACTTAAATGACATTCTATTTTTGCAATACATTTGGAAACACATCGACAGATGGGATATATCGTATTGACCTGGGGAGAAATGACAGCAGGGAAACTTTGGCTGCACCACTGAAAAATCTGGAATGGGCGTGTATTGCGCCCAACGGAATACTGTATGCGGTAGGACAGGAAGAATCAGGGGGAAGTTATATTCAGTCGTTTTATTTGAAGCAACTTACAGGAGAACTGTTTTTTTTGGAGAAAAGCTGTTTCCCTTGGAGAGGGATCAGCCATATGAGCTTTTGGGAGCAGGGAAAGGCTCTTTTGATTGCTGTGTATGGAGAACAAATGGTTGTATCAGTGGACGTAGCGGAGGGGCGCATCGGCAAAGAATCTGGAAGGGTGATTTTCAAAGGAAATGGTCCGGTAGTTAGCAGGCAGGAAGCGTCTCATCCGCATTTTGTAAAGTGGATGCAGGAGGAGTGCTGGATTGCCGATCTGGGCGCGGATGCAGTATATCATAGTAGTGAGAGCCAACTTTGGGGAAACCGGGACAACTGGAGAATAGAGCAACAGCCCCGGGGATCAGGTCCAAGATTTCTGGAGATACATCCATTAGGAAAAATCGTATACCTCGTTACAGAATTATCGAATGAATTGATCGTGTTGGAGAAAAATTCAGACGGAGGTTTGAAAGAAAAGCAGCGTGTCAGTTTGCTCCCTGCCGGAGCACGAAAAAGTCTTTCTTCAATTTTGTGTCCAGATTGGACAAAAGGAAGATTGTTCGTAGGAGTACGGGGAGCTAATCTGATCCGGGAATTGGTCGTTGAGCAAAACGGAATGATCCGGGAAGGGAGAATTTTGCAAACACTGGGATGGCCCAGGAGCTTTCTGTATCTGAAACAGCTGGATTGTTTGCTGATTGCTGATGAAGAATTTGCGGAATCAACCGGAAGACTGGAGCTTTTTGATCTATGTGAGGGAAAACGTTTATGGGAAAAAAGAATGCCAAGAGCTTATCAAATTTACAACGGAGAGTACAATGACGAAACGGAAAGGTAAAGATATGGAGAAATGGATGAAGTGTTACGTAGGAACGAACTCCTTGAGAGGATCGAAAGGTATTTACACATTGGAGATAAATACTCAAAATGGGGAAATGAGGGAAGTTTCAACAGTAGAGGCTGACGATTCTGCATATTTATATGTTTCGGAAAAGAGAAAATGTCTGTATGCGGTTATGGAATCACTGGAATATAAAGGTGTACCGGGTGGAGGTGTTGCTGCTTATCGCATAGAGGATAATAAACTTTCATTTTTAAATAGCAGATATGCTTATGGTGGCTGGCCATGTCATGTTATAGCGGATGAGGAAAAAGATAGTCTTTTAGTATCTGTTTTTCGTAATGGATTGCTGGTGGTGTACGGCATTAATCAGGATGGAAGCATTGGGGAGGAAAGACGAGTAGAGCATCACCAGGAACCAAATGGAAGGATGTCTCATATTCATGCATCCATGCCTACACCGGATGGAAAATATATTGCGGTTGCGGATTGCGGTCTTGATTATATATATCTTTATGATGCAAAAACGTATCAAAAAGTTTTCGAGTGGAAAGCACCGGAAGACAGTGGACCCAGACAACTCCGTTTCAGTCCGGATGGAAAATATCTATATATGGTATCTGAATTGAGCTGTCAAATTTTTGTGTTTGAGTATCAGCCGGATTGCAAAGATATGTTACGGAATGTCCAGGTAATATCGACGAGACGTGAGGATGGTTATGACCGGGAGAACTATACTTCGGCACTACAGATGCATCCATCCGGTAGATATCTTTTGGCTGGGAACAGAGGGCACAATTCAATTGTTGTCTATGAGGTAGATAAGGAAACCGGTTTGTTGATGTTGAAAGGACATACAATGTTGGCAGGTGATTTCTGCCGGGAGTTTTGTTTTGTACCAGATGGCTCTATGCTGATAGTGGGTATTCAGCATACAGATGTGGTACAGACCTTTTTCTTTGATGAAAATAAAGGGATTTTAAAGTGGAGCGGACAGGAAATTGTAATTCCCTCTCCTTCCTGTGTTATAATGGGCGACTCTGCAAAGTAATGTTGGCAGCGGTTAGAGATGCATTTGTAAGAACGTATAATTTGCGAGCTTATATATTTACTATATGAAGGTGTTGTATGCTTTTACTCCAAAAAATGATAATGTTTTTCTTGATTATGCTCATCGGATATATCTGTCGGAAAATCGGTGTGTTTAAAGATACTACAGGCAAAACAATTTCAAGTATAGTAATCAATATTGGAAATCCTGCGCTGATTATTGCCTCTGGTATGAATCCTGAGAGACTGGAGAATAAAGGAAAATTGTTGTTTACTCTGGGTGTTGTGCTGATCTATTTTGCAATTATGTTTGCTGTCGCGGAACTATTGCCCAGATTGCTTCATGCAGACAGAGAGGACTACGGCGCTTATCAGGTCATGACGCTTTTTTCCAATATTGGATTTATGGGTTATCCCTTGCTGGATGTCATGTATGGCAGCAATGCAATAATTCACGCTGTAATCTTCAACTTGTTATATAATGTCTTGATCTATACTTATGGCATCCACAAAATGCAGATTGGTGGTTGTCAGAAAAATATAAATTGGAAACAACTCGTGAATATAGGCGTAGGCTCTTGCATTATTGCGATAATTCTGTATATCACCAATCTTCCGGTCCCATTGATCCTTGAAGATACAGCAACTTTCACTGGTGCCATCACAGGTCCGTTAAGCATGTTGGTCATTGGTGACTCTTTGGCGCAGACCCGGTTAAGAGATTTGTTTACAGATGTGCGCCTACTCGTTTTCTCTGTAGTAAAACTGGTACTATTGCCGGCATTGCTTCTGTGGGGACTGTGCTTTTTTATCAAGGATCCGATATTCCGAGGCGTTTGTCTGGTAATGATGGCAACACCGGTAGGCAGCATGACAGTAATGTTGGCACAGCAGTACAATGGCGATTATCGGTTGACATCCAGGGGCGTGGCTCTGACCACATTGCTTTCCGTGATCACAATGCCGTTTTTGTTCTGGGCGCTGAAGCTATAGCTACCAATTTTCTGAGTGTAGTTCTATTCTGAATGTAAATATTCGTTTTTTGCGTTATCAAGATGTCGGGAGCAAAAGCTCCCGATTTTACTGTGTTGTCTATATAAACTTTTTTGTAGAAATTATCGCCATTGGAACCTAAAACAATGTCTGCTGCACATATCTCTCAGGGAATTCATTCAGGTAAGCGAAGCATTCCTTCGGGGAGCATAGAATACTATTGGCTGAGCAGGTATTGCGAATTAAGGCCATAAGTTCTTTGGCGTGAGGGCTGGGAATATCATAGGCATTTCCGTAAGTATGGACATATTTTTGCCGAATGCCGGGAAAATCACGATCCAGAGCCTGATAGAAAAATTCCCGATCTCCATCCCGCAACGTGACTCCTACATCGAACAGCAGGATTCCCTGAACTCCTGCCTGCAGGCAATAATCAAGCAAGCCTTCTATATTCTCCCTGGTATCGTTAATAAAAGGAAGAATCGGTGTCATCCACACAAGAGTCGGTATTCCTAACTCTTTACATCTCATCAACACTTCAAAACGCTCTCCCGTAGTAGACACATTCGGTTCAAGCTTCCGGCACAGATACTCATCATAAGTAGTGAGCGTCATCTGTACGACTGCCTTGGTCTTCTTATTGATAGATTGCAGCAGATCGAGATCCCGAAGCACCAGATTGGATTTTGTGAGTACCGTGACACCATATTCATACCGATCGATCAGTTCCAGACATCTTCTGGTCAGTTGCAGCTCTTTTTCAGCAGGAAGATAAGGGTCACACATGGCGCCCGTACCGATCATACATTTGTGTCTCTTTGAACGTAATGCCTGCTCCAGCAGTTCCGGCGCATTATCTTTCACTTCGACGTCTTCAAAGGCATGCGTAAAACCGTAACATTTGCTGCGGCTGTCACAATAAATGCAGCCGTGGGAGCATCCACGGTAAATATTCATTCCATTATTCTGAGATAAAATCCCCTTCGCCTGGACAAAATGCATGGCAATATTCCCCTCATTTGATCGTATAACTTTGTTTTTATGTTAACATAGGAAAAGTGAGAAAACAAAAAATAATTTTAACTAAAAATAAGCTAAAATAACTAGCTAAATAAAGATAATAATGATACAATACAAGAACAGGGATCGGCAAAGCTTTATGATAAAACAATTATGGAAAGGAAAACTATTGATGCAGAAATTTGATACAGAAAAATTTCATGGGGTGAATTTTGCGGTTTTTCCGCACAAAGGATTACTGGAATCTGGAGAAGCCAGAAAAAGTATGGAGGAAATGATACATAAGACCCACGCTAACTGGGTGATACTCACTCCTTCGGGGATGCAGGAGACCCCTTATAGCGAAGAAATTCGTTTCGATGGGGAGAAAAGCTGCACGGATGAGGAACTGTGTGATATGATCCGATATGCACAGAGTCTGGGATTAAAGGTGGCATTAAAGCCTACCGTGAATTGTGACAATGGTGTCTGGAGAGCAAGGATAAGCTTTTTTGATCATGATGTTCCTTGCGAACCGAAGTGGGGCAACTGGTTTGAAAGCCATATTGCTTTTCAGAAGCATTATGCACAGATCGCACAGCGGACAGGGTGTGAATTATTTCTTACAGGCTGCGAGATGACGATGACAGAGCACCGGGAGACGGAGTGGAGAATGCTGATCGCAGAGGTCCGCACAATATATGACGGGCCTGTCGGTTATAATTGTGACAAATACGGGGAAGATCATATTACATGGTGGGATGCAGTGGATGTGATCGCTTCCAGCGGATATTATCCTATCGATGATTGGGAGAATCAGTTGGATCGTATTGAGAAAGTGGTTCGAAAATATCAAAAGCCTTTTCTGTTCGCGGAAGCAGGATGCATGAATATTCATGGTTCCGCGCAGGTTCCAAATAACTGGGAACTGCGAGGGGAAGAGGATGATGCTGAACAGGCAGACTGGTACCTGGCAATGTTTTCTGCTTGCGAAAAACGGGACTGGGTGAAAGGCTTCGGAATCTGGGACTGGCCGGGAAGTATGGAAAGGAAGAGCCCTTATGCAGTCTGCGATCGCCCTGCGGAGGCTGTGATCGCAGAAGAATACAGCTGTCGTGGCAAGAACCGGAGATAAGAGGGCGGAACAGCGAAAATCAGAACGACAGATAAAACAATGCACAGGGAGGTATGGCAGAAAATGGAGCAGCCAACAAAGACAGTCAGTGTAGCAGCATTGCCGCAGGTACGGGTGTTGGGACGCACCACAGGAACGGACGTGGTGAATTTATTCTGGACCGGCAGCGGAATAGAATTTATCTATACCGGCAGTGAACTTCAGGTGGAGGTAAATGCCGATTACGACGCTTATGAACCGTGGCTTGCGGTGGAACTGAACGGCGTGCAGATCAGTAGAGTTCCATTAAATAAAGGGAAAAACGAAGTGTGCCTGTTCCGGGGGATGACGGTAGGAAAACCAAAGCATGTACGGATACTGAAGGAAGTACAGGCAATGCATCAGGATCCCGGGCATCTGTTACAGATTGTGGGATTGCAATATGCAGACGGTGAATTCCTGCAGTTGCCGGAGCCGAAGTACCGGCTGGAATTCGTGGGAGACAGCATTACCAGTGGGGAAGGTACGGTGGGAGACGCCTGCGAAGAGGATTGGATCAGCGCTTTTTTCTCAGCAGTGAATACTTATCCCTGTATGGTGGCAGACGCGCTTTCTGCGGAGTATCGTGTGGTATCCCAGAGCGGCTGGGGAATTGTCACCGGATGGGATGGAAATGTGGAGAATAAGATTCCTCCGTTTTACACACAGGTCTGTGGATTGCTCACCGGGGAGAGGAATGCTTCCTTGGGAGCGTTGGAAGACTATGATTTCGAAGCATGGCAGCCAGATGCGGTCATTATCAATCTGGGAACCAATGATGCCACAGCGATTCAGTCCGCAGCGGAACTGGGGCAGGAATGGGCAGGAACACGGGACATAGAAGAAGTTAAAGAGATTCTGACAACAGCTATCTGCGATTTCCTGAAAGTAGTGCGGAACAGCAACCCCACAGCACAGATCATCTGGGGTTACGGCATGCTGGGAGACAACTTTCTGTCCGTCATCCGGGAAGCTGTGGAAGGCTATGCGAAGCAGACCGCCGATTCCCGGATTCACTTTTTACATCTCCCCGACACGACACCGGATACCGTTGGCAGCCGCCTGCATCCCGGAGTGAAAGCCCATCAAATCACCGCGAAAGAGATTGAAACATATCTGCAAGCACTGTTATGGAAGAAATTTATAATTTCTTAAGAAAAATGTGACGTAAAATGTGACAACTCCGCGCTATATTGAAACCCATAGAAAGTAATTCATTTGGAGGGGCTGGCAATATGACGCAGGAAAATCGTTCAAGCAGACAGGCAGAGATCCATATAACGCAGATGCGGAGGAATCCGTATCTGGTGGATTATCAAACCGGGAAAAATATGGGCAGACATATGGGAAGGCGCACAGAACGGTCACAACACAGCACACCTGCAATGCCGCAGGAGGGCACAAGGACAAGAACATATCCTCAGCACAGTGTAGCACCCCGGCAGGAAAATAGAACCCACCAGCAGAAGCAGCGAACTGCGGATGCGGTATATGGGGAAAATGTATACAAAGACAATACCTACAATACCCGTGCCAGGCACCGTCTGGCGAGGGCGGAGAGACAGCGCCGCCGCAGACGGGCAAGAATCCGCAGATATATCCGGCTGACTCTGCTTAGTGCAGGAATTCTGGTAGGAATCATTGCGTTGACAAAGCTTCTGAATGTGCCTGCCGGTACTGCGGAAGCCAGCACACCGATGGAAGCAATAGACATGGCGCAGCAGGTGGAAAAAGGGATTGAGAATACTATAGGAACCCGGATTCAGGGACTGTCGGCGGAGACTTACGCAGCGCACCCTGACTGGACAGAGGATTTCCTCACGGTAAATGAATATTCCAGACCGGGAGATCCTTTGACGGAGGTGAATAATATTTTCGTGCATTATACTGCCAACCCCGGCACCAGTGCAGCACAGAACCGCAGTTATTTCGAACAGCTTAAGGACAATCATGAGCGCAGTGCCAGTGCGCATTTTATCATCGGCTATAACGGGGAGATCCTCCAGTGCGTTCCTCTGGATGAGATCGCTTATGCGGTGCAGACCCGTAACGAGGATTCCATCTCTATCGAATGCTGCTATAAGGCGGACAACGGACAGTTCACGCAGGAAACCTACGACTCCCTGATCAGGCTGTTGAGATGGCTGATCGACGCCTATGAACTGGAACCGGAGGATATTCTCCGCCATTATGACTGCGGTGGGAAAAAATGTCCCATATATTATACGGAACACGAGGATGCCTGGGACCGGTTAAAAGAGGATGTCAAAAATCTATAGAAAAGAGGAACTTTTCCCGAAAGGAAAGGTTCCTTTTAGTTTGTCTTGTTTTAAGAATGCAAGTTTGTTAGAATAGACGCATATGGAATACGATTTCCTATTCATTGGGAAAAGTGCTGCAGACAAAGCCCTAAAGGGCAGAAATGAGGAGTATCATGAATATTTTATCACCTTCAATTCTTTCGGCGGATTTCTGGAAGCTGGGAGAAGATATCAAAGCTGTGGAAGGAGCCGGCGTGCCCTGGCTGCATGTAGACGTGATGGACGGACTGTTTGTGCCTTCAATCTCTTACGGAATGCCTGTCTTGAAGGCAGTGAGACCCCATACAGACATGTTCCTGGATGTGCATCTGATGATTGAGAAGCCGGAGCGTTATGTGGAAGAGTTCGCTGCCTGCGGCGCGGATCTGGTGAATTTCCATCTGGAAGCCACAGAGGATGTGAAGGGATGCATTGAAAAAATACGTGCCACCGGCAAAAAGGTCGGCATCACCATCAAACCAGCCACCCCGGCAGAGGCAGTGGAGCCTTATCTGGAACTGGTGGATATGGTACTGGTCATGACCGTGGAGCCCGGTTTCGGCGGACAGAAGCTGATCCCGGAATGCCTGAATAAGGTAGCGGTGATCCGTAAAATGATCACGGACAGAGGACTGGCTACCGATCTGGAAGTAGATGGCGGCATTAATCTTGACAACGTAGCGCTGGCACTTGATGCGGGAGCTAATGTTATCGTGGCAGGTTCTGCTGTATTCAAGGATGACATCGCGGCCAATGCGAAGGCTTTTCTTGCGAAGATGCAGTAACATCGCCATAGGCAGGACTTGGGCGGGGAACGTCTTATGGAAGGCGCAGACTGTCGGCAGACGGTGACGGAAGGATAGACAGTTGTCTGCGGAATGGAGATTGATATGGAGTTACAGATATTACACGCAATACAAGAAATTCATCAGGGATGGCTGACGGACGTCATGCGTCTTTTTACCACCATAGGAGAAAGCGGGCTTGTATGGATTGCCATCGCCATCGTCCTGACATGTATACCGAAGACCAGAAAATGCGGTCTGACTATGATGATCGCAATGGCTATTACCTATCTGGTGGGGAATCTGTTTCTGAAAAATGTGATCGCCAGACCCAGACCCTGCGCAGTCGACAACAGTGTCATATTGAAGATCCCGTTTCCTTCTGAATATTCGTTCCCTTCGGGACACAGCTCCAATGGATTCGCCGGTGCAGTGACGATCTTCTGTTATTATCGTAGAGCAGGACTCTTAAGTCTGCTCATGGCGGCACTTATTGCATTTTCCAGACTTTACTTCTTCGTTCATTACCCGACGGATATCCTGGGCGGAATCTTATTGGGAACGCTGGATGCGCTGTTGGCGGTTTGGCTTGTGAAACACTTGGAGAACCGTGCAGATGCGCAGTCTGCATCGAACGCAGATAAAACCGAACACGTGCAGGAAAAATAAAATAACGGGACAGAAACCGGGATCAGACAGAAAGGGCAAAAACTTTGATGAACAGCAGAACGTTATGGAATGATAATTGGTATTTTGCCAAAACGGAATTAGGTGTGAAATGGGAAGACAGGCAGATCTGGGAAGCCAAAATGCAGCCGGTGGATCTGCCCCATGACTGGTTGATCTATGATACGAAGAATCTCTATGAAGACAGCATCGGCTGGTATCGGAAGAACTTTGCCTATGCCCCGGATAAAACAGGAAATGATGACCGTGTCATCCTCCGCTTTGAAGGTGGCTACATGGATTCTTCTATTTATGTAAACGGTGAGCACCTTGGCGACTGGAAATACGGCTATTCTACCTTTGACTGGGATATTACGGATGCTTTACATAAGGGAGATAATGAAATCGTTCTGCGTGTCGTATTTCAGGCGCCCAACAGCAGATGGTACAGCGGTGCCGGAATCTATCGGAATGTGTGGATGATCCGGCTGCCCAAGACACATATTCCTCTGGACGGCATCTATACATCTTCTGTTGAGACAAAAAATGGTTATGATCTGACCATCGACACGGAACTGGAATGGGGAACAGATAGTGGAAATTATGAACTGGAATACTGTCTGCGAGATGCTGATAACAGCAAAAGTCCCATAGAAACAGAAAACCAGGAGCTCTTCCGGGTAAAACAGCCTCTCACCTGTGGACAGAACAAGATATCCATAACGATCCCTGTGGATAATCCTAGAAAATGGGACATTACGGATCCTTACTTGTATGATCTGCAGGTATGCCTGTGGAGAGAGCAGGAGACCAACAGCCGGGAACTATGTCAGCAAGAACATTTCCGCATCGGTTTCCGCACCATGCAATTTGATCCTGCCAGGGGCTTTTTATTAAACGGCAGAAAAGTGCGCCTGAACGGTGCCTGCGATCACCATGACCTCGGAGCACTGGGAGCGGCTTTTCACAAAGAAGCCATGCGCCGCAAATTCAAACTCATGCGTTCCATGGGTGTCAATGCTGTGCGGACTTCCCACAATATGCCCGCTGTGGAACTGATGGAACTGGCGGATGAGATGGGATTTCTGATCGTATCCGAAGCGTTCGATATGTGGGAGATGGCAAAGAATCCTTATGATTATGCCAGATTTTTCAAGGAATGGATGGAGAAGGATGTACGCAGCTGGATCCGCAGAGACCGCAATCATCCTTCCGTTATCATGTGGAGCATTGGCAACGAGATTCCGGATACCCATGCGGATGCCCATGGACAGGAGATCACCCGTAGCCTCCTTACAGCAGTCAGAAAGTGGGATTACCGGAAGGTGGCACCGGTGACGATCGGTTCCAATTACATGCCCTGGGAAAATGCCCAGAAATGTGCGGATATCGTGAAAGTGGCGGGCTATAACTACGCGGAAAAATATTATGCGGAACACCATGAAAAGCATCCGGACTGGATCATCTACGGAAGTGAGACTTCCTCTGTGGTACAGAGCCGAGGGGTGTATCATTTTCCGTTGGAGAGGGCGAATCTGATCGAAGCGGACGAACAGTGTTCTGCGTTGGGCAACAGTACTACCAGCTGGGCGGCGAAAAATACGGAATACTGTATCACTATGGACAGAGATACCCCTTATTCCTGTGGTCAGTTCATCTGGACAGCCATTGACTATATCGGTGAGCCGACCCCTTATCAGACGAAAAACAGCTATTTCGGACAGATGGATACGGCGGGATTTCCCAAAGACTCCTACTACGTCTTCCGTTCGGAATGGACGGATGGGAAAAAAGATCCCATGATCCATGTATATCCCTACTGGGATTTTAATCCGGGACAGCAGGTGGACGTGCGGATCACCAGCAATGCTCCGGAGGTGGAACTGTTCGTAAACGGAGTGTCACAGGGAAAACAGCAGATCGATCATCAGAAAGGAACGGTATTGCAGCCTTCCTGGAAAGTACCGTATGCGCCCGGCAGTATCTGTGCCGTGGCATACGACGAAACGGGTAGGGAGATAGCCAGACAGGAGAGACATTCCTTCGGCAACACAGATCATTATGTATTAAAAGCAAATAAATCAGCCTTGCATGCTGACGGCGAGGACATGATCTTTGTGGAGATCTCAGCGGAGGACCGGGACGGATATCCTGTGGAAAATGCCTCCGATTATGTGAGAGTGACCGTGGAAGGTGCTGGAAGACTGGTGGGACTGGACAATGGTGACAGCGCCGATTACGATGCCTACAAGGGAACCGTACGTAAGTTGTTCCAGGGGAAATTACTGGCTATGATCGCAGCAAAAACTACGCCGGGGGAGATTCGTGTGACTGTGAAGGATGCATGGGCAGCCACAGTGAACAGCATGACCAATGAAACCGGCACTGGAACAGCAAAGGCAGCTGCCGGGCACCGCACGGCGACAGTGACGTTACAGGCAGTCGAAGCACCGATTCGTCCCGGTGTCTGCGCAACAGAAGAAAACAGAGAATATCCGCCCGCCTTTGTGGATCCCGGATTTGTTCCGGTGCGGAAACTGGAAATGAGCGCTCCCTATATGAGATTGACACCGGAGAAGCCGTATGTATTGCTACATACCCATATCTATCCCATGGAAGCCACAGACCGTAAGCTTCTCTGGAGCATTACTGACGCTTCCGGTATCCCCAGCCCTGTGGCAAAACTGGAGGAACTGGAAGACGGCGAGAGCATCCGGATCACAGGCGTCAGTGATGGCAGTTTTCAGGTAAGGTGTATGACCTGTAACGGAACAACCAATATTAAAATGATTTCCCAACTTGACTTTGCAGTGGAGGGCATGGGACAGACGTTCCATTCTCCGTATGAGCCGGTGACGGGTATTTCTTATGTCGGAAGTTTTGGCGGAGACGTAAGCCGCGGAGTGGAGAACAGTGCCGGAACGGACAAGGCACAGCCTACCGGACTGGTCTATGAAGCGTTAGACTTTGGTGAATTCGGAAGTGACGAGATCACGCTGTCCATTTTTGCCAATGATAATGATCCCCACCGGATTCAGATATGGAAGGGAGAGCCCGAAGAGAGCGGTTCCGGGACACAGGGAACACTGGTGGGTGAAATAACCTATCAGAAGCCGGGCATCTGGGAAGTCTTCCAGCCGGATACCTTCGTATTGCCCCAGAGATTAAAGGGTGTAACAAAACTGACAATAGTGTCAGAAGATAAAATTTTCCTGAAAGAGTTTCATTTCACCAGACAGGAAAAAGCTTATGCAAGACTGAGTGCTCTCACAGACGGAGTTACCTATGGTGACAGCTTTGTGAGAACCGGGGATGCCGTTGAACAGATCGGCAATAATGTCTCTCTCGAATTTACGGATATGAACTTTGGAGAAGCGGGAACCGATAGCATTGTCATCTGCGGAAGAACTCCTTTACAGCAGAATACGATCCAGCTTAGGTTTACCGATGGAGCTACACAGGTACTTCCCTTCCCGCACAGCGAGGAATATAGGGAACTGCGTTTCCCTCTGGAAAGAGTGACGGGAGAGCAGAATGTGACCTTCGTTTTCCTGCCGGGATGCAATTTTGATTTCAAATGGTTCCGGTTTGAAAAAAGCGGATATGAGGAGTAAGCGATAACTATGAGCAAATGGAACAGAAAAATATGGGCAGCAATACTGGTGGTGGGAATGACAGCGTCTCTGACTGCCTGTGGAGGCAGCAAAGGAGAAAACAGCAATGCGTCTGCTGCCGGTACACAGAATGAGATTGCCACCGTACAGGATGAGAGCGCAGACAGTAACACTGACAGCACCGGCAGTACCACGTCTCTGGTGCAGGACAACCGGGTACTGCAGATCCCGGACGACAACTACCGTACCTACTATGAGCTTTTCGTATATTCCTTCTATGACAGCGACGGTGATGGCATTGGAGATCTACAGGGCGTACTGGAAAAGCTGGATTACCTGAATGACGGTGATGATACCACAGATATGGATCTGGGAATCAATGGTATCTGGCTCATGCCGGTGATGCCCTCCGTCACCTATCATAAATACGATACCACGGATTATGAGAATATCGATCCGCAGTATGGCACTCTGGAAACATTTCAGGAGTTGCTGACGGCCTGTCATGACCGTGGGATCCGTGTGATCCTGGATCTGGCAATGAATCATTCTTCCAGCAGCCATCCCTGGTTCCAACAGGCTGCGGAGTATCTGAAGAGCCTGCCGGAAGGGGCGGAACCGGATAGTTCCGAATGCCCGTACGTGGATTATTACCATTTTTCCAGAGAATACCAGGGCGGGTATGCGCAGCTGGATGGAACGGCCTGGTATTATGAAGCGAGATTCTGGGACGGAATGCCGGATCTGAATCTGGAGAATGAGGCGGTACGCCGGGAATTTGAGCAGATCGCGGACTTCTGGCTGGATATGGGTGTGGATGGCTTCCGACTGGATGCGGTGAAAGAGTATGTTACCGGATCCACAGAGGACAATGTGGAAATTCTAAGCTGGTTCGCGGATTATGTTCATGGCAAAGATCCGGAGAATTATCTGGTGTGTGAATGCTGGACGGATCAGAATACCTATGCCAAATATTATGAGAGCGGCGTGGACAGCATGTTTGATTTTGCTTTTGCCGACAAGTCCGGTATCATTGCCAATGTGATGAACGGTAAGGCATCGGTAACATCTTATGCAAAGAATCTGGAAACAGAGCAGGGCATGTATGCGCAGTACAATCCGGATTATATCAATGCTCCCTTCTACACCAATCATGATATGGGACGCAGTGCAGGCTACTATGCCGGGGAGAATAGCGAAGCTCAGACGAAAATGGGCAATGCCCTTAATCTCTTAATGAATGGCAATGTATTCCTCTATTATGGGGAAGAACTGGGCATGAAGGGCTCCGGCAAAGACGAGAACAAACGGGCCCCCATGTACTGGAGCAAGGACGGCAATGCGGAAGGCATGTGTAAGGGCCCGGCAGATATGGATGATTTCCGGATGAAATTTGACAGTCTGGAAGAACAGCAGGAGGATCCCGATTCCATCTATAATTATGTGAAACAGGTGATCCGTGTCCGCAACCAGAACCCGGTGATCGCCAGAGGCACCACCGCTTATCTGGAGCAGTATTCCGGTGAACAATGCTTTGCCCTGACAAGAAGCTATGAAGGCAGTAACTTATTATTGTTGGGAAATACCTCTGCGGAGGCTGTGAGCGTGGATCTGACCGGACTTACCGTAGGAGGCACCACAGCGGAGGAACTGGTACTGCTGGGGGAACTTTATACCGGAGAAGAGATCGCGGAGCGTGCCGGTACTGTAGTTACGCTTCCGGCTTATTCGATCCTGATCCTGGGAGAAGAATAAGACGAGCAAAACAGAATACAGGAACAAAAACAGGTCTGTGGGCGAACCCTACAGACCTGTATGCTTTCTTACAAAATCTTCAAATTCGTTTACCGGTAACGGCTTCGAGAAGTAGTAACCCTGAATATCATCACAGTGAAGATTCTTCAGAAACTCTACCTGATCCGAAGTTTCTACACCCTCTGCGGTAATAGTCATACCGAAGCTCTGCAGCAGCTGCGTGATATGCAACAGCAGCTTTTCACCGTTCCGGTCACCAATGTAATCGATCAGACTCTTATCCAGCTTGATCGTATCGAAATGCATGACATTCAGCGAAGACAGAGAAGAATATCCGCTTCCGAAATCATCCAGCAGTAGAGTAAATCCCGCTTTATGGAACTGCTCGATCAGGGAGGAGATATCACTGTTATTAATGGTAGCACTCTCGGTGATCTCCAGCGGAACATATTTCGGATCCAGCTGGAAAGAATTCAAAAGCTCCCAGTACTTATCTACCACATTGCTGTAGTATAGGCTGACTCTGGAAATATTTACAGAAATCGGATACAATTTTGCTCCAGCCTGCAGCCATCTCTGCTGTTGTGCGCACACCGTGCGGAACACATATTCGTCCAGTGTTGTGATATTACCGTTTTTCTCAAATAATGGAATGAACTTGCCGGGAGAGAGCATGGTGCCGTCGGGGCGCTTCCAACGGATCAGAGCCTCCGCTCCCAGAATGTTTCCGGTGACGGGGTCTACCTTCGGCTGATACCACAGCTGGAATTCTCCGTTCTTCAGGGCATCTTCGAAGACATCTTCCATCAGACGATCCTCGGAGAGCTGTTTGATATCCAGCTCATCATAAAAAGCATAATGCCTGGTACGTTTTCCTTTTATCGGATACATGGCCTGTACAGCCTTGCCGTAATTCTGTTCGATTTCCTTATGATCGGCGGTCTCATAGATGCCGCACAGTGGGAACAGTTTCGGAATATTAAGCTTTGTGGACAGATTGGAAATATCCTGACACAGGCACTCCAATCTGGGTTCTAAGGTACACCGGTCATTATCCCGCAGGAACAGGATGAACCGGTCTGCATTGATGTGGGCAGAAAATTCACCCAGATGTGTACCGGTTTGCAGGAGCTTCCATACTTCCAACAGTGTTTCGTCACCCTTGGCCACACCACAGGTATTATTGATCAGCTTGAAATCCTGAAGATCCAGGGCAACATAGAAGCCGCTGTCTCCGCCTCGGTGGGATAATTTCTCCTTGAAGCAGGCAAAATTATCACCATTTGTCAGAGGATCCACATAAGCCAGACGATATAACTGCCTGCGCCGTGTCCGGATACTGTGCACAAAAGCAAAAGTACCGACTCCGGCGATCACAATGATCAGCAGGATCAGCAGCCGCACCTGAAACAATATCGGAGCGGAACGACTGGAAAGTACCTGATCGGGAACAATAGTCAGGGCGAACCACTGTCTGTCGCTGCGGAGATTGTCCATTGCAGCCGCATAGTAATAATACTTCTGACTGCCTCCATAGAAATAACCACCGTTGGAAGAAGAACTCTGAAGCAGCGTATGCAGATCCTGCAAGGGCTGGTCGTTACGGGCATTCTGAGTCAGATAATCGGACATACGGTCGGCTTCCTGCAGGGAAGCCGGTGCATTGGAAGATGTGGCGATCAGGTCACCGTCCTGATTTACCAGACAACTGAATCCCTGATTATTAAAGGATTGCACGCCTAAAATTTCTTCAAAATGCTGGTTCCGATAGGTGGCAAATAAAACACCGATAATGGAATCACTCTGATCATATACGGGAATGCTGAATACATTGATGGGCTCCGGAGTACCCATTCGATCCTGAAGAGTATTGGTAATACCGGGAAGCCCCTGCATACCATCTTTGAAAAAATCTCTGCTGGACAGATCTTGTACATAGCCGTCAGTGGCCATTGCCTGACCATCCGGTGAGATGAAGCCAATCCGCTTAAACCCATAGGTGGAGACGAAAGATTCCAACTGTGCGGCAATGGAGCTGGCATTGGCTGTACCCGGGGAAACACTGATCGCATCGGCAAGGCTGTATAATAAGTTGAAGTTTTCACGGATCTCCTGCTGTACGATCAGGGCGTTCTGCGTGGCAACATCCCGGAGAGTGGACTGTACTTCTTCCTCTGTATCCTGTGTGATCTGGGCAGAACTCCACATGACGGTGGAAATTACCAGTACCAGAGCAATGCCCAGAATGATCAAGGTCTGCTTTGGCAATTTACTTTGTTTCATTTTATATCCTCTTATGTATGTTATAAAAATTACCCTATATAATATAATATTATACACCTTTACGATTGCATGGCAACAAAAACTGCATTGACAGTCCGGATTTCCTGTGCTACTGTAAGAATACACAAATGCAATGAGGAAGAGAGTATCTATTTTATAGAAGTTTTACAGAGAACATTCCGGCAGGCTGAGAGGAATGAAACGGACAGATGGAGAAGATGGCTTCTGAGCGGCGCACCGAACGGACACCGGGACAGAACAAACGGTGAAAGCAAGGCTGCGACAGGATCCGCCTGTTACAGCGGATAGGGTTACGGACCCGAAGAGGTCTGTGCTGTGAGGTACAGACGAAGAGAAGTGGTAACACGAGATAACGCTCGTCTTCTTGAAGAACATAAGGTTCTTTGAGGAGACTTTTTTAATGCCAACAAGGTCACAAGACAGAAATTACGATGTGCTTGCACGAGAGTAATTTTCTGTCTTGATGACCTGCCCCGATATGAGCATAAAAGTGGAGCGTAAGCTTCACGATATGCGAATATTGGG
>ERZ809296.351-NODE-351-length-81166-cov-5.531740_pt1 | contig 81166 bp, 69 predicted proteins | sample MGYA00520511_ERZ809296 | MGnify/ENA primary metagenome ERZ809296 (study PRJEB31576, sample SAMEA3212662) | Homo sapiens | biome: human-gut; feature: human gut; material: fecal | place: Sweden | collected 2012 ...
ATGGCCGTCTCCCCCGTCCCCCCGGCCAGCGCCGCCGCCAGCAGCGGCTGGGCGTCCGTGGGAAAGGCGGGATAGGGGCCGGTCTGCAACGCGCCGATGCCCCGCAGCGGCCCGTCACGGGCGATCTGAAGGCCCTCCGGGATGCCCCGGACCCGACACCCGGCCGCAGACAGCGCCGCCGTCACCGGCTCCACATGGTCCCCTCTGGCCCCCTGCAAAACGCCCTGCCCGCCCGCCGAAGCCACGGCGCAGAGATAGGTCGCCGTGACGATCCGATCCGGCATCACCCGGTATGTACCTGGGTGCAGGGGCAGGCCGCCGGAAACGTGGATCTCCTCCGTTCCCGCGCCGGTCACCCTGGCCCCCAGGGCCTGTAAGAAGCCCTGTAAGTCCACGATCTCCGGCTCCCTGGCGGCGTTGCAGATGCGGGTCAGCCCCGCCGCCCCGCAGGCGGCCAGCATGGCATTCTCCGTGGCCCCCACGCTGGGGAAGGGCAGCGACAAGCGCCGCCCGGCCAGCCTGGCAGCCGTGAGACGCAGGTGCTCCCCCCGCGTCTCCACCTGGGCACCCAGGGCCTGAAAGGCGCGGATGTGCAGGTCGATGGGCCGCCGCCCCAGGGCGCAGCCCCCCGGCCAACAGGCCGAGGCCTCCCCCTGCCGGGCCAGCAAGGCCCCCAGAAAGAGGACGGAGGCCCGCATCCTGCCCATGAGCTCGTCGGGGATGGCTGCGCCGGTCAGATGCGCGGCGTCCACCGTCACCGTCTCTCCCGTCCGCCGGATCTGGCAACCCAGACAGGACAGGATGTCTAACGCCGTCTGGATGTCGGTCAGGGCCGGGCAGTTATGTACCACGCTCTCCCCCCGGACCAGCAGCGTCGCCGCCAGGATGGGCAGAGCGCTGTTTTTGGCCCCATGGACCCGTACCTCCCCCGCCAGGGGGCGGCCTCCCGTCACCGCGAAATACTCCATAGCTTCTCCCCCGTTCCCGGTGTTGGATGATGTTCAGCCCATCCTATGCGGGGCGGTGGGAAGTGTGCGGCGGAACGAGCGCGGCAGGAGGCAGAGGGACAGGTCCACGGGGGCGAAGCGGGGTCATTCGCCCTTGGCCAGCTCCGCCAGGGTCTCGTAAATTTTCTCGGCTGCGTCGGGGATGCCCATATCGGCCATGGCCTTGGCCATGCGCTCCCGGCGGGGGGCATCGGCCAGCAGCTCTTTCGTCGTCTTGTAGAGCAGCGCCCCGCTGCACACCGGCTCCAGCAGGACCACCGCGCCGCCCGCCTGGGCCAGCACATTGGCGTTTTTCTCCTGGTGGTTGTTGGTGACATAGGGCGAGGGCACGATCACGGCGGGCTTGCCGATGGCGGTCAGCTCCGACAGGGTGGAGGCCCCGCCCCGGCAGAGGACCAGGTCGGCCGCCTGCATCACCGTGGGCATGTCGTAGATATATTCCCGGATCTCCAGGTCCTTGGGCAAGTTCTCCCCGTCCAGCGCCTTGGTCATCGCGGCAAAATCCCGGCCTGCGCCGTGGATGTGGTGGAAGGGAGCGCCGTCGGCGGCAGCCAGGCGGAGATACTCCGTCATGTGCTGGTTCATCCCCTCGGCCCCCAGGCTGCCCCAATAGGACAGCACCAGCGGCCGGTCGTCCGTGATGCCCAGGGCCGCACGGGCCTGCTGGCGGTCCAGCTTGAAGAAGTCGCCCCGGACCGGGGTGCCCGTCACCACCACCCGCTCCGGGTGCTGGTAGTGGGCGCGGGAGGCCTCATAGCCCACCATCACGCGATCCGCGACTTTCGCCAGCCGCTTGGTCGTGAGCCCCGGCACGGCGTTGGAGTCATGCACCGCCGTGGGGATGCCGCGCTTGGCGGCCTCGTGGACCACGGGATAGGAGGCGTAGCCGCCGGTCCCCACCACGAGGTCGGGCTGAAAGTCATCTAAAATGCGGTTCGCCTCTTTCCGGGAGACGGAGAGGTTGCGGACCGTGGTCAGGTTGTGCTTGATGGAAGCGGGGCTGACGCTGCGCCAGAAGGAGCTGATGGTCACCGTCTCCAGGGCAAAGCCCTCCTTGGGGACCAGCCGCTCCTCCATGCCGCCCTTGGCCCCGACGAACAGGACCTCTGCGCCGCTGCGCTCCTGGAACAGCCGGGCCAGGGCCACGGCCGGGTTGATGTGCCCTGCGGTGCCGCCGCAGGTAAACAAGATCTTCATGTTGTCTCCATCCTTTCCGCCCGCGCTACGACGCAGGGTTTTGTCGGCTGATGCTGAGGATCAGCCCCATTTCCGCCAGCTGGATGATGAGGGCCGAGCCGCCGTAGCTGAAGAACGGCAGCGAGATGCCCGTCACCGGGAAGAGGTTCGTCACCACGGCCACGTTGGCGAAGACCTGGAAGGCAAAGAGCGTCGTGATGCCCACGATGACCAGGGAGCCGAAGCGATCTCTGGCGTTGAGCGCCAGCCAGTAGCCCCGGATGATGAGCAGGGCAAACAGCAGCAGCACCAGGCACGCGCCCACCAGGCCCAGCTCCTCGCAGACCACGGCGAAGATAAAGTCGTTTTGCGGTTCGGGCAGGTAGAGGAATTTCTGCCGTCCGTTGCCCAGGCCCAGCCCGAACACGCCGCCGGAGCCAATGGCCATCAGGGACTGCACGGCCTGCAAGCCCTTGTCCTGTGCATCGAGCCAAGGGTTTTTCCAGTTCGCGATCCGCGTGGTCATGTAGTCGGTTCCCTTGACAATGGCGATCAGCGCCGCGCCGACGCCCGCGCCACCCACGATGAACCACCACACGGAGATGCCGCCCGCAAACAGCACGGCGGCGGCGATGACCACCATCTGGATGGTGGCCGACATGTGGCGCTGGATGGCCAGGATGCCCACCATGATGCCGATGACAAAGGCGTAGGGGATCAGCTCAAAGAAGCCGATGCGCTCTAAGAAGTTGCCGAAGCGCCCCAGAGCGTGGTTGCGCCGGAAGCTCAGGGGGGTGCGGTGGTCCCGCTGGGACAGGCGGCTGGAAAAATACAGGATCAGGCCGAATTTGCCCAGCTCGGACGGCTGCCACTGGATGGGGTACTTCAGCCACCGGGTGGCACCGTTGGCCTTGACACCCAAGCCGGGAATTTTGACCGCCAGCATACACAGGCAGGCCAGGATCAGCACCAGCACAGCCAACCCACGCAGGCCCTGGTAGTTGACCTTGGAGACGAGATACATCACCACAAGGCCCAGCACGGCGAAGAGCGCCTGCCGCTTGAAATAATAGAAGGCGTCGCCGCCGGTCAGGTGTTTGATGTCATAGTACGCCGTGGGGTAGGAGGCCGAGAGCAGCATGACGAGGCCCACCACCACCAACAAAACCGTCAGCAGCAGAAAGGGCGTGTCCACCTGCCCGCGGACCTGATGGGTCGTCCTGGGCTTGGGCTGCGCCGCCGCCCTGGCCCGGTCCTTGACTTTGGTAAACAAGTTTGGCACGAAGAGTTCCCTCCCGTCAGGCCCTCAGAAAGCTCACAGAGCGGGGAAGCGCCCCATGACCCCGAAGAAGGCCAGGATGCAGAACACCAGCGAGATGCTGGCGAAGACGAATACCACCTTTTTCTCGTTCCAGCCCCCCATCTCCAGGTGGTGGTGGAGGGGGGCCATGCGGAAGATGCGCTTGCCATGGGTGGCCTTGAAGTAGGTCACCTGGATGATGTCGGAGAGCGTCTCGATGATGTAGATGATGCCCACCAGGATGAGGATCAGGGGCAGGTCCAGGGCAAAGGCCATGCCGCACACCGCGCCGCCCAGGAAGAGGGAGCCGGTGTCGCCCATGAACACTTTTGCCGGATAGTGGTTATACACCAAAAAGCCCACAAGGCCCCCGAACAGGGCCGCGGCAAACACGGCCATGCCCGCCGTCCCCGACTGCTGCCACTTCACCCAGGCCCAGCCAAAGGCGGCGGCAAAGAAGGCGCACACCGGCAGGGTCACGGAGCTGGACAGACCGTCCAGGCCGTCGGTGATGTTCACGGCGTTCACGGTGCCGGTAATGACCAGCACGGCGAAGATGAGGTAGACCACCCAGGGCAGGTGCAGCTCCACCCCAAAGAAGGGCACATAGAGGTTGGGGGACAGGATGCCGCATTTCCGCAGCAGGACGATGAACAGGATGGCCGCCGCCAGCTGGAGCAGGAACTTCTGCCCGGCGGTCAGGCCCGTGTTCTCTTTCTTTTTGATCTTGGCGTAGTCGTCCAAAAAGCCGATGGCCCCAAAGACCAGGGCAAAGACCAGGACGATCACGCTCGTCCAATCCCCGGACAGAATGGCCGGGCCATTGACCACCAGTACCACGATGATGGTCGCCAAAATAAACATCAGGCCGCCCATGGTGGGGGTCCCCTGCTTGGACATGTGCCAGGTGGGGCCGTCCTCCTTGATGGATTGGCCGGCCTTCCACCGGCGCAGGGCGGGCACCAGGAACTTGCCGATCACCGCGCTGATGACAAACGCCACCACCGCCGCGACCAGGATTTTCAGCAGAATGGGATCCATTCTCTTACACCTCCGCGTTTTTCTACTTCGTTTCTCTGTTCTCTGTTGGGAAAAACGGCGCAGGCCGGGGCCATGGTCACGGCCCCGGACACGCCAAATCTGTATTATACCTTACTTTTTTGAAAAAAGGAAGCGATTTCTTCTCTTTCGTCCAGGGGCAGGCGGTTTTTTCCGATCTCCTGGTAGGTCTCGTGGCCTTTCCCGGCCAATAAGATCACGTCCCCCGCCCGACCCAGGGAGAGGGCCAGGGCAATGGCCACCCGCCGGTCCGGCTCCCGGTGGTAGTCGGCAAAGCCTCTGGGAAAGCCCGCCGCCACCTGGTCTAGGATCGCTTCCGGGTCCTCCGTCCGGGGGTTGTCGGAGGTGAGGATCACCAGGTCGGAGAGGCTCGCCGCGATCTCCCCCATCACCGGCCTCTTCGTCTTGTCCCGGTCCCCGCCGCAGCCGAAGAGGCAGATCAGCCGCCCTTGGGTCACCCGGCGGGCGTCGGCCAGGACCTGCTCCAAGGCGTCCGGCGTGTGGGCGTAGTCGATGACCACGGTGTAGGGCGCCGGGACGGGCACGACCTCCAGCCGCCCCTTCACCGGCGGGACCTTTTCCAGGGCCTGGATGGCCTTTGCCAGGGGGATGCCCAGGTCATAGCAGCAGGCCAGCGCCCCCAGGGCGTTGTAAACGGTGAACCGGCCTGGGATCGGCACCGTCACCGGCAAGGTCTCCTGGGGCGTATCCACCAGGAACCTGACCCGGTCCGGTTCCAGCCTGATCCCTCTGGCCCGAATTTCTGCCCGCCGCTGGTTGACGCCAAAGGTCACCACCCGGCAGTCCGCGCCCCGGATCAGCAGCCGCCCGGAGTTGTCGTCCAGGTTGAAGCAGCCGCTGTCACACTGGCGGAAGAGCAGGCTCTTGGCCTGGCGGTAGGCCGTCATGCTCCCGTGGAAATCCAGATGGTCTCGCGTCAGGTTCGTGAAGATGCCCGTGCGGAACCGCAGCCCCGCCGTCCGCCCCTGGGCCAGGGCGTGGGAGGAGACCTCCATCACCACATGGCTGCACCCGGCCCCCTCCATTTTGGCCAGGAGGGCTTGCAGGGTGTAGGCGTCCGGCGTGGTCCGCCGGGCGGGCAAAACTTCATGGCCCACGAGATTCTGGTTTGTCCCGATGAGGCCGACCTTGGCCCCCAGGGTCTGCTCCAGGATCGTTTTCAGTAAGTACGTCGTGGTCGTCTTCCCGTTGGTGCCGGTGACGCCGATCAGGGTCATGCGCCGGCCGGGGTCCCCGAACCAGTGGGCGGCCATTTGGCCGAACACGGCGCGGGGGTCGTCTGTCACGAGCCAGGGGCCGTCCTGGCCCGCCGGTGGGGTCTGGCAGAGGACGGCAGAGGCCCCCTTGTCCAGGGCCTCCCGGATGAAGCGGTTCCCGTCCGTTCGGCTGCCTCGAAAGGCCGCGAAGAGGGCCCCCGGCGTCACCGTGCGGCTGTCGCAGGTCAGACCGGTGATCTCCCGGTCAGGAACGGCAGCTTGGTCTTCCAGGGCCGTGCCCCGGAGCAGTTTGGTCAGCAGCAAAGGATCACACCTCCATGCAGACGGGCCGGCGGCCCGCCTCCGCAAAGGGAGCGCAGGCCCGCAGGCCGATGGCTGGATGGTCCTTTCTACGTCCTTGGGTCCTGAGATGCGTCCGCGAAAACGCTCAGTTCCCGGTCTGGGTCTGGGTTTGCTCTTTCTGTTCCGGGTCCTCGGCCCAGTCGCCGTTGGCGGAGCTGAGGCCGTTGTCCGGCTCGGTGTTCTCGGCGAACTTGACCTCCACCGTTGCGCCCAGCTCAACAGGCGTTCCGGGCAGGACGAGCTGCTCAAAGACCGTGCCGCTGGTACCGCTGCCGGTGGCGTTCAGATACAGGCCCACATCCTCCAGGGCCTTCTTCGCCTCGTCATAGGTCATGCCGGACAGATCGGGCATCGCCACCGTCTCCTTCGGCTTCTCCTCGCCCAGATAGAGGACGGTGGAGCTGCCCTTGGGCACGGTGCTGCCCGCCGTGGGCATCTGGTCGGTGACGACGGAGCCTTCGCCGCTGGTGCGGACGTTCAGGCCCAGGGCGTTCAGGGCCGCGCGGGCCTCGTCCGGGGTCTGGCCGACCACATTGGGGATGGTCACGCCGTTCTCGTTCACGGTATTGCCGGACTTCTGGTAGCCCAGGTAGTCCAGGATGTTGGCGATGAGCTCGCCGGCCATGGGGGCGGCCATGTTACCGCCGCTGATGTAGGTGCCGTCCTTGGTGGTGTTCTGGCCGGGGGCGGCGGGCTGGGGCCAGTCGTATCCCAGCAGCACGATGACCTCCGGGTCGTCGGCCGGGGCAAAGCCCAGGAAGGAGACGATGATGTGGTCCGCGCTGTCCAGGGTCTGGGAGGAACCCGTCTTGCCGCCGATGCGGTAGCCCGCCACCTTGGCGTTCTTACCGGTGCCGCCCACGTCGTTGACGACGCTCTCCATGTAGGAGCGGACCATGTCCGAGGTCTCCTGGCTGATGACCTGGCGGATCTCCTTCGGCTCGTGGTAGCTGACCACGTTGCCGTCGTCGTCCGTCACGGACTGGACGACGTAAGGCTCCATGAGGTGCCCGCCGTTGATGACGGCGGACAGGGCGCGGATGAGCTTGATGGGGGTGGTGGTAAAACGCTGGCCGAAGGAGGCGGTGGCAAGCTCGGTCTCGCCGAACTTATCCGCCGTCCAGAACACGCTCTTCTGCTCGCCGGGCAGCTCGATGCCGGTGGTGCTGGTAAAGCCGAAGTTTTCCCAGTATTCCCGGAACTTATCTTCCCCCAGGGACTGGCCGATCTTAATGAGGGCCGGGTTGCAGGAGTTCATCACGGCCCGGCGCAGGGTCTGGGTGCCGTGGCCGCTTCGGGCGGAGCAGCGGATGTCCCAGTCGCCGATGTGGACCTTACCGGTACAGACGAAGGTGCTGTTGTCGGTGATGGTCCCCTCCTCCAGGCCCGCCGCCACCACGATGGGCTTGAAGGTCGAGCCTGGCTCATAGGTGGTGTTCAGGGTCTTGTTGTTCCACTGCTTGAGCTGGGCGGCGTTGAGGGCCGCTTCATACTCCTCTTCCGTGGACGTGTTCCTGATCTTGTTCAGGGTGCTTTGCAGGACCGAGTCCTGAATGGCGCTGGGGTCGTTCAAGTCGTAGTCCGGGGAGCTGGCCATGCCCAGCACGGCCCCGGTGTCCGGGTCCATGACCAGGCAGAAGCCGCCGTTGATGACGTCGAACTTGGCGATGCCCTCCTCCAGGGTCTTCTCCGCATACATCTGGATGGTGGAGTCGATGGTGGTGTGGACGTTGTAGCCGTTGATCGAGTCGATGTAGCTGGAATAGGACGAGGGCATCTCCTTGCCGGAGGCGTTCTTATTCGTGATGATCTTGCCGTTGGTGCCCGCCAGGTCCAGGTTATACAGGGACTCCAGCCCGTAAGCGCCGGTGTTGGAGCTGTTGACAAAGCCAATGACCTGGGAGGCCATGGTGGAGTAGGGGTAATAGCGCTTGGAGTCGTCGGTCAGATAGACGGCCCGTTCCAGCTTGTTCTCCTCGATGAAGGCCCGCACCTGGTCGGAGACATCCTCCTCCACTTTTTTGGCCAGGACTTCATAGGCCGACTTGGTCTTTTGCAGCCGGGTCATGATCTCCGTGCGGTCGATGCCCAGGATGCTGGAGAGGTTGTCGGCGATGAGGTCATAGGTGCTTTGCAGCTTGCTCTCCTTCTCCGCCTCGATGGCAGTCTTGGAGCGGGGATTGCCGAACTCATCCTTGGTCTTTACCTCACTCTCGATGTTGTCCACCAGGTCCCTGGGGGACAGGATCACGTTCTGCACGGCGGCGCTGATGGCCAGAATGTCGCCGTTGGCGTCGTAGATGGTGCCCCGGTGGGCCGTGGAGGTCACCTCCCTGGTCTGCTGGGTGATGGCCTTGTTTTCCAGCCAGTCGTGCTGGGTCACCTGGAGCTGCCAGAGCTTGCAAAAAAGGATCACAAAGGTCAGCACCCCGAAGATACCGGCCAGGATCACGATCCGCCGCATCCCGGTGCCGTTGATCTTGCTCCAGGGATTGGGTCTCTTTCGTCGGTTCGCCATGGTTCGCGTTCCACCTGCTTTCTTGGTTTGGTCGATGGGAATGGGTCATTGGTAATATGAGGGCGCAAGAAATTCTCTCACGCCCTCACGCTTTCTTTCCATGATCTTATGTATGCTGTCCTTAGAAATATTCCCGCACCGCCGTGCTGAATTCTTTCGCCATGGACAGCAGCTTCTGGGGCAGATCCCAGGCCTGGTGATACTCCACCGCATCCGGCTCGGAAAGCTCCAGGGTGTAGATCTGCCAGCTCTGGGCCTTCATCATCTCGCCGCTGGCGAGCAGCTGCCGCTCGATGTCCTGCAGGTCATAGGACAGCTCATACTGGGCCTTGAGCTGGGTCTCCTGGTCCTGCAAGTCGCTCAGGGTGCTGCGCAGCTCCACCATCTGGTCGTTGACCATGACGAGCTGGGCGTTGCTGATGAGCGTGCCGATGATGACCACCGCAATGACGGCGATGGCCAAAAAGGCCCCTCGGATGGACCACCCACCCAGGAAGCTCATCAGGAGGTTCTCTCCCTTGCGCTCCTCTGCCGGGGCAGCCGGGGGCTTCTGGGCCGCCGGGGCGGCCTTGGTCCGTTTCTCCTCCGGCTCCTGCTTTGGCATCCGCCGGAAGAAATTTCTCCGGGGCTCGTCCCCGCTGAGCTTCAGGGCGCCGGTGCCGTTGTAGGCTGCGCCCTGGGGATGTTTCGCTGTTGTCACGATCTGCTCCACCTCGATAGTTTGATTTTCTCGTTGGGATTGCGTGGCATAGGTCTCCCATTGTCGTTATTCCGGCAGCTTTTCTGCCACCCGGAGCTTGGCGCTCCTGGCCCGCGGGTTCTCCTCCAGCTCCTGGGCGCTGGGCAGGATGGGCTTGCGGGGCACCAGCTTCACCAGCGGCTTCTTGCCGCACACGCACACCGGGAACGACGGCGGGCAGTCGCAGCCCTTGGCCGCTGCCGCCAGCTCGCTCTTCACGATGCGGTCCTCCAGGGAATGGAAGGAAATGACGGCCAGCCGTCCCCCTGCGTTCAGCCGGGGAATGGCCCCTTGCAGCATCCGGGAGATGGCCGTCAGCTCATCGTTCACGGCGATGCGGATGGCCTGAAAGCTCCGCTTGGCCGGGTGCTGCTTTTCCCGCAGGGCCGCGGCGGGCATTGCTCCCCGAATGACCTCCACGAGCTGCCCCGTGGTCTCGATGGGGGCTTTTTCCCTGGCCCGCTCGATGGCGGCGGCGATGGGTCCGGCGTATTTCTCCTCGCCGTACTGGGATAAGATGCGCCGCAGCTCGGTCCGGGGCCATTGGTTGACCACCGTCCAGGCCGTCAGGGCGTCGTCCCGGTCCATCCGCATGTCCAGGGGGGCGTCGTGCATGTAGGAAAAGCCCCGCTCCGGGTCGTCTAACTGGGGGGAGGAGACGCCCAGGTCAAAGAGCATCCCATCTGCTTTCCCGATGCCGGCGCCGTCCAGCAGCTGGGCCAGGTCCCCGAAATTGCCGTGCAGAAAGGTGATCTGCCCGGCCCAGGGGGCCAGGCGGGCCTTGCCCGCTTCGATGGCCTGGCTGTCCCGGTCGATGCAGATGAGACGCCCGCCCTGGGTCAGGCGCTTCACGATCTCCTCGGAGTGGCCCCCCCGGCCCAGGGTGCCGTCTATATACAGCCCGTCGGGCCGGATCGCCAGGCCCTGGATGCATTCCTCCAGCAGCACCGGGCGGTGGGTATAGGTTCCGCTCATTGGTGTCCCCTTCTCTGTTGGTTCGTTGTGTATCATAAGATCGGAAAGGAAACCCTCCGATCCTCTCTCTTTTTTCCAGCCTTTGCCACCCCTATGGATGCCATTGGCTTTTTTATTATAGTGACCTTCCCTGTAAAAAGCAACTCTTTTTTGGCTGAAGACGGTTTTTCTTTCCCGTTTGGCTTTATTTTTCGCTGGGACTTGCATCCAACGCCATTTTCTGGTATATTTAATACAAATAGTATCACTGTACATTTCGTATAGGCTCCATGAGCCTGAAAGGAGACTTGCCCATGAATCTGTTCCTGCTCCTATCCGCCATTGTCATTCTGGCCTGCGTGCTGTGCAACCGGCTTTCCAGCAAACTGGGGGTGCCGACGCTGCTGGCCTTTATCCTGCTGGGGATGTTCTTCGGCTGCGACGGCGTCGTGAAGATCCCCTTTGAGAACTATACTCTGGCCCAGAATATCTGTTCCGTGGCCCTGATCTTTATCATGTTCTACGGCGGCTTTGGCACCAATTGGGCCCAAGCCCGGCCAGTGGCGGTGAAGGCCACGGTCCTATCCTCCCTCGGTACCCTGGGCACTGCGGGGCTTGTGGGGCTGTTCTGCTGGAAGGTGCTGGGGCTGGAGATGCTCCTGGGGTTCCTGCTTGGCGCCGTCATTGCCTCTACCGACGCCGCCTCCGTCTTTTCCATCCTCCGCTCCAAACACCTGGACCTGAAAGAGGGCACCGCCTCCCTCCTGGAAGTGGAGAGCGGCAGCAACGACCCCTTTTCCTACATGCTCACCGTGATCCTTCTCTCCCTGATGAGCGGTTCCATCTCCGTCCCGGCCTTTGTCTATCAGGTCTTCGCGCAGTTGGTCTATGGCGGTGCCTTGGGTGTCCTCATCGCCTTGGCCGCCCGGAAATTTTTACAGTGCTTCCGGTTCTCCACGGATGGCTTTGACGCGGTTTTTCTGGTTGCCGTGGCTCTGCTGTCCTATGTCCTCCCCACTCTGTTGGGGGGCAACGGGTACCTGAGTGTCTACCTCACCGGCATTCTTCTGGGCAACAGCCCGCTGCGAAACAAGCAGGGCCTGGTGAGCTTTTTTGACGGGGTCACGGGGCTGATGCAAATGGTCCTTTTCTTCCTGTTGGGTCTGCTCGCGTTCCCTTCTCAGCTGCCTTCCATCGCCCCGACGGCTCTGGCCGTGGCCCTGTTTCTCACCTTTGTCGCCCGTCCGGTGGTGGTCTTCCTGCTGATGGCTCCCTTTCGCAGCTCTCTGGGCCAGATCCTTCTGGTCGCCTGGTCCGGGATGCGAGGCGCTGCCTCCATCGTCTTCTCCATTCTGGTCATCACAGACCCTGCAGAGGTTAGTCTGGACCTGTATCACATCGTCTTCTTCATCGTTCTCTTTTCCATTTTGCTCCAGGGAAGCCTGATTCCCGTGGTGGCCAAGAAGCTGAAGATGACAGACAGCAGCGCCAACGTCATGAAGACCTTTACAGATTACACGGATGAGATCCCCGTTCAGTTTCTCCGCTCTACCCTCACCCCCGGCCACCCTTGGGTAGGAAAGGCCCTGCGAGAGCTCACCCTTCCCCCGGACAGTCTGGTGGTCCTGCTGCTGCGCCAGGGGGAGAAGCTCGTTCCCAACGGTAGCACCGTCCTGGCAGGCGGGGACGTACTCATCCTCAGCGGTCAGGACGGCGGCAGGATCCCCGGGGTCCATCTTTACGAAAAGGCCCTGAGTCACGGTACGGATTGGTCCGGCCGCCCTCTGGCCGCCCTGGACACCGGCCCCCGCCTGGTGATCCTGATCCGGCGCGGCGAAGAGGTCATCATTCCCCGGGGGGACACCGTTCTACAGGCTGGCGATGTTCTGGTGATCAACGACCCAGAGGATATCGCACCGGATCGACTCTCTCCCGCGTAGGCACTCCTCCCCACAGCGCTCAAAAAAAGCGGCCCGGATGGGCCGCTTTTTGTCGTGTTGTGTGCTCGCTTATTCGTCCTCGTCGGCCTCGGCGTCGTACATGGCGCGTTTGGGGGCCTGCTGGGGGCGGCTGCTGGAGGACGAAACCGTGTGCTTGGTGCCGGTCAGGGCGCTCAGGGCCGAGCGGAACTGAGCGCGGGAGTGCTTGACCTCGTCGTAGGCGTCGGCCACAGCCTCCTCCATGCGGCGCAGGGTCTCCTCGCAGTATTCGCTGGCAGCTTCCTTCAGCTGCTGGCACTGCACCTCGGCCTCGGCGATCATGTCGGCGGCCTTCTGCTCGGCGCCGCGGGTGATGGCGTCCTTGTTCAGCAGCTCCTTGGCGTAGTCCTCCGCCTCCTGGCGCAGGCGGTCGGCCTTCTGCTTGGCGTCGGCCATGTAGTCGTTGCGCTGGGCCACGATGTCCTTGGCCCGCTTGATCTCCACGGGCATCTCTGCCTTCACGTCGTCGATCATGTCCAGCACGCGGTCGCGGTCGACCACGCACCGGTCGTTGCTCAGAGGGGCGTTTTTGGCCTCCTCGATCTCGGTATATAATAGATCCAGTAATTCTTCAATGCTGCCTGCTGCCATCGCAATCATCGCTCCTTAGTTCCAGTTTATTTTTCACGTCCTCAATGATCTCCCTGGGGAGGAACTCGTCCAGGTTTGCGTGGTACCGGGCCAGTTCCTTCACCACCGTGGAGCTGAGGTAGGTGTACTTTTCGTCCGAGGGAAAAAACACCGTGTCCAGCTCTGGGTTGACCTTGCTGTTGATCATCGCCATCTGGACCTCCTGCTCGAAGTCCGAGACCACCCGCAGGCCCTTGACCAGGACCCTAGATCCTTTTGCCTTGGCATATTCCGCCACCAGGTCGTAGCTCACATCAAACTCCACGTTCTCCACGTCCATGCTTTTGCGCATGAGGGCAATGCGTTCCTCCGGGGTGAATAGTCCGCCGTTCTTCTTCGAGTTGACCATCACGCAGACGATGACCTTGTCAAAGGCCTGTGCGGCCCGCTTGATGATGTTGATGTGACCCAGGGTGATGGGGTCAAAGCTGCCGGGATAGATTGCGGTCTTCATAACGTTCTGTCCTTTCGATACGCGCTTTGGGCGGAGGAAACGTCACTCCGTCTCGCGCCGGTACAGGGCAGTTCGGATCTTCCCGTACCGATAGTCTTTTTGCAGCCGATAGGGGGCCTTTACCGCCGGCCAATCCGCACTCGACCCATTTTCGCAGACTATTATACCATTTTCGGACACGATGTCAATCTCTGTGATGATTTCCATCGCTTTTTCTAACATCCCGGTGCCGTAAGGGGGGTCCAGGAAGATCAGGTCAAACTTCTCCTTGCAGCGGGTGAGGAAGGCCAGGTAGTCCCCCTGGACCACCGCAGCCTCCTCGGCAAAGCCCGTGCGCTTGAGATTTTCCCGAATGACCCCCACAGCTTCCTTCCGCAGGTCCAAAAACGTGCAGTGGGCCGCCCCGCGGGAGAGGGCCTCAATGCCCATCTGCCCGGTGCCGCCGAACAGGTCCAGGACCCGGCGGCCCTCGATCTCAAACTGGATGCTGGAAAAGATGCCCTCCTTCACCCGGTCGGTGGTGGGGCGGGTGTCCATTCCCTCCGGCTCTAACAGCCGACGGCCGCGGGCCGTGCCTGTGATGACGCGCATTGGTCAGTCCTCCTCGTTGGTTTTTTCCGGCGCGGCGTGAAAATGCTGCCAGACCGCCCGGGCCGCGGCGCTGGGCACGACCTCCATCAGGGCGGGCAGGCTGGCGGCCCGAATGGCCTTCACGCTGCCGAACGATTTGAGTAGTTGTTTTCTGCGGGCCGGCCCGATGCCCGGAATTTTTTCCAGGGCGGAGCCGAGGCCCGTTTTCGTGTGTCGTTTGTGATGGTACCCCACGGCGGAGCGGTGGGTCTCCTCCTGGATCTGCCCGATGAAGGCAAACAGGGCCGGGGCCCCCTGGATGCCGATCTCCCGCCCCTCCGGCGTGACCAGGGCGCGGGTCCGGTGCCGGTCGTCCTTCACCATACCGAATATCGGAATGTCCAGGCCGTACTGCTCCATCGCCCGCCGGGCCACGGCCGCGTGGGTCTGGCCGCCGTCGATGAGCAGCAGGTCCGGGTGGCGGGCAAAGCGCTCGTCCCCGTCGATCTCCCGCTTGAACCGGCGGGAGATGACCTGGTCCATGGACGCATAATCATCCGGCCCGTCCAGATCCCGCAGGAGGAAATAGCGGTAGGCGCTCTTCTTCGGCTTGCCGTCCGCAAAGACAGTCATAGCCGCGACAATATCCGAAGCGCCTGTGTTGGAAATGTCATAGGCTTCGATCCGACCCGGCGGCTCCGGCAGGCCCAGCTTTTCCGCCAGCAGGCGCAGCACGCTTGCCGTGCGCTCTGCCTTCGTCGTCATGCGTTCGCACTCCGTCCGGGCGTTCTCCTGGGCCATGCGGATGAGGTCGGCCTTGGCCCCCCGCTGGGGCGTGACCAGCTCCACTTTCCGCCCGGCCTGGTGGGAGAGCAGGCGGCTGATGTGCGGCGCTTCCTCCAAATTCTCCGGCAGCAAAATTTGCTTGGGCAGCAGGCCCCTGGCCCCGTAAAACTGGGTCAGGAACGCCGACAAGATCTCCTCCGCCGGCTCTCCCCCGGTGGGGAAGACCTCCAGGTCCCGCCCGGCCAGCTCGCCCCCCTGGAAGTGGAGGACGGCCACGCCGCTGCGGACCTGTCCGGTGTACAAGCCCAAAACGTCGGTGTCCGCCAGAAAACCCGCCACGACCTTCTGCCGCTTGCCCAGCAGGGTAATGGCCTTCAGCCGGTCCCGCAGGGCGGCGGCCCGCTCGAACTCCAGGGCCTCGGCGGCTTCCTCCATCTGCTCCCGCAGGTCCTTTTCCACCTGGCCGAACTTGCCCTCCAAGAGGCGGATGGCCTGGGCCATGGCCTCCTGGTGCTGGCTGCGCGGCATCTCCTTGCGGCAGTAGCCGTCGCAAAGGCCCATGTGGAAGTTGAGGCAGGGCCGCTCCTTCCCCTGGTCCCGCGGGAATTTTTTTCCGCAGGTGGGCAGCTTCAAGGCCCCGCGGATGGCGTCTAAGATCGCCTGGGTGTCGTGCCGCCCGCCGAATGGCCCAAAGTATTTTGCCCCGTCGTCGGCCAGTTTCCCCTGGATGGAAAAGCGGGGGTACAGCTCTTTCACGGAAAGACGGATGTAGGGGTAGCCCTTGTCATCTTTCAGCAAGATATTATAGCGGGGCTTATGGCGCTTGATGAGGGAGTTTTCCAGCACCAGGGCCTCGAACTCCGACCCGGCCACGATGGTGTCGAAGTGGTCGATCTGGGCGACCATGGCGCGGGTCTTTTCGTTGTGGTTTGAGGGGTCGTGGAAATACTGGCTCACCCGGTTTTTCAGGGCCTTGGCCTTGCCCACGTAGATGACGGTCCCCGCTTGGTCCATCATCAAATAGACACCGGGCTTCAAGGGGAGGCTCAGGGCCTTTTCTTTCAGTTCCTCAAAGGTCGTGCTTCCCACCTCCGTCTGCTTTGGGAGTGAAAAAAGCGCCGCGAATTGCGGCGCTTCTCTCCACGAGTTTCGCCGGGGCGAAACCCTTCCGTTCTAAACTCAGTCTGCGAAATCGGAGCTGATGAGTTCCACCAGGGCGTCGACAGCGTCCTTTTCGTCGGTGCCGTCAGCGATCAGGTCGATGGTGCTGCCCTTGATGATGCCAAGGGAGAGCACGCCCAGCAGGCTCTTTGCGTTGACCCGCTGCTCGTCCTTTTCCACCCAAATGGTGCTCTTGAATTCGTTTGCCTTCTGAATGAAGAAGGTGGCAGGTCTTGCGTGAAGGCCGACCTGGTTGTTGACAGTTGCCTGCTTGATATACATAGAAGTCCCTCCCTGATTCTTTCCCAAAAATACTACTATAAGGATAGCAAATTTCCTGCTATCCGTCAATCCTATTTTTCACGTCATTCCACCGATTTTACGCCATTTTTTCGGCGCTTTCTCCCGAAATCTGTCTCTTTCCCACCGTCAGGACAACTCCACGATGGTCACGCCGTCCTCGCCCTCGCCGTACCGGCCCAGGCGGAAGGAGGCGACGCCCTTACAGCGCTTCAAATACGCGTGGACGGCTTTCCGCACCGCGCCGGTGCCCTTGCCGTGGATGACGGTGACCTGGGTGAGGTTCGAGACCATGGCCCGGTCCAGGAACTGGGCCAGCGTCAGCTCGGCCTCGTCCGTGGTCATGCCCCGCAGGTCCACCTCGGCCTTGGCGCCCAGGGAGCGGAGCTTGTGCTCCGTGCGGCGGATGTACTGCTTGGCGGCCTTCTGGCTCTGGGTCTCCCCTTCCACCACGCGGACCTCGTCCTGCTTGGCCGTGATGCGCAGGATCCCGGCTTGCAGCTGCAAGACCCCGTCCTTGTTCACGGAGAGGACCGAGGCCTGGGTGCCCGTTTTCAGGATGGTCACCGTGTCGCCCTTCTTGGCCGGGCGGAGCATGGGCGGCACCGCCGCCTGGGGTCTGGCCCCCAGCTTGTCCTCGGCCTCGTTGAGCTTGTGGCGCAGTCCGGCCCGCTGGTCGTTGACCTTCTGCCAGTTCTGTTCCTTCTGGGCCTTCTTCCGCATGTCGCCCAGCTCCTGGAAGACCTGGTCGGCGGTGCGGCGGGCATCGTCCAGGATGGCGCGGGCCTGGGCCTTGGCGCTGGCCTCGGCCTTTTCCTTCTCTTTTTGCAGCTGGTCCCGGTAGGCCTGGGCCTTGGCGCTGGCCTCCTCCATCTCCCGGCGGAGCTGGGCGGCCTGGCGCTGTTCCTTCTCCATCTCCTGGCGCTGGTGGTCGAGCTTGGTCAGCACGTCCTCAAAGCGCACGTTTTCTGCGTCCACGCGGGCCGCAGCGTCCTGGATGATTTCTTCCGAGATGCCCAGCCGCCGCGCAATGGCAAAGGCGTTGGACTTACCGGGGATGCCCACCAGCAGGCGATAGGTCGGGGCCAGCGTCTCCACGTCAAACTCGCAGGAGGCGTTCTCCACCCCCGGCGTCGTCATGGCGTAGACCTTTAACTCCGCATAGTGCGTCGTTGCCGCGACCATGGCCCCCAGGCTCCGGGCGTGGTCGATGATGGCCGAGGCCAGGGCTGCACCCTCCACGGGGTCCGTGCCGCCGCCCAGCTCGTCCAGCAGGATGAGCGTCTCGTCGTCCGTCTCCTCCAAGATGCCGACGATGTTGCTCATGTGGGAGGAGAAGGTCGAAAGGGACTGGGCAATGGACTGCTCGTCGCCGATGTCCGCCAGCACCCGCTTGCAGACCTTGATGACGCTCCCGTCCCCGGCGGGGATGTGCAGGCCGCACTGGGCCATGAGGGTCAGCAGACCGATGGTCTTCAGGGTGACGGTCTTACCGCCGGTGTTGGGGCCGGTGATGACCAGGGTATCGAAGGTCTCCCCCAGGCTGAGATCATTGGCCACCGCCGTCTTGGGGGGCAGCAAGGGGTGCCGCGCCCGGCGTAGATTCAAGCCCTTGGTGGAAAGGCCGGGGGCCATGGCGTGCATTTTGTTCGAGAGCTTGGCGCGGGCAAAGATCACGTCCAGCCGGATGAGCAGCTCATAGTCCAGGTTGATGTCCTCCCGGAAGGAAGCCGCCTCGGCGGAAAGCTCCGCCAAAATGCGGTCGATCTCCTTCTCCTCCTTGGCCTGCAATTCCCGCAGCTCGTTGTTGGCCTTCACCACACCCATCGGCTCGATGAAGAAGGTCGAGCCGGACCCGGACAGGTCATGGACCAGGCCGGGGATCTCATTCTTAAACTCGGATTTCACGGGCACGACGTACCGCCCGGAGCGCTGGGTGATGATGCTCTCCTGCAAATACTTGGCCTGAGAGGATGAGATGATGCGCTGCAAAATATCCCGGACCTTGCTCTCCGTGGCCCGCATGTGGCGGCGGATGGACGCCAGCTCCGGGCTGGCGGAGTCGGCCAGCTCGCCGTCCCCGACGATGGAGCCGGTGATCTTATCCTCCAAAAAGCGGTTGGGCCGCAGGGAATGGAAGAGAACGTCGATGGGTGTTTTCTTCTCCGCGTCCCCCTCGCCGTACTCCTTGGCCGACCGGGCGGCGGCCAGGACCTTGGCGATGTCCAGCAGCTCCCTGGTGTTCAGGCTGCCGCCCATGTTGGCCCGCTGGAGGGACCCGGCCACCGGCCGCACCCCGGCAAAGGCGGGGCTGCCGCCCAGGACCATCTTCTCCACGGCGGCGGTGGTCTCGGCCAGCAGGGCCGTCACCTCCACCGGGTCCGTCTCCGGGCGGAGGCGGCGGGCCTTGTCCTTGCCCTCCTCCGTCACGGCCTGGTCTGCCAGCATGTCCAGCACACGAGGCAGCTCCAGGGTCTGCATGGATTTTTCAAATCGATCTGTCATGAAAAGGATTGCCTCCTCAGTTGTTTATAATAGTCCAGTGTCCGAAAGCCCCGCTCCTGCTGGGTCATGAGAAACGCCTCCGTCACCTGGTCCAGCTGCTTGCACGCTTCGGGGGTCAGGGAAAAGGAAAAGAGCTTCTTCGCCTCCCCCGCCACGATATACCGCGCCGCCGCCAGCGCCGCCGGGGAGAGGGGCATGGACACCCCGTCCCCCACCTGCGTCCGGCAGGCCGCGCAGTGCAGCACGCCCTGGAGCAGATGCAGTCTCGGCTCCTCCGGCTGGGGGTTGCCGCACACCACGCAGGTGTCTAACAGCGGGGCCAGACCCGTCAGCGTCAAAAGGCGCAATTGAAACACGGCCTTGACCTGTTCCAGAGGCTTGTCCAGGGTATCCAGGGCGTACAGGCAGTTGAGCAGCAGAGAGAGAATGTCCGGGCAGACCTCCCCCTCCTGCACCGTTTTCTCCGTCACTTCCGCAAAATAGGACGCCAGGGCCAGCTTGTCGATGTCCTCCCCCAGCCGCCGGAACTGGGTCAGCGGGTCGCCCTCGGCCAGGGTGATGAACTCCCCCCGCTGGGTGATGGCCAGCTCGGAGTAGACCAAGAGCTGGCTGGAGGCCAGAAGGCGGCTGTTCTTCCGGCGGCAGCCACGGGCCTTGAGGGTGAGTTTCCCCTCCTCGCGGGTCAGGACGGTGAGGATCTTATCCGCTTCTTTATAGTTGATCTCCCGCAGGACGATGCCCTGCACAGTCCGGCGCATGGATCACGCTTCCTTTCCGTGGGGCCTCAGTCCCGCTCGTCAAAGCCGAAGCTGCGGATGAGGTTCAGGTTGTCCCGCCAGTTCTCCTTGACCTTGACCCAGGTCTCCAGATACACTTTGGTGCCCATGAAGCGCTCCACGTCCTCGCGGGCCATGGTGGAAATCTTTTTCAGCATAGACCCCTGCTTGCCGATGATGATGCCCTTGTGGGAGGCTTTCTCGCAGTAGATGGTCACGTGCAGGTCGATGATGCCGCTCTCTCGCTCGGAGAACTTGGTCACCTCCACCGCCGTGCCGTGGGGCACTTCCTTGTCCAGGCAGTACAGCAGCTTCTCCCGCACGATCTCGCCGCAGATCTGACGCTCCGGCTGGTCGGTCACGGCGTCTCTGGGGAAGAGCTGGGGGCCTTCCGGCAGGAAGGTGGCGGCCAGGTCCAGCAGCTCCTCCAGCCCCTCTTTCCGCCGGGCGGAGATGGGCAGGATGGCGGTGAAGTCATGGACCTTGCTGTAAGCCTCCATCACGGCCAGAAGCTGGGGCTTTTCCACCGTGTCGATCTTGTTGATGACCAGCACGGAGGGGACGTGCATCTTCTTGATCTGCTCGATGAGCTCTTTTTCCGGCCCGCCCACGTTGGGGATCGGCTCCACCAGCAGCAGCACGGCGTCCACGTCGGCCACGCTGCGCCTGACCACATCGACCATGTAGTCCCCCAGGCGATTGGCCGCCCGGTGCAGGCCGGGGGTGTCCAAAAAGACGAACTGACACTCGCCGCGGGTCAGCACGCCGCAGATGCGGTTTCGGGTGGTCTGGGGCTTGTTGCTCACGATGGCGACCTTCTCCCCCACCAGGGCGTTGGTCAGGGTGGATTTGCCCACGTTGGGGCGGCCGCAGAGGGTGATCATGCCGCAGCGCTTCACCTCCGGCTGGGTGGAGGCGGCAGGGGCCAGGGGGGCGTTCAGGCTCTCGTCAAAGTGGTCCCGCGTGACCCCGATGCCCTCCAGAATGGCTTCTTCTCTGGCCCGCATCTGAGCCTTCTGGGGGCCTTCGTCCAGGTGGTCATAGCCCAGCAGGTGCAGGACGGAGTGGACGGCCAGATAGGCCAGCTCCCGCTCGACGCTGTGGCCGAACTCCGCCGCCTGGGCCTTGGCCCGGTCCACGGAGATGACCATGTCGCCCAGGGGACACAGCCCCGTCTCCGGGTCCTGCTCGTCCTCGCCGGTGCCGTCCGGGGGCGTGCCGGGGGTCAACTCCAGCATGGGGAAGGACAGCACGTCCGTGGCCTGGTCGATGTTCCGCTGCTCCTGGTTGATCTCCCGGATGCCCTCGTCCGTGGTCAGCAGCACGTCCACAGAGCAGGGAATGGTCACGTTCTCCGCCGCCAGCGCGGCGGTGATGACGCGGGTCAGCAGGGGCTTGTAGGGGTTGGTCCCGGCAAGCTCCCAGTCAATATAAATATCATGCTTCAACTCTGTACTCATCAGCGTTTCGCCTTTCTTTTGTTTTCGTCGTCTTCGTATGCCTTGATGATGCGCTGGACGATGACGTGGCGGACCACGTCGCTGCCGGTCAGCCGACAGATGGCGATGTCCTCCACGTCCCGCAGAATGCGCATGGCTTCTTTTAAGCCGGAGACCTTCTCTCCGGGCAGGTCGATCTGGGTCACGTCGCCGGTGATCACGATCCTGGAGCCAAAGCCCAGGCGGGTCAGGAACATCTTCATCTGCTCCCGCGAGGTGTTCTGCGCCTCGTCCAGGATGATGAAGGAGTCGTCCAGCGTCCGGCCGCGCATGTAGGCCAGGGGCGCGACCTCGATGTTCCCCCGCTCCACGTACTTGGCATAGCTCTCCGGGCCGAGCATCTCGAACAGGGCGTCATACAGGGGCCGTAAGTAGGGGTCGACCTTGCTCTGCAAGTCGCCGGGCAGAAAGCCCAGCCGCTCCCCGGCTTCCACCGCCGGGCGGGTCAGGATGATGCGGTTGACCTCCTTGGCCCGGAAGGCCGCCACAGCGGCGGCCACGGCCAGGTAGGTCTTGCCGGTGCCCGCCGGGCCGACGCCCAGGGTGATGGTGTGCTTGCGGATGGCGTCCACATACTTCTTCTGCCCCATGGTCTTGGCCTTGATGGGCTTTCCCTTGGCGGTGACGCAGAGCACGTCGGCGGCCAGGGTCTGGATTTTGTCCTCGTTGCCCGACTTCACCAGCTGGATGAGGTAGCGGACGTTCTGCTCGTGGATGGCCTCGCCCCTGGCAGAGAGGCTCAGCAGGCCCCGGATGACTTTCGCGGCCTGGTCCACCGGCTCCTCTTCGCCGCTGATCTTCACCTGGCCGTCCCGGCTCACCACCCGCACGCCCAACTCCTGCTCGATGAGGCGGATGTTCTCATCGAAGGAACCAAAAATGTCGATGGCGTCCTCCATCCGTTCAATGCTGACTGTCTGTTCGATCATGGACCTTACTCCTTCGCGGGTTTCTCTTCGGTGGGGGGAGGTTCTGACGCGGCCCGGATCTGCGCGATCTCGTCGGCCGTCATGGGGACCTCTTTGGCGATGTCCTCAAAGCAGTGGGCCGTGAGCGTGACAAAGAGACGGTCTCCCTCTTGGGTCGTCTCGCAGCGGGTCGTCAGGATCTCCCCCTGTCCCAGCGCCTCCTCCAGCGCTTTCCGCAGCTGGGCCTGCAGCAGGACCTCGGCAGCGGCGGCGTCCAGGGGCTGCTCCACCGGGTCATAGGCGCGGAAGGTCTCCGCTTCCCACACGATGGGCAGGCAGTCCCCCAGGGGAGGCGTCCAGGACTTCAGTTTAGTAATTGTATCATAGTTGGCATAAGAAATTCCACTGTTTCTAAAAAATTTCACCCGTTTCCCCAGGATGGAGAGGGCGTAGCGCGTCGTCTCCTCGCCGGTGTACCGTTTTCCCTGGGCGGTCAGGTCCATGCAGGCCGTCAGCGTCCGGCGGGTGCTGGCCAGGACCTTGCCCTCCGCGTGGACCAGGCGCTTGGGCCGCACCAGCTCCAGGGGATTTGACGTGTCCATCTCCATGGCCCCGGAGATGAGCACATCCCCCGCCGCCACGCCGTCCCCCTCGTGCACCAGGGCATCCCCCGCCCATGGCTCGATGTGGGTGATCTCCCCGGACGCCGCCGCGACCACATTCCCCGGGATGTTCTCCGGGCGCAGGTCCGGGATCGCATCCCGCTCCCGCACGATGATCTCAGCGCGGGTCCCGTGGACATTGAGGGAGAAAAACGAGAGCTGGTGCAGGGCCTGCATCATCTGGTTCTCCACAGTGCGGATGGGAATTTTTGGCCCATAGGTCCCCACGGACACCCCGCACAGCCGAAGCTGCCCTAAGATCTCCTGGGCCGAGACCGTCTCGTTCCCCGTCACGTCAAAGGTCAGGATCGTCCGGCTCCCCACCCCGAAGAGGAGGAGGCACAGCACCAGCCCAACCAGCAGTCCATACCGCCGCCGGAAGCGCCCCAAAAAACAGGGCACGCCCCGCCGCTGTACGTCCTCCGCCTGGCACCCCATCCGCTCCGCCAGGGCCTCGACCCGCCGCCACTGGATCGCGGGGACCTTCACCAGCAGCGTCACCGGGTCCAGCCGCTCCATTTTCCACAGGGTCAGGCCCTGCTGGGCGCATTGGTTCAACAAGGCCTCCGGCTCACTGCCGACCATACGGGCGGTGACAAAGCCAAAGAGCCAGGCCAGCAACGTTCTCATGGCCCCGCCCCCTTCACAGCAGCGTCAGGGAGGTCACCACGCCAAAGATGCGCAGCTCCCCCGCCCGCATGGCCTTGATCTCCAGATTCCGCCCTAGGATCCGCAGGACCCAGCCCCCGCCGTCCACATGGATCTCTTCCTTGCCATAGGCCAGGATCCCCCGGTAATGCTCCAGGAAGATCTCGTTGTCCCCAATCAGCTCCGCCCTGGGGACCCCCGCCACGCCGTCGGCGGGCACGGCCAGCAGCCGCGCCGCCCGCTCCCCCACGCTCTGCTTTCTGACCTCCCGTTCTGCCATACGCCATCCCTCCCGCCGCACTGCGTTCCTGGACAGTGTATGCGGCGGGGCGGGGAAGAAAGACGCACATTCTGTGATCCAACACTTTTTACTCTGTGCATAAAAAAATTTACGAAAAACGGTAATTCCCTCTTAACAATCAACGGGCAGCCAGCTACAATACAGACATAACGAGAAACGTTAACTCTTTTACGCTTTGCGTATGGAGGAGATCCCATGAATGAGCACCTTGCGCCGAGCTGTAAAGGCGCAAAGCTGCTGAAAGGCAAGGTCTTCAAGGGCAGCGTCGGGCATCAGGAGCTTGCGGCGTAGGTTGAAGAGCTTGGATTTTGAGAAGAGTATAACCGGATCAGCAGGACGAAAAGGAGTTACTGGAATTTGCCGCAAAGATCATGCAAAGCGATGAAACGCAAAGGACACCTAAATTCCCTGGAAACAGACCATATCGAGAATATGGCGGTGTTCCCCTCAAACCTGCTGCAAATGGAAAATGCACTTCCTGCGGTCTGTGCGCAAAAGAATGCCCGGCGGGTGCTATTCCCTTGAACACTCCGAAGCTGACCGATAAGGATAAGTGCATTTCCTGTATGCACTGCGTAGCAGTTTGCCCGAAGAAAGCAAGAAATTACAGCAAGCTTGTCAGCTTTATCGCTGGGCGGAAAATGAAGACGGTCTGTTCCGGTAGAAAGGAAAACAAATTGTACCTATAAACGATAATTTGGAGAAGCAGAGATGGACAAATATAATGAACTAAAAGAGGAATTTGAAGCAAATAGAAATGATGAAAACGCCACAAAAATGGCAGCATATATGAGAAATCTATTTGTATTTTATGGTTTACCAACACCGAAACGAAAATCCATCTATAAGGAATTTCTAAGAGCCGAAAAAACAAAAAAGGTTGTTGACTGGGATTTGCTTGACAGATGTTATGCAGACGAACATAGGGAATTCCATTATTTTGTGATGGATTATCTTGTAGCGATGCAGAAATTCTTAACATATGATGATGTTCCACATATAAAAAGGTATATTAAAGCAAATCAATGGTTGGATACAATAGATGGTCTGGACAGAATTGTTGGAAATATAGCATTTTTTGACGAGAGAATAAACAACTTAATGCTTGAATGGTCAACAGATGATGATTTTTGGGTACGAAGAATTGCTATTGACCATCAGCTGTGCAGAAAAGATAAAACAAACACACAGTTGCTTGAGAAAATATTGGTAAACAATTTTGGCAGTTCTGAATTTTTTATCAATAAAGCAATCGGTTGGAGTTTGAGGGACTATTCAAAGACCAATCCTGATTGGGTAAGGAATTTCGTTGAGACTTACAAGGATAAAATGGATAAATTGAGTATTCGGGAAGCAAGTAAATATTTATGATTGTTGCTATATTAAAGAAATAGACAACTTCACGTTTGTCGAAGAGAAAAATCTGGATTGTGCGGAGGAAATTATGAACGAAGAATGTTTGATCTGCAAAGCTCCACTTACCTATCTCGAAGCCGATATGCTGATGGAATGTGAGATTTGCCACAAAAAAGAAAACAGCAAGACGCGGTGCGTGAACGGACACTATGTATGCAACGAATGCCATACCCAAGGGCTTGACCGCATAATCGAGCTGTGCATGACGAGCGCATCGAGAGATCCTATCGCTATCATTGAACAGATGATGGCGCTGCCCACCTGCCATATGCACGGTCCGGAGCATCATGTGATGGTCGGAGCGGCGCTGCTGACAGCGTACCACAACGCGGGCGGGGACATTGATCTTCGCAGCGCATTAACGGAGATGATGAATCGAGGACGGAGCGTTCCCGGCGGCGCTTGCGGCTTTTGGGGGGCTTGCGGTGCGGGAATCAGCACGGGGATGTTTGCGTCCATCATTTCGCAGTCTACGCCGCTAACCAATGAGCCGTTTGCATTGTCCCACAAAATGACGGCAAAATCACTTCAAGCGATCAGCGAGATCGGAGGTCCGCGCTGCTGCAAGCGAGATTCTTTCCTCTCCATTTTTGCTGCCATTGACTTTGTAAGGGAGCGGTTCGGCGTTGAGATGGAAAAGCCGGAGGTCATATGCCATTACTCCGCGCAAAACAACCAGTGCATCGGAAAACGCTGTCCGTTTTCCAAGGTGAATCATTGAGAAACATCAAAACAGTTAGTTAGGAGATGATCGCACGAGAATCCTACATGAACTTTCGTGGCTATGGGAAATGCTGGGCATTGCGCTTGTGGCTGCGGCTGTCTGCATGGCTTGCGCTGCGCTGATCTGCAAGGCGGCGAAGAAGAAACTCGGCAGAAAGTTGTTGGTAGTCATCGGAGCTGCGGCATTTGTGGGTGCGATTCTGGCGGTCATTCTGATCGCCCGGACGCCGATGCCGCTTTGATAGGACGGAGAACTTGATGGGCAGAGCAGAAGCCTCTGCCTTTATACATCGCAGGAAGGAGGACAGCCGAAAGTCATAACCACCGGCATAGCCGGTGGTTTCCGAAGTCAATGAAAAAAGCCGGAGCAGTTTCCTGCTCCGGCTAACAGACCGTCCACAAGTGTGCCGCCATAGGCCTGTGGAAGAGGTCACTTCTATGATATGCGAAGAAATAGCTCGTTATTACAGCACACTCTTCCAATCCTCTCTAAATCCATAATAGCGAAGATTGACAAATGGATATTTTTGAGAGAGCTCTGCAATTTCGCCTTTCATCTCAAGAAACTCTTCTGGCTTTAGCAATCGACGTATGATGAGAATGAAACCGTAGAGATGCGTTATCCACAGTTCCATCCGGAAGAGAAATCAATAACGCTTTTTCCTGTTTACGTAGCCAAGGTTTCTGCTCAAATAATCGATTGTAAAGACGGCTGCCATGGGCGCACAAATTACGAATGATCGTCATATGGTGCATAAATCTTTCGAGCACTTCATCCCCACGGGCTTTCAACCCCAATGCTTTGGCAACTGCCAGCTTGATGGGCTGTTCAGAGATCTTATACAGGAATGAAATATTCGAGATCGTCAGCAGGTCAACGAATGCCCAAAGAGGAATGTCCTGCTGGAGTTCATGGACAAAGTGCTTGAGATAGGCTTCGTGTGGGAGACGGGAATTCTTTTGAATTTCGGCCTTCTGCATAAGATCTGCATGGATAGAAGCATCGGTAAAATTCTCTGGATCGAGATGGCCTGTGGCCCCATATACTCTGGTGAACTCATGGGAATACACAGACTTAACGGTCACTTCAATTAGCTCAATGTATTTAAGAAGAACATGTCTCAGGTGATGGTCAAACTCATAGATGTCGATTATGTTCTGAAATGTTGCACTGGGCGCAAATACATCGTGATTGCGTAATGTCAATGAGTATCCGCTCACACGATAATAATTGTTGCGATACAGGAAATCACCAGCAAGTGCTTTGTCTGGGATCTTCAGTCCTCTTGATTCCAGAATCGCGATTTGCTGCTCTATTGTTCTAAATTCTTTATCAGCCATGCTAATTACCCCTAAAAAACAGAACGCCCCCAAGTGTGCGTGTAGCACTACAAGAGTGCCGACAGAGGCCTGGGGGAGATGTTACTTAAATTATAGTTGTAAATTCAGGTCCTGTCAATCCTCCTGAAAAAACTTTTTCAGTTTGTTTGGAACGCAGTTTTCTATCCTCTGGCGATATTTGGAACTCCCTCAAAAAGTTCTAAAAAAGAAAAAGGCCCAAAGTCTTGCAACTTTGAGCCTGTTTTCGTGGCACGCCAGAAAGGACTCGAACCTTCAACCCTCAGAACCGGAATCTGATGCGCTATCCATTACGCTACTGGCGCCTATACAATTTTTAGGACTAAGTTATTATAGCAGACCCGCCGGAAAATGTAAAGGGGGAGTTTGCAGAATTTTCCCGCAAATTTTTCCGGGCAAATTTCCACAAAAAGCCCACCGAGGGCTTGCCCCCAGGCGGGTTCCATGATACAGTGAGGGGCGTGAGACCGGGCGCTTTGTCGCCCCATGTGAATCTGAAAGGAGAATTGATCGTGAGCTTTTCGTTCCACGTTCCCACCAACTTCGTCTTCGGCCAGGGGGCCATCCAGAAGCTGCACAAGCAGCGCCTGCCCGGCAAGAAGGCCCTCATCGTCATTTCCGCCGGCAAGTCCACCCGCGCCAACGGCTACCTGGACATCGTCCAGGACGAGCTGACCCAGGCCGGGGTTGCCTACGCCGTGTTCGACAAGATCCTGGCAAACCCCGTGCTGGACAACGTCATGGACGGGGCGGAATTTGCCCGCGCCGAGGGCTGTGACTTCGTCGTCGGTCTCGGCGGCGGCAGCAGCATCGACGCAGCCAAGGCCATCGCCATGATGGTCCCCAACGAGGGCAACTATTGGGATTACATCTACGGCGGCACCGGCGGCGGCCAGCGCATGAAGAACAAGCCCCTGCCCATCGTCGCCATCCCCACCACCGCCGGCACCGGCACCGAGCTGGACGCCTGGACCGTCGTGACCAACGAGGAGACCAAGGAGAAGATGAGCGGCGGCAACAAGAACACCTTCCCCGTTCTGGCCATCGTGGACCCCAACTTCATGCTGTCCGTGCCCCCCAAGTTCACCGCTTACCAGGGCTTCGACGCACTCTTCCACTCCACGGAGTCCTACATCAACAACACCAACAACATCATGCGCGACATGCTGGCCCTGAAGGCCATCGAGTCCGTGGGCCAGAACCTGGCCACCGCCTGCCAGGACGGCCAGAACGTCCAGGCCCGCGAGAAAGTCGCCTACGGCAGCAGCATGTCCGGCATGGTGATGAGCGTGGACAACCTCTGCTCCGAGCACTCTCTGGAGCACCCTCTCTCCGCCTATCACCATGAGATCGCCCACGGGGCCGGCCTCATCATGATCAGCAAGGCCTACTACACCCACTTCGTCGAGAACTGCCCCGACCTGCACGACCGCTTCATCGACATGGCCAAGGCCATGGGCAAGACCGACGCCAAGGAGCCTATGGACTTCGTCACCGCTCTGGTCGACCTGCAAAAGGCCTGCGGGGTGGACGAGCTGAAAATGTCTGACTACGGCATCACCCCGGAGGAGTTCCCCAAGTTCGTGGAGAACGCCCGCAGCACCATGGGCATCCTCTTCAAGATGGACCGCATCAAGCTCTCCGACGAGGACCTCATCAAGATCTACACCGAGTCCTATCGCTGAGAAATCCAGCCACAACGCAAAAACATCCCCAAGGCCCGCAGGCCTTGGGGATATTTTTTACGCAGTCAGTGCTTCCTGCTTATTCTTCCGTTTTAGGGGCCTCGCCGCAGCAGCAGCCGGCGTCTTCGGCCGCAGCCTCTTCGACTGTGGCCTCTTCTGCCGGGGCTTCCTCGGTGGGCGCACACTCGCAGACGTCCGCTTCCTCCGCGTCGTCTTCCTCGACCTCGACAAAGGGCTCGACCTTTGCGCCGCAGTTGGCGCAGTAGTTGGCGTTCTCCGTCAGGGGCATGCCGCAGCTTTCACAGACGGCGGGGCCGTCGTCCGCTTCCTCGTCGGCGGGGCCGGCGCTCTGGCGGTTGGCCTCGATGTCGGCGCGGGCTGCGGTGATCACGTCGCGGGCAGCCTGAATGGAGGAATAGAGGGCCATGATCTCGTCATCGAAGGTCTCTCCTCCGTCCAGCTGATCCAGGATCAGCTCGCCGATGTTCAGGGTAAACTCGTCGATCTTTTTCTCTTCGTTGTTGATCTTGAGACTCAGCTTCCCGTTCTCAATGGCGGTGTTGGCCTTGCTGGCAGCGTCTTTTGCCAGGGAATTTGCCTTGGTAGCAGCATCCTTTGCCAGGGAGGTGAGTTTTTCGTGCAGTGCCATGGATGATTCCTCCTTCTAGGATCTTGCGCGGATGTAGGATACGATACGCTTAGAAATAAGCCTTGATGGCCTCGGTGGCCAGGGCGATGTCGGCGCTGATGGTGATGGTGAACTTCACACCGTTGGCATCAGAGAACCGATCCAGCCAAGCCAGGAACTCCTCCACCTCAGCAGAGTCGGGCTCAGAGGGGATGATCTTGCACAGGCTATCAATGAAGACATGGGTCAGGTCATAGTTAGAGGCGTACATGCCGCTGATGAAGCCCTTGAAGAAGGTGAAGTTGTCGGCGGCGAAATCGCTGGACTCGACCAGACGAACGTTGGGGCTGACGTCATAGACCAGCTTCTTGCCCATCTCGACGCAGACGACGCTGCCGTTCTCGTTGCTGGCGGCACGGTTGATCATTTCAATGAGCTGTTTGGTCTTGCCGGAACCTTTTGCGCCCATAATTACTCGGACCATGAATAATCACTCCTTTTTCATACAGAAAAGATAACAAAACAGATGAACAAAGCATCTGATGCCTTCCTGTTGGGTACATGTTACCATATCAACGGAAAAACTGCAATAAGATTTAGCAGATTTTCAAAAATTCGTGCGAGGAAATTTCCTTTTTTGTGGGATTACTGCCGACTCAGCCTGTTTGTCCGCGGAAAATAACGGACAACTCCGCCGACCAGTCATTCCTCCATCTGGTCAAGAAACGCCTTGCGCTGCGCCTCGTAACCGGGTTTGCCCAGCAGGGCGAACATATTGTGCTTATAGGCCTCCACCCCCGGCTGGTCAAAGGGATTCACGCCGGATAAGTAACCGGACAGGCCGCAGGCATACTCAAAGAAATACACCAGCTGCCCCGCCCAATAGGGCGTGCGCTCCCCTGCCGTCAGCAGCAGGTTGGGTACGCCCCCGGCGGTGTGGGCTAGAGCCGTCCCCCTTCTCGCCTGCTCGTTTACGAAGCGCAGGTCCCGGCCCCGCAGATAATCCAGGCCGGAGCCGTCCCCTGGCGTGGGGTCCAGCAGGCAGGATGACTGGGGCACGGTGAAGCGCACCACCGTCTCAAACAGATTCCGGCTGCCCTCCTGGATGTACTGGCCCATGGAGTGCAGGTCGGCGGTAAACTCCACGCTGGCCGGGAAGACGCCTTGGCCCTCCTTGCCCTCACTCTCGCCGAAGAGCTGCTTCCACCACTCGCCGAAGGCCCGGAGATGGGGCTCATAGCAGGCCAGCACCTCGATGTTCTTCCCCTCGCCGTACAGGGCGTTCCGGGCGGCGGCGTACTGCCAGGCCGGGTTGTCCTGGCCGGGCTTGCTGACGAGCTTTCGCGCATCCGCCGCGCCCATCAGCAGGTCCTGGATGTCCAGCCCCGCCGCGGCCAGGGGCAGCAGCCCCGCCGCCGTCAGCACGGAGTAGCGCCCGCCGATGGAGGCCGGGATGGAAAACGTGGCGTAACCGGCCCGGCTGGCCAAGGCCCGCAGGGTGCCCTCGTGGCGGTCGGTGGTCACGAAGATGCGGTCTCTGGCCCCGTCTTTCCCGTATTTTTCCTCCAGCAGCTGACGGAAGAGGAGAAAGGCGATGGCCGTCTCCGTGGTGTCGCCGGACTTGGAGACGACATTGATCGAGAAGTCCCGGTCCCGGACATAGTCCAGCAGCTCCGTCATGGCGTCGGAGGAGAGGGTGTTGCCGGTGAAAAAGATCTGCGGGGTCTTCCTGGCCAGCAGGTTATAGTGCGGGGAGGCCAGCAGCTCCAGCAGGGCGCGGGAGCCGAGGTAGGACCCGCCGATGCCGATGACGATGAGCACATCGGACTGCTTGCGGATGATCTGCGCGGTTTGCAGCAGGCGCTGGACCTCCTGGCGGTCATAGGTCTCAGGCAGTTTGACCCAACCGGTGAACTGCCCCCCCAGGCCGTTGCCTCGCTCCAGTAGGTTGCAGGCTTCGGTCAGGCCGTCCAGCCGGGAAGACATCCAGTTTTTCGGCAGGAACGGGAGGGCGTGGGTCACATCGAATTGTAACAAGGCAAACACCTCCTGATGGGATGGACGGAAACCACAGCGCCTCTCTTAGTTCTTGAGGCTCTGCATGGGGGCCGGGATCCGCCCGCCCCGCTGGATGAAGGCCGCGCTGGAGAAGGGATGCACGGGAATCACCGGGGCAGAGCCCAGCAGGCCGCCGAACTCCACCGTGTCGCCCACCTTCTTGCCGGGGGCGGGGATCAGGCGGACCGCCGTGGTCTTGGAGTTGACCATGCCGATGGCGGCCTCGTCCGCGATGATGGCGGCAAGCGTCTCGGCGGTGGTGTCGCCGGGGACGGCGATCATATCCAGGCCCACGGAGCAGACGCAGGTCATGGCCTCCAGCTTATCCAGGCCCAGGGCGCCCTGGGCGGCGGCGGCGATCATGCCCTCGTCCTCGCTGACGGGGATGAAGGCGCCGGAGAGACCGCCCACGTGGTTGGACGCCATCACGCCGCCCTTTTTCACCGCGTCGTTGAGCATCGCCAGCGCGGCGGTGGTGCCGTGGGTCCCGCAGACCTCCAGGCCCATCTCCTCCAGGATGCGGGCCACGGAGTCGCCGACGGCAGGGGTGGGGGCCAGGGACAGGTCCACGATGCCGAAGGGCACGCCCAGGCGGGCGGAGGCCTCACGGGCCACCAGCTGGCCCATGCGGGTGATGCGGAAGGCCGTCTTCTTGATGGTCTCGGCCACCACGTCAAACGGCTCGCCCTTCACCTGCTGCAAGGCGTGGTGGACCACGCCAGGGCCGGAGATGCCCACGTTGATGACACATTCCGGCTCGCCCACACCGTGGAAGGCACCGGCCATGAAGGGGTTATCCTCCACGGCGTTGGCGAAGATCACGAGCTTGGCGCAGCCGAAGCCGCCGGAGGCGGCAGTGAGGTCGGCCGTCTTCTTGATGACGCGGCCCATCTCCGCCACGGCGTCCATGTTGATGCCGGCCTTGGTGGAGCCGACGTTCACGGAGGAGCAGACCAAATCCGTCGTTGCCAGCGCCTCCGGGATGGAGTTGATGAGCTTTCGGTCGGCCTGGGTAAAGCCCTTCTGCACCAGGGCAGAGAAGCCGCCGATGAAGTTGATGCCCACAGTCTTGGCCGCCTTGTCCAGGGCGGCGGCGAAGGGGGCGTAGTTCTCCGTGTTGCTGGCGGAGGCCACCAGGGAGATGGGCGTCACGGAGACGCGCTTGTTGACGATCGGGATGCCGAACTCCTTCTCGATGGTCTGGCCGGTGGCGACCAGATGCTCGGCCTTTTTGCAAATTTTATCATAGACCTTCTGGCAGGCAGCCTTGGGGTCGGGGGCGGCGCAGTCCAGCAGGGAGATGCCCATGGTGATGGTGCGGATGTCCAGGTGCTGCTGGTTGAACATGTTGAGGGTCTGAAGGATTTCAGAGGAATTGATCATAACGCAGAGTCTCTCCTTCCTCAGATCCGGTGCATGGCCTGGAAGGTATCCTCCCGCTGGACCCGGATGTCCATGCCCATGTCCTTGCCCAGGGCCGCCATCTGGTCGGCCAGGTCGCCGAAGGAGACGGTGCAGGCGCCGGTGTCCACCAGCATGACCATGGTGAAGAAATCGGGGGGCAGGATGGTCTGGGTAATGTCCAGAACGTTGACGTTCCGCTCGGCCAGGGTGTGGGTAACAGAGGCAATGATGCCCACCCGGTCCTTGCCGGCTACGGTAATGATCGCACGCATAAAAATAGTACCTCGCTTAGAAATTGGATTTTTATTTTTTCCATCAGAACTCTGATAGAGGATCGATGATACTTGGTCGGGGTCTGTTACCCCTGGCCCGCCTCAAAGGCCTGCAGCTGGTCCAGCGTACAGGAAAAGGCGGGCAGAAAATGGGTCAGGAAATAGTCCAGCTCCGGCATCCGGTAGTCCTCCAGTGCTTGTCGGGTCTGCTCGGCAGCGGAGCCGAACTCCTGGTTGCCCGCCTTCAGCTCCTCCAGGCACTTGAGATGGGCCGAGAGCTTGTCGGCGGCCTTCACCAGGGCCAGGACCTCCGGGTCCTCCTCGTGGAGGACGGCGGAAAACGAGGCCTGCATCTCCTGGGGCAGCATCTCCACCAGCCGCTGGGCCGCGTCGTCCTCGATGGCCTTGTAGGCCGCCTGGATCTTCTCGTTGGCGTATTTCACGGGGGTGGGCAGGTCGCCGGTGAGGATCTCCGACGCATCGTGATACAGCGCCGCCGCCGTCACCCGCCCCGGGTCCACGGTGCCGCCGAACTGGTCCCGGCGGATCACCGCCAGGGCGTGGGCCAGCACCGCCACCATGTGGGAGTGTTCCTGAATGTTCTCCGGTTCCGTGTTTCGCATCAGGCCCCAGCGGCCGATGTACCGCATCCGGGCGATGTAGGCAAAGAAGGGATAGGTCATAGAGCGCTCCTTATCGGGATCTGACCCGCGGTCAAATTCACATTTCCCGGTCCTCGCCCCTTTACGGGGCCGCTCGAATATGGTACATTATTGTAGCCATTCAGAAAACCGGAAATGTTTGCCTAGTATTATACCAGATTATCTCGAAAAAGAAAAGGGCCTTTTGGCCAGATAGGAGTGTCCCCCATGCGAGTAGCCATCCACACCCTGGGGTGCAAAGTGAACCAATACGAAAGTCAGGCCATGGAGGAGATCCTCACCGCCCGCGGCCACACCCTGGTCCCCTTTGAGGACCCCGCCGACGTCTATATCGTCAACAGCTGCACCGTCACCGCCACCAGCGACAAAAAAAGCCGCCAAGCCGTCCGCCAGGCCCGCAAGCGGGCCCCGGAGGCCCTGGTGGCCCTGTGCGGCTGCTATCCCCAGGTCTCCCCGGAGGACGCCCGGAAAATCGACGCGGACCTCATCGGCGGCAGCGGCGACCGGCTGGGCTTTCTGGACCTCTTGGAGCAAATGGCCGGGGGCAAACCGCAAGCCGAACCGGTGGAGAACTTAGACGACCCTTTCCGCCGCCGGGTCTTCGAGGCCCTGCCCGCGGGCGGGCTGGAGGGCCGCACCCGCGCCATGCTGAAAGTGGAGGACGGCTGCACCAATTTCTGCACCTACTGCATCATACCCTACGCCCGCGGGGCCGTGCGCTCTCTCCCCGCCGACCAGGCGGTGGAGCAGGCCAGGGGGCTGGCCCGGCAGGGGTATTGGGAGCTGGTCATCACCGGCATTGAGCTTTCTACCTACGGCCGGGATCTGCCCGGCCGGCCGGACCTGGCCAGCCTCATCGAGGCCGTGTGCCATGCCGTGCCGGAGATGCGGGTCCGCCTCGGCTCCCTGGAGCCGCGCACGGTGACAGAAGATTTCTGCACCCGCCTGGCGGCCCTGCCCAACCTCTGCCCCCACTTCCACCTCTCCCTGCAAAGCGGCAGCGACACGGTCCTGGCCCGGATGAAGCGGAAGTATACGACGCAGCGCTTCCTGGAATCCGTCCGGCTGCTCCGCACCCACTTCGACCGCCCCGCCCTCACCACCGATCTCATCGTCGGCTTCCCCGGCGAGACGGAGGAAGAATTTCAGGAGACACTGGCCTTCCTCCAGCGCTGTGCCTTTGCCCAGATGCACATCTTCCCCTACTCCCGCCGCCAGGGGACCCCGGCGGCGTCCATGCCGGGCCAGCTCTCCAACGCGGAAAAGGCAAGCCGCGCCCACCGGGGCGCGGAACTTGCCCAGGCCATGGAGAAAAGCTGGCTGACCGGCTGGATCGGCCAGACCGTCCCCGTTCTCTTCGAGGAGGAAAAGGACGGCTTCTGGCGGGGCCACACCCCCCAATACATCGAGGTACGGGTCAAAGGCGAGCATCTGCACAACCAGCTCCGCCCCGTCACCATCACCGCCGCAGGCGACAGCCTGGCCTACGGCACCGTCAAGGAGGAACAGCCATGAGCCTGGCAGACCAGCTTTTCATCGACAACTGCAAGCAAATTTTATCCCAGGGCACCTGGGACACGGACCAGGCCGTTCGCCCCCGCTGGGAGGACGGCTCCCCCGCCCACACCATCAAGTGCTTCGGCCTTGTAAACCGATACGACCTGAAAAAAGAGTTCCCCATCCAGACCATCCGCCGGATGTATTTCAAGAGCGCCGTGGATGAATTGCTCTGGATCTGGCAGAAAAAGTCGAACAATGTCCACGATCTCAGCTCCCATGTCTGGGACGCCTGGGCAGACGAGACCGGCTCCATCGGCAAGGCCTACGGCTATCAGCTGGCCGTGAAGCACCACTACCCGGAGGGAGACATGGACCAGGTGGACCGGGTCCTCTATGACCTCAAGCACAACCCCGCCTCCCGCCGCATCCTGACGAACCTCTACAACCACCATGACCTGAGCGAAATGGCCCTCTATCCCTGTGCCTACTCCATGACCTTCAACGTCACGGGCAAAACGCTCAACGCCGTTTTAAATCAGCGCTCCCAGGACATGCTCACCGCCAACGGCTGGAACGTAATGCAGTACGCCGCCCTGGTCCATTTCTTTGCCCAGGTCTCCGGCTTGGAGGCGGGCGAGCTGATCCATGTCATTGCCGACGCCCATATCTACGACCGCCACGTGCCCATCGTGGAGGAGATCATCGCCCGAACGCCCTTCGAGGCCCCCAAGCTCCGGCTCGACCCGGCGGTGACCAATTTCTACGACTTCACGCCGGACAGCGTGAAGCTGGAGGGCTACCAGTGCCACCCCCTGGACCAGGCCATTCCGGTGGCCGTGTAAGCCCGGCGACCAGCCAAACAGCAAAAAATGGATGCCTTCCGCAGCGGTGGGAAGGCATCCATTCTTTTTGTCGTTTTTTGGGGGGCTTAGGCCGCAGCCTTCCCCTTCAGGGTGCGGTGCAGGACGAAGATGGTGAGCAGCATCAGCACCAGGGCGATGGGCAGGGAGATATACGCCTTGGGGACGAAGCCGGCGATGAGATAGCTCACAAAGCTCACCGCCGCCACGGTGATGGCGTAGGGCAGCTGGGTGGAGACGTGGTTCACGTGGTCACACTGAGCGCCGGCGGAGGCCATGATGGTGGTGTCGGAGATGGGCGAGCAGTGGTCGCCGCAGACGGCACCGGCCATGCAGGCGGAGATACACACCACAGCCAGGGGGTTGTCCATGGGGAAGACGTTCTGGACGATGGGGATGAGCATGCCGAAGGTGCCCCAGCTGGTGCCGGTGGCGAAGGCCAGCAGGCAGCCGATGATGAAGACGATGGCAGGCAGGAAGCTCTGGAAGTTGGAGGCGTTCTGATACACGAAGTCGCGCACGAAATACTTGGCGCCCAGAGAGTCGGTCATGCCCTTGAGGCTCCAGGCGAAGGTCAGGATCAAAATGGCGGGCACCATGGCCTTGAAGCCCTCCGGGATGGAGCTCATCATGGCGCTGAAGGGCATGGAGCGGCGGATGGCGAAGTAGACCAGGGTGACGATGAAGGCCACCGCAGAGCCCAGCATCAGGCCGACGGAGGCATCGGAGTTGGAGAAGGCCTCCACGAAGCCCACCCCGTCAAAGAAGCCGCCGGAGTAGATCATGCCGGTGATGCAGCAGACGATCAGCACCAGGATGGGGAAGACCAGGTCCAGCACCCGGCCGTTGGGGGAGCTCTCCTCCTCTTCCATGGAGCCGTAGGGGTTCTTGCCGGAGAAGAGGTCGCCGGTCTCCATGGCGTTGCGCTCGTGGCGGGCCATGGGGCCGTAGTCCAGCTTCAGAATGGAGATGAAGACCAGCATCAGGATGGTCAGCAGGGCGTAGAAGTTAAAGGGAATGGCCTTGATGAAGAGGTTCAGGCCCTGCCCGTCCTCCGCAAAGCCCGCAACGGCAGCGGCCCAGGAGGAAATGGGGGCGATGATGCAGATGGGGGCCGCCGTGGAATCGATGATATAGGCAAGCTTGGCGCGGGAGACCTTGTACTTGTCGGTCACAGGCCGCATGACGCTGCCCACGGTCAGGCAGTTAAAGTAGTCGTCAATGAAGATCAAAACGCCCAGCAGGACCGTGATGAGCTGGGCCCCCACGCGGGACTTGATGTGGCTTTGGGCCCATCGGCCAAAGGCCGCCGAGCCGCCCGCCCGGTTCATGAGGCACACCATCGCCCCCAGGATCACCAGGAAGATGAGGATACCGACGTTGTAGCTGTCGGCCAGGGAGCCAACGATGCCGTCCTCAAAGACATGGGTCAGGGTGCCCTCGAAGCTGAAGTTCGAGTAGAGCAGGCCGCCGACCAGGATGCCGATGAAGAGGGAGGAATAGACTTCCTTCGTGATGAGGGCCAGGGCAATGGCGATCACCGGGGGCAGCAGGGCCCAGGCGGTGTTGTAGAAGGGGCTGGTGGACTCGACATAGCCCGTCCCCTCGCAGCTGGCGCACACACCGGTGCCACCGCAGTCTTCGCAGGCCGGGTCCTGCCCGTAGCAGGTCATGCAGATCCCCTCGCCGCCGCAGTCGGCGCAGACGATCATCTTGCTGCCCGGCTCCTCCGTGGGGTCGCCTGCGGCCAGACCCGTGGTGCCCAGGGCAAAGACCAGGACCACCAGCAGACCCAGCAGGGCCAGCAGCCGTCTCTTGTTGTTTCTCATGGTTCTCTCTCCTTAAAACAAAAAAGTCATGGCCGCCGCCATGACTTCCCAAGAGAGGAACCCACGACAGCGCTCCGCCCCGCGCGGGGCGACAGTCCGTGAGATGTTCCCCCACGGCCCGACCCTGGGCGGACAGGCCGCCGCGCCAGCGTCTCGGCAGGCAAGCCTTTCCCCTCCCCCGCCGGCCTGGGCTGTGTGGGGGAGGGTACTCATCGTACCCGCGCCTCTATCATGCTTGTTGTTCTATCCTATCATTGATTGAAAAAAAGTCAACCATGGATCGAAAATTTCTTGTTTTTTCCCCGCTTTTTTTGCAAAAGAACAGACCGCTCCGGGTGGGAGCGGTCTGCGTTGGGTCCTCTTTAGCCTTCTGCGCCCTCGTCGGCCAGGCGCTCGCAGCTGATGATGCAGCCACCCTCCAGCTCGAAGGTGGTGGTCTTGACGATGTGGGTCTTGCCCACGCGGATCTCCTGGGTGCCCAGCTCGCTGGTCAGGTTGTCCTTCACGGTGCCCTCGATGGTGAAGACCACGTTATAGGCGCCGTCCTGGGACTGGCTCAGGGTCAGGTCGCCGCTGCTGCCGTCCCACTGCATGTGGTAGGCGTTGGGGTCGGCCGGGGTGCCCTGGATGTCGGTGACGTAGGCGTCCAGCATCTCGTTGGCTGCGGTGAGCTGGCTGGGCAGGGCCTCCTTCTGGAGGGATTCGTAGACGGCGGCATCCACGTTCTTCACTTCCACGGTATAGACGACCTTCTGCCCGGCTCCGGCCAGACCGCCGCTGTTGGACGTGAGCTTATAACCGATCAGCGCCAGCACCGCCACGATGAGCAAAATGGCAAGCAGGTCAATAATATTCAGCTTGCCGAAGAGTTTTCCCTTTTTATCGATCACACTCATAGGTGTACCTCCATTACTTGACCATTCTTACAATACATGGTCTAGTTAGCCCTAAAATGATAAACTCTACCAGCCAAAAAGTCAAGCCCGAAGTGGCTTTTTTGCGCAGAAAAGAGCAGATTGCAACTTCTTCCCATTTGTCTTATAATAAGAAAGTAGCGTTTCCTTGACATACGCATAAATCAGGCGCATAATATATAGAAGGAGAACGAGCTTATGCCGATGAACTCCCGTGAAGTTCTGAAACTGTTGACCAAAGACGGCTGGTATGAGGTACAGACGAAAGGGTCTCATATCCAGCTCAAGCACCCGACCAAGCCTGGCCGCGTCACCGTGCCTGCGCACGGGGGTGACCTTCCCGCTGGTACGCTCAACAGTATTCTTAAACAAGCTGGCTTAAAGTAAGGAGGCTGACTTTTATGCGCAAACTGACCTATCTTGCAGTGTTTGAACCCAGTGACGACGGATACGGCGTGTATTTCCCGGATCTTCCCGGCTGCATCACCTGGGGAGATTCCTTTCTCTCCGCAGAAGCCGCCGCCAAAGAAGCCCTGGGATTGCATCTGTACGGGATGGAAAAGGATGGCGAAGCCCTTCCTATACCTGCGGCCTCGCCGGTCTTAGACCCGGAGACCGCTCCTGGCGCTTTGGTCTCCCCGGTGACCGTATTTCCCGATGTCGTCCGCAATGAGATGGACAACCGCCGGGTAAAGACCAACATCACCATTCCAGCGTGGCTGAAGGAACTCGCAGAACAGAACGGCGTCAACTACTCTCGCCTGTTGGAAACTGCCCTGATGGACTGTCTGGGACTAAACCAGCAGCCCCACCAGGTTCCTTAACTGCACAGCGTTGAAGCCAACCAAATCAAATCATCCCATCAATCTATTTTCGGAGGAGAACCCATGAAAGTACTCCATTTGATCAGCGGCGGCGATACGGGCGGGGCAAAGACCCACGTCCATTCCCTCCTGGCTGGTCTGACCCCCCGCATCCAGGTAAAAATGGTCTGTTTCACCGAAGGCCCCTTTGTCGAGGAGGCCCGCGCCCTGGGCATCGACACCCAGGTCTTCCCCGGTCGGAACTTTTTCGCCAACCTGAAGCAGCTGACCCAGATGGTCCGGGACGAGGGCTTTGACCTCATCCACAGCCACGGCTCCCGTGGCAACATGATGGCGGCCTTCCTGGCCAAAAAGACCGGCTTGCCCACCGTGTCCACCGTCCACAGCGACTATCGGCTGGACTATTTGGGCCGTCCCCTCTCCCGCCTGACCTACGGGACCATCAATACCCTGGCCCTGCGGAAGCTGGACTATCGCATCGGCGTCTCCGACGCCATGGTCGACCTGCTCATCGAGCGGAAGTTCGACCCGGAAAAGCTCTTTGCCATTTACAACGGCCTGGACTTCACCCCCCGCACCCCCGCCATGCGCCGGGAAGAGTATCTCCGCTCCGTCGGGTTGGAGGCGGACGCAGACTGCGTCATCGCCGGCATCGCCGCCCGGCTGGACCCCGTCAAGGACATCGCGACCCTGATCCGCGGCTTTGCCAAGGCCCACCAGGCCGCGCCCAAGCTGCGCCTGCTCATCGCGGGCGACGGGCAGGAGATGGCCAACCTCAAGCAGCTGGCCGCTGATCTGGGCGTTGCCAACGAGGTCTGCTTTGCCGGGTGGGTCCACGACACCGATTCCTTCTACAATGCCCTGGACATCAACACCCTGACCTCCATCTCCGAGACCTTCCCCTACGCCCTGACCGAAGGGGCACGCGCCGGGCTGCCCACCGTGAGCAGCAAGGTCGGCGGCGTGTCCTACCTCATCGACCACGGCTCCAACGGCTTCCTCTTCCCGCCGGGGGACGCGGACGCTTTGGCGGGGCATCTCGTCACCCTGGCCCAGGACGCCGGCCTGCGCAAGGCCATGGGCCAGCGGCTCTATGAAAAGGCCAAGCGGGAGTTCTCCATCGAGGCCACCATCCAGCGCCAGCTGGAAATCTACGAGGCCATTCTCCGCTACGAGCGAAAGGGCCGGGACAGGGTGGTGATCTGCGGGGCCTACGGCCGCGGTAACGCCGGGGATGACGCCATTTTGCTGGCCATCCTCACCGAACTGCGCTCCATCGACCCGGACCTGTCCTTCCAGGTCTTCTCCCGCAGCCCCATGGATACCCGGCGGACCTACCGGGTCAATGCCTTCTATACCTTCAATGGTTTCCAGGCCATCCGCTACTTCCGCAAGGCGAAGTTCTTCATCAACGGCGGCGGGTCCCTCATGCAGGACGTGACGTCCAACCGCTCCCTGTGGTTCTACCTCTGGACCCTGGCAGCGGCGAAGAAGCACCACTGCCCCGTCATCATGTACGGCTGCGGCATCGGCCCCATCCAGAAGGACGGCAACCGCCGCCGCGCCGCCAAGGTGATGAACAAATACGTCGATTCCATCACCCTGCGGGACCCCGACTCCCGGAAAGAGCTGGAGGTCCTGGGCGTGACCAAGCCCGCCATCGCCCTCTCGGCCGACACCACCGTGAGCCTCCCTGCCGCATCGCCGGAGGTCATCGACGGCATCCTGAACAGCCGCGGCATCCCCGCCGATGGGAAGTACGTCGGCTTCATCCTGCGCCCCTGGCCCGGCTTCGAGGCCCGCGTCCAGGACCTGGCCGCCGCCGCGGATTATGTCTATGAGACATACGGCCTGACCCCGGTCTTCTTCCCCATCGAGCCGCGGCTGGACATCGCCGCCGCCCAGCGGGTGGCCCAGAAAATGACCGCCCCCCACCATCTCCTCACCGAGGCCTTCACCGCCGCCCAGACCATCGGCATCCTCTCCCGGATGCAGGTCGTGGTCTCCATGCGCCTGCATGGCCTCATCTTCTCCGCCAGCCAGGGCGTGCCGCTGGTGGGCATCGTCTATGACCAGAAGGTCAGCTCCTTCCTCTCCTACATCGGCCAGGATCTCTACGAGGGCCTGGACCAGCTGACCCAGGAGCGCCTGAAGGACCTCATCGACCAGGCCGTCTCCCGCGGCAAGGACCCCCGCTTCCTGGCCGACAGCGTCGAAAAACTCCGCCGCATGGACGAAGTCAACCGCAAAGTGCTGGTGGAGTATGTCTCCAACGGCAAGACAACGCAGCCCTGACCCCAACCGATCGCAAACAGAGGAAGGTCTTTCCCGCTCGAAAGACCTTCCTCTGTTTTATCTTATCTATTCTATCTCAATATCCATTTTTCGAGGCCCCATACCGCGCCTGCGCTTCGGTGAAGCCCTCCTCCATCAGTCGTGCCAGAAGCTGCCGCAGGGGAAAGGGGTGCTCGGAAAGACATCGGCGGACGCAGAGAACGGCCTGCCGTTCCCAGTCTGCCCCGCAGTGGTCGGCGGCGTAGACGGCATTGGGGAGGGAAAAGCCCTCTGCTTCCAGGGAGCGGACCAGACCCCGGTAGGAGCAAGGTGCCTGCGCCAAGCGTTTCTGAGCCGCAGCCAGGGCGGCTTCCTGGGGCGTCTGTGCGCCGTGGGACTCATGAGTTTCCTGTTGCACGCGGTCTCTCCCCCTTTTCTCTGTGTAGAAATGATGTTTGTTTGCTTTTATTATGCCATGTTTTCCGCAACCTGTCAATAAAACTATACACTATGTGATAATTTTCTATCTCTTGGTGTGCAGTATAATGGCAGAGAGGTGATGTCATGGTCTGTGATACCATCAAGTCTCTGCGGGAGACCGCCGGGCTGTCTCAATCAGCGCTGGCAAAGCGGCTGGGCGTGACCCGGTCCTCTGTGAACGCCTGGGAGATGGGGCTGTCTATCCCCACTGCACAATATATCGTGGAGCTGTCGCAGCTGTTCCATGTCTCAACGGATTATCTGCTGGGCCTGAACAACACACAGGCCATTTACATCGACCGGCTCAGCCAGGAGGAAAAGCAGATCTTGTATTCGCTCATCCACTACTTCCAAGACAAGCAATGAGAGAAACAAAACGCCCCGCACGGCCTGACTGCCCAGGCTGTGGGGGGCGTAAACTTACCGTGTGGCCCGCTGGTAAAAGCCGGAAAAGTCCGTCATATCCGGCAGGTAGATGCGGGAGAGCTTTCGCAGCTCTGCCTGGTCGCTGTAAGGGTCGGCCACGCCGGCCACGGGGTAGCCGGCGGCGGCGGCGGTGGCGGCGGCGTGGACGGCGTCCTCAAAGACCCAGGTGGCCTCCGTGGCCGTGCCCATCCGGTCGCGGGCGTAGTCGAAGATCTCCGGGGTGCGCTTGTCCACGCCCAGGTCCCCGCAGGTGACCAGGCCGTCCAGCAGCGGCAGGATGCCCGTGCGCTCCAGGCCCTTCGTGATGACCTCCCGGTCCGTTGCCGTGGCAAGATACAGGGGCACGCCTTTGGCCTTCAGCCCCCGCAGGAAGTCCAACACCCCCGCCTTCGCCACCACTTCCCCGGCGTAAAAGGAACGGATGACCCCGTTGATCCCCGCCTCGATGGCGCTCGGTGCCAGGGGCAGCGCAAAGCGGTCCTTCAAATACACGGCGCACTGGGCCAGGCTCAGGGGAAACAGCGTCTCCCGCAGGCCCGCCGGGGGCCGGACCCCCTGGGAGATCAGGTAGCGCTCCCCCACCGTGTCCCACATGCCCATGGAATCCAGCAGGGTCCCGTCCGCGTCAAAAATTGCCCCTTGGATCATTCGTCGTTCCTCCTCATTCGTTCTCATCGTTTCTCTGTCGATTTCTGCCGGAACAGTGTAGCAGAAAAATCCCCCCTGGTCAAGGGGGCGGGGACGTGCTATCATAGACCCATCCTCGGAACAGAAAGGAGCGGTGCGCCTTATGGCATCCGCCTGTTTTATCATCGGGGCAGGCCCCTTTTACGGCCTGCCCGTCGCCCCCGGCCCGGAGGACGTAGTCCTCGCCGCCGACGGGGGCTACCGCCACTGTCAAGCCGCCGGCATCCGCCCGGACCTGCTGCTGGGGGATTTCGACTCCCTGGAATCAGAACGCCCCAACGACCTGCCCACCCACACCTTCCCCGTGGAAAAAGATGACACCGACACCATGCTCGCCATCCGCTACGGCCTGGAGCAGGGCTACCAGACCTTCCACCTCTACGGCGGGACCGGCGGGCGGATGGACCACACCCTGGCCAACCTGCAAGCCCTGGGCTTTCTGGCCCGGCATGGGGCGCGGGGGTATTTATATGAGGAGCACATGGTCTTCACCGCCCTGTGTAACGGCAGCCTCACCCTGCCTGCGCGGGCCGAGGGCATCTTCTCCCTCTTCTGCCTGGGGGCGGAGGCCCAGGGTGTGTCCATCCAGGGCGGACAGTATCCCCTGGACCACGGCGCCCTCTCCCCCTTCTTCCCCCTGGGGGTGAGCAACCATTTCCAGGGCCGGCCCGTCCACATCGCCGTGGAGGACGGCTGTGTCCTGGTCGGCTGGGAGCTGTGAGCCCCTTTCCCCCCTCCAAAAACCCGGAGCGCAGACCAAACAGTATGGTCTGCGCTCCGGTTTTTTCTTGCAGCAATGGCAGGGAAGTGTGTTACGTCCCCTGGTTGGCGCGATAGAGGAAGGTGACGATCTGCGCTCTTGTGCAGTCGCTGTCGGGGCTGAACGTTGTCTCCGTCGTGCCGGTGGTCACGCCGTTGGCCTGCGCCCAGGCGACGGCATCGGCAAAGTAGCTGTCAGCCGGGACATCGGAGAAGGCCGTCTTGCCGGTCGCCTTTGCGTTCTGGGCGCGGGCGAGGAAGGTGACCGCCTGCGCACGGGTGCAGGTGGCGTCGGGAGAGAACGTCCCCTCCGCCGTGCCGGTGGTGATGCCGTTTTCCACGGCCCACGCAACGGCCTTGGCATAGTAGCTGCCGGGGACCACGTCGGTCATGCCTGCCGCGGTGCCCTTGGGTTCGGGAGAGCCAGCCGCACGCCACAGGAAGGTCACGATCTGGCTGCGGGTGCAGGGCTGCTTCGGCCCAAAGAGGTTGCTGCTGATCCCGTCCGTGATGCCCTTCTCCTGCGCCCACTGGACCGCCTGATTATAATAGGCATCGGCGGACACATCGCCGAAGGGGCTGGTTTCCACTTTCTTGGCAAAGACCGCCTTGACCTCAACCTTGCCGTCCGGCATGGTGAAACTATACTTGCCGTTGCCCTTGTCGGTGAGCTTCAGCACAGTTCCGTTCTTGTCAGTAACGGTCAGCTTGTCCAGCTGATACCCAGCATCCGGGGTGACCGTCACCGTCACCGTATCGCCCTTTTTCGCCGTGCTCTTATCCAGAGAAACCTTGCCGTTCTCACTCTTGCTCGGCGTGGTGACGGAATAAGTCGGGTTGGAGGAGCTGCTGCCGGAAGAATGGTGACTGACAGCCACAGTGCATGTAACATTCTTATCGGTGTAGTTGCCGTTTTTTTCGCCGGTGTATCTGGCTGTAAAGGTGTAGGTCTTGGTCTGGTTGGGCAGTGTTGCGGTGAATGTGCCACCATCGTTATTCACGGTAATTCCGTTGTCGCAAGTGACCTCTACGCTGCCCTCAGTGGGAACGCCTCTGACAGTCAGCTTGACCGTACCGGAACCGCTCATGGTAGCCGGGTCAGCGGAAATGCTGATAGAGGGGGTGGCCTTATTGACAGTCAGAGTAAACTCGTCAGACGCGGCACTATAATTTGTGTCAGCACCAAAACTCACAGAAATCTTTGTGGTGCCTGCGCCAACGATAGTAACAGTCACAGCGCCATTATTGTCCTGAACGGTAGCAACGGAAGGATTGGAGCTTGTCACAGTAGCTGTTTTACTGGCAGTATAGTTAAAGGTGAACGGATTATCGCCATAGGTGGCGGTGGTCTTGTCTTTGGAGATTGTGACGCTGCCTGCCTGCTTTGCTGCGGTAACAGGAACGACCGCAGTGGTTGCAGAAGCGGTACCAGAACCATTCTTAACCGTTACAACGCAGTAATAATAAGTCGTACCAGCGGCGGTGATGTTCGGGGAATACGTTGCACTTGTGGCGTTGGAAATCTCGGTACCGCCCTCGTTGCTGTTTCTGGTGTTGCTGTACCACTGATAAGAATAGGTAAAGTCGTAAACAGGTTCAGACACCGTGGCGGTCAGGTTCACTGTACTACCGACGTAGGTATTAGCGGACGCAGGGGACACGGTGACAGTGGGGGAAGCCAAAGACCAGCTATGGGCATCTGTATAAACATTTTTTGTGGTGGTGGAGCCTTGGCTCACGGTGACTTCTTCCCATTGGCCAAACGTATATCCCGCTCTCTTGGGCGTGATTGTTTGGCCAGTATAATCCAGAACGGCATCTGTCGCGGTCAAAATATAATAGGTGTTGGTGGTATTGCCCGTACCCTTACCACCGCTTCCCCATTCAAGATTGCCTTTTACGCTATTTGCCTGAGATTCTGTGCGGAGATAATACTTTACAGATTGGTTGTCCTTAATACAAGCGCGTGTAAGAGCCGGATCGCCGCCATTAGTACTGTTATCGTACGTTTCACCGATTTTTATCGCACGATGCAGGTCAATCACTTTTACGCCGGTGCATCCGCCAAAGGCATTGCCACCAATATCATCGATCCCATTTCCGTAGGAGATGTATGTCAGTCTGGTGCAGCCAGCAAAAGCGTCGATGCCGATTTTCGTAAGACTGTCAGGGAATGTGATGCTTGTCAGCGCGGCACAATCACGGAATGCCCGATAACCGATTTCGATAAGGGATGCGGGCAGCGTAACATTTTGCAGGCTGGAGCATCCGAAAAATGCTTGTGTGCCGATCTTTGTCAGGCCAGAGGGAATGCTCACCGTCTGCAACCCTTTGCATTCGAGAAAAGCCATCTGGGGAATTTCTGTGATAGAATCGCCTAACGTCACCTTTTTCAAGGTCGTTATCCGTGCGAAAGTGCTATTGCCAAAGGGACAGTTTACATCAAGTTCTTCCAGTACGCCGCCATTGAAAGACCAACTGGGGAGTTTTGTTTTCACATTGTTACCAATCGTGAGTTTTTTAATTGGGCAACCGACAAAAGCGCCATCCGCAATGGCGGTCACAGTAGAAGGCACTGTATATTCATCTCGCACAGTAGAGCCACCCGGATAAGCGATCAGTGTTGTGCCATCCTTGCTGAATAAAACGCCATTATTGTCTGTTTTGAAATTGGTATTCCCATTCACGTTAAACACCTTAGCAGCAGAGGTCTCGAGTGCCCACTGACTAATGGTATTCACATTTGCGCCAATGTCGTACTCCGAAACGCCTGTCATGCCGTTAAACGCGAAGGCACCAATAGAAGTAACATCTTCAGACACAACCACTTTGGTAATCTTTTCGATTTCAACACCTGTTTCACTTGCCCGCCAGGGTTGTGTGGCCTTTGCATTGTTAATGTTGACATCATAATCCGCCATAGCACCGGAGCCGGAGATGGTCAGGGTATAAGTAGTTCCATCAGTATTTTTCGTCAACGCCCAGTGAACATTGTCCTCATTGTCCGCGGCACCACAGTCACCTCTTAAAACCGCTGTATTCCACTTGGCATAATAGGTTGCACCAGCAGTCAGTTTAATGCTGGAAGTAACTTTGTTGCCCCAGTCGCCGTTCGTGCCGTCCTTGGTGTACCAACCGCCGAAAACACTGTTGTCTTTCACAGGGGTAGCAAGAGTACCAGCGGTAAAGGTAGCACTGTCAGAGAACGTGCCGCCGTTGGTCACGGCAAGCGCTGTCTTAGCTTTCAAATAAATGCCTTCATATTGGCCTGCCAAAGAATCTAACTTACTTGCAACATAAATAACCGAGTCATTTCCCAACTGTGTAAATGCGTTACTTGCAAAAGTAATCGAGTCACCAGCTTTACTCATATCAACGACCTGAACGGAAGAGCAGTCGCCAAAAGCCCGCTCACCTAAATCCTGGATCGAATCAAGGCGAATCACGCTCTTGAGAGAAGAACAAGAGTTAAACGCAGACTCTCCAATCTTTGTAACACCGCTGAGGTCCAAATTGGTACCAACAAAAGAACTCCAAGGAGCCGCTGTCTTCCCCACGCTATCTTGGTCGCAGAAAAATGCTTCTTTTCCAATCGTTTTGATAGAACTGGTCGTCTTAACATCCGTAAGCAAACCACACCGTTTGAACATCTCTTCCGAAATCGCTGTGACATTGTCCGGCAGAGTAATGGTCTCGATTGCCGAGGCGCTGAAGCAGCCAGTTCTAAAATAACTGTTCACGCAGGATTCAGCTACAGTTTTGGGCAAATCAACCTGCTTCAGGCCCGTGCAGGACATAAATGCATTCTGCCCTACGCTTTTGGACAGGTTCGTCAAATCAGCACGAATCAGACTTGTGCACCCAAAGAAAGCACTCGTCCCAATTCCTGTCACAGTGCTCGGAAGCATCAACGTGTAATCAGCGGAGACTGCGTCGCCATTTTTGAACGTGCACAGCGCAGTGCACCCATACAGAAGACCTTCTGGAATCGTATCGAGGCTGAAATTTGTCCAGTCAACGGTTGTCGCAGCCGTACAAGCAATATATGCATATGCACCATAACTTGTCACATTCTGCTTGAACGAAATTTCCGGAATGGCCAAAGACGCAAATGCAGCACTGCCAATATGCGTGATATTATCACCAATTTCTACTGCCGTAATCGGATAATGTTTCGTTTCAGAATCTACCGTCAATGCAGAATACCAAGGAGCATCTGATTTCCAAATGCCGTCACTCGAAGATAAAGTGAAGTCTTTCATTGCTCCAGATCCGGAGATATTAAGCGTATAGGTATTATTATCATTTGACTGCAAATAAGCAGTAACAGAATTACCTTCTCCATCTGCAGAAATATCCCACGGATGTTCCTGTGTTCCTTCGTTATCTGCCGCAAACGCCACGGTCGGCGCCATTGTCAACAGCATACAAAGTGACAATATTGCCGATAACAATCGTTTTTTCATAACTTTTCCTCCTTGTTTTATCTGCCTTAACGGCTTCAAATATAAATAAAAAAACGCTTTCAAGACATGGTTACCCATGACTTAAAAGCGTTTTCATATCTTTTTTGAATAGCACAAAAGGGCAGAGTTTTATCTGCTCTGCTCTGCTCTGCTCTGCTCTGCTCTGCTGTCAGTGTAGCGTGCCTGTTTCATCCTTGTCAACTACTTTCTACAAACTTTTCCTGAGAACTGAGGAAAAGAAGAATCACAGCTCCACAACCGTAAAGCTATGGTCCCGACGTAGAAAATCGGCAGGCAGAGTGCAACTGGCTGACCCGATGGGTCCCTCTAGCTTTGCGTCGCCGACTCGCGCCGGGTTTGCCCATGTATTGATTTCGGGATGAGAATATCATAATGAACGCAGTTTGTCAAGAGAAAATGTAGGATTTCACGAAAAAAACGGAACACAGGCCGCTGGGTGGGACCTGTGTTCCGGGTTTTGTGTGTGTTTTTCGTTCCGTGGCAGCTCACATCAGCTTCGAGGTGAAGTAGACGGCCAGGATGAACAGCCAGGCGGCCATGGCCCAGATGCCGTAATACGCCATGGCGGTCCCCAGAGCCAGCGGGGCCAGCAGCAGCACCGCCGTGATCACCACGGTCAGGAAAAAGGCCAGGTAGGCCGTCTCCGGCTGGAAGAGCTGGTACTCCCGGCCGCCCAGGGTGATAACGCCGTCCTTGGCCTTGGCCTTCCCGGCCAGGACCACGCCGACCAGCGCCACGACCAGGGCCAGGATCAAACAGCCGTAATACATCGTTCCCGTGCCGAAGGACCGGAACATCCACAGGCCCAGCAGGCCCAAGGCCCCCACCAGCACGCTGGCGAAAAACTCGCGCTGGTACAGGTAGTAGACCATCATCAGCACGCCCAGGGCGGGCACCACCACCAGGACCATGGGGGCAATGGCCGTCTCCATGTTCCGCAGCAGCAGGCCGCCGAAGCCCGTGCAGAGGAAGCCGCAGGCGACCGCCGCCTGCAAGGTGCCGTCGTGGAGGCTGTCGCTTCTGTGGACCTTCACCGCCGCGACCAGGAAGACCACGAACAGGATCGACCCCACGATGGGGAAGGCCGTGAGCACTTTGTACATGGGGACCTTGAAGCCCAGCTCGCTGACGCGGGCATGGACGTAAAAGCGGTTGAGCAGCAGCATGATCACCTCGACCACCACAGCGGTGGCGACCCACAGCAGCATCTGGGCAAACGCGCGGTCCTCCAGCTGCTCCTTGGTCATGCCCTCGGTGGCCTTGGCTCTGACCGGTTTGATCTCGTTTTTCTTCATATCAGTGTATCCACTCCCAATTCCAGGACCGGGCTCCCCTGCTTGGGGATCCCTCGCATGATCCTTGCTATTGTAGCAGAAAACCAGGGGTTTCGCAAGGTGAGCGCCGGGATTTCTGCTTCCAGCTTCCCCAAATTTTCCAGTTTGTCGGGGCTATCGTTCACTTTTTCTTAAAACTGTCCTTCAAAGAGACGCTGCGGTTGAAGACCAGATGGCCCGGCTGGGCGTCCCGGTTGTCCAGGCAGAAGTAGCCCTGGCGCATGAACTGGTAGGACGTGGCGGTCTTTCCGGCCTCCGGCATGGCGGCCTGGGCCAGGCCCTGCTCGACCTTGCAGCCGGTGAGGACCTGCAGGCTCTCCGGGTTCAGGTAGTCCAGGAAGTTCTTGTCGGGGCCGTCGGGGGCGGGGTCGGAGAAGAGGGCGTCATACAGACGGACCTCCGCATCGGCGGCGGTGTCGGCCTCCACCCAGTGGATGGTGGCGCCCTTGACCTTGCGGCCGTCGGCGGGGTTGCCGCCCTTGGACTCCGGGTCATACTCGCACAGGACCTCGACGACGTTGCCGGCCTCGTCCTTCACGCAGCCGGTGCAGCGGATGAGGTAGGCGCCCTTGAGGCGGCACTCCTGGCCGCCGGGGGTCAGGCGCTTGTACTTGGGGATGGGGGTCTCCATGAAGTCGTCGGCCTCGATATAGAGGTGGCGGGAGAAGGGCACGCTCCGCTCCCCTGCCGTGGGATCGACGGGGTTGTTTTCCACGGAGACGGTCTCCCGCTGGTCCTCCGGGTAGTTGGTGATGGTCAGCTTCACCGGGCGCAGCACGGCCATGACCCGCTGGGCAGTCTCGTTCAGGTCCTCCCGCAGGCAGGACTCCAGAAAGGCCCAGTCCACCGTAGAATCGACCTTGGAGACGCCGATGCGCTCGCAGAAGTTGCGGATGGACTTGGGGGTATAGCCCCGGCGGCGCAGGCCGCAGAGGGTGGGCATCCGGGGATCGTCCCAGCCGTCCACGCGGCCCTCCTCCACCAGAGCGCGGAGCTTGCGCTTGGACATCACGGTATAGTTGATGCCCAGGCGGGCGAACTCGATCTGACGGGGCTTGCTGGGCACCTTGCAGTGGTCCACCACCCAGTCGTACAGGGGGCGGTGGTTCTCATACTCCAGGGAACACAGGGAGTGGGTGATGCCCTCCAAGGCGTCCTGGATGGGGTGGGCAAAGTCATACATGGGGAAGATACACCACTTGGTCCCCTGGCGGTGGTGCTCGATGTAGCGGATGCGGTACAGGACCGGGTCACGCATGTTGAAGTTGCCGGAGGCCAGATCGATCTTGGCCCGCAGGGTGTACTTGCCCTCCGGGAACTCGCCGTTCTTCATGCGCTGGAACAGGTCCAGGCTCTCCTCGATGGGGCGGTCCCGCCAGGGGCTTTGGGCGGGGGTGGTGGTGTCGCCGCGATAGGCCTTGAACTGGTCGGGGGTCAGCTCGCAGACGTAGGCCAGGCCCTGCTTGATGAGGTCCACGGCCAGCTCGTAGGTCTGCTCAAAGTAGTCGGAGCCGTAGAAAAAGCGGTCGCCCCAGTCGAAGCCCAGCCAATGGATGTCCTGCTGGATGGCGTCGACGTACTCCGTGTCCTCCTTGGCCGGGTTGGTGTCGTCCATGCGAAGGTTGCAGATGCCGCCGAATTTTTCCGCGGTGCCGAAGTCGATGGTCAGGGCCTTGCAGTGGCCGATATGGAGATAGCCGTTGGGCTCCGGGGGGAACCGGGTGTGGACCGTTTTCCCCTCGCAGCGTCCGCCGGGCTTTAATTCTTCTTCAATGATGCTGTGAATGAAATTGGTGCTCATGGTCTCTTCCGCCATGGTGTTCACTCCTTTAATCACGGGTTTTCTGTCGGTAATCAGTTAAGTTTATATTATACACTGTTCGATGCAAGGATTGCAACCTTCTGGGGAAAAAAGTTTCATTCCGTCCAAACCGGCGGATGGGCCACGGCTTCCGCCACCCGCACGCCGTCCACCGCCGCCGAGACGATGCCGCCGGCATACCCGGCCCCTTCGCCGCAGGGATACAGGCCCCGCAGGTCCGACTGGAAGTCCTTCCCCCGGAGGATGCGGACGGGGGAAGACGAGCGCGTCTCCACGCCCACCAGGAGCGCATCCGGCGCAGCAAAGCCGTGGAGCTTTTTGTCTAGGGCGGGCAGGGCCTGGGCCAGGGTGTCCGTGACATAGTTCGGCAGCGTCTCCCGCAGGTCGCCGAAGATCACGTTCGGCTGATAGGTGCTGCGGTGGGTCAGGCTGTTGGGCGTGGGCACGCCCCGCAGCAAGTCCCCCACCCGCTGGGCCGGGGCTTCATAGCCGGGACGGCCAAAGGCGTAGGCCTTGGCCTCCCACAGTTCCTGGAACACCACGCCTGCCAGAGGATCGTCGCTGCCAAAATCCCCAGGGCCGACGCCCACCAGAAAGCCGCCGTTGATGAACTTGCCGTCCCGCGCCCGGTTGCTCATGCCATTGGTCACGACGCCGCCGGGCTGGGAGGCCGCCGCCACGATCTGCCCGCCGGGGCAGACGCAGAAGGTGTAGGCCGACCGACCGTTGGGCAGGTGGCAGACCAACTTATAATCCGCCGGGGGGAGCTTCTCCCAGCTCTCGCCGAACTGAGCCCGGCTGATCCGGGCCTGCTCGTGCTCGATGCGCACGCCGATGGCAAAGGGCTTTTGCTCCATGGCGGCCCCGGCCTGCCGGAGCATCCGAAACGTATCCCGCGCCGAGTGGCCGGGGGCCAGGATCAACGTGTCGCAGGGCATGGTGTAGGTCACCCTCCCCTGGTCTACTTGAATTTCCGTAAGCTGTTTCCCGGCCAGGGTCAGGCCGCTGAGTCGGTGGCCGAAGCGCACCTCCCCGCCCAGGGCCTGGATCTCCTTCCGCAGGTTGGTCACCACCTGGCGGAGCAGGTCCGTGCCCACATGGGGCTTGTGCTGCCAGAGGATGTCCTCCGGCGCTCCAGCGGCGACGAAGGTCTCCATCACGTGGGTCAGACGGGGGTCATGGGTGCCGGTGGTGAGCTTGCCGTCGGAGAAGGTCCCGGCGCCGCCCTCGCCAAACTGGACGTTGGACTCCGGGTCCAGGTCGCCGCCCTGCCAAAAGGCTTCCACATCCTTGACCCGCTGCTCCAACGCCTGGCCCCGCTCCAGCAAAACGGGCCGAAGCCCCGCTTTCGCCAGAGACAGCGCCGCCAGCAGGCCCGCCGGGCCGCTCCCCACCACCACAGGCGGGAGCGGAGACGTGCGGGTCACGGTGGGAAACACATAGGGCTTCGGCTCCGGGCGCAGGGAGACTTGCTTGCTCTTGGCCTTGGCCACCACCTGCTCCTCGTTGGAGACGGCCACGTCCACCGTCATCACATAGTGGACGTTCTCCTTTTTCCGGGCGTCGATGGATTGGCGCACAGGGATACAGCGGTGAATTTTCCCCACGGAAAGCCCCAGGGCCTTCGCCGCCTTCTTTTTTAAGAGGGTCCCGTCCCCGTCCGGGGGCAGGGTCAGGTTCGTGATGCGTACCATAAGCTAGTCTCCTTTCCACAGCCCTGTGGAAAACTCCCCAGGGTAAAAAAGACGGCAGGCAGACCCACAGCGCCGCAGCCGTTATGGTTTCAATAACACGCGGCGGCATGGGTCCGCCTGTCGGATCAGGCGTCAGTCTCCTCCCGCACGTCGGGCAGGTCGACGAGCATCGGCTCGATGCCCAGATGGGGCAAAAACTTGGCCCGCATCTCCGGCATGGAGAGGTTCAGGGTCGAGGTATTGATGCAGGGATGGCAGCCAAAACGGTCCGCCTCGGCAATGGACTTGTCCAGGATGAGCTTGACCCGGTGCTCCTTGTCGTTCATCAGCGACAGGATGGTGGCGGAACCGGGCGTCACCCCCAGATACTGCTCCATATCCTCCGGCGCTGCAAAGGACAGGCGGGAGGAACCGATCTGCTTGGACAGATCCTTCGTGCGGAAGGGCTTGTCCCCCTCCATGAGGAGCAAATAGAAGTCCGTCTTCTGGCGGTTGCATAGGACGAGATTTTTGCAGATCGCCGCCCCCAGCAGGCCCTCGATGGCGTGGCAATCGGCGATGGTGTTGGCTGCGTCGTGATCGGCGCGGGTGTAGGAAATGCCCAGCGCATCCAGCAAGTCGTAGCAGGCGATCTCCCGGTCCAGACGCCCCGTGCAGTCGGCGGGACGGCCCTGGTACAGGTTCGGGTCAATGTGCATAAGAAACCCCTCTTCTTTTGTTGGATTTACGAAAAAGAGGGCAGTGGCGAACCACTGCCCTCTCAGAGCGATCAAATCAAGTAATTTGATTACTTCTTCAGCATCCAGCCGGAAACGACCATCTTCTGAACTTCGGTGGTACCCTCGTAGATCTCGGTGATCTTAGCATCACGCATCATTCTCTCGAAGGGATACTCACGGGTGAAGCCGCAGCCGCCAACCAGCTGAACCACACGACGGGTGACGTCGGAAGCGACATCAGCAGCCATCATCTTGCCCATAGCGGCCAGGTGGCTGTAGGGCTCGTGGTTCTGCTTAGCCATAGCGGAACGATAGATCAGCAGACGAGCAGCGTCGACCTTGGTCTGCATGTCAGCCAGCTCGAACTGGGTGTTCTGGAAAGCGGACAGAGGCTTGCCGAACTGCTTACGCTCCTTCAGGTAGGGGATGCACTCGTCGATAGCGCCCTGAGCGATACCCACAGCCTGAGCAGCAACACCGATACGACCGCCGTCCAGCAGCATCATAGCGATCTTGAAGCCCTCGCCTTCCTTACCCAGCAGGTTCTCTGCGGGGACCTCGCAGTCATCGAAGACCAGCTCGTAGGTAGCGGAAGCACGGATGCCCATCTTCTTCTCCTTGGTGCCGAAGCTGAAGCCCTTGAAGCCCTTCTCCACGATGAAGGCGGACAGGCCCTTGTGGCCAACGCTCAGGTCGGGGTTGGTACGAGCGAAGACAACATAGGTGTCAGCATAGTAGCCGTTGGTGATGAAGATCTTGGTGCCGTTCAGGATGTACTTGTCACCCTTCAGGACAGCGGTGGTGCGAACGCCGTTGGCGTCGGTACCAGCGGAGGGCTCGGTCAGGCCCATAGCGCCCAGCTTCTCGCCCTGTGCCAGGGGCACCAGGTACTTCTGCTTCTGCTCCTCGGTGCCGAACTCCAGGATGGGCCAGGAGCACAGAGAACCGTGGACGGAGAACATGATGGAGGTGGAAGCGCAGTACTTAGCCAGCTCCTCGCAGCATGCGATGTAGGTCAGGTAGGACAGGCCAGCGCCGCCGTACTCTTCGGGGATGTAGGTGCCGAGCATACCCATCTCAGCCAGCTTCTCGCGGGCGTTCTGGGTGAACTCTTCCTTCTCGTCCAGCTCAGCAGCGATGGGCTTGACTTCCTTCAGGCAGAAGTCGTGGAGCATGTCGACAATTTCCTGCTCCATTTCATTCAGTTTGAAATCCATAGTGTTTTCCTTTCTTTTCCGCTGGGAGCGGTGTTCCCCCGCAAGGGGGAACACCGTCCGAGCATGTATGATAAATTTATTTTGCTAACGAATTAGTCCTTGTCTGCCAGAACCAGCTTGGTCAGAGCGGGGCAGACGTCATACAGGTTGCCGATGACACCCAGGTCAGCCACGTCGAAGATGGGAGCCTCAGCGTCCTTGTTGATGGCAACGATGAAGTCGGAGGAACCCATGCCAGCCAGGTGCTGGATAGCGCCGGAGATACCGCAGGCGACATACAGCTTGGGGCCGACGGTCTTACCGGTCTGGCCAACCTGATGGGAGTGGGGGATCCAGCCAGCGTCAACAGCGGCACGGGAAGCACCAACGACAGCGCCCAGAGCGTCAGCCAGGGGCTTGATGGTGGTGTCGAAGCCCTCGGGGCCGCCCAGGCCACGGCCGCCGGAGACGATGATGTCAGCGCCTTCCAGGTCGACCTTCTCGCCTTCCTCAGCGATGGTCTCGATCACCTTGATGCGGATCTGGTCAGCGGGGAAGACATAGTCGATCTTCTCGACCTCGGCAGTGCGGGAGTAATCAGCCTCCAGCTTCTTGTTCACGCCAGGACGGCAGGTACCGATCTGGGGGAAGGTGAAGGGGCACAGGATGGTAGCCATCAGGTTACCACCGAAAGCAGGACGGGTCCAAGCAACCTTGCCGGAAGCTTCGTCGATGTCCAGGGAGGTGCAGTCTGCGGTCAGACCGGTCTTCAGACGACCAGCGACACGGGGGCCCAGGTCACGGCCCATGGGGGAAGCGCCCATCAGGATGGTGGTGGGGCAGTTGTTCTTGACGCACTCCACGATAGCAGCGGTGTAAGCGTCGGTGCTGTAGTGATCATAGACCTCGTTGTCCAGGACCATGACCTTGTCGGCGCCGTGAGCGATGGCTTCCTTAACAGCCTCGTCGCAGTTGTAGCCGATGACCAGAGCGACGGTCTGACCGCCCTGGATGCCAGCCAGACGACGGCCGGGGTTCAGCAGCTCCAGGCCAACGTTTCTGGCCTTGCCGTCTTTGGTTTCAATAAAGACCCACAGGTCCTTAGTCTTTGCTTCGTAGCTAGTCTGTAACATTGTATTTCGTCCTCCCCTCTATTAAATGATGCCCTTGTCCTTGAGCAGGTCGTACAGCTTCTTAGCGGACTCTTCAGGAGTCTCCTCCTTGATCTTCAGGCCGCCTTCCTTACGGGGAGGAGTGAAGCTCTTCTTAACCTTGGTGGGAGAACCCTTCAGGCCGGATCTCTCAACGTCCAGGCCGCAGTCAGCAGCGTTCAGAACGGGGATCTTAGCCTTGTTTGCAGCCATCTTGGACTTGATGGTGGGGAAGCGGGGCTCATAGTCGGGCTTGGTGACGGTCACTGCGCAGGGGCAAGCCATCTCCAGGATCTCGAAGCCGTCCTCCAGCTCCTTCTTCACGCGAACAGACTTGCCGTCCTCGGTGGGCCAAACTTCCCAAGCATAGGTGACCTGGGGAATGTCCAGATCCTCAGCGACCTGGGGGCCGACCTGAGCGGTATCGCCGTCGATAGCCTGCTTACCGAACATGATCATGTCGAACTTCAGGCCTTCCAGCTCCTCGATCTTCTCCTTAGCCTGGGACAGGATGTAACCGGTAGCCAGGGTATCGGAACCGCCGCATGCACGGTCGGAGACCAGGTAAGCCTTGTCGCCGCCGACAGACAGGCACTCCTTCAGAGCGACCAGAGCCTGCTCGGGACCCATGGACAGAACGACGATCTTGGTGTTCTTGTCCTTGTCCTTAATACGGGCAGCAGCTTCGAGTGCATAAGCATCGAAGGGGCTGACGATGGCGGGAACGCCCTCGCGCATCAAGGTGTTGGTCACGGGATCAATTTTGATGATGGTCGTGTCCGGCACTTGTTTAATGCAAACAAGTATGTTCATTTCTGATTTCCCCCTATATTAATGATTTGTTTTATTCTGACAGCGCCGCCCCATTCCTTTCTCAGCGAGAAACCGGGGGCGGCAAGCGCCCGTGGCCTCAGCCGAAGCAAAAGAGCCTGACTGCTCTGTCATAAACGCCGACCCGGAGGGAGTCTCCGGTGGCAGACGTTTCTCGGAAAGGAGCGCAGTTTAGCTCACCCTTCCAGTACATTACGGTGTGTATTATAGCAAAGCTTTTTTGAAATTACAAGCAGGGAATGTATCATATCAGGAAAAAAATTTTTCCTGTTTTTTCGCGATTTTAGGCGTTTCGCCTAAATAGCACAAAAGATTTGCCGCAAAACGCCCTTCTGCGTCCGTTTTCCCCGCCGTGCGCCGCTTTGGGTGCTTATTCCCCGAAGAACTTATCGTGGATGGCCTGGACCGCCATGTTGGCGTCGGCCTCGTCCAGCAGGACGGAAACCTTGATCTCACTGGTGGAGATCATGTGGATGTTGATGTCCGCATCGTACAGGGCGCCGAACATCTTGGCGGCCACGCCGGCGTTGTCGACCATGCCGGCGCCGACGATCGAGACCTTCACGACGCTCTTATCCACGTCGATGTGGTCAAAGGCCAGGCTGCTCTTGTGGGCCTCCAGCAGGGCCACGGCCTGGTCCACGTCGCTGCGGCGGACGGTGAAGCTGATGTCCTGGCTCTCGTCCCGGCCGATGGACTGGAGGATGATGTCCACGTTGATGTTCTGCTGGCCCAGCAGAGAGAAGACTTTATAGGCGATACCGGGGCGGTCCTCCACGCCCACCAGGGCCAGACGGGCTACGTTCTTGTCTTTTGCCACGCCGCTGATCTGGGTCTTTTCCATTTGCTTTGCAACCTCCTTGACTTTCGTGCCCGGTTTTCTCTCGAAACTGGACAGCACTTCTAAATTCACCTGATATTTCTTGGCCAGCTCCACGGAACGGTTGTGGAGGACCTGAGCGCCCAGGCTGGCCAGCTCCAGCATCTCGTCGAAGGTGATCTCCTCCAGCTTTCTGGCCCCCTTGACGTAGCGGGGGTCGGCGGTGTAGATGCCGTCCACGTCGGTGTAGATCTGGCACAGGTCGGCCTTCAGCGCCGCAGCCAGCGCCACGGCAGAGGTGTCGGAGCCGCCGCGGCCCAGGGTGGTGATGTCACCGTACTTGTTGATGCCCTGGAAGCCCGTCACGATGACGATGGAGTGGCTGCGGTCCAGCTCGGACTGGACGCGCTCGGCGTTGATCTTCTTGATGCGGGCGCTGCTGTAGCTGCTGTTGGTCTGGAAGCCGGCCTGCCAGCCGGTCAGGGAGACCACGGGCAGGCCCATGGTCTCAATGGCCATGGCGCACAGGGCGCAGGAGATCTGCTCGCCGGTGGACAGCAGCATATCCATCTCCCGCTTGGATGCGTTGGGGTTGATCTCCTTGGCCTTTTCAATGAGGTCGTCGGTGGTGTCGCCCTGGGCGGAGAGGACCGCCACCACCTGGTTGCCCTGGCGGTAGGTGTCCGCGATGATCTGCGCCACGTTGCGGATGCGGTCAGCGTTGGCCACGGAGGTCCCGCCGAATTTCTGTACAATCAGTCCCATCTCACATTACCTCCTGTCATCCGGCGGACCGGCGATTCCGGCCGCCGGAGGGAACGAGATTGCTTATTTATTGAGAAAGCGCTGCCCCATCCTATGTCCAGGGCGGCAAAAGAGGGTATCTTTTTGGTCAATCCAGCACGCGGATCACGGCCAGCACATCCCTGCCGGCCAGAAGCTTGTCCAGCTCCGGGCGGGTCATGGCGGCGGTGATCCAGCCGCTCTCCCCTGCCTCCGCGTTGGGGACGGTGAGCTTCTCTCCGGCCAGCTCGCCGCTGGCCAGACGGACGTACCACTGGCTGGACAGCTCGTCGGGAGAGAAGACGGCGTCGGGGCGGTTGGGCTGCCAGGGGCGGTAACCCGCCCGGTCCATCTGGCGGGCGGCGGCGATGACGTCGGCCACCACGGCGCTGGCGGTGGGCAGCTTGCCCGCGCCCCGGCCATAGAACATCACGTCGCCCACGGCGTTGCCCTTGACCTTAATGGCGTTGAACACGTCCTCGACCCCGGCCAGGGGGTCCTGGTTCCCCACGAAATGGGGCTCCACATAGGCGCAGATCGTCCCGTCCTCGCGGGCGATGGAGCGGCCCAGCAGCTTCAGGCTCTTGCCGGCGGCGGCGGCGTAGGCCTCGTCGGCCAGGGTGATCTTGGTGATGCCGGTGGTGGGGACCTGGTCCGGCAGCAGGTGCCAGCCATAGGCGATGGAGGAGAGGATGCACAGCTTCCGGCAGGTGTCCTTGCCCTCCACGTCGGCGGAGGGGTCCTGCTCGGCGTAGCCGTTGGCCTGGGCACCCGCGAGGGCCTCAGCAAAGGGAACATGGTCCTTGACCATGCGGGTGAAGATATAGTTGGCGGTGCCGTTCAAAATGCCGCAGATCTCCAGGATCTCGTTGGCGGACATGCACTCGCTCAGGGGCCGCAGGATGGGGATGCCCCCGCCCACGCTGGCCTCAAACAGATAGACGGCGTTGTTCTGGGCGGCCAGGTCCAGCAGACGGCGGCCATGAGTAGCCACCAATTCTTTGTTGGAGGTGACCACGCTCTTGCCCTGCTTCAAGGCCCGCTCGGTGAAGTCCAGGGCAGCGCCCACGCCGCCGATGGTCTCCACGACCACGTTGACCTCCGGGTCATGCTCGATGACGGAGAAGTCCTTCACAAAATGCTGCGCAAAGGGGCTGTCGGGGAAGTCCCGCACGTCCAGGATATACTTGACTTCAATGAGCTCGTCGGCTTTTTTCTGGATGCCGGCGCCGTTGCCGGAGAGGACCTCCGCCACACCGGAGCCGACCACGCCGAAGCCCAGGATCGCTACTTTGACCATAATGATTCTTCCATCCTTTTCTGAGATTCCGATTTCCTTTTTCCTTAAATTGTATCCGTTTTGTTTTGGGGAAGGACATTACCCCGCCAGCACCTCGCTGCGCAGCACGCCGTCCACGCTGTTGAGCTTGGCCAGCAGGTCCTGCAAGGACCCCTGCAAGCCGGAGGTCTCGGCGTTCACCGTGACCACGGCGCAGCCGTTGATGGGCAGGCCCTGGTTGATGGTGAGGATATTGGCCCCGGAGCTGGCAAAGAGATTCAGCATGTGGGACAAGATCCCCGGTTCGTCCTTCAGCATCATCTGAAAGGTCACGATCCGACCATGGAGCATATCCTGAAAAGGCCGGACTGCATCCTTATATTTATAAAACGCGCTGCGGCTGATGCCCACCAGCTGGACCGCTTGGTTGACGGTCTCTGCCTCGCCGGTGTCCAGCATCCGCCGGGCCTGGACTACCTTGTGAAAGATCTCAGGCAGGGCCTCCGCGTCTACGATGTAATAGTTGGGCGCTTTTGACATGGTTGCCTCCGTTTCATAGGATCATAGATCGTCCTTTGGATCAGTGCGACTGCTATTCTAACACATCTGTCCGCGTATGGCAACCCAAAGTGTTTGTCTGAACGACAGTTTTTCTTTTTCTTTTGCCGTTGTTTCGGTCATATCAGCAAAAAGCGGCCCCCGGAAGAAGCTCCGGGGGCCGCTGCGGCGAAGGGGTTCAGCTTGCTTTGGGGATGGACCTCCCCTCCCGCCGTCTGCGGGGGGTGGTGGTCTCACCGCCGGTGTTCTCGGCAGGAGGCGTTTCGGCGGGGGGCGTGGTGGTGCCGCCGTTGTCGCCGGTGCCGGTGTCGGGGGTGGTGGTACCGTTGTCGGTGGTGCCGCCGGTGTTGTTGGTGGTGCCGCCGTTGTTGGTGGTCCCGCCGGTGCCGCCGCCGTTCCCATCGCTGCCGGAGGGACGGCTGCTCGGCGCCTTATGATAGGTGCAGGTGCCGGTGGGCGCGTCCTCCGGCAGGAAGGTGCCGGTGGCCAGATGGCCGGAGCAGTAAGGTCCGGGCAGCATCCCGCTGGAGAGGCAGTAGGTGACGGTCTTCAGGTTGTCCGGCACGTCAAACTTCTTATACTCCAGGCCCTGGTGGACCTTGGACATGACCTGGTTCCACAGAACCGGCGAGGGATTCTTCAGGCCGCTGGCCAGTCTCTCCTGCCGGTCATAGCCCGTCCAGATCGCTGCGGTGTAGTAGGGCGTGTAGCCCACGAACCACAGGTCCTTGCGGGAGGTGGTGGTGCCGGTCTTACCGGCGATCTCCTGGCCGGAGAAGTTGGCGTTCCTACCGGTACCATTGGAGACCACGCGCTGGAGCATCTCGGTCATATAATAGGTGGTGCGCTGGGACAGGACGTTCGGTTCATCCTCCGTCTCATTGCGCAGCATGGGCTGGCCGTTGCTGTCCGTGACCATGGTGTAGGTCTTGGGGGTCTTATAGGTCCCCTGGTTGGGGAAGACGGCATAGGCCGCCGCCATATCCAGGGTGGTCACGCCTTCCGTCAGACCGCCCAGAGCCAGCTGGGCGCGGCCGATGTCGCTGTACTTCTGGTCACCGCGGGTCAGGCTGCGGATGAGCTTGATGTGGAACTTATCCTGCATAAAGTCAAAGCTCGTCTCCGGCGTGACCATATCCAGGACCTTCACGGCCACGGTGTTGAGGGACTGCTCCACGGCATAGGAGACCGTAACGTTGCCGCGGTAGCCGCCGGCGGCGTTCACGGGCCAGTCTCTGCCGTTGATCTTGTCCACGGGGCTGTCCTCCACCGTGGTGGTGGGCTTGACCTTGCCCAGCTCGATGGCAGGGGCATAGACGGAGAGGGGCTTGATGGAAGAGCCTGGGGGCCGCTTACTGCTGGTGGCCCGGTTCAGGCTGCGGCTGACGGTCTTTTCGCCCAAGCCGCCGGCCATAGCCACCACTTCCCCGCTCACGTTGTCCACAACGGTGATGGCGGACTGCAATCTCTGGCCGCTGCTGGAGACCACATCCTTATACTCGGAGTTCTGGTAGACCTCGTCCACCGCCGCCTGGACGTTCGGGTTCATGCAGGTGTAGATCTCCAGGCCGCCGGAGAAGACCTTGGTCTTGGCGTACTGCTCGGACCAGTTGTACTTGTCGCACAGGTCCTGGATGACGTCGTTGATGACCTGGTCCACATACCAGGAATAGACGGTGTTCTTTTTCTTGGTGCTGTCGGCCTCACCGTCGCCGTCCTTGTCCTCATAGGGGTTGCTGAAGACCAGCTCTTCGGCGGCTGCCTGGTCGTGCTCCTCCTGGGTGATGTATCCCTGCTCCAGCATGGCGTTGAGGATGGTCAGCTGGCGCTCCTTGTTGAAGTCCTTGGAGGTCTTGACCTCGCCGGTGTCCGGGTCTGTAATAGACAGGTGGCCCAGGGGGTCATACTTCGAGGGGTTGTTCGTGATGCCGATGAGACAGGCACATTCGGCCAGGTCCAGCTCAGAAACGTGCTTGCCGAAGTAGGTGTAGGCGGCGGTGTACACGCCGTTGCACCCCTGGCCCAGGTAGATATAATTGAGGTAGGCCTCTAAAATATCGTCCTTGGTGTACTTCTTCTCAAACTCCAGGGCACGGAAGATCTCCATGACCTTTCGTTTCACGGTAACCTCATCGTCGCTGGTCATGTTCTTGATCAGCTGCTGGGTCAGGGTGGAGCCGCCCTGGATGCTCCGGCCGGTGAACATCAGGCTGATGGCCTTGGCCGTGCGGACCCAGTCCACGCCGTTGTGCTTGTAAAAGCGCTTGTCCTCAATGGCCACGGCGGCATCCTTCAGATACTTAGGGATCTCATCCATGGAGACCCACACACGGTTTTCCTCGCCGTATAGGGTCTGGACCGTTTCATAGGTCCCCGTCTCTGGGTTTTGGGCCAGCACTTTACTGGTCAGGTTGGGGTTAAAGTCGCTCATGTCCAGGCTGGCGTCGGGAATGATGACGTTTTTAATGTAGGCCGCCGACATACACAGCAGCATAGCCAGGGTGATGACAAAGATGAGGACGATCGTCATCACGACCTTAAAGGCTCGGCCGTGCTTTTTTCGTTTTCGTCTTGTAGCGCCGCCCCGGCGGCCTCTGGGGTCTTGATCCCGGCGGTCGTAGGAGCGTGTGTCGCGATGTTTGTCCAATGTGACACCTCCGAATTGGAATAGGGACAGCCGCCGCAACCGCGGCAGGCTTCGATGCGGAATGTTGGAACCTCGCCTATTTTATGTATTATACCACAGGATTTCCATTTGTCTATCCGTGACGGAAAGATTTTTGCCGTCGGAAAGTTTCCCGAAATTTTCCGTGCTTTGCTCTTGCAATTTTACAGTATTGAGGGTACAATAACAGGCAGATAAACAAAGGAGAACATGGCATGAGCGAAGAATACGGCGCAAATTTCATCACCGTCACCGATGACGACGGCAACGAGTTCGAGCTGGAACATCTCGACACCATCGAATATAACGGCCAGACCTACCTGGCCTTCTTCCCCGCCGAGCACGAAGGCGAGGAAGCCCAAAACGAAGAGGAACTGGGCCTCGTGATCCTCAAGACCGTCCTGGAAAACGGCGAGGAGATCCTCTCCACCCTAGACAGCGACGAGGAGATCGACGCAGTCTACAACGAGTTCATGAAGGAACTTTTTTCCGAGGACGAGGAAGAATAACCAAGGCCCCTGCATAACATCTTAATAAAACCGCAACAGCATGGAACAAGGTTCGCCCTGCTCGGTGCGTGGAAATGGACACTTTTAAACCCACATTTTTCAAACGGGACGCTGGTCTCGTGGTGTGGATCGCAGACCTCCCGGCCTTCGGGTTGGAAGAAGGGAGCGTGAAGCATCACGGAGGCGACCCACCTGCCATCTCGTGCAGGTTTTAATTGGGTCCCCACGGCCAGAGCGGGGCACCTTTTTTCTCTTTTTTCCCTTGGATCGTTTCTGCAATTTTTCCATTCATTTTCCAAAGAAAATACTTTCTCGGGCAGGCGCTCCGAAAGCGGGGGCCTGCCCGTTTTGCAAGTTCTCTTGCCCCAAAAAGAGGGTATTTTTGTGATTCTTGTCTGTATGCCCCCCCGCTTTGTTGCATTTCGACGGGACGCGCACGCTTTTGCCAAGCTGCGGCAAATTTCTTTTTGACAAGGTATACAATATGCCCAAAAACGGAGGGAAATTCTTGTTGGATATTTTCTCCTGGGAACAACTTGCCAGTTTCGTTTATCAATGCTATACTAAAGCCGTAGGCGGAAAGGCCACCGGATGTGGTAAATCCGCATAACAAAACATCTTTGAGTTTTTGGAAAGGATGCGACTCCCTATGATTAAAGATTTTGGTTTCATCATCCCTCAGAACTGTCAGTTCGGTGTGGGCGCTCTGAAGAAGCTGCCCGACTTCCTGAAGGCTGCTGGCTCTGACAACGTCATGCTGATTTCCGACCGTGGCCTGGAGGCTATCGGTGTTGTTGAGAAGGTCCGCAAGATCATCAAGGACGCTGACCTGAAGTACGCTGAGTACCTGGACGTTCTGCCCAACCCCACCACCACCATCGTGGACGAGTGCGCTGCCAAGTATAAGGAAGCTGGCTGCACCGCTCTGATCGCTCTGGGCGGCGGCTCCCCCATGGACGTGGCTAAGGCTGTCGGCGTTGTCGCTAAGTTCGGCGGCACCATCGGCGACTACGAAGGCGTCGGCAAGGTTCCCGGCCCCATCGACACCCTGATCGCTGTCCCCACCACCGCTGGTACCGGTTCTGAGGTCACCGTCGCTGCCGTTATCACCGACGAAGCTCGTAACTACAAGCTGTCCGTCCTCGGCCCTGAGATCTCCCCCACCTACGCTGTGCTGGATCCCGAGCTGATCATGACCGCTCCCGCTTCCGTGGCTGCTGCCTGCGGCGTCGACGCTCTGATCCACGCTATGGAGTCCTACATCAACACCGACGCTAACCCCTTCTCCATGGCTATGGCCGAGAAGGCAATGGAGCTGATCGGCGGCAACATCCGCAAGTTCGTCGCTCGCCGCAACGACGTTGACGCTGCCTGCGCTATGATGCTGGGTTCCACCTTCGCTGGTATCGCTTTCGCCAACAACCGTCTGGGCGACATCCACGCTATGTCTCACCCCGTGTCCGCCTTCTATCATGTCGCTCACGGCGTGGCCAACGCTGTCCTGATGCCCACCATCTTCGAGTTCAACGCTCTGGCTGCTGACGAGCGCTATGCCAACATCTATCAGTACATCACCGGCAAGGATGCTGGCGAGGACTTCGTTCCCAGCATGCTGTGCGACGCTCTGCATCAGCTGAACGCTGACCTGGGCATCCCCGCTTGCCTGGCTGACGTGGGCGTCCAGGAGGACAAGATCCCCCAGATGGCCGTCGACGCAATGAAGAGCGGCAACGTCACCGTCAACCCCAGAATCACCACCGTCAAGGACGTGGAGGCTCTGTATCACAAGGCTATGTACAAGTAATCCTTTCCAAGGATCACGTTCAGGAGACCGGCTTCGGCCGGTCTCCTTTTTTGTGCCCATTTTTCGCCACCAGGCTTTATCTTTTCCAAAAATCTGCTATAATAAGCCATAGATTCCCCAGTGCGGCCCGTGCCGCACCTGGCCCGAGGAGGCTTTTTCCATGAATGAACTGACCCAGCAACGACTTGACGCCCTTCTCCAAGCCAACAGCATGACGCCGGATCGCTTAGATCAGACGACCCTTTCCCAGATGTTCCTGGCCCAGATGCGCGTGGCCCTCTACGGCGGCGTCTCGTCCATCCCGGTCCTGCCCACGTTTTTGAAGCCCTTCGGCACGCTCCACGAGGGCCCCCCCGTCGCCGTGGCCGAGATCGACGACCGGGAGGTGCGCGTAAGCTTAGTCACCTTTTCCGGTGGTCGGGCAGAGGTCACCGATGCGGACCGCTTTCCCGTCCCCGGCCGGGAGTACCCCGCGCCCTTGGCCGACCTTCTCTTCGCCGTGGCCGAGCTGGCCCAGCCCCTGCTGGACCGGGCCAAGGCCCTGGCCCTCTGTCTCCCCTTCCCCATCGACTACGACTGGCAGGGAGACGGTGCCATCCGTTCCTTCCCCGGCACCATGACGGTGAGCGACTTTGCCCAAACGCCCGTCCTGGCCGCCCTGAGGGAAGAATGGAAGAGCCGGAACGTAACGCCCCCGCCCATGACGCTGGTGAGCCTGCCCGCCGCCGTCCAACTGGCCGCCGGGGCCTTGCATCCCGGCCAGAAACGCTATGCGAGCCTGACCTGGGGCAGCGTCTTTGACCTGGGCTTCACCGCCCCCGGCAGCATCGTGGTCCGCCAGGCGGGCACGCCCCCGGCCTTGACCCCCTTTGCCTGCGGTTTCGGCCACGCCCAGTGCGTCCCCTTCGGCCTGGTGGACCTGATCCAGGACCGGGACAGCTACGCGCCGGGGCAGGACCTGCTGCTGAAAATGCTCTCCACGGAGCACCTGGGCGATGTCTACCGCCTGACCATGATCAAAGCCTCCGAGCGCAAGCTGCTCACCTTTGGCGGCAGCCGGGATATCCTGTCCATGCGCCGCTTAGACCTGGCGACCATGACTGAATTTTTGGCCGATCCGCAAAACGGCGGCACCCTGGCCCACTACTTCCGGGAGGGCGAGGACCGCACCGTGGCCCTGGCCGTGGCGGATGCCGTCTTGGACCGGGCCGCCCGCCTGGCCTGCGCCGCCCTGGCAACCGTGCTGCAATTCATCGGGGCCGGGCAAGACCCGGAAGCCCCCGTTTGCGTTGCCCTCCACGGCGAGGCATTTTCCTGTCCCCCCCTGATGCAGACCTTCCAAACCAGAGTGCAGACTGAATTGGCGCAGCGCGGTCTGCACCTGACCCTCTGGCAAGGAGAGAACGCCCCCGCCGTCGGCGCGGCTGCCGCCGCCCTGTACGCCCTTTGACCCCCCTGAACAACTGAGAGGAGCCTTTCCCACCATGAAGAACCGAACCTTGATCGTGGCCGCCCTGGTCATGGTCCTCCTGTGCGTCGGCCTGATTTTCCTGGGCCTGCGCCATGAAAACGCCGGCGGCGGCCCCGGCCAGAGCCAGACCACAGACGGACAGACCGCCGACGGAGACACCCAGTCCCAGGCCCAGCAGGACATCACCGCGACCCTGGCCGTCTGCGGTGACATCATGAGCCACCTGCCCCAGACCAACGACGCCTATGACGCCGCCACCGACACCTACAGCTACCTCCCCTGCTTCCAGTATGCGAAAGCCTGGACGGAGAGCGCAGACTATACCGTCGGCAACCTGGAGACCACGCTGAACGGTCCGCCTTACTCCGGCTACCCCCAGTTCTGCGCCCCGGACGCTCTGGCCTACAACCTGAAAAGCATCGGCTTTGATCTCGTGACCACCGCCAACAACCACTGCATGGACAAGGGCTACAACGGCCTGTCCCGGACCCTGGACGTGCTGGACCAGGCCGAACTCAAGCACGTCGGCACCTACCGCACCCAAGCGGAGTTTGACGAAAACCACGGCGTGGTCGTGGCCGACGTGGGCGGCATCTCCGTGGCCTTCCTGGGCTATACCTACGGCACCAACGGCATCCCCGTCGCCGCGACAAGGACTTCTCCCTGAACCGCTTCAACGTAGACTACACCGGCGACTGCGTCACCCTGGACCAGGAGAAGCTCTCCTCCGAGCTGGCCTACGCCGAGAGCCTGAACACCGACCTCATCGCTGTGATGATCCACTGGGGCATCGAGTACCAGACCACCCAGAACGCCTACCAGGAGCAGGTGGCCGATTTTCTCATCTCCCACGGGGCCGATGTGATCCTGGGCAGCCACTCCCACGTCCCCCAGCCCATGGGCACCCGGACCGTCACCCTGGACGACGGCTCCACCCGGACGGGCTTCGTGGCCTACTCCCTGGGCAACTTCGTCTCCAACCAAAGCCCCGCGACGGTGAACGTCAACTACACCGACACCACCGCCATTCTCCGCCTGGAGCTGACCAAGAACGGCCAGACCCAGGAGACCACCGTCACCGACGTGAGCTATGTCCCCATGCTGGTCCTCAACCGCGGGACCGGGGTCCAGGACCAGTATCTCATTCTGGACGTCAACGCCCTCATAGCCGCCCACGACAGCGGTGACACCTCCGTAGCCACCGACGCGGTGTACAGCAAGCTGGAATATGCTCTGAACGGCTGCCACACCATCCTAGGGGTCGACTACGACAAGGCCGGCACCCCGCCCCAGACCACCTCGGCCTGATCCCATCCCAACCAAAACGTCCGCTGCCTGTGCATGAGCAGCGGACGTTTGTATTATATATTATAAGGTATCCTGCATAGGACGCCCCCGGCGGGGCACTCTAGGAGCACACGTCAAAACACCGCCTCAATCCCCCTGGCGAAATATTTTGGAAAAATAGCGGTAATAGGGCATCAGGCTCTCGTAGCCCTCCACCAGCACATCCACCAGCTCCGGGCTGTAGAGCAGCGGCTCCACCGGGCGTGAACAGGTGATATCTAAATTTTTCCGGTTGTACCACTGGTCCAAGGGCGGCTGGGGGTTGCCCTTGGGGCGCTTGTATTCCTCCGCCTGAAGCGCGAAGCGGTCCTGCCTGGCAAAGGCGCGGGCCAGCTTCAGCATGGGCTTGGGGTCCGTGTCTACCGCCTGGCGGAATTTCGCCATCTGCGCCGGCTTGGCGTCATAAGCCCCCAGGCCGTAGGCATAGCCTTTGGGATAGATCTCAAACCAGAACACCGGCATGTGCGTCCAGTCCTCCCCCGCCATGCGCAGGGTGAACCAGAGGTTGGATTTATACGGTCCCCGGCCATACAGCCGCCGCGCATCCCGATAGATGCGGCTGATGCGCAGCATCAGGGGCAGTTCTTCGTGGGCGGCGGTGAATTTTTCATAGACCTCTTCCCCCAGCGCCCGCAGGGGGGTCTGGACGTGATCGAGGTAGTCCTGCTTGTGGGCCTCGAACCAAGGACGCTCGTTGTTGAGCCGAACGCCCCAAAGAAAATCCTGTGTTTTTTCTGAAAATCCTGGAAACATCGTCGTTCCTCCTCTCCGCCGTATCGTATCACAGGTGCTTCTCCTTTTCAAGATTTGGCAGAATGTGGGGCTTTAGTTCATTTTATAACCCTTTTATAAAAACTTTTGAAAAAAATGCTTGCAAAATAAGAAACAAACCACTATAATGAGCGTTGGATAAAACTGGACCACTAGACACCATAGAATAGCCTGGTTTTTCAGGTATTTTGCCTGCTTTTGTGCGGGTTACCCCTTGCAAAAAGAAAGGTGTTGCGTTATGATGTGCGGTGACGGTTTTTTCGTCTGTAGACTATGGCATGTTCCATTCGGAGCTTTGCCTTCTTGATATCGCACCTAAGGGAGGAACTTTTATTATGTTAGGCAACAGCATCAAGAAATTTGCACTGAACCAGGCCTTCAATTACATCGAGAAGGACCCCATCAAGAACCTGACCCACGTCATGGACATGGTCGATAAGTTCGCCGGCAGCGGCCCCCAGTCTTTCCCCCGCCAGCGCCAGGCGATCCGCGACGCCATCAACAACGAGGACTCCACCGCCCACGGTCTGGTCGTCCGTATGATGACCGAGATGGACCTGGGCTTCACCGAGACCCTGCTGTCCAACTTCTTCCTCAACGCCAGCATCACCGGCTGGAAGAAGCAGGACGAGTACCGCAACAAGTACAACTGCAACGTGCCCTGGGCCATCCTGCTCGACCCCACCTCTGCCTGCAACCTGCACTGCAAGGGCTGCTGGGCTGCTGAGTACGGCAACAAGCTGAACCTGTCCTTCGACGAGATCGACAGCATCATCCAGCAGGGCAAGGAAATGGGCACCTATTTCTATATCTACACCGGCGGCGAGCCCCTGGTCCGCAAGCACGACCTCATTAAGCTCTGCGAGAAGCACAACGATGCCATCTTCATGTGCTTCACCAACTCCACCCTCATCGACGAGCAGTTCTGCCAGGACATGCTGCGCGTGAAGAACTTCGTGCCCGTCATCAGCGTCGAGGGCTTCGAGGAGGCCACCGACTCCCGCCGCGGCAACGGCACCTATCAGAAGGTCGTCCACTCCATGAACCTGCTCAAGAGCCACCGTCTGCCCTTCGGCATCTCCACCTGCTACACCAGCGCCAACATCAAGGACGTGAGCACCGAGGCTTACCTCGACCAGCTGGTCGAGTGGGGCGCTTACTTCGTCTGGTACTTCCACTACATGCCCGTCGGCAAGGACGCTGTGCCTGAGCTGCTGCCCTCCCCCGAGCAGAGAGAGTATATGTACCACCAGATCCGTGAGCTGCGCGGCAAGAAGCCCATCTTCATGCTGGACTTCCAGAACGACGGTGAGTATGTCGGCGGATGTATCGCCGGCGGTCGCCGCTACCTGCACATCAACGCCAACGGCGACTGTGACCCCTGCGTCTTCATCCACTACTCTGACTCCAACATCCGCAAGAAGACCCTGCTGGAAGCCCTGTGCTCCCCCCTCTTCCGCGCCTATCACGACGGCCAGCCCTTCAACGACAACATGCTGCGCCCCTGTCCCATGCTGGAGAACCCCGAAAAGCTGCGGGAGATCGTCCACAAGTCCAGCGCCCATCCCAGCGATGTGACCGCCCTGGAGAGCGTAGACGATCTGTGCGCCAAGTGCGACGACTACGCCAAGAACTGGGCCCCCACCGCCGACAAGCTCTGGGGCTGCTCCCACCACTGCGGCACCTGCGGCCAGCAGGCAGCTGCCGGGAAGTAATTCCCCGCAGGGTGGCATGACCTGACAATTGTTTACAATTTGTACGTTGTTATTCCATCGGAGAAATAGTATACTAACTCTGGTATGAAAACCGGAGGCCCGCGTGGGGTACATCCCCCGGGCCTCCGGTTTTTTTGCAAATTTTTTTCGGAGATCGGAGGCAGCGTATGCCGTCATCACAACCGCCGGGCGGTCCGTCCCCGCAAGGACTGACCAGCGCCCAAGTCCGCCAGCGGGTCCAGGCCGGTCAGGTCAACACCCCGCCGGACTCCCCCACCAAGTCCGTTCGGCGCATCGTTTTGGAAAATCTCTTTTCCTTTTTTAACCTCATCTTTTATGTGATCGCCGGGTTTCTCATCGCCGTGGGCTCCTTTGAGGAATTGGTCTTTCTGCTGGTCGTAGGGGCCAACACTGCCATCGGCATCATCCAGGAGCTTCACTCCAAAAAGAAGCTGGACGAGCTGTCGCTCCTCTCCGCCCCCAAGGCGACCGTCATACGGGACGGGACAGAACAGACCATCCCAACGGCCCATCTCGTGCAGGACGACCGCATCCTCCTGGCCGCAGGCAACCAAATTTCCGCCGACGCCCAGGTGGTCTCCGGCTCCGTTCAGGTCAATGAATCCCTCATCACCGGGGAATCGGACGAGATCACCAAAGGGCCGGGAAGCACACTGCTCTCCGGCAGCTTCGTGGTCTCCGGCAGCTGTCAGGCCGTCCTGACCCATGTGGGGGCAGACTCCTACGCCTCCCAGCTCACCAACGAGGCCAAAAAGTCGAAAAAAAGTCACTTGCCTGGCATGATGCGCTCCCTGAACCGCCTCCTCCTGGCCATCGGCATCCTGATCGTCCCCATCGGCGGGGCCTTGTATTACCGGCAGACCTCCCTGCTGGGCCTGTCTGTCCGGGAGGGCGTAGAGACCACCGCCGCCGCCGTCATCGGCATGATCCCGGAGGGCCTGTACCTGATGGTCAGCCTGGCTCTGGCCGCCAGCGTCCTGCGCCTGGCCACGAAGGGAACGCTGGTACAGGACTTAAAATGCACGGAGACCCTGGCCCGCGTGGACGTCCTGTGTGTGGACAAGACCGGCACCATCACCCAGCCGGAGATGGCCTACTGCGGCCTGCTCCCCCTGACCACGGAGCTGGAAGAGACCGAGATCGAAGCACACCTGTCCGACTTCGTCTCCAACATGGCCCCGGACAACGAGACCATGCAGGCCCTGCAAACGGCCCTCCAGCAGGAGGACCCTCGCAAGGCCGTCCAGGTCCTGGGCTTTTCGTCGGAGACGAAATACAGCGCCGTGGCGTACAGCCGGGAGGACTGCTACGTTCTGGGTGCCCCGGAGTTTATTTTGGGGGCCTCCGGTTACGTCCCCTACCGCTCCCTGGCCGAAGAGGCCATGGCCGACGGCAGCCGCGTCCTGCTCTTCGCCGCTTGCCTGCCTGGTCCAGAGGGGCGCGGCATCGCCGACGCCCGCCCGCTGGCCTTCGTGCGCCTGAAAAATCCCGTCCGGGAGACGGCGAAGGAGACCTTTGCCTACTTCCACAACCAGGGCGTGACGGTCAAGGTCATCTCCGGGGACAACCCCGTCACCGTCGCCGCCGCCGCAAACGAGGCGGGCATCCAAGGGGCGGATAAATATGTGGACGCCTCCACCCTGGAATCCTACGAGGACATTCAGAACGCCTGCGAAGAATACAACGTCTTTGGTCGAGTGAAGCCCAACCAGAAGAAGCTGCTGGTCCAGGCCCTCCAGGAAAACAAGCACACCGTCGCCATGACCGGTGACGGCGTGAACGACGTTCTGGCGCTGAAAGAGGCCGATTGCAGCGTTGCCATGGCCTCCGGCAGTGAGGTCGCGGCGCAGATTTCGGACCTCGTGCTGATGAACTCGGACTTTGCCTCCATGCCGTCTGTGGTGGCCGAGGGGCGGCGGGTCATCAACAACATCGAGCGGGCCGCGTCCCTGTATCTGGTGAAAAACATCTTTTCCCTGATCCTGGCCATCATCTCGATCACGGCAGCGTTTTCCTATCCCCTCACGCCCTCGCAGCTGACGCTGATGAGTCTCATCTCCATCGGCATCCCCTCGCTGATCCTGGCGCTGGAGCCCAACGAGAGCTTGGTGAGCGGAAAGTTCTTGCAGAACGCCATTTTACGGGCCTTGCCTGCGGCGCTGACGGATCTTTTCATCATCATCTTCGTGCTGCTGTTCCAAAAGGCTTTTGCCATTTCCAACGCGGAGATCTCAACGGTCACGGCGCTGCTGGTGACCATCGTGGGCTTCTTCATGGTCTGGAAGGTCGCCAAACCCGTGAACCGGCTGCATCTGGGCATGATGGGCGGGCTGATCGCCGGTCTGGTGTTTATTGTGTTGGTCATTCCCGGCGTGTTCTCCCTGTCGCCGCTGTCCTTTGGGAGCCTCTTGATCCTGACGGTGTTCGTGCTGCTCATCCCGTCGGTGATCTGGCTGCTGAACAAGGGGCTGGAAGGCCTGGAATTGTTGTTGGCGAAAGTTGGGCGGCGTGATGCCTGACCTGCGGGAGCGGGCCGCAGAGGTCTGCGGCCCCTACGACGTTTGGGTCACGATCGCAATCTCGATCAAAAAAACTGGGTCCCGTAGTGGGGCCCAGTTTTTTGGTGCTGTGAAGTTTTAGAGCGAGGAGATTACTGCTCGTCGTCGGAAGCGGCGGCGGCGTTCTCGTACTCTCTGACCAGGCGGGCGGTATCCAGAGCGATGACCAGCTCCTCGTTGGTGGGGATGAGCAGGATCTTGTTGGGGGAGTCATCGGTGGAGATGATGGTTTCCTTGCCGCGGACGTTGTTCTTCTCAGGATCCAGCTTCAGGCCCAGGAACTCCAGACCCTCCATGATCTTGGCACGCAGGGAAGCGGAGTTCTCGCCGACACCGGCGGTGAAGACGACAGCGTCCAGGCCGCCCATAGCAGCGGCGCAGGAGCCGATGCGCTTGGTGACCTTGTAGCAGAAGACGTCGATGGCCAGCTGGGCACGCTCGTTGCCCTCGGCAGCAGCGGCCTCCAGGTCACGGAAGTCGGAGGAGACGCCGGAGATACCCAGCATGCCGGACTCCTTGTTCAGGGCGCTCTCGACGCGCTTGCCGGAGTAGCCGCGCTGGTCGACAATGTACTCGGTGATGGCAGCGTCGATGGCGCCGGCACGGGTGCCCATGGGCAGGCCGTCCTGGGGGGTGAAGCCCATGGAGGTGTCGATGGACTTACCGAACTTCACGGAGCAGGTGGAAGCGCCGTTGCCCAGGTGGCAGGTGGCGATGCGCAGCTCCTCGATGGGGCGGCCCAGCATGTCAGCGGCACGCTGAGAAACATACTGGTGGGAGGTGCCGTGGAAGCCATAGCGGCGGACCTTATTCTCAGTGTACCAACGGTAAGGCACTGCGTAGATGTAAGCCTTGGGGGGCATGGTCTGGTGGAAGGCGGTGTCGAACACGGCGACCATGGGGGTGTTGGGCATGACTTCCTTGCAGGCCTCGATGCCGGTGATGTTGGCGGGGTTGTGCAGGGGGGCCAGGGGGATACACTCGCGGATGCCCTTCATGACAGCGCTGTCGATGATGACGGAGTGGGTGAACTCCTCGCCGCCGTGAACGACACGGTGGCCCACGGCGTCGATCTCGGACATATCTTTGATGACACCGTAGTAGTTGTGGGTCAGGACCTCCATGACCAGCTTGATGGCGGCCTCGTGGTCGGGCATGTAACGGTCTGCGTCGTACACATCACCGCCGGTGGGGGTGTGCTTGATGTGGCCGTCGATGCCGATGCGCTCGCACAGGCCCTTAGCCAGAACGTCTTTGGTATCGGGGTCCAGCAGCTGATACTTCAGGGAAGAGCTGCCTGCGTTGATGACCAGAACTTTCATTGTGTTGTTCCACTCCTTAGTATGATATTTCTCAATGAGACAAAATCTTGCTCAGTTTCCCCGTTCGGGGTAAAATAGCTCATGTATTTTTATCATATCCCATTTTGCCCGAAAGGACAAGCGTTAAATCCCCGAATTTCAAACTTTTTCACCCAGGAGGTTGGGTCATGCCTACAATCGGTATCATCGCAGAGTACAATCCCTTTCACAGCGGCCACCGCCACCACATCCAAACCGTCCGCCGGACCTTCGGCGCAGACAGTGCCATCGTCTGCGCCATGAGCGGAAACTGGGTCCAGCGGGGCCAGCCGGCCCTGGCGGACAAGTGGACCCGCGCCGCGCTCGCCCTGGCCCAGGGGGTGGACCTGGTGCTTGAGCTGCCCACCCTCTGGGCGGCCGCCTCCGCCGAGCCCTTTGCGCGGGGCGGCGTGGGCCTGCTGGCGGCCACGGGGATGGTGGACATCCTCAGCTTCGGCAGTGAGGCCGGAGACTTGGCCCCCCTCCAGCAGGCGGCCCACTGTCTCCACAGCCCCGCCTGGAAAACGGAGCTGCGCCGGGCGCTGGACAAGGGCCTGTCCTTCCCCGCCGCCCGCCAGGCCGCCGCCACGGCCCTTCTGGGAAGCGCTGCCGACTGCCTGGGCCAGCCCAACAACAACCTGGGCGTGGAGTATCTGCTCGCCATCCGCGCCCTGGGAGCCAAGCTCACGCCCCACACCATCCCCCGCCTGGGGGCCGACCACGACCAGGCGGAGAGAGACGAGACCCACGCCTCCGCCTCCTATCTCCGCGAAAAACTCCTGGCAGGCGACGAGGACCTCTCCCCCTATCTCTCCCACCACGCACAAAAGCTCCTGCGGGCCGACCCGGCCGACTTTGCCTACTGCCCCCGCGCCGTTCTGGCCCGCCTGCGGGGGATGAACGAGACGGACTTCGCCCGCCTCCCGGACTGCGGCGAGGGCCTGAGCAACCGCCTCTCTGCTGCCGTCCAGACCGCCGCGTCCCTGGACGAACTCTACCGCCAGGTCCAGACCAAGCGCTACCCTCTGGCCCGCATCCGCCGCCTGATCCTCTGGGCCTTCCTGGGCCTGACCGCCGCAGACCGCCCGGCGGCTCTCCCCTACCTCCGCATCCTGGGCTTCACCCACCGGGGGCAAGCCCTCCTGCGTCAAATGAAAACCACCGCCACCCTCCCCGTCCTCGTCAAACCCGCCCACGCCGCCAAGCTCCCCGCCCACGCCCAGCGGGTCTTTCAGCTGGAAGCACGCTGTACGTTGCTCTACGACCTCTGCCGGAGAGACTTCGGGAAGACGGCAGGAAAGAATGAGTGGACGCAGAACCCGGTGCGGCGGGGATTATAAAACGAAAAACGAAACCATACAGCAAAACACAGCCAGTTTCCTCCGTCTGAGAAAAACTGGCTGTGTTTTAATTTAATCTTCTAAATATAACTTCATTGCATTATATGCATTCAGTGTATTGCTGTCCGCATCATTAAAATTGTTAGAGAAGGTCTGTAGACTACCACTTGGATCAACCACTAAATTGGTAAAAGCCAGATACTCGTCATAATAATCCTTCAAAGCAGCATAAGCATCCTCATATTCCTTCGGTGGATTTCTTAGCTCTTTCATCAAGTCTGCCACCATCGTCTGATTACTCTCTATGTTGCTAATTGTGACACAGAATGTACTATCCTGAAAAAGTTTCCTTAAGGCATCGTTGAAGTCATCATAAAACCCCCAATTATTTCTGGTATATGGGTCGGTTTCAGTATCCCTCTCTTCATAAATGCAATTGTACCAGACTTTCTTGATCAGGTTTCCAGCACGCTCTGCATCTGCAGCTCCAGACAGCATCGCGCTAGACACTGACGAAAGATTTTCACTATAACTAGATTTAGTGTGGTTACCTGACACTGTGACCGCAATAATGATAATCAAAATCACAGCCACCACACCAATAACGATATTTCGTAACATTCCCCTTTTCAGTTTTGATAAACTTTTGGGCAGACTTACCGCAGCAATCTCTACCTTTTGCGGAGACTCTTCCTCTCCTGACAGATCGCAATTCTCCACCGGACAACCACAATTAGGACAAGTATCCGAACCTTCCAGCAATTCTGCCCCGCACTCCTTACAGTACTTGACGCTATGTTCTTCTACCTCTGAATCCATTAGGAGGCCACCACAGTTTGGGCAAACCTTCGCTTTCTCACTAACGGATTTACCGCAGTATTTACATGGAATCAATGCCATAATCTTTCCACCTTACTTTCCACTTCTTTAACATAGAAATCTTTAATTTGTTGATTCCCATGCATTTTTATAGATCACGACAGGCAACAAGTACAACGTATCCCCAAAATAATCTTTCCTAATTTCAATATTTCCTTTAAGAACACTCCAATCACTAATTCCAACTTCATCTAAATCGCGTTGCCAAACGCTAGAGTCACAAACAGCTTTGTGTCCGCTCTCTACTAATGATTTACCCTGGGATGTTGAAATATCAAATCCATCTATAACAACATCAGTTAAAACAACACTTATATCTGTTTCTGTGTCATTTTCTAGCATGAATTTTAATTCGTATACTGTTTTACTATTTGCATATCCATAAGAATTTATGGAAAGTTTAATTCCATCTTTCTCTAGAATAACAGGATACAGATTATCAGATGATAATACAATTACATCATCCTCTGCATCTATCTCGTCTGTTGATTCAGTTACTTTTTGCGGATGTTCCAATAAATAGGCTTCTTCATTTTCCCAACATGCCTTATCCACTATTACAGGAATTTTATACATGACGTCTCCATAATAATCTTCGCGGATTTCAACAACACCTTCAATCGTTGTCCATTCTGTAATGCCAGCCTCCTCTATCTCACTCTCCCAGACACTTGAATCGCACACCGATTTATGACCAGCCTCCACTAATGACTTTCCCTGAGATGTTGAAACGTCAACGCCATTTACCACAGCACTTGTTAAGGATACGCTAATATCTTTATCAGAGCTATTCTCAAATAAAAATTTTATCTCATATACTGTTTTGTCATTTGCATATCCAAACCCTGAAATAGACACTTTGATGCCTTTTTCATCTATCAGTATTGGCCGCATATTTTCAACAGACAGGTGCACTTCAGGCATCGTCACTTCCCCAGAAACTTTCTCCGAAGACTCTTCTATTTTAGAATCTTCAGTATCTGCGGTTTTTAGATTCGTTCCGCACCCACACATCACAAAAAACATAGCCATGACCAACAAAATAGATATACTTTTCCTCATCATTATAACTATCTCCTTCCGAAATCTACTCCTCGAAATATTTGATGTTTTTCATTATAATTCTAATTTAGAATTATGTCAAGCATATCAGCCACTATAATTCTAATATCGAATTATTTTGGTGGTGATGCCATGAAACCAAGACGGCTTCCCTATGGTACAAAAAACATCAGCGGTGCCAACATTGAGCGTCTTCGCAAAGCACAAAATATGAAACAAGGGGAATTAGTCTCTCAGATGCAGCTTTTGGGTGTAGACATCAATCCAAGTAGTTTATCTAAATTAGAGGGACAGCAACGAGTTGCTACCGATATGGAACTGCGTGCTATCGCACGAATTTTCCACGTCACAATAGATGCTCTCGTTCCTTCTTTTGAAGAAATATAAAAAGAGAAATAAAAAGAGCTAGTTTCTTCCATGCCAAAAGAAACTAGCTATTTTTCGTTTATTTTAAAAATTTACTCCGCTTTCCCGACCTCCGTCGCTTCCTTCACCTCGACCAGCTTCCCCGTCTTGCAATCGTAGATATAGCCGTAGATGGGGATATGCTTGGATACCAGGGGGTGGTTTCGGATGTAGGTCACGTCATCCACCACGCTCTGCTCCAGGTCCTGGATGGGCAGGAAGTTGATGTACTGGCCGGCGCGGCTGCCGCCCTCTTTTTCGGGGTTATACCAGCCGTTCTCGCCCAGCGCGGCAGACTCCAGGCTCTCCTCCAGCAGATCATACATCACCTGGTTGGTGAAGGTCAGCATGCCGCAGTCCGTGTGGTGGATGACGAACCACTCCTGCGTCCCCAGCAGCTTGTGGGAGATGATGAGGGAACGGATCGTCTCCTCGTTCACCCGGCCGCCTGCGTTGCGGATCACATGGGCGTCGCCCTCGGCCAGACCCGCAAACTTCGCCGGGTCCAGACGGGCGTCCATGCAGGTCACGATGGCGAATTTTCTGCCGGGCGGGATGGGCAGCTCGCTCTTGCTCCCAAAGGTCTCTGCGTACTTGCGGTTGGCTTCCAATACGGCGTCTAAAACAATGCTCATCGTGGGTTCCTCATTTCTTTGTTTTTATTTCATATTTTTATATCGCGTTAGTAGGTTTATCTCTTGGCGTTATTGTAACGTAAAGGACTGGTGTTGTCAATCCTGATTTTAGGAATCAGAAGTAGTTTGGAGAGACGCACAAAAAGATTTTCTACTTATCTCTCTTCTCTGTGGTTGCGAACAAAGATGGGGTATGCTATACTAAAGGTGTTCCGTTTTCTGATCCGCTTAACCAAAAGGAGGTATCGCACCATGAGTACCCGCGAAACATGCGAAGCTATTCTGGACACCTTCACGGACGCCCAGCTCGTCAACGTGGTCGCCATGCTCCAGGCCATGAGGCAGACAATAGACGACTTGGAGGATGAAGCATTTTGCGAAAAGATGGCGCAGGATTATGACAACGACCCCGAAAAAGGCGACCCTATGCCCCTCGAAAACTTTGCAAAAGAGCTTGGGATCACATTATGAAATACAAAGTCGTTTTAGAGCGTCCTGCCAGAAAATTTATTCAAAAACAACCTCCGGAGCAACAAAAGCGTATTTTGACCGCTCTGTCTAAACTTCCGGAGCAGGGTGACATTTTCCCGATGCGGGGCCGAAAAAACCAATACCGTGTTCGGATCGGCACCTATCGAGCAATCTATCGTTTAGAACAAAATGTCCTGACCGTCACGGTCTTGAAGGTAGACAATCGCGGAGATGTTTATAAGAATTGAAAAGAGCGAGGGCAATAAAACCCTCGCTCTTTTCAATTCTTGTTGTTTATCACTCAGTCCTGATCCCAGTTGTGATAGACGTTCTGGACATCGTCATTGTCCTCCAGAGAGTCAATGAGCTTCTCCATGTTCTTCAGGTCAGCGGGATCGGTCAGCTTGACATAGTTCTGGGGCACCATTTCCACCTGGGCGGAAGCAAAGACATAGCCCTTGGCTTCCAGGGCGGAGGCCACCTTGCCGCAGTCGTCCGGCTCGGTGTAGATGGTGAAGCAGTCCTCTTCCGGCTCGAAGTCGGAAGCGCCGCAGTCCAGAGCGTCCATCATCACGGTGTCCTCGTCCAGTTCCTGATCCTCATTGTCAATGACAATAACGCCCTTCTTATCGAAGCTCCAGGACACACAGCCCTGTGCGCCCAGATTGCCGTTGCACTTATCAAAAGCGTGGCGGACTTCGGGAGCGGTACGCTGACGGTTGTCGGTCAGAGCGTCCACGATTACGGCCACGCCGCCGGGGCCGTAGCCCTCATAGGTGACGGACTCGAAGTTCTCCGTGCTGCCGGCACCCAAGGCCTTATCGATGGTGCGCTTGATGTTGTCGTTGGGCATATTGACGGCCTTGGCCTTGGCAATCACAGTCGCCAGACGGGAGTTATTAGCGGGATCGCCGGAGCCGCCGCCTTCCTTCACGGCCACAATGATCTCTTTTGCAATTTTGGTGAATGCAGCGGAACGCTTTGCGTCAGCCGCGCCCTTGGTTTTCTGAATATTATGCCATTTAGAATGTCCGGACATAGTTGTTATTCTCCTTCAACAAAATATTGGATGGCTTCCTTATGAGAAGCGGATTTTGATATGATCAGCTGGGGAAATTCCTTCTCCAGATAAGTAATCAGCTTTGTACAGACCGGGTCTTCCGTCGGAAAATGCCCTGCGTCAATCAGATTGATGCCTTTGGGAACGGCATCCAGAAACTGGTGATA